>Ga0196981_1000070_pt1 | contig 123241 bp, 117 predicted proteins | sample S3_2013CmetaG_FD_155462 | JGI IMG/M metagenome (GOLD analysis project Ga0196981, IMG submission 155462) | Soil microbial communities from Anza Borrego desert, Southern California, United States - S3_20-13C | ecosystem: Environmental > Terrestrial > Soil > Desert | place: USA: California...
GTTTCACCTCCCCACCCCGTGGGGAGGTGGCCGGGCCGCGATCAGCGGGCCGGACGGAGGGGGCGGCGCGGGCGTCGACAAGCTGTTTGCTCATCACTTCCGGCCGGCGCCGCCCCCTCCACCACGCTTCGCGCGGTCCCCCTCCCCATCTGCGATGGGGAGGTGAGCGGCCTCTCCGGGGGCGACGCGGCCAGTCGAACCCGGAGACCTAGTTCTGCGGCGAGGTCGGCGACACCACCGGCGCGTCAGGCGACGGCGCGGGAACCTGGCGCTCGATCACCACCGGCGTCGAGGCCCGGGCCTCGGCCGCGCGGGCCTCGCTGGCGGCGCGGACCGCCTCGGCCTGCGACCGGGCCGCGTCGGCGCGGGCGATGTCGACGCTGGCCTGGGCTCCGGCGACCTGGCCCTGGACCAGGGCGGCGTCAGCCTGGGCCTGGGCCTCGGCGGCGTCGAGGCGGGCGTCGAGAATCTCCTCGTCGGTCTGCGCCCCGCCGCGGGCGAACAGGATCCACAGCACCGCCAGCAGCACCAGGCCGCCGAGAATGCCGGCGATCCACCAGCCGGAGTTGGATTCGCGCACCACCACGGTTTCGGTGGTGGTCTCGGTGTAGGTCGGTTCACCCGGACGCGGTCGGCTCGGATCGGTGTTCGGATCGTACTGGGTCACGGGCAGTCCTCCATTGAACTGCCGCAACGGTTGCGCCCGGCGTCCGTTCCGCCGTTAACCCACCCGGCGCAGCACCAGCGCGCTCCAGGCGTCGCGGCGGATGCGGCGCTCCAGCACGAATCCGCGCGACAGATAGGCGGCGGTCACGCGGCGTTCCTGGGTGCGCAGCAGGCCGGACAGGATGGCGACGCCGTCCAGCTTGAGCGCCTCCTTGATGTCCTGTGACAGGCTGACCAGCGGCGGGGCGAGAATGTTGGCGAACACGAGGTCGTAAGGCCCCTGTCCCCGCACCTTGCGGTCGTTGAGGCCGAAGGCGTGGACGAAGCGGGCGTCGGCCATGTTCAGCTTGGCGTTCTCGTTGGCGATACGCACCGAGGGCGCGTCGATGTCGGTGCCGAGCGCCACTCTCGATCCGGTCTTGGCCGCCGCGATCGCCAGCACGCCGGTGCCGCAGCCGACGTCCAGCACCCGCTCGAACCGCTCGCGCTTGAGCAGTTCGTCGAAGGCCAGCAGGCAGCCGACCGTGGTGCCGTGGTGGCCGGTGCCGAAGGCCGCGCCGGCGTCGATCTTCAGATTGACGGTGTTCCTCGGCACCACGCCCTGGTCGTGCGCGCCGTAGATGAAGAAGCGGCCCGCCCGCACCGGCGGCAGGCCGGACAGGGACATGGCCAGCCAGTCGGCGTCGGCCAGCTTCTCGACGAGGACGGTCAGACCCTCGTGCGCCCTGAGCCGCGCCTCGATGCCCCGGGCGTCGTCTTCATCATTGGGAAAGGCGTCGATCCGCCATATACCCCGGTCCTCGTCTTCCTCGAGGATCGAATAGGTGGCGCCCTCCAGCAGCGGGTCGGAATCCAGACACATCGCGGCGGCCTCCGCGATCGCGCGCGGGCCTCTCGCGATTATTTGAACTGCGGACTCGGACATTTCTCAAACACCGCTATCATGACGAATCGAGACACGCGCTGGCGTGCGCTCCACCGCCAGCATCAACCAACTGAACCGAGGGGTCGGGGAAACCATGGCTAAAGCACCGTCCAAGCCGAGTACCGCCAAACCGAAGGCGGCGTCCGCCGCTTCCAAGCCGAAACCGGCGGCAAAGTCGAGCGCCGCGAAGGCCGCGACGGCCAAGCCGGTGGTGAAGGCCGCCGCGCCGAAGCCGGCCGCCAAGCCCGCGGCCGCGAAGAAGCCCGCCGCCAAGGCCGCGGCTCCGAAGGCCGCCGCGTCCAAGGCCGCCCCGAAGGCCGCTCCGAAGGCCGCCGCCAAACCGGCCGCCAGGGCTGCCGCTCCGAAGGCCGCCGCCGCGAAGAAACCCGCCGCCGCGAAGAAGTCCGCCGCCAAGGCGGCGCCGAAGGCCGCGGCTCCGAAGGCCGCCCCGGCTGCGAAGCCGACCGCCGCCGCCGCGGCTCCGAAGCCCGCCGCCCCGGCTCCGGCCGCCGCTCCGGCCGCTGCCGCGCCCGCGGCCAAGCCCGCCGAGAAGAAGGGGTTCCTGACCGGACTCCTCGACGCGATCTTCGGCAAGACCAACTGATCGCCGCCAGAAACGCGGCCTGAAACGACGAAGCGCCGGAGGGGCGATCCTCCGGCGCTTTTTCGTGCGCGCTCGCTGACGCGGATCAGGCTTCCGGCAGGTCTTCCGCCAGGATGGCCATCTCGAACATGAAGCTCCCGGCCTCGTCCTCGTCCTCGAAGACCACGCCGATGAACTCGTCGCCGACATAGACCTCGGCCGAGTCGCTGGGCTTGCCGCGTGGCTTCAGAATGATGCCGCCGGTGTTGAAGGTGCGCTTCAGGTGCGTCTCGACGCGCTTCATGTCGGCGGTGTTCATGGTCGGCCTCAGGTCAGTCGTGAAGCGGCGGACCCTAGAGAAAGGCCCGCCGAAGGGAAACCCTCAACGCTTCAGATCACGAAGTCATAGACGATGTCGGCCAGCGTATGGTCCATGGTCCGGGCCGGCGCCGCCTCGGTGGGGCAGTTGACCAGCCGGGCCGGCACGCCCGCGACGGTGCAGCCCGGCGGCACCGGTTTCAGCACCACCGAACCGGACGCCACCTTGGCGTAGTCGCCGACGGTGATGTTGCCCAGCACCTTGGCCCCGGCCCCGAGCAGCACGCCCCGGCCGATCTTGGGGTGGCGGTCGCCGCGCTCGGCCCCGGTGCCGCCCAGGGTCACCGCGTGCAGCATCGACACCTCATCGCCGACCACCGCCGTCTCGCCGATGACGATGCCCGTGCCGTGATCGAGGAACAGGCCCGAGCCCAGCCGCGCGGCCGGGTGGATGTCGACCTGGAAGAGTTCGGACATGCGGCTCTGGAAATGGAAGGCCAGCGAGTCGCGGCCCTGCCTCCACAGCCAGTGCGCCACCCGGTGGCCCTGCAGCGCCTGGAAGCCCTTGAAATAGAGGAAGGGCTGCAACAGCGTCTTGATGGCGGGATCGCGCTCGGCCACGGCGCGCAGGTCGGCCTCGGCCGCCTCGACGATGCCCGGATCGGCCTCGAAGGCGTCGCGGCAGATCTCGCGCACCGACATCGGACCCAGCTCGGCGTCGCCGAGCTTGCGCGCGATCTGGAAGCCCAGCGCCGCGGCGAGGTTGGTGTGCGACAGGATCACCGCGTTCATCTGCGAGGCCAGGTGCGGCTCGGCGCGCGCGGTCTCGTCGGCGGCGAGGCGCAGCTGCGCCCAGGTGTCCGGACGGGCGGCGACGACTTCGAGCTTGGGCATCCGGGTCTCCTTCGGGAGCATCATACGCTCGCCAGCATGGCCTTCGCCAGTTCGGGCGGCAGATCGCCCTCGCGGGCCATATGGTAGGCCCTGAGCGTGGTCGCCACCGTGAACATGTCGCGCACCGAGCCGCGCCCGATCTCACGCAGCAGGTCGCCGAACGGCGCGCGGGCGACGCGGATGACCTCGGTCGGGTCCGGTTCCGACGGCACAGGCGACAGGTCCCAGGCGATCCACGCCAGCGCCCGCTCGTCGGTGATGGAGTTGGACATCTCGACCTTCAGCGCCTCGCGCCAGCAGGCCGCCCGCAGCCCCGCCTCCTCGGCCAGTTCGCGCCGCGCCCCCTCGATCGGGTCCTCGTCGAACGGGGCGCCGCCCTCGGGCATCTCCCACGACCAGTTCATCAGGGCGAAGCGCTGCTGGCCGACCAGGGTCACCGTCCCGTCCTCGTGGACCGGCAGCACCCCGACCGACAGGTTCCGCGGGCGCATCACCACATAGTCGCATTCCATCCCGGTCGGCGCCGTCGCCGGGTGCCGGGTCAGCCGCATCCACGGATTGTCGAAGATCACGCTCTCGCCGTCGCTGCGCCAGGGCGGCGGCCGTCCGGCCCCGTCGTCCCAGGCCGGGGTCGGACGGTCGGAGTCGAAGGGATCGCGCGAGTCTGTCATCGTCCGCATATGGCGCAGAGCCGCGCGGACGACTAGTCAGGCCGCATGACCGACGCCGACCTGGGCCAGCCCCTCCCCCTCCCCACGCCCTCGCCCGAATTTCAGGCCCGTCTGGCCACGCGCCGCTCCGCTCCGGCCCAGGCGCTCGCCGCCCCGGGCCCGTCCCGCGACGAGATCGGGCGCATCCTGACGCTGGGGGCTCGCTCGCCGGATCACGGCGCGCTGTTCCCGTGGCGCTTCGTGGTCATGGGGCCGCAAAGCCGCGCGGCCCTCGCCGACGCCCTGCTGCCGCACGCCGACCGCCAGCCCGATCCGGGCAAGGCCCGCAAGGTGCTGGCCAAGCTGACCGCCGCGCCCGTATCGATTCTGGTGGTCTCGGCGCCGGCGCCCAGCGCCAAGCCGGTCTGGGAGCAGCAGCTCTCGGCGGGGGCGGTGTGCATGAACCTCGAACACGCCGCCAACGCGCTCGGATATTCCAGCAGCTGGATCACGGACTGGTACAGCTATGACTCGCAAACGCTTGAACTATTGGGCGTAACGGAAGACGAACGGGTCGCCGGCTTCGTCCACATCGGCACGCTGGCCGAGCCGCCGCTGGAGCGCCAGCGGCCGGACCTGTCGCAGAAGGTAGTCTATCGATCCTAGGCGAAGGCCGCCTGGATCGAGAAGCCGACGGCCACGGCGAACAGCAGGGTCACCACGACCAGGGCGACGATCATCAGGTCTTCGGTGCGGTCGCGGGCGGGGCGCATGCCCGGAGACTGACGGGATTCGGCTGTCCGGACGATTACCCGCGCATGATCCCGCCCACATACCGCCGCGCCAGCAGGGGCTTGCCCAGCCAGTAGCAGAGCTCGGCCGGCCGCTCGATGTCCCACACCGCCAGATCGGCGGCCTTGTCGGCCTCGAGGGTACCGATCTCGTCCGCCAGGCCCACCGCCCTGGCCGCCACGCGGGTGGCCCCGGCCAAGGCCTCCTCCGGGGTCAGGCGGAATTGCACGCAGGCCAGGTTCAGCGCCGCCGTCATCGAGGCCACGGGCGAGGTGCCGGGATTGCAGTCCGTCGCCACCGCCATGGCCACCCCGTGCCGCCGGAACAGGTCTATCGGCGGCGGCGTGGTCTCGCGCAGCATCAGGAAGGCGCCGGGCAGCAGCACGGCCACCACACCCGCTTCGGCCATGGCGCGCACGCCCGCCTCACCGGTGTGCTCGACATGGTCCGCCGACAGCGCCCCGTAGCGCGAGGCCAGCGCCGCCCCGCCGCCGTCCGACAGCTGGTCGGCGTGCAGCTTGACCGGCAGGCCGAGGGCGCGGGCCTTTTCGAACAGCCGGGCCACCTCGTCGGCGGAGAAGGCGATGGGCTCGCAATAGGCGTCGACTGCGTCGACGAGACCTTCGGCGTGGGCGGCGGGCAGGATTTCATCCACAGCCTTGTCCACATAGACGGCCCGGTCCGCCCGATGCTCCGGCGGCACGGCGTGCAGGCCGAGATAGCTGGTCCGCACCCTCACGCCCGCCTCGCGCCCGATCCGCCGGGCGACGCGCAGCATCTTCAGCTCGCTGTCGCGGTCGAGGCCGTAGCCGGACTTGATCTCGATGGTGGTGACGCCGGTGGCGGTGAGACCCGCGAGGCGCGTCAGGGCGCTGGCGTAGAGGTCATCTTCCGACGCCGCCCGCGTCGCCGCGACCGACGAGACGATGCCGCCGCCAGCGCGGGCGATCTCCTCATAGGTGGCGCCGCCCAGCCGCTGTTCGAACTCGCCCGACCGGTCGCCGCCGAAGACCAGGTGGGTGTGGCAGTCGATCAGTCCCGGCGTGACCCAGCGGCCGTCCAGCCGGTCCGTTTCCGCCGCCTCGTGCGTCGGCAAAGCCGTGCGAGGCCCGGCCCAGACGATGCGGCCGTCGGCGATCAGGATCGCCCCGTCATCAATGGCCCCGTAGGGCTCGCCGCCCTCCACCATGGTCGCGAGGCGGCAGTCGATCAGAAGACGGTCGACGGTCATCGGGCCTCCGGACGGGCGGGCGAGAAGCGGGCGACCAGATCATAGACCTGACCCGGAAAGGTCTGCCATGCCCAGGTCACGCCCCGCCCGTCGGCCCAGGTGCGCCGTTCCAGCTTGAGGCAGGCCTCGCCCGGCGCCAGGTCCAGCCGCAGCGCCGTCTCGCGGTCGGCGGCCACGGCGGCGATCCTGTGCTCGGCCTCGGTCCACGGCGCCCGCTTCAGCAGCCAGCCCCCGGGTGAGACCTCGGTGAAGGGCTCGTCCGCCGCTTCGGGCGTGGCCGCCAGCCCGATCAGCCGCCGTTCCAGCGCGAACGGCGCCCCGTCGGCCCGATGCAGGCAGACGACCGACAGGACCCCCTGGTCGCCCAGCCACGCTTCGTCATCGGTCGCGTCGCGCACCCCCCGCTCGATCAGTTCATAGCCATAGGCCATCCCCCGCGCCGCGATCTCGGCGGCGATGTCGGGGATGTCGAGCACGGCGGAATGCACCGGCGGCCGCGCCACCACCGACCCCGCCCGCCGACGCCGCACGATCAGCCCCCGCGCGGACAGGTCCGTCAGCGCCCTGGACACCGTCATCCGTGCGCAGTCGTATTGGGTGGTCAGCTCGGCCTCCGTCGGCACCCGCGCTCCGGGCGGCCACTCTCCGGACAGGATGCGCCGCTCGATGTCCGCGCCGATCCGGCGGTGCAGCGAGCTCATCCGCCCAACACGGCGTCCAGCGCCGCACGATAGCGCGCCTCGATCGCGGCCCGGTGCACATGACGCCCGTTCTCGACGACCACCCGCCCGCGCCGCCAGACCGTCCGGATCGCCCGCTTCGGCCCGGCGAACACCAGGCTGTCCAGCAGGGCGTCGTCGCGACGGCCCGCATAGGCCAGGTCGTCGGTCTCCAGCGCCACCAGATCCGCCGCCTCCCCCACGGCGATGCCGGTCGTTCCACCGGTCGCCCGCGCGCCGCCCGCCAGCGCGCGCCGGTACAGCGTCCCGCCCGTGGAGGCGCCGGCGTCCGCCAGCACGGCCCGACCCCGACGCGTCAGCCGCTGACTGTATTCCAGCGCTCTCAGCTCACCGGCCGCATCGATCAGCACATTGGAGTCCGTGCCCACGCCGAAGGCCCCGCCCGCGCCCAGGAACTCCACCGCCGGAAAGACGCCGTCGCCCAGATTGGCCTCGGTCACCGGGCACAGCCCCGCCACCGCCCCGCTCGCCGCCATCCGCGCGGTCTCGTCCGGCGTCAGGTGGGTGGCGTGGATCAGGCACCAGCGCCGATCCAGCGCCGCGTTGTCCAGCAGCCACTGCACCGGCCGGGCGCCCGACCAGTCGAGGCAGTCCTGAACCTCTTTCGTCTGCTCGGCGGCGTGGATGTGCACCGGCCCGTCGCCGGCCATCGGGACGACCGCGGCCAGTTCCTCCGGCGTCACCGCCCGCAGGCTGTGCGGGGCCACGCCCACCACGGCGTCCGGCAGGGCCGCGGCGAGCCGCCGGCTCTCCTCCATCAGGCGCGAAAACCGGTCCACGTCGTTGATGAAGCGGCGCTGTCCCTGCGCCGGCGGCTGCCCTCCGAACCCGGCGTGGGCGTAGAAGACCGGCAGTAGCGTCAGGCCGATCCCGGTCCCGGCCGCCGCCGCCGCGATCCGCCCGGCCAGTTCGCCGGGATCGGCGTAGGGCCGGCCATCCGGGTCGTTATGCAGGTAGTGGAACTCCCCTACCCGGGTGAAGCCGCCCTCCAACATCTCGGCGAACGCCAGGGCGGTGATCGCCTCGATCTCATCAGGCCCGCCCCGGTCCAGAAAGCGGTACATCAACGCGCGCCAGGACCAGAAGTCGTCCCCGGCGGTCGGCCCGCGCTCCTCGGTGAGGCCGGCCATCGCGCGCTGAAAGGCGTGGCTGTGCACGTTGGACAGGCCCGGCAGGGCGACGCCCAGATCGGCCTCGCCCGCCCCGCGCGCGACGCCCGTCTCGACCTTCGCCAGCCGGCCGTCCGCGACGGTGATCCGCACGTCGCCCGCCCACCCGCCGGGCAGCAGGGCGCGGGCGAAGAACAGGCTGTGTGCGGCGGCTTCGGGCACTGGACAAACCTCCATCGGCCTGAATATGTCTATACATAATCGGCAGGCTGGCAAGACGGGCAGGCCAGGGCGGATGGTGAGGGAGGCGGTGATGACGGACTGGCTGACGGTGACGCCCGGCGACGCCCCGCTGATCGTCGCCATCCCCCATGCCGGCACCGACATTCCCGCCGCCATCGAGGCGCGCCTGGCCGACCCGTGGCGGGCCCGCAAGGACGCCGACTGGTGGATCGACCGCCTCTACGCCTTCGCCGGGGCGCTGGGGGCCACCACCGTCCGCACCGCCATCTCCCGCAGCGTCATCGACGTGAACCGCGACCCGTCGGGCCAGTCCCTCTATCCCGGCATGACCACCACCGGCCTGTGCCCCCTCGAGACCTTCGACGGCGAGCCCCTGTATCACCCCGGCGAAGAGCCCGGGGCGGTCGAGATCGAGGCCCGCCGCGCCGAATTCTTCGATCCCTATCACGCCGCCCTGACCGGCCAGATCGAGCGGCTGGCGGCCAACGGCCCGGTCGTCGTCTACGACGCCCACTCGATCCGCTCGCATGTGCCGCGCCTGTTCGACGGCCAGTTGCCGCAGTTCAACATCGGCGACAACGGCGGCGTCACCTGCGCCCCCGCCCTGACCGCCGCGGTCGAGGCGGCCTGCGTCGCCTCGGGCGACAGCCACGTCGTCAACGGCCGCTTCAAGGGCGGCTGGACCACGAGGCGTTACGGCCGGCCGGAGACGGGGGTTCACGCCATCCAGATGGAGTTGGCGGCCCGGGGCTATATCGACGAGCCGGCGACCGCGACCGCCGCGACCTGGCCCACGCCCTTCGACCCGGCCCGCGCCGCGCCGATCACGCGCACCCTGCGCGACGTCCTCACCGCCGCCCGCGACTTCGCACTCAGCCAGCGAGCCTGATCATGACCGCCTCCAACGCCCGCGTCGTCCGCGCCCCCCGCGGCCTCGAGATGACCGCGAAGACCTGGGCCGCCGAGGCCGCCCTGCGGATGCTGATGAACAACCTCGATCCCGAGGTGGCCGAGCGGCCCGAGGACCTGGTGGTCTACGGCGGCATCGGCAAGGCCGCGCGCGACTGGCCGTCGTTCGACCGCATCGTCGACGAATTGCGCGCGCTCGAGCCCGACCAGACGCTGCTGGTCCAGTCCGGCAAGCCGGTCGGCGTCTTCCGCACCCACGCCGACGCCCCGCGCGTGCTGATCGCCAACTCCAATCTCGTACCGAAGTGGGCGACCTGGGAGCATTTCAACGAGCTCGATCGCAAGGGCCTGATGATGTACGGCCAGATGACCGCCGGCTCGTGGATCTACATCGGCACCCAGGGCATCGTTCAGGGCACCTGGGAGACCTTCATGGAGGCCGGGCGCCAGCACCATGGCGGCGACTGGTCGGGCAAGTGGATCCTCACCGCCGGCCTCGGCGGCATGGGCGGGGCGCAACCCCTGGCCGCGACCATGGCCGGGGCGTCGTGCCTGGCTGTGGAATGCCAGCGAAGCCGGATCGAGATGCGGCTCAAGACCCGCTACCTCGACGTCATGGCCGAGACGCTGGACGAGGCCCTGACCCTGATCGAGAAAGCCAAGACGGACAAAAAACCGATATCCGTCGGCCTGTTGGGCAATGCGGCGGATGTATTGCCTGAACTGGTGAAGCGCGGCGTCCGGCCCGATCTGGTCACCGACCAGACCAGCGCCCACGACCTGGTCAACGGCTATCTGCCGCAGGGCTGGACGGTCGCGGAATGGGAGGACCGGCGCGTGTCCGATCCCGAGGCGGTGAAGGAGGCGGCGCGCCAGTCCTGCGCGGTCCACGTCCGGGCCATGCTCGATTTCCAGAAGGCAGGGGTTCCGGTCACCGACTACGGCAACAACATCCGCCAGGTCGCCTTCGACGAGGGGGTGACGAACGCCTTCGACTTCCCGGGATTCGTGCCAGCCTACATCCGCCCGCTATTCTGCCGCGGCGTGGGTCCGTTCCGCTGGGCCGCCCTGACCGGCGATCCGGACGACATCCGAAAGACCGACGCGGCGATGAAAAAGCTGTTCCCCGACAACGCCGGCCTGCACCGCTGGCTCGACATGGCCGGCGAGCGCATCGCCTTCCAGGGCCTGCCCGCCCGCATCTGCTGGATCGGCCTCGGCGACCGCCACCGCGCCGGCCTGATGTTCAACGACATGGTCGCCTCGGGCGAACTGTCGGGTCCGATCGTCATCGGCCGCGACCACCTCGACTCCGGCTCGGTGGCCAGCCCCAACCGCGAGACCGAGGCGATGATGGACGGCTCCGACGCCGTCTCCGACTGGCCGCTGCTCAACGCCCTGCTCAACACCGCCTCGGGCGCCAGCTGGGTGTCGCTGCACCACGGCGGCGGGGTCGGCATGGGCTATTCCCAGCACTCCGGCGTGGTCATCGTGGCGGACGGCACGCCGGAGGCGGCGAAACGGCTGGAGCGGGTGCTGTGGAACGACCCCGCCACCGGCGTCATGCGCCACGCCGACGCCGGCTATGAGATCGCGAAGGAGGCGGCCCGAGAGCACGGCCTCAACTTGCCGAGCCTGAAATGACCGCTAGAGATCTCCCGATCATCGCCGGCGCCCTGGTCGTCCTGTCGGCCTGCGCATCCCTGCCCGTCATCGCGAATCGGCCGCCACTGGACCTGAGCGTCGAACCCGGCGAAACCGCCTTCCGTCTCTCGCTCGCGAACCCCTCAGGCTACGACCGCTGCATCGCCTCGGACCTCTGGCCGACACGCGGGGGCCAGCTGGATTTTGCGTCGGAGCGAGTCTACGTCGAGGACGACGGCAGGCGTTTCTCGATCCGCGATGAGAACACCGGCTACTGCCCGGGCTGCCAGGTTCGAGTACCAGCCAACTCCAGCATTACAGCGGCGCTGCCCTATTCGGAGTTCCCGGGGCTGACGGAGTCTCCTCCCGGACCCCACGCCACCCTGACCTTACCGATCGCTGAAACGCCTTGCCGAGCCACAGCATGACCCATCTCACCCTCGGCCAATCTCCCCTCACTCTCGCCCAGCTGCGCGCGGTCCTCGACGCGCCCTGCACGGTCGAACTCGCCCCCGCCTCGTGGACCGCCGTCGACAAGGGCGCGGCCGTGGTCGCCGCCATCGTGGCCGAGGGCCGGACCGTCTATGGCGTCAACACCGGCTTCGGCCTGCTGGCCAACACCTCGATCGCCACCGCCGACCTCGAGACCCTGCAGAAGAACCTCGTGCTGAGCCACGCCTGCGGCGTCGGGCCACTGCTGGACGACCGCGTCGTCCGCCTGCTGATGGTGCTCAAGATCGCCTCGCTGTCGAAGGGCGCCTCGGGCATCCGCCGCGAGACGCTCCAGGCCCTGATCGCCATGGTCAACGGCGGCGTCCTGCCCTGCATCCCGTCCAAGGGCTCGGTCGGGGCCTCGGGCGACCTCGCCCCGCTGGCGCATATGAGCTGCGTCCTGATCGGCGTCGGCGAGGCGCGCGTGGGCGGCGAGACCCTGCCGGCCGAGGCCGCCCTCGCCACCGTGGGGCTGAAGCCCATCGTGCTGGGCCCGAAGGAAGGCCTCGCCCTGCTCAACGGCACCCAGTGCTCGACCGCGCTGGCGCTGGCCGGCCTGTTCGCCGCCGAGGCCGCCTTCGCGGCCGGCATCGCCGCCGGGGCGCTGTCCGTCGATGCGCTCAAGGGCTCCGACGCGCCGTTCGACCCGCGCATCCACGCCCTGCGCGGCCAGCCGGGCCAGATCGCCGTCGCCGCCCGCCTGCGCGAGTTGATGAGCGGTTCGGCCATCCGCGAGAGCCACCGCCACGACTGCGCCAAGGTGCAGGACCCGTATTCCCTGCGCTGCCAGCCGCAGGTCATGGGCGCGGTGCTCGACGTGCTCAACAACGCCGCCGCCACGCTGGCGCGGGAGGCCAACGCCGTGACCGATAATCCGCTGGTCTTCATCGACGAGGGCGACGTCATCTCGGGCGGAAACTTCCACGCCGAACCCGTGGCGTTCGCGGCGGATATGATCGCGATGGCGCTGTGCGAGATCGGCAATATCTCGGAGCGCCGGACCTCGATCCTCGTCGATCCGAAGATGAGCGACCTGCCCGCCTTCCTGGTGAAGGAAAGCGGACTGAACTCGGGCTTCATGATCGCCCAGGTCACCGCCGCCGCCCTCGTGGCCGAGAACCGGATGGTGGCGCACCCGTGCAGCATCGACACGGTGCCGACCAGCGCCAACCAGGAAGACCACGTCTCCATGGCCACCCATGGCGCGCGCCGCCTGCTCGACATGGCCGAGAACACCGCCGCCGTCGTGGCCATCGAACTGCTGGCGGCGGCGCAGGGGATCGAGTTCCACCGGCCGCTGACCTCATCGCCGGTGCTGGAACAGGTCTTCGCCGTGGTGCGCGAGGCGGCGGCGGCCTATGGCAGCGACCACTATTTCGCGCCGGACATCGCGCGGGCGACGGACGGGGTCAGAAGCGGTCGCTACCGCGCCTTCGCCGGAGACCTGCTCCCGTCGGCCTGATCCTGCAGCGGCGCGCGGCGCAGGGCGGTGAGGTTCGCCGAGCCGGTGCAGAAGCAGACGGTGCGCAGCTGGCGGATCACGGTCTGGAAATGCTCGACCACGGCTTCGGTCGAGACGGTGGCGGCGGCCAGCACGCCCGCCGCCTGACCGACCATGTCGGCGCCCAGCCGGATGGCTTTAGCGGCGTCGACGCCGTCGGCCACCCCGCCCGAGCCGATGATCGTCGTCTTTGGACAGGCGGCCCGGACCTCGGCGATGGCCCGCGCCGTCGGAATGCCCCAGTCGGCGAAGGCGGCGGCGTGGGCCTTGTCGCCGGCGTCCGTGGCCCGCTCGCCCTCGACGGTCGCCCAGTTCGAGCCGCCGGCCCCGGCCACGTCGATGCCCGCGACGCCCATCTCGACCAGCCGCTTCGCCGTCGCGGCGGAGATGCCGGCGCCGGTTTCCTTGACCAGCACCGGGGCGTCCAGCGCCTTGACCAGCGCCTCCAGCGCCGCCCCGACGCCCCACCAGTCGCGGTCGCCCTCGGGCTGGCAGGCCTCCTGCAGCGGGTTCAGATGCACGATCAGGGCGTCGGCGGCGATCATGTCCAGCACCCGCCGGGCCTCGTCGACGCCGAAGCCGCGGGTCAGCTGGGCCGCGCCGATATTGGCCAGGATGGGGGTGTCCGGCGCCTTGAGCCGCAGCGCCATGTCCAGCCCCGGCGTCGCGCCCTCCGTCTCCAGCGCCGCGCGCTGCGACCCGACCGCCAGGGCGATGCCGAGATGCTGCGCCGCCTCGGCCAGCCGGGCGTTGATGGCCTCGGCGCGGCTCGGCCCGCCGGTCATCGAACTGATCAGCAGGGGCGCCTTGAGCCGCCGGCCGAGGAAGTCCGCGCCGAGGTCGATCTTGCCGTGGTCGAGATCCGGCAGGGCCTCGTGCACGAACCGGATGTCGGCGAAACCGCTGTCCCGCCCGTGCCGGGCCTTCCCCGCCAGGATCACGTCGAGGTGCTGGTCCTTGCGGGCGGTGATGTCGGTCAAACGCTTACTCCGCCGGTCGCGGTGGGATCAGGGCTGTTTCTCGACCGTCAGGGCGTAGGCGCCCGTCTGGCCCTGCTGGTAGGCCCCGGCGCGGATCTCGAAGGTCCCGTCTTCCGGCGCGGTCCATTCCAGCTTGGCGTGGGTGTCGGTCAGGCCGTCGTCGTCGGACCCCAGCACCTCGAACTCGCCGTCCTCCTTCTCGCGCCCGACGGTCAGGAAGCTGTCGACGTCGTTCGAGACCATGGTGATGAGCAGCTTCTCGTCCTCGCGCAGGGTGACGCGGTAGGCGTCGTAGTGGCTGTTGCTGTCGGTGGTCGCGTCGGTCTCCGTCAGGGCGCCCCAGGCCGTCGCGCCGACCAAGACGCTGCCCGGCTGCGGCTGCGGACCGCGGTCGATCAGTTCGAGCGCGTAGAGCCCCTTCGCGTCCGACCCCAGGGGCGAAGCCCGCAACACATAGTCGCCGTCTTCCGGCAGGGTGAAGTTCAGGCGCGAGTCCGTGCCCTCCATCAGGCCGTCGTCGTCCGACGCCAGGGCGGAGAACTCGCCGTCGGCCTTGCCGACCTGCAGGAAGGTGTCGAAGTCGCCGGACCGCATGATCGCCTGGATCCTCTGGCCCTCGCGGCCGGAGAAGGTGAAGGCGTCGTAGCCGCGGTCCTCATCGTCGCGCGGGTCGCTCTCGCCGATCTCGCCCTGCAGGCTGGCGCCGAAGGGGATGCTGTCCGGCGCGCGGTCCGGCTCGACCTCCGTGATCGACAGGCTGTAGTCGCCCGTAGCCTCCGAGAAGGCCCGCGCCTCGACGATGTACGAGCCGGTGCGCGGCAGGGTGAAGGTCAGACGCGAATCCGTGCCTTCCGGCCCGCCGTCGTCGTCCTCGTCCAGGCTAACGCGGTTCTCGTCGAACAGCTCGACATAGGTGTCGAAATCCTCCGAGGTCATGTCGATGCGCACGCGCTGTCCTTCGCGGCCCTCGAACCGGTACGCGTCGGCCGGGGTGTCGCTCTCGCTCTTGCCGTCGCTCTCGGTCAGTTCGCCTTCGACGGTCGCTCCGACCGCGATCGACTGGGCCGCGACGGGCGGCGGTCCTTCCTGCAGGCCGAGGCTGTAGGCGCCGGCGTCGGCCGCATTGAGCGGCGTCACCCGGATCAGGTATTCGCCGTTGTCGGGCGCGGTGAAGATCAGCCGCGAGTTAAGGCCGCTGTCGGAGCCGTCATCGTTCTCCGCCAGCTGGACGAAGGCGCCGTCCTCCATCCGTCCGACGCGGAGCACCGGATCGAACGCCTCGCTGTCCAGGGCCATGGCGATGCGATCGCCCTGCCCGGCCCTGAAACTGAAGGCGTCGTACGGGAGCCCGTCGTCGGTTTCCGGATCGCGGTTCGACAGCTCCCCGTGCAGCGTCTGTCCGACGCGGATGCCGGACGGACGCGGGGCGCGGGGCGGCGGCGGCCGCTCAGCCAGGCTCAGGGTGTAGGCGCCGCCTTCCAGCCCGGAAAGCGGCCGGGCGCGCAGGATATAGGTTCCCGCCGTCGGGGCGGTGAAGCGGAGGCGGGAGTCCGTGCCCTCCCCCAGGCCGTCGTCGTCCGAGGCCAGGGCCTCCGCCGTCGCATCTTCGGGAAACACCTCCAGATAGGCGTCGAACGCCCCGGACCGCAGAATGGCCTCGAGCCGCTGACCAGCCCGGGCCCTGATCGCGTAGTCGTCGTAGCGCCAGGAGTCCTCGGCCTCGGTCAGGTCGCCCTCCCCGATCGATCCCTCGACCGTGGCGCCCACGGCCAGCGGCGCGGCCGACTGCGCCAGCGCGGGGCCGGCGGCCAGGACGAGCGCCAGACTGCTGGCGGCGAGAATGGTGTGACGGCGCATGCGGTCCCCCTGATTGCGGCCACGATCATAGACGCCGAACCGCGCCGTCTGTAAATCGCGCTCACCGCACGATTCCTGACGACCGGAGCCGAAACCATGACGGCCGAACCCGCCCGCGCGACCCTGATCGACGGCAAGGCCTTCGCGGCCGGCCTGGTGGAGCGCGTCGCCGCCGCGTCGGCCCGCCTTGAGGCGGCGCACCGGGTCAAGCCCGGCCTCGCCGTGGTCATCGTGGGCGACGATCCCGCCAGCCAGATCTACGTGCGCAACAAGGGCGAGACCACCCTGCGGGCCGGGCTGCGATCCGACACCCATCGCCTGCCCGCTGACACGGACCAGGAGACGCTGCTTGAGCTGATCGCCGCGCTGAACGCCGACACGGGCATCCACGGCATCCTCGTCCAGCTGCCCCTGCCCCGCCATATCGACGCCGCGGCGGTGCTCGGGGCCATCGACCCGGACAAGGACGTCGACGGCTTCCACGTCGTCAACGCCGGGCGGCTGGCGGTCGGCCTGCCGGGCCTCGTCCCCTGCACGCCGCTGGGCTGCCTGATGCTGCTGAAGCATGAGCTGGGCGACCTGTCCGGCCTCAACGCGGTCATCGTCGGGCGCTCCAACATCGTCGGCAAGCCGATGGCGCAACTGCTGCTGGGCGAGAGCTGCACGGTGACCATCGCCCATTCGCGCACCCGCGACCTGCCGGCCCTGTGCCGCACCGCCGACATCCTCGTCGCCGCCGTGGGCCGCCCCGAAATGATCCGCGGCGACTGGATCCGTCCCGGCGCGACGGTGATCGACGTCGGCATCAATCGGGTTCCGTCGCGCGATCCGGTGAAGGCGGCCGAGGGCAAGACCCGGGTCGTCGGCGACGTGGCGTTCGACGAGGCCGCGGCGGTGGCCGGACGCATCACCCCGGTGCCGGGCGGCGTCGGACCCATGACCATCGCCTGCCTGCTGGCCAACACCTACACCGCGGCCTGCCGCGCCGCCGGCGTGCCGCCGGAACCGCTGGACGCTTGAACGGCAGGGCCTAACCCCTGATAGTCATCCATTCAGGGCCGCAGCCTGTCAGGAGACGTCGATGATTCCCTTGAACCCCCGCATGGCGGCCATCGCGGCCGTGGTGGTCCTGGCCCCGGCCGCCGCCGGCTGCGGCGTCAACGCCATCCCGACCAAGGAAGAGACCGCCCAGGCCCGCTGGGCCGACGTGCAGTCGCAATACCAGCGCCGCTCGGACCTGATCCCCAACCTCGTCGCCACGGTGCAGGGCGCGGCGATCGCCGAGCGCACCACCCTGACCCAGGTCATCGAGGCCCGGGCCCGCGCCACCGGCGTCACGGTGACGCCCGAGACCCTCAACGATCCCGCCGCCTTCCAGCGCTACCAAGCCGCCCAGGGCGAACTGAGCCAGGCCCTGTCGCGCCTGATGCTGGTGGTCGAGCGCTATCCGGAAGTCCGGTCGAACCAGAATTTCATCGCCCTGCAATCGCAGCTGGAGGGCACCGAGAACCGCATCGCGGTGGCCCGGCGCGACTACAATGAGGCGGTGCGGGACTACAACACCTCGCTGCGCACCTTCCCGACGGTGATCTGGGCCAAGACGATCCACGCGGGGTCCGACCCGATGCAGCTGTTCACGGCGACGGAAGCCGCCCAGACCGCGCCCACCGTGAATTTCGACGCCATCAACCCGGCCCGGCCCGGCGGCGCCGCCGCGCCGACGACGCCCGGCGCGGCTCCGCCCGCGCAGTGAATTCGTCCACGTCCCCCTGGCCAGGCCGTCTTGCGGCGTTGCTGGTCGCCCTGCTGACCGGCGTCTGGCTGGCTTCCGCACAGATCGCGGTCGCTCAATCAGCGCGGGGGCCTGAATTCCCGACCCTGACCGGGCGGGTCGTCGACCAGGCGAGGCTTCTGACGCCCGAAAAGGAAGCGGCGCTGACCGCGAAGCTGGAAGCCCTCGAGCGGGATACCTCCGACCAGCTGGTCGTGGTGACGGTCAACAGCCTCGATGGCCGCGAAATCGAGGACTATGGCTATCAGCTCGGACGGGCCTGGGGCATCGGCCAGGCGGACGACGACAACGGCGTCCTGCTGATCATCGCGCCCGAGGAACGCAAGGTGCGGATCGAGGTCGGCTATGGCCTGGAGCCCGTGCTGACGGACGCGCTGTCGGCGCTGATCATCCACAACGAGATCCTTCCGTCCTTCCGCGAAGGCTATTTCGAGCGCGGCATCGAGCAGGGCGTTGACGCCATCGACCGGCAGCTGCGGCTCGATCCGGCGGAAGCGCAGGCGCGGGCCGCCGCCGCCGCCAGACCGAAGGCCGGCGTCCCGGCCGGGCCCGTGATCTTCATCGGCGTCATCTTCGGCCTGATGTTCATCTCCATGATCGGGGGACTGGCCCGGGGCGGTCGTCGCCGGCGCGGTTCCGGCCTGGCGCCGATCCTGATCTGGGCGGCGGCCGAAGCGATGCGCGGCGGCGGTCGCGGGGGCGGCGGTTTCGGGGGAGGCGGCGGCGGCTTCGGCGGCGGCGGCGGCAGCTTTGGCGGCGGGGGCGCGTCCGGCGGATGGTGACCGATCTCACACGTGAAGCCCATGACCGGATCGCGGCCGCCATCGCGGCGGCGGAAGCCCGCACATCGGGCGAAATCTTCTGCGTGCTGGCGCGGCGCGTGTCGTCGTATCGCGACGTCTCGCTGGGCTGGGCCGCGGCGGCGGCGCTGATCCTGCCGCTCGGCCTGATCCCCGTCGGCTTCGATCCGGCGTGGATACCCGGAATGGCCGACAGCTGGGAAGCGGCCCATCTGGCGGCGCGCGACGTCTCGGTCGGACAGGCCCTGGGCGCCTATGCCGTGATCCAGGCCGTCCTGTTCCTGGGCGTCTATCTGATCACCCGGCTGCCGGCGGTCACACGGTGGATCACGCCCCGCGCCATCCGGCGGGCTCGCGTCCGGGAGGCCGCCGTGCAGCAGTTTCTCGCCCATGGCCTGCACGTCACCGAGGCGCGCACCGGCGTGCTGATCTTCGCCGCTCTCGCCGACCATCAGGTGGAGGTCGTCGCCGACAAGGGCATTCACGACAAGGTGGATCAGTCGGTCTGGGGGGACGCGGCCGCGGCGCTTTCCCAGGGACTCAAGCGCGACGATCCGGCGGCCGGCTTCGAGGCCGCGATCGGGCTGTGCGGGGCGGTCCTGGCGGAGCATTTCCCCCCGCATCCCGCCAATCCCAACGAGGTTCCGGACCGGCTGGTCGTGATCTGACAGGCGACCGGAACGCGGTCCATGGGGGTCGCATTCCTGATTGAAATGGCCTAGCCCGACCGCCTCAGAGCGTTTCGGCCCGTTCCCAGGACCTCATGCCCCGCCTGCTGACCTACAATGTGCACCGTTGCGTCGGCGTCGACCGGAGGCTGGATGTCGGGCGGATCGCCGCGGTCATCGCCGAGCACGAACCGGATATCGTCTGCCTGCAGGAGCTCGACGTCGGCCGCGCCCGGACGGGGCTCGTGGACCAGGCCCGGGCGATCGCCGACCGCCTGGCCATGACCTTTCACTTTCACGCCGCCATGAAGGTCGAGGCCGAACAGTATGGCGACGCCATCCTGACATTGCGGCCGGAGCGGCTGGTGAAGTCGGGGGCGCTGCCGACGATCCGCGGCGTGCCGGGGCTGGAGCCGCGGGGCGCGCTGTGGGCGGCCATCGATTTCGACGGAGTGAACCTCAACGTCATCAACACCCATCTGGGCCTCGTGCCGCGCGAACAGCGGCTGCAGGCCGCCGCCCTGCTGGGCGAGGGGTGGCTGGGTCATCCGTCGTGCGTCGGCCCCACCCTGCTGACCGGCGACTTCAACGCCACCTCGATCACCCGGCCCTATCAGGCGCTGGCCCGGCGGCTGTCCGACTGTCAGCGCGCGCTGGGTCTGCGGCCCTCGGTGAAGACCTTCCCCTCCAGCTTTCCCGCCATCCGCATCGACCACTGCTTCACCAGCCCGGAGCTGGTGGTGACGGGCGTGATGGCGCCGTTCTCGCCCCTCGCCCGCATGGCGTCGGATCACCTGCCCCTGGTCGTGGACTTCGAGATCAGGAGCTGATCCGCGGCCGGTTTCGCTGCGACGGACTGCGCCGCTTCCACGGCCGGAAGGCGTCGGCGGGCGAGGTCGGGTCCCCAAGCTGGAACTCGGCGATGAACCGCTCGACCGCGGACGGAGGCGTCGCGCCCAGGGTCCGCATCCGGCCGGTGTCGAAGCGATGTATGGCCTCCCCGACCGATCCGACCAGGGCCTCGGCCGCCGCGAATTCCGCGGCGCTTTCGCCGATCCAGTGGCCGATGGTGCGGTGGCGGAACCGCCGGATGGCCGCGCGCCCCGCCTCGGTCCCCGGCGCGGCCGCCACGTCGCATTCGGTGTCGAAGCCGAAGGAGCGGTTGTTCAGATTGGTCGAGCCGATCCGCAGCACCTCGTCGTCATAGATCGACACCTTGGCGTGCACGATGATCCGCTCGCCGCCCCGCGTGTGCGGCGCGAAGGCGAAGAAGCGGTTGTTGGTGTCCGCCTGTTCCAGCCGGAACAGGACCTCCGAGCGCGCGGTGTCCATGGTGATCTGGTCGAACCAGCTGGGGCTGCCCCCGGTCGAGACCAGCACGACCTCGGGGCTGTCAGGCCCGGACAGGCGCTCGGCCAGGGCCGCCGCGATCCTCGGCGAGGTGAAATACTGGTTCTCCAGATAGATCAGGTGACGCGCCCGGCGAATGGCGTCGAGGTGCAGGGTCTCGTTCTCGCGCACCTCGGCCCGTCCGGCCCAGGCCGGTTCGGTTCGGGCGATGGCGACCGGCGTGTCGAACAGATCGGGCTCCACGCCCTCCGGCCACGGGTCTTCCCCGGGCTCGTCCGCGACGATCCGCTCGGACGTCGCGCGGAACCAGCGCTCCCGCGCCAGATCGCCCAGGGCGCGGGCCGCCGGCCCGTCCATGACGCACATGACCTCGTGCCGCGGCGACGGGATCAGGCCCGACGGCTGGCAGCGACGCGGGTCGCCGTCCAGATGCTCGGCGGAATCCCAGCGGTCCGTGGCGATGTCGCCCCCGCCGCAGAACGCCACCGCGTCGTCGATGATGACCACCTTCTGATGGTGGCAGGCGCCCGGGGGGCCGGGATTGTCGAGACGAAACTCCACCGTCCGCCTGCGGAACCAGCTCTGGGCCCGATGGGGATAGAAGCCCTGCGACGCGGCGATGAGCAGCGGCGATTTCCAGATCAGCAGCCTGACGTCCAGCTCCGGCCGGGATTTCACCAGCATGCGCAACTGGTGTCCGACCTGGGCCTGATGGTCGTCGGGGAGGGTTTCCGGGTCCAGCCGCGTGCGGGGATCGAACTGCCAGCCCAGCATGACGACCGAACGCCGCGCCTTGCCCAGGGCGGAGCGGAGCGCCTCGAAATAGGCGGCGTTCTCCATCAGCACGGCGAACCGGCCGGCGGTTTCCACCCGCCAGCAGTTCCGCCCCGGCGTCAGCCAGGGCCCGATCCGTTCGTCCGCCGAAAGGCTCATGACACCAGCCTGACCGATTCGCATGACGGCGGCATGCGCCCCAAGCTTTACAGGACGCGCACCGGCGTGTTCCGTTCCATGCTCATCCATGCCGACCCGCCGCGTAATACGCTCCCGATTGCCGGAACACCGTTTCGGGGGCATAAGGCACCGGTAACTCTGGATGGGGGAGGTCGGCGATGCAGGCGCTGATCGAAATGATCATCGGCTTCGTCGCCATGCTCGCCGCCGCGGCGCTGTCGCAGTTCGGCCTGCAGCTCGACGCCCCGCAGGAATCCCAGCGGGAGATCCACCGCGTCCGCGACTGCGACGAGACACCGGCCGCCACGGCGTTCACCGCGACCGAACACAAGCAGGACTGCTGACGCTTGCGCCGGATTTGTCCGTGCTCGCCTTTGCGCGCCGCGAATGAGCCGCTAGGGTCCTGACGGGTCGCGCGCCCCGGCTGCGCGACGTCGCATCCTGACGAGATCGCCGCCTCATGAAGTCCCGCCAACGGCCGCCGCTGAACCTGACCGACCCCGAACCGGAGGCCGCGGCCCTGGCCGAGTTCGAAGCCGTGCCGGACCTCCCGCCCGAACCCATGCCCGAGCCAGCGCCGGCGCCGGCGCCCGAGCCGGCGGCCGAGCGCCCCATGTCCGAACGCCGTCGCCGCCGCCTCGCCGAGGAGCGCCGCCAGGCCGAGCAGCGGGCCGCCGAGGCGGCAAGGCGCGAGGCCGTCGTACTGGCCCCCGCCCTCACGCCCGAACCGGGCCAGTCCGCGGATGCGCCGCCGGTCGCCTATGATCCGCCCCCGGCGCCCGCGCCGCCCCGGCGCCCGGCCGAACCGGCGCCGTCCGGGCGACACGCCTATCTGCTGGCCGGCGTCTCGGCGGCTCTGTGGATCGGCGGCGTGGCGGCGTGGCTGGCCTTCGAAGTCGGTTCGGGCGCGGTCAATCTCGACCCTCTGCGCATAGCGGTCTACGCCCTGATCGCCTTGGCCCCGGCCGGCCTCGCCATCATGCTGGCCCACGCGGTGCGGCTGGGCGCCGGGCTGGCGGCGGAAACCCGCCGGGCGCGGAGCCTTTCCGAGGCGCTGATCGCCCCGACGGCGCTGGCGGCCCAGCAGACCGGCGAGGTCCTGCATTCGCTGCGCAACGACATCGACCAGGCCTCGCTCGCCGCCGAGCGGGCGCGGAACGACATGACGCTGCTGCGCGAGGCCTTGGCGCAGGAGACCACGCGACTGAACGAGGCCGCTGAAACGGCCGGCCGCACGGCGCGCCGGCTGACCGAACAGCTCGGTCACGAACGCGATCAGATGCAGACGCTGGGCGTCCAGCTGGACAGCCAGGCCAGCGGCGTGATCGACGCGGTCGAACGGCAGTCGCGCATGGTGGTCGACGCCTCCGACCTGGCCCAGACGCAGCTGCGCGAGGCCGAGGCCGCCCTCGCCGCCCGCGCCGCCGACCTGGCCGCCGCCGCCGGCGAGGCCCAGGACGCGGCCCGCGTCGCCGCCGACGATCTGGCCCGCCAGACCCTGCGGCTGGAGAACGCCGGCTCCGGCGTCGCCGAACAGATCCAGTCGGTCGAGGAAGGCCTCGGCCAGCAGCGCGCCGCCCTCGTCACCGCCGCCTACGCCCTGCGCACCGATCAGGAGGACTTCTCGGCCCAGGTCGAGAGCCAGCGCGCCCAGCTGACCGAGCAGCTGTCCGCCACCCGCGCCGTCACCGACGAACTGGGCCAGACCTCGGCCCGGACGACCGAAAGCATCAAGGACCTCGTCGAGGCCGCCACCGACCAGTTCCGCGCCCTGGTCGAGATGTCCGCGCGCGAGGCCGACGGGTTCGACAGCGCGACCAAGCTGGCGCTCGACAAGTTCGAGACGCTGGCGGCCGAGGCGCGCGACGCCCTGGTCGAGGAGACCCGCCGCGCGCTGGCCGCGCTGCAGGCCACGGCCGAGGACTCGCGCCTCGCCGCCGCGGAAGCCGCCGAACAGGCCCAGGTTCGCGCCGACCGCCTCGGCGAGGCCCTGTTCGACGCGGCGCAGAAGGCCGATCAGGCCGCTGACGCGCGGGTCGACAGCGCCCGACGCATCGTCACCGAAACCAGCGGCCTGGTCGACGAGGCCGGCCAGCACGCGATCGAGCGACTCGAGAGCACCGTCGAGCGTATGAACGCCGCCCTGGCCCGCATCGACGAGGCGATGGAGGACCTGGACGCGCGGGCCGCCCGCCTGCCCGAGGAAGCCCAGAAGCGGGTCGAGGCCGTGCGCGCCTCGGTCGAGGAAGGTCTCGCCGCCCTGTCGGCCGCCTCGCAAAAGGCCGCCGCCGACACCGAGGCGCTGGACGCGGGCTTCCAGGAGCGGGTGCGGCGCAACTACGACATGCTGACCGAGGCCGTCCGGCTGATGGGCGTGGTCTCCGGCGACAGCCCGACGACCCGCCGCCGCGAGGCCCTGGCCGCGAGCACGCCTCCCGAGCCGGAGCCCCCGCAACGCACGCGGCCCGAGCGGTCCGAGGAGGCGCGCGGATTTGGCCTTCGCGGGCGGCTGAAACTGGAGCCCATGCCCGGGGCGGCCGTTCCGAACCAGCCGGAGAAGGACCGGCTGGGCTGGAGCGACCTGGAAGACCAGGGCGCTGCCGAACCGCCGCTGGATCTCGACACGCCGGTCATGCCGGCGTCCGACAACGAGGCGCTGGGCGACCGGATCACGGCCGCCATCCGCCGGATGGGCGTGGATCCGAACGCCCTCCTGCCCCGCTCCCGCGTCGAGGAGGCCGCCCAGGCCGTCGCGGGCGGCGATCCCGAGCGGGCTCGCCAGATCGTGCGGCGGGTCGCGCCGGCGGCGGTGCGCAGCGTGTCCCGCCGGGTGCTGACCGACTCCGACCTGCGCACGGACGCCGAGACCTATGTGCGGGCCTTCTCGCGCGAGCTGGCCGCACGGGCGGCGGCCAACGACGGCCCGGGGGTTCTGGGACGGCTGACGTCGGACGGCGGCCGGGCCTTCATGCTGCTGGACGCGGCGATCGGCGATCTGGCCTGACCGGCGCCGACCAATAAGGCTTGACGGATCGGTCGCCCTGTCGACACGGTTCGACGTCACGCTTTTGTCACGGACAGGCACGGTCAATGGTCGATATCACGGACCCAACGTCGTCGGACCACCGGCCGGCGATCGTCATCTGCGCCTGGGACGCGAAAGAGGCGGCGTGGGACCCGATCGAGGACCTGTCGGGTCAGCCGTGGAGCCCGGCCGGAGCGCGCACCGTGGCGGTGCCGGCGGCGGACCCCGACATCCTGGCCTCGACCCTGTCGGCCCACCTGAGCGACGGGCGGACGCGGGCGCTGCTGCTGGTGGGCCGGACGCGGCGCAGCGACGGCTTCCGGGTGCAGATTCGCGCGGAGAACCGGACCCTGGACGGCGCCGGACGGATGAACCGGGTCGGACCGAGCGTGGCCAGGGCCACGGCCCCCGTCGCCGATATGGTGCGAGCCCTGAACGAGGCCGGACTGATCGCGGACGCTTCGTCCGACGCCGAGGACGACGTCGGCAGCTATCTGCTCTACAGCGTGCTGGCCAATCTTGAGGAGGGGGTGGATACTCCGGCCATCGGCCTGCTGCGGGCGCCGGAAGGCGAGGGCGACGCGGCGGTGACGCGGGCGGTGAAGACCGCCGCCCAGGCTATGGCCCGCCACCTGTCGCCCCTGCCCCGTTCACGCGCCGGCTAGAGCGGATCCCAGTCTTCGTCGCAACGGCAGGGCGACGATCAGGCCGGCGGCGGCCATCGCGGCCATGGCCCAGTAGCCGCCGGCGCCGAAGCGATCGTAGAGCGGGCCCGACGCGGCCGTGGCCAGGCCGATCAGCAATCCCGCGGACAGCACCGAGCCCAGCGTCTGCGCGGCGGTCTGGCTGTCGCGCGGGGCCAGCCGCTCGACGATCTGCACCCCGGCCAGGAAGGTGGCGGCGAAAGTCAGGGCGTGCAGCGCCTGCAACGGCCAGAGCAGCCAGAGCGGAGGAGCGAGGGCCATGGCGCTCCAGCGCAGCACCGCGGCGGCCGACCCGACCATCAGCAGGCTCCACGGCCCGACGCCGACGCGACGGCGCCACGGTTCGAACAGCCACATCAGCCCGATCTCGACGATGACGCCGAAGGCCCAGAGCTGGCCGGTCACCGCCTCGCTTATCCCCTGGGTTTTCCACAGGATGGCCGAGAAACCGTACTGGAAGGCGTGGGCCGCCTGCACCGCGCCGACGGCGAAGATGGCGGTCATGAACACCGGATCGGCGATCAGGCGCCCGACGCCGCGGAACCGCTCCAGTCCCGCCAGGACCTCCCCGTCGGCGACCGGCTCGGGCGGCAGGGCGAAGGCCGCGACGGCGGCGGCGCCGAGGGCGGTCAGGGCCGTCCAGAGGATGATGACGTTGACCGGGGCGGTCAGCAGCAAGGCGCCCATGCCGACGTTGGCGGCGACAAAGGCGGCCGAGCCGCAGCCGCGCGGCACGGAGAAGCTGAAACCGTCACGCGCCGCCAGCCGCAGGGTCAGGACGTCGGTCAGCGGGATCAGGGCGGCGGCGGCCGTCGCGCCGAGAAACCAGCAGGCGGCCCAGGCCGCGAATCCCTCGACCAGGCCGGCGCCGCCATAGCCGAGGGCCATGGCCAGGCCGAGCAGGGCGATCGGCGTGCGACGGCGGCGGAAGCCGTCCGCCCACACCGCCAGCAAGGGACCGGTGACGACGCGGGCCAGCATCGGAGCCGCCAGCAGGGTCCCGATCTCGGCTCCGCTCAACCCCTGCGCGCGAAACCAAAGGCCTGCAAACGGGAGGGACACACCACTGGCGCCGAAGAGCAACACATACTGCAAAGCTACGCGCTGGGCGGCGGTCATGGCGGCCGAATAGCAGACGTGCAAGATTCTGTCGGCTAGCCTTCCTCGATCTGACGTCGATCCGGCTTGGCTTTTGATTGCTCTTGCCGCATTGCCGACACAAACGACCCACGCCTGACAGCCACGAAACGAGACCGAGTACCGTATGGCCTTCCCCGTGCCCGAGACGTCCCGCCGCGACCTGTTCCCCGAGATCGAACCCTACGCCACAGGCTTCATGCCGACCGGCGGCGTTCACGAGATCTATTACGAGGAATGCGGCAACCCCCAGGGTCTGCCGGTCGTGGTGTTGCACGGCGGACCCGGCGGCGCGGTGAATCCGGGCATGCGGCGCTATTTCGACCCGTCGAAATACCGCATCGTGCTGTTCGACCAGCGCGGCTGCGGCAACAGCCGGCCAAACGCGTCGCTGGAAGAGAACACCACCTGGACCCTGATCGAGGATATCGAGCGGCTGCGCGAGCTGCTGGGCGTCGACAAATGGGTGGTGTTCGGCGGCAGCTGGGGTTCGACCCTGGCCATGGCGTACGCCATCACCCATCCCGAGCGGGCGGCGGCGCTGGTGCTGCGCGGCATCTTCCTGCTGACCCGGCCCGAGTTGCACTGGTTCTATCAGGAAGGGGCCTCGAACCTCTTCCCCGACGCCTGGGAGCGGTTCGTCGCGCCGATTCCGGAGGACGAGCGGCACGACCTGATGGGCGCCTATTACAAGCGGCTGATCGGTGACGATCAGGCGGAGCGGGAACGCTGCGCCATCGCCTGGTCGAGCTGGGAGGGTGAGACGGTCAGCGTCGAGGGGCCCGAGGCGCGGCCCGACAAGTTCGCCGAACCCGATTTCGCCGTGGCCTTCGCGCGGATCGAGAATTGGTATTTCACCAACGGCGGCTTCTTCCCCGAGGAAGGCTGGCTGCTGAAGAACATCGGCCGCATCCGGCATATCCCGTGCTGGATCGCGCAGGGCCGGTTCGACGTGGTGACCCCGCTCTCGGGGGCCTGGGCGCTGCACCGCGCCTGGCCCGAGGCGAAGCTGGACATCGTCAAGGACGCCGGCCACGCCTCGACCGAGCCGGGCATCGTCGACAGCCTGGTGCGGGCGACGGACTGGGCGGCCGGGCTCTAGCGGACGACCGACGTCGGTTCAGTTCCTGAACTATTCCCGACCTGTCCTTCGACGGACAGTCGTCGCGCGGATCAGTTCGAGGAGGAACACCGATGATCGCCCCCCAAAGATACCTGCTCATCACGGCGGCCCTGCTGGCGACCGGATCGTCGGCGACGCCGGAGAGGCCGCTGGCCGTGGCGCCGGACGACGCGGCTGTTCACTGGTCGCCATGCCCTCCGATCTTCGCCGGGGGATGCGAACTGGCGGTCCTGCATGGTGATCCGGGGCAGCCGAACGCCGATGTCTTCCTGCGCGTGCCCGCCGGCGTCGCCCTGCCCGCCCACACCCACTCCAGCGCCGAGCGCATGGTCCTCGCCGCCGGTCGGATGACGGTCAAATACCGGGACGCGCCAGAGACCATCCCGAGGGCGGGCTCCTACGCCTACGGGCCCGCGGGAGCGCCGCATCGGGCCGCCTGCGTCGGCAGCGAAGCCTGCGTGCTGTTCATCGCGTTCGAGGGGCCGGTGGACGCCCTGCCGTATGCCGGGTCGCTCGACTGAAGCGACGGACCCGATCGGAGGAGCCGCCTACTTCGGATTGGTTTTCTCGACCATTTCGGAGAGCTGGAAGCCGATGCGGCGGGCGGGGCGTTCCTCGGGCTTCTTGCGCACGTCGAGCAGGACGTTGATCTGGGCGTAGTGCTGGATCAGGCGGACCGGACGGCCGTCGGCGTTCCTGCCGAGAAACAGGATGAAGTCCGGGCCCCAGAAGCCGATGTCGTCGATCGACATCGTGCCGTCGCCGGGCAGGCCGACGATGCGGGCGCCGACCTCCTCGTCCCGGTCGAGGCCCTTCTCGAAATCCTCGATCAATTTGGACAGGCGGACGAAGGCCCATTCGGCCGGGTTCTCGCGCATGCGCACGCCGTCGGTCAGGGCGGCGGTCTGTTCGGGCGAGGCGGCCGGGAGGACCGGCTCGGGGCATGGGGCGTCGCCGCAATCGGAGAACAGCGAGGCGGGCGCGACGACGGGCGCGTCGGGGCTCGCAGCGGCGGAATCGGCTTTGGCTTTGGCTTTGGTCATGACCGAACCTAACGCCTGAAAACGCCGATCAGAACAGGCCGTGGCCTTTGGGCAGTTCGGCGTAGCGATGCACCCGGGTGGACAGAACCAGGCCGAAGCCGATCATCACCGTCATCATCGACGACCCCCCGTAGGACAGCAGCGGCATCGGCACGCCCACCACCGGCGCCAGGCCCATGACCATGGCGCCGTTTATCAGCACGAACAGAGCGAAGAAGGCCGTCATCCCGGCGGCGGCGATGCGGCCGAAATGGCTGTGGGCCAGCGAGGCGATACGCAGGGCGATCAGGATCACCGCAACGTAGCAGGCCAGAACCGTGAAGGAGCCGACGAAGCCGAATTCCTCGGCCACCGTCGAGAAGATGAAGTCCGTATGCCGTTCGGGCAGGAATTCGAGCTGGCTCTGGCTGCCGAGGCCATAGCCCTTGCCCAGCAATCCGCCAGACCCGAGGGCGATCTTGGACTGGATGATGTTGTAGCCCGTGCCCGACGGGTCATTCTCGGGGCTGAGGAAGGTCAGCACCCGGTTGCGCTGGTATTCATGCATGCCGAACATCACGAACGGCGGGATGATGGCCGCGGCCGCGATCGCCCCGGCGGCGATCACGCGCCAGCTGAGGCCGGCCACGAACATGACGGCGGCGCCGGTCAGGCCGATGACCATCGCCGATCCGAGGTCGGGCTGCTTGGCCACCAGCAGGAAGGGGACGCCGATCATCCCGGCCGGGATCAGCAGCTTCCACGACCAGCGGGCGTCCTGGGCCGAATGATTGTGGTACCAGCGGGCCAGCGCCAGAACGAGGCCGAGCTTGACGAACTCGGCGGGCTGGATGCGCATGAAGCCCAGGTTGAGCCAGTTCCGGGCGCCCCCGGCCGTATAGCCGAGCGGGGTGAACTCGATCATCAGGACGAGAACGAGCAGCAGGCCGTAAAGCGGATAGGCGGCGCGGAACCACCATTTCGGGTGCACCATCGCCAGCGCCAGCATCGCCACCAGCAGCGCGCCGAAGCGCAGCAGGTGCTTGGCCGCCCACGGCTGCCAGTCGCCGCCGGTGATCGAGTAAAGCATCGCCGCGCCGACGCCCGCGATCGCGCACAGCAGGCCGACCAGCCGCCAGTCCAGCTCGGCGATCTTGGTCGAGAGCCGGTCGCGCTCGCCGGGACGGGTCAGGGCGGAAGCGGTCATCGGCGCGGCTCCGGCAGGTAGGGACGCGGGCCGGTCGCGGCGGTCGGCGCGGGTTGCGGCGCGGGCGGGGCGATTTCCGCAGCGGCGGCGCCGGTGACCTCCCCGCCGGGCGCGGCGCCGGCCTCGCCCTCGTCGGCGCCGATGGGCGCGACGGCTTCGGGCGGCAGGGGCCGTTCGATCCGGGCGCGCATGTCGGGGTCCTTGAGCAGGACCGTCTTCATGATCTCGCGCGCCTTGGGCGCGGCGTCGGCGGCCCCCCCGGACGGGGCGTGCTGAATGATCAGGGCGATGGCGTAGCGCGGCGCGTCGTGCGGCGCGAAGGCGACGAACAGGGCGTGGTCGCGGCGCGTCCAGACGGCGTCGCGCGGCCCGCGCGCTCCGGAGCCGTAGTCGCGGGACTGGGCGGTGCCGGTCTTGCCCGCCATCTGGATGTCGCCGAGGCCGAGCTGGGAGGCCCGGTAGGCGGTGCCGGTGACGTCGTTGGCCACCGCCGCCATGCCGCCGCGAACGATGTCGAGGTGCTCCTTGCTGAACGGCAGATCGGCGAAGGCCGGCGCGGCCGCGCGCTCCCTGCCGCCGACGGCCTTGACCAGACGTGGCTGCACCGCCTTGCGGCCGTTGGCGATGCGCGAGGTCATGACGGCGAGTTGCAGGGCGTTGACCTCGAGGGCCCCCTGCCCGATCGACACCGACAGGGTTTCACCCGGATACCAGGTTCCATCGTCGTCCCATTTGGTGCGGGCGGTGTAGTCACGTTTCCATTTCGTCGAGGGGACGGTGCCGCTGGACTGGCCGGCGATGCCGATCTCATAGGCCTGGCCGAAGCCGAGATCCTCGGCCACCCGGGCGATCCGGTCGATGCCGGCGCGGTTGCACATGTGGTAGAAATAGGTGTCGCACGAGTTCTTGATGGCGTTGTGCATGTCCATCGAGCCGTGACCGCCGCGCCGCCAGCAGCGGAAGGTGCGGTTGCCGTAGCGATAGCCGCCGGTGCAGGTCACCCGCTCGGTCGGGTCGATGCCCGCGTCGAGAATGGCCAGGGCCGTGGTCATCTTGAAGGTCGAGCCCGGCGGGAAGGTGCCGTAGATGGCCTTGTCCAGCAGCGGCTTGCGTTCGTAGTCGCGCAGGGCGTTGTAGATCTTGCCGGGCACGCCGCCGACGAACAGGTTGGGGTCGAACGACGGGGCCGAGACCATGCACAGGATGTCGCCGTTGCGGACGTCCATGACCACGCAGCCGCCCGACTCCTCGCCATAGACCTCCAGCGCCCGGTTCTGCACGTCGGCGTCGAGCGTCAGGGTGACGTCCTTGCCGGGGATCGCCGGCTTCGAACCGCCGATGTCCTCGGCCACCACGCGGCCGCGGGCGTCGACCTCGACCCGGTTGCCGCCGGCCTCGCCGCGCAGGTCGGTGTCGAAGGCCTTCTCCACGCCCTGGCGCCCGATGCGGAAGCCCGGGTTGAAGAGAATCTCGGGGACCTTTTCGCCGCGCTCCTCGATGGCCTTGATGTCGCGGTCGTTGGGCTTGGCGACATAGCCGATGACATGGGCGAACGAACCGCCGAACGGGTAGTAGCGGGCCTCGTTCATGTCGGCCATCACGCCGGGAAGCTCGTTGGCGTAGAGGTTGACCCGGGCGAACTCCTCCCAGGTCAGGTCGCTCTTGACCGGGACCGGGCTGAAGCGCGGGGCGGCGTTCACATCGCGGATGATGGCGCGGCGGCGTTCCAGGGTGTCCGGCAGCAGGCGGCCGAGCAGGTCGAGGGTCTGGTCGAGGTCCTTGGTCTCGTCGCGGACGACCAGAACCCGGAAGCTGGGGCGGTTGCCGGCGATGACCACGCCGTTGCGGTCGAGGATGCGGCCGCGCGGCGGCGGCACGAGGCGGAAGTTGAACTGGTTGTTCGTCGCCAGGGTGGCGTATTCACCCGCCTGGATCACCTGGAGCTGGGCCAGTCGGGCGGTCAGGGCGACGCCGCCGAGCGTGGTCAGCCCGCCGAGCACGAAGGTGCGGCGCAGGAAGGAGCCCTGCCGCTCGTTGGTGTCGGAAAAGAAGATGGAGGGTTCCGAGCTCATCGGAACCTCACGTCGCCGTCCTCGAACCGCTCGATCAGGCGATGCGCGAACGGGAAGAGCAGCAGGGTCGGCAGCAACTGCAGGAAAACGGAGATCAGGCTGGCCGGCGTCGGGGCGATGAACGCCATGACCACATAGGCCAGCAGGAAGGCCAGGGCGCAGCAGGCGGCGTACCAGACGAACAGCACCGCTGTGTCCTGGCCTGCCAGAAAGCTGCGCGACGCCAGCACGATGCTGTAGATGGCCAGAAAGGTCAGGCCCCACAGGCCGAGCGGGCCGTAGGTCAGAATATCGAGAGCCAGGCCCAGGGTGACGAGCACCATGGGCGCGAGCACCGATGGCCGGATCAAGGGCCAGGCGAAGGCCAGCACCATGGGGATGACCGGCTCGGGCAGGTGCAGGCCGAACAGCTCGACGGGAGTCTGGAGGACGATGGTGGCCGCGACGGAGATCAGCGCCGGATAGACGATCCACTGCATCGGCCCGACGACGCGGACCGCGACGGGGCGTCTCATTCGGTCCCTCCCGGCGCCGGCTGGGCCGGCGGCTGGACGGGCTGGGCCGTCGACGGAGCTGGGGTCGCGGCCGGGGGAGTCGCGGCGGCCTCGCGCGCGGCGGCGCGGCGGGCGGCGGAGTCGGTGATGGCCGTGGTCTGGGCGGCGGTGGCCTCGGCCAGGGTGTCGAGCGCGGCCAGGGGCGGGGCGTTCAGGTCGTCGGCGCCGATCAGCTGGCCGAAATCCTCGAACAGCATGACACGGACGTAGTCGATGGCTCCGCGGTCGCTGAACAGCTTGACCCGCCACGACCCGTCGATGCCCCTGGCCGCGACCCCGATCGGCACGCCGCGCGGGAAGCCGCCGCCGTCTCCGGAGGACAGGATACGATCACCGGCCTGGACCGAGCCGACCCCGCGCACGAACTCGAGCCGCGGATTGCCCGAGCCGTCGCCGGTCAGCAGGGCGCGGGCGTCGGTGCGGTCGACCAGCACCGGGGTGCGGCTGGCCACGTCGGTCAGCAGCAACATGCGGCTGACGTTGGATGAGGTCCCGACGATGCGGCCGACGAGCCCGTGCTCGTTGATCACCGGATTGCCGACCTTGACGCCCCTGGCCGCGCCGACGTCGAGCAGGCGGGCGTTGGAGAACGGGCCGCGGGTGTCGGAGATGGAGCGGGCCGTGCGCATGGCCACCGGCGGCTCGGGCCGGATGCCCAGCATGGCCTCGTAACGGGCGTTGACGTTCTTCAGGGCGATGGCCTGGTCGCGCCACGGCTGCAGCTCGGCCAGCTCGCGCTTGAGCCGGCGGTTCTCGGACACGGCGAAGAAATAGCCGCCGACATAGTCCGAGGCGTGGCCGAACCAGCGCACCGGGGCCGCGAACACGCCGCCGACCGGACCCGAGACGCTTTCGACGCCGGCGCGCACCGGCTGGTAGGGCGAATTCTGGGCCCGGGCGTCGCTGATCAGCAGGAGCACGCAGCCGATGGCGGCGATCACGACCGTGACCGCCGCGGTCCAGACCAGCGGCACCTTGATGTTTTCGAACGGTCCGTCGCGAAACGCCACGGCGCGCCTTCCTCAGAAAAAGGGAATCAGCGGGACGCCCCCTGCCGATGTGCCGAGCCTATCGCAAAATCCGGGCCGTTTGGAAACCGCCGCATCCCCGATGACGCCAAGGATGACAGCGATTTGAGGCGGTGTTGAGAACTGAGCCTTAAAGGGCCGAGTCGAGCACGCCCTTCATCCAGCGCGGATGCTCGAGCACCCGGCCGCAGCCGATGGCGACACAGGACAGCGGATCGTCCGCCACCGAGACCGGCAGGCCCGTGTGATCGCGGATCTCGGCGTCCAGGCCGCGCAGCAGGGCGCCGCCGCCGGTCAGCATGATGCCCTTGTCGGCGATGTCGGCCGCCAGTTCCGGCGGAGTGGCCTCCAGGGCGACCTTCACAGCCTCGACGATCTGGGTCACCGGCTCGGCCAGCGCCTCGGCGGCCTGGCGCTCGGAGATGCGGACCTCGCGCGGCACGCCCTGCATCAGGTCGCGGCCCTTGACGTCGATCGACAGGCCTTCGCCGTCGGCGGGGATGCGGGCGGTGCCGATGTCCTTCTTGATGCGTTCGGCGGTGGTCTCGCCGATCAGCAGGTTATGGTTGCGGCGCATGTAGGAGATGATCGCCTCGTCCATCTTGTCGCCGCCGACGCGGACCGAACGCGAATAGACGATGCCCGACAGCGACAGCACGGCCACCTCGGTGGTGCCGCCGCCGATGTCGACGACCATGGAGCCGGTCGGCTCGTGGATCGGCAGGCCGGCGCCGATCGCCGCGGCCATCGGCTCGTCGATCAGGCCGACGCGGCGGGCCGAGGCGTTGAGGCAGGAATCATTGATGGCGCGGCGCTCGACGGCGGTAGCGCCCGACGGCACGCAGACGATGACCTTGGGGTTCACGAAGCCCTTGCGGTTGTGAACCTTGCGGATGAAGTGCTTGATCATCTCTTCCGCGACTTCGAAGTCGGCGATGACCCCGTCGCGCATCGGACGGATGGCTTCCATGTGACCGGGGGTGCGGCCCAGCATCTGCTTGGCCTCGATGCCCACGGCGTGGACGATCTTGCGGCCGCCGACATTGCGGAGCGCGACCACCGAGGGCTCATTCAGCACGATGCCCTTGCCCTTCATGTAGATCAGGGTGTTGGCGGTGCCGAGGTCGATGGCGATATCGTTGGAGATCGCGCCGAAAATGCTGGAGAACATGGGTTCGGGATACCGTTCGTTCGGGCCTGGAATGGGCGTTCGCTGTCTCGATCCGCTTCGGCGACGCCCGGCCGCGCGTATCCCCACACGCGCCGCCTCCTGATCGTTATCGCCTGACCGACCTTCCGGCCCGTTTGCCCTTGTGCGGGGGGGATTACAAGCCCCATGCGAGCCGTCGAAGCCCGCCGCCGCCGCTATCCGCGCCGGGACCGTTCACGTTCCCGTCAGCCACGCTTTTCAGTCCGGCGCCCCGGCCGCGCGCTCGCGTCGCCTGACCAGTTCGCGGACGCCCAGCATCAGGCCCAGCCAGACCACCGCGACGCCGGCCAGGATCAGTGAAGTCCAGACGCCGTCTCCGCTCACGGCCGCCGCCACCGCCCCGCCGAAGAAGGCCACCAGCGCGGTCTTGGGCAGCACGCCGAGCGCGCATCCGAACAGGTAGGCCGGGAAGGAGGCGCGGGTGGCGCCGAAGGCCATGTTGACGACGATAAACGGGGCCGACGGCACGTTGCGGATCATGAAACTGGCGTAGAAGGCGTTCTTGCCGACGAAGCCCTTGAGGCGGTGAAGCGTGCGGCCGCCGAAGCGATCCAGCATTCGCGCCGTCGGGCCTCGCCCAAGCCAGTAGGTCACGCCCGCCGAGGCGATGGTCGCCGCCCAGCTGTAGAGGAAGCCGGACCACGGTCCGAAGGCGACCACGCAGGCGGCGATCAGGATGAACTGCGGCGCGCCGATGAAGGCGGCGGCGATGAACAGGATGACGGTGGCCGCGAAGGCCCACGGACTGCCGGCGTAGCCTTGCAGCCAGGCCTCCAGCTTCTCCTCGGCCGCCAGCCCGAGCTGGCTCTTGCCGATCATCAACAGGGCGACCGTGGCGCCGAGCAACAGCGCCGTCGCCAGCGCCGCCCGCCAGCGGCGGCCTTCCATGTTGAGGATGAAGTCGAGGATGCGGCCCATGAGGTCGCGATTAACATCCCGCGGCCAAGTCGGCGAGGGCGAGGGCCGGCCGTGGCTCACCGTGACCGCGACCGCGGCCCCGGAACAGCCGGGCTTTCCGGGCGTTGCCGCCATGACGCAAACGGACTGCGCGCGTCGCCCATTCTGCTTGGGTCGAGGATGGCGCCGACTGTCTTCATCGCAGTCACTGAAGAGACGAACCGATGTCCCTGGAAAACCCCAAGACGACCGCGAAGATCGCGGGCCACCCGATCCACCCGATGCTTATCCCCTTCCCCATTGCCTTCTTTGTCGGAGCGTTCGCGGCGGACGTCGCCTACTGGCAAACCGGCAATGCGTTCTTCGCCAGCGGCGCTGCGTGGCTGATCGGGGCCGGCCTGGTCATGGCGGCGCTTGCGGCTCTGGCGGGACTGGCGGACTTTCTGGGCAGCCGCGCGATCCGCGCGCTGCGTCCGGCCTGGCTTCACCTGGTGGGCAATGTCACGGCCGTGCTGCTCGAACTGTGGAACCTGATCCTGCGGCTGGGCGACCCTGCCGCCGCGGTCGTGCCGATGGGCCTCGGCCTCTCGCTGGTGGTGACCCTGCTGCTGCTGTTCAACGGCTGGATGGGCTGGGAGATGGTGTACCGCGGCCGTGTCGGCGTCGCCGATCGGTGAGCCGCCGGCGAAAAATCGCTGCTGATCCAGGGCAGACCCCGCGTGCGGATCTGCCCGACCGTTCCCTGATCCGCCTGCGCGTCCGTCCGGGCACGAACCATGTCAGCAGCGGCCGCACGGTGCTGGCCACCGACGACAACGGCGTGCTGGCTCCCCAGCTCGACCGGGGCCTGTTCGTCCACGAGACCCGGCTGCTGTCCCGCTACCGATACCTGATCGACGGAGTCGAACCCCAGGCCGTCTCGGCTTCGAACGTCGATCAGCGCTCCTGGCTGGGCTATTTCATCGTTCCGGCACCGGGGGGCGAGATCGAGAAGGAGCGCGACCCGATCTCCGGAGCGGCCCAGGAGGCGGTGGAACTCAGGCTCTCGCGCTATCTGGGCGACGGCATGCATGAGGACGTCGACCTGACGAATTTCGCGCGCTGGCCGGTCAGGCTGGAGCTGACGCTCGAACTGGAGTCCGACTTCGCCGACTCCTCGGAAACCGGCGGCGACCGCCGGCAGACGGGCCGGAAGTCCTCCGTCTGGGCCGCGGGGGACCAGACCTGGGAGCTGACGACGACCTATGAGGCCAGGCGCCGCTACGCCCACCAGGGCGAGGCGGGAGAGGCCCGCATCCGGCGCGGGCTCGGGATACGCTTCTCCAACGCCACGACGCCGCCGCGCCGCAAGGGCGGCCGTATCCGGTTTTCCATCCACCTCGAGCCCCGCGAGCGCTGGCATTGCTGCGTGGACCTGACGCCGCGGATCGAGGACCAGGCCTTGCCGCCGATGTACGGATGCCGGTCATTCGTCGCGCCGGACAACGAGTACGAACGCCGCACGGCCGTGTTTCTCGACGAGGCCACGAGGTTCTCGAGCGGCGAGAGCGGCACCCTGGCCCCGGTGGTGGTCGGCGCCCTCGATCAGGGCAAACGCGACCTCGCCGCCTTGCGCCTGTTCGATCTCGATGTCGGGGACCATGCCTGGACGGTGGCGGCCGGCCTTCCCCTCTATGTCGCGCTGTTCGGCCGGGACACCCTGACCGCCGCCTGGGAGGCCGCGCCGGTGTCCACAAGCCTGATGCGCGGAACCTTGCCGGTGCTCGCGGCGCGTCAGGGCCGGGCGCGGGACGACTGGCGCGACGAGCAGCCGGGGCGGATGCTGCATGAGGCTCATACAGGACCGTTGGCGGCCCTCAACTTCACGCCGCAGGGGCGCAGCTACGGCTCCCTGACCACCTCGGGCTTCTATCCGTTCGTGGTCGCCCAGCTCTGGCACTGGACCGGCGACAAGGCGCAGGTCGAGCCGTTCCTCGAACCGGCCATCTCCGCGCTGAAATGGCTCGACGACTGCAGCGACCGGGATGGCGACGGCTTCTTCGACTACCGGACCCGCTCGATCATGGGGACGGAGAACCAGGGCTGGAAGGACTCCGGCGACGCGCTGGTGCATGCCGACGGCTCGGAGGCGGTAAAGCCGATCGCCACCTGCGAGGAACAGGGCGTCGCCTACGCCGCCAAGCTGAACCTGGCCGAGGTCCTGTGGTGGTTCGGCCGCCGGGACGAGGCGAAACGCCTTGCCGACGAGGCGACGGAGCTCAAGAAGCGGTTCAACGCGGCCTTCTGGATGGAAGACGAGGGCAGCTTCGCCATGGCCCTCGACGCCGACGGACGCCAGGTCCGGTCGATCGGCTCGAACGCGCTGCATTGCGTGGCGACGGGGATCGCCGACACGTCGCTGGTGACACGTACGCTGGATCGCCTGTTCGCCGACGACATGTTCAGCGGATGGGGGGTTCGCACCCTGTCCTCCGATCATCCGTCGTACAATCCGTACGCCTATCATCGCGGAACGGTCTGGCCGGTGGAGCACGGCCCGTTCGCGGTCGGGGCCTATCGCTACGGCTGCCACAATCGTGTGGAGCAGATCTGCCGCGCACAGTTCGAGACCGCGGCGCTGTTCGACCACTACCGGCTGCCGGAGTGCATCTGCGGACATGCGCGGGATGCGGACCATCCCTTCCCGGCGGTCTATCCGGCCGCCAACGCGCCCCAGGCCTGGTCGGCGACGACCCCCTACACCCTGCTCCAGGCCCTGCTCGGGCTGCAGCCCTATGCGCCCCTGAAGATGCTGTTCATCGACCCGCAGCTGCCGCCATGGCTGCCGGAGATCACCCTCTCGAGGATGCGCGTCGCCGAGGCCGTGGTCAGCCTTCGCTTCTTCCGCCGACCGGACGGACGCAGCGACTACGAGGTGCTCGACAAACAGGGCTCCCTGCACGTTGTCCGGCAGCCGAGCCCGTGGTCGTTGACCGCGGACTTCGGCGAACGCGCCCGGGACATCCTGGCGGGGCTGACGCACTGATGTCCCGCACGGCGCCCACGGACAGGCCGGCGGGGAACGGTCAGGACGACCGCTCGGTCGTGATCACCGGAGGCTCGGCCGGCGTGGGACGGGCCATCGCCCTGCGGTTCGCCCGGGGCGGCGCCCGCGTGGCCGTGCTCGGGAGGTCCCGCGACGGCGTGGACTCTGCGGCGCGCGAGATCGAGGCGGCGGGCGGCCAGGCCCTCGCCCTTGTGGCCGATGTCAGCGACGCCGCGGCGGTCTCCGCGGCCGCGGACGAGGTGGCGCGGCGGTGGGGCGGCATCGACGTGTGGGTGAACAACGCCATGGTGACCATGTACGCGCCGGTCTCGCGGATGTCGGCGGAGGAATTCCGGCGCGTCACCGAAGTGACCTATCTGGGCTGCGTCCACGGGACGATGGCGGCGCTGACCCACATGCGGCCTCGCGACGCCGGCGTGATCATCCAGATCGGGTCGGCCCTCAGCTACCGCGCCATTCCGCTGCAGTCGGCCTATTGCGGCGCCAAGTTCGCGGTCCGCGGGTTCACCGACGCCCTGCGCAGCGAACTGCGTCGCGAGACGTCGGGCGTCCGCATCACCATGCTGCAGTTGCCGGCGGTGAACACGCCCCAGTTCGACTGGGCCCGGACCGTCTTCCCGCGCCGCCCACAGCCGGTGGCGCCGATCTTCCAGCCCGAGGCCATCGCCGACATCGTCTGGCGGGCCTCGCGGGACGTTCCGCGCGAGGTGTGGATCGGGTGGCCGACGCTGAAGCTGATCGCCGGCGCCGCACTGGCGCCGGGGTATCTCGACCGCTACCTGGCCAGGGAGGGCTACGACGCCCAGCTCAGCCAGGAGGTCCAGCCACCGGGCCAGGAGGACAATCTGTTCGGGCCCGCCGAGGGCGGTCATACCGTCCACGGACGGTTCTCGGCGCGAGCCAGGCCGTCGGTGGCGGCGTTCGATCCGCTGGTGGCGCGGCTTGCGGCCCTGGGCGTCACCGCGGCGTTGGCGGGACTGGCGGCGCTGGCGTTGCGCCGTATGCCCGATGATCGCCGGCAGCCGTCCAGCCCTGCAGGGTCGGCGCATCGCTCCCGGTCAGGCTGCGCCGGGCGAGGATCATCGCGCCCACAACGCAGGCGCTGAACAGCATCCCCTCCAGTCCCCCGGTCACCACCTGGCTGACCGGCCCGAAGCCGCTCTCGCCGAACAGGCCGCCGATCGGATCGAGCCGGAGGCGCGAGTCCGGGAAACGGCGGGCGAGCAGATCAAGGCTGCCGGCCATCAGCCGGCCTCCCAGCAAGGGGATGAGGGCGCCCGCCGCGCCGCCGGCCAGACCCGCGGCGGCCATGCCGCGCCGGAGCGACGGCGCGCCCGCAGCGAGGCTTCCCAGCCAGGCCCCGAGGCCGACCGCGCCGCCGAGCAACAGGCCCTCGGGGCCCCCGGTGATCTCGCCCGGCGACTGGCCGAACAGGAGGTTGAACGCGTCGAGGCCGAGCAGCTTGGTGAAGCCGCCCACGAGCAGCCCTCCGACAGCGCCGCCGGCTATGGGCCAGACCGCGGAGCGACCGGGCGCGAAGCCCGCGGCCGCGATCCCGAAGCCGACCCCGGCGCCCCCCATCAGCCCGACCAGTATGGTGAGGCAGACGAGGACGAGAAGCACCGAGATCTCGCCCATGCCCGGCTGCAGCGGCTGCGACGCCCCGGCGAAACCATAGAACAGGCCGCCGAAGACGCCGGCGAACCCGCCCCCGATCATCCCCGCTCCGCCAAGCAGGAGAAACCGCCGCCAGGAATAGCGCGGCGGGAGGTCCGGCGCCGGGCGGGTTGCTGCGATCGCCCGGGGACCCGGTTCATCGTCGAGACGTTCGACGGGCGCGATAAAGCGGTAGCCGTGCTTGGGCACCGTCTCGATGAAGCGCGGATTGGCGGCGTCGTCGCCCAGCCGGCGCCGGAGCGTCTTGATGCACTGGGTGAGCGCCTCGTCCGTGACCGGCACGCCGCGCCAGACCTCCTCGAGAAAGCGGTCCTTCGAGACCAGCGCGCCCTGCTCGCGCACCAGCAGGACCAGAGCGTCGAGATAACGGGCGTTCAGCTCCACCGGCACGTCATCCCGCCTGAGCTGGCGGTCGCGGGGATCGAGACAAAAGCGTTCGAAGCGAAAGCCGCCGGGCGCCATTTTTCAGCAGGACCTCAGGAGTTGCTCATGCCGCTCAGCCGCCGCACAGGCCAGGCTGCGAGCCTCACCCACGTCACGAGGCATGGCAATGGCGGAAAACGCGGAAGACCGGGCCGGGCGGCGCCGGCGCCATTGGATTATAGCCGCCTGGGCTGCTGTCGCGGCGCTGATCGTGCTGCCGCTGGTCGTTCTCTGGTTGACGACGGCCATCGGGATTTGATCGCTCTTTCGCAACTGCGTAAGGATTGCGGATCCTTCCCCGGAGTCGCCATGTCCAGCCTGCAGTCCGCCGCCCTCGCCCGCGTCAAGCCCTCGGCCACCCTGGCCGTGACCGCCCGGGCGCGGGAACTCAAGCGCGAGGGGCGCGACGTGATCGGACTGGGCGCCGGCGAGCCGGACTTCGACACGCCGGACAACATCAAGGACGCGGCGATCGCCGCCATCCGCCGCGGCGAGACCAAATACACCGATGTCGACGGCATCCCCGAGCTGAAGGCGGCCGTGGCGGCCAAGTTCGCGCGCGAGAACGGCCTGAAGTACGAGACGAACCAGATCCATGTCGCCCCGGGCGGCAAGACGGTGATCTACAACGCCCTGGTGGCGACCCTGTCGCCGGGCGACGAGGTGATCGTGCCGGCGCCCTACTGGGTGTCCTATCCCGACATGGTGCTGCTGGCCGGGGGCGAGCCGGTGACGGTGGTCGGGCACGAGGCCGACGGCTTCAAGCTCAGGCCGGAGGCGCTGGAGGGCGCGATCACGCCGCGAACGAAGTGGCTGATCCTGAACTCGCCGTCCAACCCGACCGGCGCGGCCTATACGGGCGCGGAACTGGAAGCGCTGGCCGCCGTGCTGCGCCGCCACCCGCAGGTCTGGGTGATGACCGACGACATGTACGAGCACCTGATCTACGGGGACTTCGACTACCGGACCATCGCCGAGGTGGCGCCGGACCTGTACGACCGAACGCTGACGGTGAACGGGGTGTCCAAGGCCTACGCCATGACCGGCTGGCGCATCGGCTACGGCGCCGGGCCGAAGCCGCTGATCGACCTGATGCGCAAGGTGGCGGGCCAGACGACGTCCAATCCGTCGGCGATCAGCCAGTGGGCGGCGGTCGAGGCGCTGAACGGGCCGCAGGACTTCATCGCCGAGCGGGCCAAGCATTTCGAGGCGCGGCGCGACCTGGTGGTGTCGATGCTGAATCAGGCGACGGGCATCCGCTGCGCCGTCCCGGAAGGGGCCTTCTACGTCTATCCCTCGATCGAGGGACTGATCGGCAAGACGACCGAAGGCGGGGCGGTGATCGACGGCGACGACGCCTTCACCGCCGAACTTCTGGACGCCGAGGGCGTCGCCGTGGTGCAGGGCTCGGCGTTCGGGCTGAGCCCCTATTTCCGCATCAGCTATGCGACCTCGGAGAGCGTGCTGGAGGAGGCCTGCCGGCGCATCCAGCGGTTCTGCGCGAGCCTGCGCTAGGCCGCCCGGCTGACCGCGAAGTCGGCCAACTGCTCCAGCGCATCCCGCCATTCGCCGGCGGGCAGCGGCTTCAGCGCCGTCTGGGCGGCGGCGGCGTAGTCCCAGGCGGTGTCGAGCGTGGCGCCGATCGCGCCCGTGCCGATGATCAGTTCGCGGGCGCGGCGGAAGTCGTCGTCGGTGCGCTGTCCCTGGTTGATGGTGCGGTCCCAGAAGGCGTCCTCGCGGCCGCGCGTGCGGGCGGCGGCGAGCAACAGGGGCATGGTCACCTTGCCCTCGTGGAAGTCGTCGCCGGCGTTCTTGCCCAGGGTCGCGGAGGCGCCGCCGTAATCCAGAGCGTCATCCGCCAGCTGGAAGGCGATGCCGAGATTCAGTCCGTAGGCGCGCAGGGCCTGCACCGCCGTCTCGTCGGCCCCGGCCCCCACCGCCCCGGCCTCGGCGGCGGCGGCGAACAGTTCGGCGGTCTTGGCCGAAATGATGCGCAGATAGGTGTCCTGGTCGAGGTTCAGGTCGTGGGCGCGGGTCAACTGCAGCACCTCGCCCTCGGCGATGACGCTGGAGGCTGTGGCGAGAATGCCGAGGGCGCGCATCTGGCCGGTCTCGACCATCAGCTCGAAGGCGCGGGCGAACAGGAAGTCGCCGACCAGCACGCTGGACGGCGCACCCCAGATCAGATGGGCGGCGGTCTTGCCGCGGCGCAGGTTGGAGCCGTCGACCACGTCGTCGTGCAGCAGGGTGGCGGTGTGGATGAACTCGACCGCCGCCGCCAGCTTGCGAGAGGCGTCGATGTCGTCGACCGCGCCCGACGCCCGAGCGGCGGCCACGGTCAGCAACGGGCGCAGGCGCTTGCCGCCCGCCGAGACCAGATGCTCGGCCAGCAGGGGAATCACCGGCACCTGCGACTGCATCCGCTCGACGATCAGGGCGTCCACGGCGGCCATGTCGCGCTTCGCCAACCGCACCAGCGGTTCAACGTCTCCCTTGGGGCGGGACTCGGCGACGGTGACAGCGTCCAACGGAGAACTCATGGGCACGGCGCGGGGGGAGGATCACGCCTGAAAATCCAGCCGCCGCTTGCAGGGCGGCGTCGCGGCGCACAATGGTGATCGGGCCATGAAGGGTCAAGCTGCGTGACCGTCGCACCGTTCGTTCCGCAAGGCGGAGACATCGTCGAGAACGCCCTTCTGGGCGGACGCGTCCGGCTGCGCCAGCCCGCCAAGGGATATCGCGCCGGCATGGATGCGGCGCTGCTGGCGGCGGCGGTCGACGCGCGCCCGGGAGAGCGGGTGCTCGAGGCGGGATGCGGGGCCGGCGCGGTGCTGATGCAGGTCGCGGCGCGCGCGCCGGGGGTGATTCTGACCGGGGTCGAACGCGACCCGGCCATGGCGGCGCTGGCGCGGGAGAACGCGGCGCTGAACGGGGTCGAGGCGGACATCGTCGCCGGCGACGTGGCGGCCGGGTTCCGCGCGCTGGGGCTGGAGCCGTTCGACCGGGTATTCAGCAATCCGCCCTTCTTCGATGATCCAGGCGCGCTTCGGGCGCCGGCGGCGGGCAAGCACGGCGCGTGGATGGCCGACGACGGGCTGGGGGCGTGGACGCGGTTCCTGCTGAAGGCGGTACGAGAGGGCGGGCGAATTGTCGTCATTCATCGCGCCGACCGGCTGGCCGACCTGCTGGCCCTGCTGGGCGAGACGGCGGGATCGTTCTCGGTGCGTCCGGTGCATCCCTATGCCGACGAGCCGGCCAAGCGGGTGCTGGTGCAGGCCATCAAAACCGGCAGGGCGCCGCTCCGGCTGCTGCCGCCGCTGGTGCTTCACGACCGGTCGGGCGGCAAGCATGCGGCGGAGGCGGAAGCGGTGCTGCGTGGAGAAGCCGCCCTGCCCTTCTGATCCCCCGCGCCTTGGGCTAGACAGCCGCCATGTCCCTGCGCCCGTTGTTCGTCACCCAGATCTATGAAGCGTCTCTGGCGTCCGCGCCCGGCTTCCCCGCCTTCAACGCGGCCCTCGCCGACGCCTGCCGCATGCTGGCCGCGGAAGACCAGGCGGGGCGGATGTGGTGCCGTGAGCATGGCTATCGCGGCTATACCTCGTACGGCTCGCTGAGCGACCTGCCGCAGCGCCTGCCCGAATTCGCCGAGCTGAAGCGGCGTCTGGACCGGCACGCCGCGGCCTATGCCAAGGCGCTGAACTTCAGCCTCGCCCGCAAGCCGCGACTGGACAGCCTGTGGGTCAATATCCTCAAGCCCGGCGGCGGCCACAGCGGCCATATCCATCCGCACGCCTTCCTCAGCGGCACCGTCTATGTCGAGGTGCCCGACGGCGCCTCGGCCCTGAAGCTGGAGGACCCGCGCCTGCCGATGATGATGGCCCGCCCGGCCGTCCACGCCGACGCGCCGGAGGCCGAGCGGCCCTTCGTCTACCTGGCGCCGCAGGCCGGCACGGTGCTGATCTGGGAAAGCTGGCTGCGCCACGAGGTGCCCCCGAACGCCGCCCGGAGCGAGCGGATTTCGGTGAGCTTCAACTACGCCTGAGCCCGAAACGCGGCCGATGACCCGCTACCCGGCTAGTGCATCCCGGACTTCATCCGCTTCATTTCCTCGTGATCCGTGCGGATCGCGGCGCATTCGGATTCAATCAGCCGCCGCACATGCTCGGGCAGGTCCGTATCCCGTGAAGCCTCCTCGAATTTCTTCTCGATGAAGCTCTCGCCGCGATCGACCTCGGCGAGCACGGCGTCGTCGTCGCGTCCCATGATCTTGCCCTTCAACTCGGTGAAGATGTTGTGAGCCTTGCCCATGGCGGACTGGTCGGTCTCCGGCTCGGCGCCGAAGCTGCGGACCTCGGACTGCAGCCGGCGCGACAGCTCCTCGCGGGTGGAGGCCTTGCGCGACAGGAGAGAGCGGATCGGCGGGCTTTCCGCGCCTTCGGCGGCGTCGCGATAGCCGTTGGCGCTGTCCAGCGTGGTCTCAATCAGGCCGTTGAGGACCTTTACGGTGTGATCGTGAGTTTGCATGGGGAGTCTCCTTTCGCAGAGGGGGAAAGCCGACAAACCGTTCCGGACGCCGGGCGTTCCCGACTTCCGCCGATATCGCGGCGCCCCGCCCGGCGCCGTTCCTCCGACGCCGCGGAGGCCAGTGCTCCACTCACGGCGAGGTTGCCTATGTTAGCGGTAACCATTTCTTATCCATGCCCGTGACCATCTATTCGCATCACGGCGCTATTCGGGAGAGGCGTCATTGGCCTACGGCCTGCTTGCGGAAATCAATGCAGACTCGTGCAGGTTCGCCCTGCTGGACGTGGACGCCTCCGGCGCGCCCGTGATGTCCGCCTGGTTCGAACTGGCCGTGGCCGACGTGGCCGGTCCGGTGGAAGCCTTCGAACGCTACCTGTCGGATCTGGCGGGCGGTCCGCCTCCGCTGCTCGGCCTTTCGGTGGCCGCGCCGGTCTCGGGCGACGCCTTCGTCGTCACCCAGTCTGGCTGGACGGTGTCGATCCCGGAGTTGAAGGCCGCGTTCGGGTTCACCGAAATCGTGGTCGTGAATGACGCGGTGGCCTCGGCGCTGTCGCTCGAGTGGTTGTCTGCCGACGATTTCATGGCGATCACCACGACGCCGGGCGGGCCCTGCCGGTTGCAGCCGGGCCGTTACGCGGTGGTCAGCTGCGATGACGGACTGGGCGTCTCGGCGGTCGAGATCAGCGAGACGGGATGCCGGGTGATCGATACCGAGGCGGGCCACCTGGCCTTCGCCCCGGCCGACGCCGAAGAGATCGCCATTCTCAATGAAATGGCCAAAACCTACGGCCGGGTGTCCTACGAACGGCTGCTGTCGTGGCCCGGGCTGGCCCAGGTGAACGACGCCCTGATCACCGCCGACGGCGGCGCCGCGCCCGGCCTGTCGCCGCTGGAGGTGGTTCTGTACGCCCGCACCGGAGCGGATCCCCGCTGCGTGAAGGCGGTCCGGCGCTTCTTCGGCGTGATGGGCGACTTCGCCGGGCAGGTCGCCCTGGCCGTCGGCGCCACCCAAGGGGTGGTCCTGGTGGGACGGGCGGTCCTTGAGGCGCATGACCTGATCGACGCCGAATCCTTCCGCGGCCGGTTCGCGGCCAAGGGCCGGTTGTCGGGCGTGGTCGACGCCCTGCCGACCTGGGCGGTTGTGAACCGCGGCGGCGTGCTGACCGGCGTGGCGCGCCAGCTGCTCCAGCGCGACAGCGCCGGGGCTGTTCCCTCCCCGTCCCGACGTCGCGCAGCCGAGCATGCGCCGGCCGCCGGCTGCGCCGCCACCGATCTGCCGCCGCCCTTGCTGGAAGCGATCGGCGCGGGCGTCCTGATCCTCGACGCGGATCGGCGGATCGTCGCCAGCAACGGCCGGTTCTGGGAGGGGTCGTCGACGCCACGGGGGCTCACCCTTCCAGGGTCAGACTCCGAAGCCTGTATGCAGGCGATGATCGACGGCGGCGACTGGTCGGGTGAGGCGGCGGCCATCGTTCGGGAGCATTTCAGCACCCGGACGCCCTTCACCGTCGAGCGCACCGCCTTTGGCGGCCGGCTGATCTGCGACGAAGGCCAGCCCCTTGCGGACGGCGGCTGGATCATCACGGCCCACGACGTCACCGCCGTCGAGCGGCGGGCGCGGGAATTGGAGCGGATCGCCGCCGACCTGCGCGACGCCAAGGCCGAGGCGGACGCCGCCAACAGCGCCAAGTCCAATTTCCTCGCCACGATGAGCCACGAGATTCGCACGCCGCTGAACGGTGTGCTGGGCATGGTCCAGGCCATGGGCATGGACCGGTTGTCCGGCCCGCAACAGGAACGGCTGGAGGTTATCAAGGAGTCCGGCGAGAACCTGCTGGCGATCCTCAACGACATCCTCGACCTGTCGAAGATCGAGGCCGGCAAGCTGGAGCTGGAGGAGGTCGCCTTCGACCTGGGCCGCCTCGTGCAAGGAGCCCATTCCGGATTTACCGCCATCGCCAACAAGAAGGGTCTGTCGTTCGCCCTGACGGTCGCGCCGGACGCCGCGGGCGTCTATCGGGGCGATCCGACCCGGGTGCGCCAGATTCTCTACAACCTGATCGCCAATGCGCTGAAATTCACCGAATCCGGCGAGGTCCGGGTGGACGCCTCGCGTCAGGACGGGGCCTTGCGGATCAGCGTCAGCGACACCGGCATCGGCATCCCCGAGGACCGGCTGGCGGCCCTGTTCGACAAATTCACCCAGGTCGACGCCTCCACGACCCGCCGCTACGGCGGCACCGGCCTGGGGCTGGCGATCACCCGCGACCTCGTCACGCTGATGGGCGGCGACCTGTCTGTGGTCAGCGAGTCGGGCGGCGGCAGCCGGTTCACGGTCAGTCTGCCGTTGCGCCGCCTCTCGGATGTCGAGACCGTCGCTCCGGCCTCCCAGGCCGCACGGCCGGTCACCGCCGGCGCTTCGGGCCTGCGAGTGCTGGCCGCCGAGGACAACCGGGTGAACCAGCTGGTGCTCAAGACCCTGTTGCACCAGCTGGGCGTCGACCTTCGGGTGGTAGACGACGGCGTGGAGGCTTTGGAGGCGTGGGAACATGACGTCTGGGATCTGATCCTGATGGACGTGCAGATGCCGCGTATGGATGGACCGACCGCCACGCGCCGCCTGCGCGAACTCGAGATCGAAACCGGCCGTCCCCGCACGCCGGTCATCGCGCTGACGGCCAATGTGATGTCCTATCAGGTCGCTGAATACCTGAAGGCCGGCATGGACGCCTGCGTGGCCAAGCCGTTGCAACTCACCGAGTTGCTGGAGGCGATGCGGTCCGTGCTCCAGCCCGATGACCAGCCCCTGTCCGCCACGGGCTGAGCCGCCGCCTCCGCCGGGCGCTCGGCCGCAAAAGAGACGCTGCGCCGTTTGCTCGCCACAAACCCCGCTAGGGTCCCACCGTAAAGCTTCAGCGGGAGTCGGGTATGAAGGCGTTCGGTCTGGTCGGAATCTTCGCGGCGGCGACTGCGGTCGCGGCCTGCACGGACCGCGCCGACGCGCAATCCTCTTCGCCGATCCCCGCTCGCGCCGATGGCGCGCCCTATGTGCTGGGCGGCACCCAGGTCTGGAGCGTGCCCGACCCGGTCTCCGGTCGCGACTACGAGGTCTTCGTCAGTCTTCCCGCCGGCTACGAAGCCGCGACCGGACGGCGCTATCCGGTGCTCTATGTGACCGACGCCGACTATGCGTTTCCCGTCATCCGCAGCATCGCCCGGCGGGTGAACCTCGACGGGCCCGTGCTCGAGGACTTCATCCTGGTGGGTCTGTCCTATTCCCGGGGCGACAGCGGCGCCGACAGCCGACGACGCGACTACACGCCCGTTCCGCGCCGGCCCGGCGACGCCGCGCACGGCCAGGGCCCGGCCTATCAGGCCTATTTGAAAGCCCACGCCCTGCCCTTCATCGAGGGTCGGTTCCGCGCCGATCCGGCCCGGCGCATCCTTCTGGGCCACTCCTACGGCGCCCTGCTCGGGTCGCAGATCCTGCTGACCGAGCCCGGGTTGTTCGACGCCTACATCCTCGGCAGCCCGTCGTTCTGGTTCGGCGACCACCGGATGATGAAGATGGAGGCGGACTACGCCCGGACACACAGCGATCTGCCCGCGGACGTCTTCATGTACGTCGGCGGCTTCGAGACCGTCGGCGACGGACCGCGCTACAACCGCACCACCGATATGGTCGGCGACATGGCCGTGTTCCAGCGCCGGCTCGAGTCCCGCGACTATCCCGGACTGAAGATCCAGTCCGTGGTGCTGGAGGGCGAAGACCATCTGACCGTCGCCCCCGTCGGCTTCACCCGGGCCCTGAGGGCAGTCCTGCCTGCGGGCTGAGGGCTCTCGATCCGGCTTCAGCCAGGCATGAGGCCGGCCAGACCGTCCCAGGCCAGCATGGCCGCACGCGCCGTGCCGCGCAGTTCATCGGTCGTCGCGCCCTCGCGGGCGCGGAAGGTCATCCCCTGCTGGACCGTGGTGTAGAAGGCGGCGATGGCGGCAGGGTCGGCGTCGGAGGCGATCTCCCCCGCCGTCTGACCGTCCCGCAGCCGCGCCGCCATCGCCGCCAACGCGTCCTCGCGGATCTTCGACAGTTCGCCGCAGGCGCCATCCGGCAGGGCGTCGGGATGAGCGCCCGACAGGACAAGCAGGCAACCCCTGGGCCGGTCGCAATGCCCGCTGGCCTCGGCCGTCGCCAGCAGCAGCCCCTCGATCGCTTCCCGCGCCGTCGCGGCGTCCCGCATCGAAGCCCACAGGACGGAGCCTTCGGTTTCGGTATAGAGCCGCACCGCCTCGCGGAAGAGGTCCTCCTTGCTGCCGAAGGCGGCGTAGAGGCTGGGCGAGTTGATCCCCATCGCCTGTGTCAGGTCCGTCATGGACGCGTCCGCGTAGCCCTTGCTCCAGAACACCGACAGGGCGCGGGACAGGGCTTCATCTCGATCGAAACTGCGTGGGCGACCGGCCATGGCGGCTTCCGGACCTCATTTTCTACCGATTGATACATAATCCCTTGACGCCGGCAGGCAAGCTTTCCATCTGCCATTCTGTGTCAATTGATACAGAAAGAAAGCACATCATGACCGTCTCTCTCCCCCTCTCCGGAAAACGCGCCCTGGTGACCGGCGCCAGCCGCGGCATCGGCGCCGCCATCGCCCGCCATCTGGCCGCCGACGGCGCCGACGTCGCCCTCACCTACGAGAAATCCGCCGACCGCGCCGAGGCGCTGGCCGCCGAACTCCGCGCCCTGGGCCGCAAGGCCGTCGCCATCCAGGCCGACGCCGGCTCCAGCGACGGACCGGGCAAGGCGGTAGAGGGCGCGGTGGCCGCGCTGGGCGGCCTCGACATCGTCGTCAACAACGCCGGAATCGGCGGCGGGACCCTGTTCGCCGACCAGTCCATCGATGAGATCGACGCCCTGCTGAACGTCAACATCCGCGGCGTCATGCTGACCACACAGGCCGCCCTGCCTCATCTGGGCGACGGCGGTCGGATCATCTCGATCAGCAGCGTTCTCGCCGATCGGGTGCCCTTCCCCGGCGTGACCGTCTACTCCGCCACCAAGTCGGCGCTGCAGGCCTTCACACTCGGTCTTTCGCGGGAGCTGGGCCCGCGGGGAATCACGGTCAACCTGGTCAAGCCGGGCGCCACCGACACCGATATGAATCCCGCAGACGGCCCCAACGCCGCCGGCCAGCTCGCCGCCACCTCGCTGGGCCGTTTCGGCCAGCCGACCGACATCGCCTCGGCGGTGGCCTTCCTCGCCGGTCCGGGGGCCGGCTACATCACCGGGACCAGCCTCCTGGTCGACGGCGGCGTCGGCGCCTGAACCCTGCCGCCTTCAATCCGCCGCGTCCGGGGGCTAGTTATTTGCTCTTGGGCGCGGCGGTCGCTACATCCCGCGCCAACCTCCCCCCACTCCCGGACGACAGGGCGCACCGCACCTCATGGCGCAGCAATATATTTTCCAGATGCAGGGTCTGACCAAGACCTTCCCCGGCGGCAAGAAGATCTTCGAGAACATCTGGCTGAGCTTCTACAACGACGCCAAGATCGGCGTGGTCGGCGTCAACGGCTCCGGCAAGTCCACCCTGCTGAAGATCATGGCCGGCCTGGACAGCGAGTTCACGGGCGAGGCCCGGGCCGCGGACGGCGTCAAGCGCGGCTATCTGGAGCAGGAGCCGCAGCTCGATCCGGCCCTGAACGTGCGCGAGAACGTCGAGGCCTGGTGCGAGGAGAAGCAGTGGGTCACCCGCTTCAACGCCATCGCCATGGAAATGGCCGAGGAATACACCGACGAGCTGATGGCCGAGATGACGGCCCTGCAGGAAAAGATCGACGCCGGCGACGTCTGGGATATCGACAGCCGTATCGAGATGGCCATGGACGCCCTGCGTTGCCCGCCGGACGACTGGGAGGTCACCAACCTGTCCGGCGGCGAGAAGCGCCGCGTCGCCCTGGCCCGGCTGCTGCTGTCGAAGCCTGACATGCTGCTGCTCGACGAACCGACCAACCACCTCGACGCCGAGTCGGTGGCCTGGCTGCAGCATCACCTCGAGGCCTTCCCGGGCTGCGTCATCCTGGTGACCCACGACCGCTACTTCCTCGACCTCGTCACCAAGTGGACGCTGGAGCTGGACCGCGGCAAGGGACACCCGCACGAGGGCAACTATTCCTCGTGGCTGGAAGCCAAGACCAAGCGGGTGGTGCAGGAGCAGTCGGAATCCGAAGCCCGCCAGCGCGCCCTGACCCGCGAACTGGAATGGGTGCGGTCCGGCGCCAAGGCCCGTCAGGCCAAGTCGAAGGCCCGCCTGGCCGCCTATGAGCGGATGGTCGACGAACAGGAGAGCATGCGTGGGGCCCAGACCCATGCCGTCATCCAGATCCCGCCCGGCCCGCGCCTCGGCAACGTCGTGCTGGAAGTCGAGAACCTCGAGAAGGAATACGGCGACAAGATCCTGTTCAAGGGCCTGTCGTTCAAGCTGCCGCCCAACGGCATCGTCGGCGTCATCGGCCCCAACGGGGCCGGCAAGTCGACCCTGTTCCGCCTGATCACCGGACAGGAAAAGCCGGACGCCGGGACGATCAAGGTCGGCGAGACGGTCAAGCTGGCCTATGTCGACCAGAGCCGCGACGACCTCGAACCCAACAAGACCATCTGGGAAGTCATCTCGGGCGGCACCGACGTGATGATGGTCGGCAAGCGCGAGATCAACACCCGCGCCTATGTCGGCAGCTTCAACTTCAAGGGCGGCGACCAGCAGAAGAAGGTCGGGCAGCTGTCGGGCGGCGAACGCAACCGCGTGCACCTGGCCCGGACCCTGGCCACGGGCGGCAACCTGCTGCTGCTCGACGAACCGACCAACGACCTCGACATCGAGACGCTGCAAAACCTCGAGGAGGCGCTGGAAGGCTTCGCCGGCTGCGCCGTGGTCATCTCCCACGACCGTTGGTTCCTCGACCGCCTGGCCACCCACATCCTCGCCTTCGAGGGCGACAGCCACGTCGAATGGTTCGAAGGCAACTTCGAGGCCTATGAGGAAGACAAGAAGCGCCGGCTGGGCGTGGAGAGCCTGATCCCGCACCGGATCAAGTTCCAGAAATTCGGGCGGTAGCAGGGCCGTCCGACCCGCGGCAGCGTGATCGGCGAGGCCAGGGCTGCGGCCTCGCCGCCACACGCCGGGGTAAAAAGTCACTCGCCTTCCGGGCGAACAGGGCGGCGGCGTGGGGACGGGAGCCGGCGCCCGCCCTCAATCTTGGGTAACCGACCCGGACAACGGGCGGACGGGCTTGCGAAATAGAGAATCCAGTGGTTTGTCCGGCGCGCGCCCGGCGCGGGGATCCGGACGCTTCTCTTCCAGCAAGGATCACGCATGCCCATCATCAACGGCACGTCCGGCGACGACGTCCTGCTCGACACCAACGACCAGGACACCATCAACGGCGGCGAAGGCAACGACACCATCACCGCGCGTGGCCCGGCCTATGACGCGACGGATGGCGGCCCCGGCGACGACCTGCTGATCCTCGACTTCTCCACCGCCACCGGCAATGTCATCACCGGCCAGTATTTCCCCTCGAGCGGCGACACGACGGGCTATTTCTACGAGGTCCCCACCCGCCAGGTCGACTTCGCCAATTTCGAGCGCTTCGACATCCGCACCGGCTCGGGCGCCGACGTGATCGTCACCGGCGGCGGCGCCGACATCGTCAGCACGGCGGGCGGCGACGACGACATCGACACCTGGCGAGGGGCCGCGACCGTCAACGGCGGCGCCGGAACCGACCTGTGGCGCGCCGACTTCAGCAACAACGCGACCGGCATCAACCTGAACCTCAACGCGGCCATCGGCGGTTTCGTCGCCCTTGGGAACGGCTCCAGCGTGACCGGGGTCGAGCGTCTGCTGCTGACCCTGGGCGCCGGAAACGACACCGTGGTCGGGCGCACGGGCGCCTACAACGACACCCTGGACACGGGCGCCGGCGACGACACCGTGACCTTCACCGGCGGCAACGACAGCTACGTCTTCGGCGTGGGCAACGACACCCTGGTGGCGGACTTCTCGTCCGAGACCTCCGCCGTCCTGCTGCAGATGCCCTACGACAACGAGTATGGCTTCCTGCGCAACGCCAGCAACAGCCAGCGCGTCAACTTCAAGGGCGCCGAGAATTTCAACATCCGCCTCGGCGCGGGCGACGACAGCATCACGACCGACGCGGGCTTGGACACCCTGTATGGCGGCGACGGCCGTGACACGCTGAATACGCTCGCCGGTGCGGCGGTGATCGACGGGGGCGCCGGGATGGACACCTGGCATGCCGACCTGAGCTACTTCTCGGGCGGCATGACCATGGATCTGAACGCGGGCATGACCGGCGTCAACGTCATGGGCGGCGGCTCGTCGGTGGCCAACATCGAACGCACCCACCTGACCTTCGGTTCGGGCGCCGACGTCATCACCACCCTGTACGGTGTGAACAACACCGGCACGGATCTGCAGACCGGCGGCACGGGCTATATGGACGTCATCCACGCCGGCGCCGGCGACGACGTCGTCACCTCGGGCGGCGGCGGCTTCGGCGGCGGCCTCGGCGACGAACTCTACGGCGACGCCGGGATCGACACCCTGATCATCGAGATGTCGGACCGGACCACGACCCTGAGCATCTTCGAAAGCAGCGGCGAAGGCGCCGGCGTGTTCGGCAACAACCATTTCTACGGCATGGAGCGGATGATCATCCGCTCCGGCTCGGGCGACGACGACCTGCAAACGATATCCGGCGCCTGGGAGGACACGGTCAGCAGCGGCGCCGGCGACGACTTCATCGCCACCTTCCAGGGCCGCGCCCACATCGACGGCGGCTCGGGCGTCGACCGCTGGATCGGAGACTACACCGACGTGGCGGTCGATCTCGCGATCGACCTCAATCTGTCGGGCGTGCAGCAACTGGGCGACGGCAGCGACATCGTCGGCATCGAGCAGTTGCACTTCCAGGCCGGCGCCGGCGATGACGTCATCACCACCCGCACCGGCAACACCGAGGACGGCCTGGCCGATTACATCTGGGGCGGCGAGGGCAACGACATCATCACCGTCGGCGGCGGCGCCGACGAGGTCGACGGCGGCGAGGGCGAGGACATCCTGGTCGTCGACTGGTCGGGCGAGACCGTCGGCATCCAGTCCTTCGGCGGCCTGTTCCGCGACGGCCCGTCGGGCAATACGACGGTCGGCTACGCCAACTTCGAGCACCTGCACGTCACCGGCGGTTCGGGCGCCGACAACATTTTCGACCTGTACGGCGGCGACGACCGCTTCAGCGGCGGCGCCGGCGCCGACTGGCTGAGCGGCGCGAACGGGGACGACTGGCTCGACGGCGGAGCCGGGGCCGACACCCTCAGCGGGGTGAACGGCTTCGACACCGCCAGCTATATATCGGCCGGCGCGGGTCTGACGCTCAACCTGGCCAACAACGCCGCCAGCACCGGCGACGCGGCGGGCGACCAGTACGTCGACATCGAGCGCTACGAGCTGACCAACCACGGTGACGTCCTGGTCGGCTCGACCGCCGCCGATCAGGTCGCGGGCATGGCCGGCGACGACATCCTGACCGGCGGCCTGGGCGACGACGTCCTGGACGGCGGCGACGGGCAGGATACGGCCGTCTTCTCGGGCGCCTACGCCGCCTATTCGATCGGCATCGTCGATGGCGTGGTCACTGTCACCGGCGCTGATGGCGTCGACGTCCTGATCCAGGTCGAGAAGCTCCAATTCTCGGACCGGACCATGACGGTGGGCGTCGCCCTGGCCGGCACGCCGAACGGCGAGCTCCTGATCGGCACCGACGGCGACGACACCCTCAACGGCATGGCCGGCGACGACCGCCTGAGCGGCGGCCAGGGCTACGACAGCCTGATCGGGGGGGCCGACATCGACGCCGCCGACTACAGCACCGCCATCGGCGCGGTCGTCGCAAGTCTGACGACCGGCGTGGCTTCCAACGATGGCGAAGGCGGCTCGGACACCTTCTCGGGGATCGAGAACCTGATCGGCTCGGCCCTCGGCGACAGCCTGACCGGCGATGCCAACGCCAACCTGCTGACAGGCAACGCCGGCGCCGACCAGCTCGCCGGCGCGGACGGCAATGACACCCTTCGGGGCGGTGCGGGCGCGGATGTGCTCACGGGCGGCGCGGGCATCGACACCGCCGACTATTCCGCCGCCGCGGCCGGCATGCGGGCCCAGCTGAACACCAACGCCTCGTCCAACGACGGCGATGGCGGCACGGATACGTTCTCAGGCATCGAGAACCTGACCGGCTCGGCCTTCAACGACGTGCTGATAGGCGACGGCGGCGCCAACACGCTGCGCGGCGGGACCGGGGCGGACACCCTGCTGGGGCTGGCCGGCGCCGATGTGTTGTGGGGCGGCTCCGGCGCGCTGAACACCCTGCAGGGCGGGCTGGGCGACGACCGCTATGTGCTGGAGGCTGCCGATTCGATCACCGAACTGGCCGGCGAGGGAACCGACACCGTCGAGGCGCGGATCAACACCTACACCCTGGCCAACCACGTCGAGAACCTGATCTTCGGCGGGACCGGGGCCTTCGCCGGCACGGGCAATGCCCTGGCCAATGTGATCACCGGCGGGGCGGGGAACGACGCCCTGCGCGGCCGCGGCGGCGTCGATACGCTGAACGGCGGGGCCGGTCTGGACACGGCCGACTACACCCTGGCCGCGGCCGGGGTGACCGCGCGGGTGGACCTGCAACGAGCCACCAACGACGGCGACGGGGCCACGGACACCTACAGCTCGATCGAGAACCTGATCGGCTCCAACTTCAACGACACCCTGATCGGCGACGCCGGCGCCAATGTGCTGATGGGCGGCATCGGCACGGACACCCTGCTGGGCTTCGGCGGTAACGACATCCTGATGGGCGGCTCGGGCGGCGGCAACAACCAGCTGCAGGGCGGGACCGGCGACGACTGGTACATCATGGACGCCTTCGACACGGCGGTGGAGTTCGCCGGCGAGGGCGTCGACACGGTCGAGGCGCGCATCGGCTCCTACACCCTCGGGAACAACATCGAGAACCTGCTCTATACCGGCCCGGGCAAGTTCGTCGGCAACGGCAACGCCCTGGACAACGTCCTGACCGGCGGGGCCCTGAACGACGTCCTGCGCGGCAAGGGCGGCAACGACACCATCAACGGCGGCCTCGGCGTCGACGAGGTGCAACTGCGCGGCTCGAAGGCCCAGTATACGATCACCGCCGAGGCCCACGGCTGGCGCATCGTCGACAGCGTCGCCGGCCGCGACGGCTCGACCCTGGTGAACTCGGTCGAGGTGCTGCGCTTCATGACCGGCAACACCACCACCGTGCTGACCTACGGCCCGCCCCCGGCCCCGCTGGAGGCGACCGACAAGGCCGGAACCCCGTTCAGCCCGCAGGTCAGCCCACTGATCGAGGACGACGTCTTCGTGTTGCCGGCCCTCGTCGACGGCGAGCCGCTGGCCCTGCCCGACGTCGCGGCGATCAGGCTCGCCGACGAGCCGCTGGTGCTGCCGGGGACCGGGGACACCCCGCTGTTCCTCGCCCTCGAGGCCCGCTTCGCCCCCGCCGGCGGCTGGATGGCCGTCGCCGATGACCATGGCCGGCTCCTCGGCGACGCGGACCTGCGGAGCGATGACTGGATGACCTGAAGACGGAGCGGCGATCGCAAGCCCGGCCCGGGGCGGGCGCCTCGCCGCGTCGCATCGCATCGCATCGCCCGGCGGTAATCCGGCCACCGACCCTTGTTCCCTGGCCAAGCTTGCACCCGCCTCGCCAGAAGCGCCTTATGCCGCGAGGATCAGGCCGGAAGCCGTCATCCCGACCCCGCCCGGCCCGATCCGCCTCGAACTCCGGGGACAGAACAACGCGCGTTTTCATCCGCCAGCCGGGTGAAGCCCGGCTCCCATAAGGGACCGACCGCGATGCCGCTCACCCTCATCATCAGCCAGCCCGGCGCCTATACGATCGACGACGACGGTATCCTCGGCAACAACACCTCCGTGATCCGCGACGCCGACGGGGTGGTCATCTTCACGCTTGTCCATCCGGCGGACGCGCTCACCATCACCACCAGCGTCCCGGGCGTGAACCTGACCATCAACATACTGGACTCCCTGGGCGCCGCGGACGTGACCATCGGCGACCTGGCCAACGCCGCCGCCTCGCCCGATTCCGTCGCCATCCGACATCTGCGGACGGGCGGCGACGTCGTGCTTGCGGCGACCGGAGCCATCACCGAGGCCGGATCCGACACCGCGCCCGACATCACGGCCGCCACCCTCGTGCTCAGCGCCGGAACGGGCGTCGGCGCGGGCAATGCGATCGAGACCCGGACCGGCGGGCTCGAGGCCGAGACGACGACGGGCGGCATCGCCCTGGCCAACCAGGGCGCGGTGGTGATCGGCGGATTGACCGCCAGCGTAGACGGACTCGACGTCGCCACGTCGGGAGATCTCACCCTCACCGCCACCGGCGGCATCACCCTGAACGACGACACCAGCCTGGAGTCCGTGCATGGCGGCTCGACGTCGGGCAATGTGACGCTGACGGCCCTCGGCGCCAATTCCGACGTGACCAGCATGATCGACCAGGACGCCATCTCGGCGGCGGGCGGGTCCATCATCATCAACGCCGGCCGGGACATCGCCTTCGGCACGGCCGGCCTCGACTTCGACAACGACGTGCGGGCGCGGGGGTCGGTGACGCTGAACGCCGGACGCGACATCACCGTCGACGGCTTCGCCGACGTGGCGTCGGACGATTTCGGGGGCAACACCGGCGGCGCCCTGACGGCGACGGCCGGACGCAACATCACCGTCGGCAACACCACCGGCAACGACGGCAGCCTGGCGGCCAGCGGCACGGCCGGAGCGGACGTGATCCTGACCACGGGCGCCGGCGGAATCCTGACGGTCACGGCGGCGACGAGCAACGCCGTGAGCAGCGCTTCGGGCGACATCGTCGCCCGGGCCGACGCCATGATCATCGGGGCGACCTCCGGCATGACGACCGGCGTCGGGCGCAGCATCACGCTGCGGAGCGCCACGTCCGGGCTCGGCATCGACCTCGGCTCGGCGGTCGATCCGGCCGGGGTTCTGGCGCTGTCGGACGCGGAACTGGACCGGATGACCACCGGCCATCTGATCATCGGCGACTCCGTCACCGACACCATCACCGTCTCCTCGGCGGTGTCCCGGGCGACCGGGGCCATGACCGTCAACAGCGGCGCCGACCTGTTGGCCAACGCCAACCTGAGCACCGGGGGGAATCTGGTCCTGAACGCCGCCGACAACCTGTTGATCGCGGGCGCCGCCGCCGTCACCGGCGCTTCGGTCCTCGTGGCCATAGACGCGCCGAGCAGCGATCCGGGCGTAGGCGGAATCCTGACCCTGAGCGGCTCATTGGTCGGGCCGCACAATGTGTTCGGCAATGCGGACGCCGACACCATGGTCGGGAACGCCGACGCGAACACCTTCAACGGCGCCGGCGGCGCGGACCTGCTGCGCGGGCTCGGCGGGGCCGACATCCTGCGCGGCGGCGACGGCGCCGACACCCTCGAGGGCGGGACAGGGGCCGACCGGCTGGAGGGCGGAACCGGATCGGATCAGATGAGCGGCGGGGCCGACAACGACCTCTACATCGTCACTGACGCGGGCGATGTGACCACGGAACTTGTCGGCGAGGGCATCGACACGGTGGAGACCAACCGGCCTTCGTGGACCCTCTCCGCCAACGTCGAGAACCTGACCTATACCGGCGCGTCCGCCTTCGTCGGCTCTGGCAACGCCCTGGGCAACACCATCCGGGGCGGGACCGCCGGCGACACCCTGATCGGCGGCGACGGCAACGACATCCTGATGGGCGGAGCCGGCGCGGCCAACAATGTGTTCGGCGGCCTTGGCAACGACTACTTTATCTTGCAGGTCGCCGACACCGTCATCGAGTCGGCCGGCCAGGGCGCCGACACGGTCGAGGCCCGGCTCAACGCCTATGTGCTGGGCGCCAATATCGAGAACCTGATCTTCGGCGGCGTCGGCAACTTCAACGGCACGGGCAACGCCGGCAACAATCTGATCATCGGGGGGGCCGGCGACGATACGCTGAGAGGGGGCGGCGGCGGCGGGTCGGACCAGTTGCGGGGCGGACTGGGGACGGACACGGTCCAGCTGGCCGGCCTGCCCGGAGAGTATACGATCGCGCCTGAAGGGGCCGGCTTCCGGATCACCGACACCGTGGGCGGGCGAGACGGGACCATCCTGCTCACCGACATGGAGGTGATCCGCTACAACAACGGCGTCACAGAGCCCGTGGCCGCGCCGGTTCCCGTCGACAAGGGATCGGCGCCGCTGGTCCTGCCGGCGCTCGACGGCGACGAATTCCTGCTCAAGGACGGCGACATGGAGCCGCTCGTCCTCCCGGACGCCGGGGATTCGCCGGCCCTGCCCGACACCGGCGGGGCGATGTTCCGGACCGATCCGACGGGGTTCGCCCGGGCGGGATATATGTCGACCGTCGATCCGGATGTCGGGTTCGCGCCGGCCGACCGGCACGCCGGCCAGGAGGACTGGCTGATGTGAAGCCTTGGCGGCGGCGGCCGGGACTGGTGTAATCGCGCCATGACCGACCGCCCCGCCCTGCTGATCATGCAGCGCCATCTCGCGCCGCTGACGTCCTTTCTGGAAGGGACCTACAACGTCTACCGCTTCTGGGAGGGGCCGCCGCTCGAGGCGGAGCACGACATCCGGGCCCTGGTGGTGGCCGGCGAATTCCCCCTGGACAAGCATCTGATCGAGAGCCTGCCGAACCTGCAGCTGATCGCCTGCTTCACCTCGGGCTACGACGGCATCGACGTCGACTGGTGCCGGGCGCGGGGCTTGCCCGTGACGCATGCGCCGGGGGTCAATCACGAGGACGTGGCCGACCACGCCATCGGCCTGGTGCTGGCGGCGCGCCGGCGGATCGTGGCGGGCGACCAGGCGCTCAGGGCGGGCGGCTGGACCGCGGACTCCAAACTGATCACGCCGTCGCTGAAGGACCAGAGGCTCGGCGTCGTCGGCCTCGGCGCCATCGGCGAGGCCGTGGCCCGCCGGGCCGAAGCCTTGAGGATGAAGGTGCGCTGGTGGGGCCCCCGCCAGAAGGACGCGGCGTGGCCGCGCGCCGCGACGCTGGAGGCGCTGGCGCGCGACAGCGACATCCTCGTGGTGGCGTCGAGGGCCGATGAGGCCAACCGCGGCCTGATCTCGCGCGAGGTCATCGAGGCGCTGGGGCCGGCGGGCCTGCTGGTCAATGTGGCGCGAGGCCAGCTGGTCGACGAGGCCGCGCTGATCGCGGCGCTCAGGGACGGGCGGCTGGGCCAGGCGGCGCTGGACGTGTTCGAGGACGAGCCGACCGATGCGGCGCGCTGGGCCGACGTGCCCAATACCGTGCTGACGCCCCATACCGGCGGGGCGACGACCGAGGCGGTGCAGGGCATGCTGATGCTGTTGTTGCAGAACCTCGAGGCGGCCTTCGCGGGCCAGCCGCTGAAGACGCCGGTCCCCGGGGATTGATCAGGTTCGGACACTGGCGCGGCCCAGTCGCCGTGGCATAGTCAAGCTCGCCGTACAGTTGCGAGTCAGGCCTTGTCCGAAGCACCCTCCCCCGCCCTGCGTCTCGAATGTTTTCCGACCCGTCCGTCGCCGCCGCGGCTGGTTCCCGGCCGGCCGGACCGCGACTGGATGGACGCCTTCACCGCCCGCCATCCCTATCGCTGCCTTCCGCTGAGCATGGCCAATACGACGGGCTGGGAGCTGCTCTGCCCGTTCGGCTTCGAGGCCGAGTGGGACGGCGGCGCCGGCGCCGGGGCGATCCGGTTCATACCGGACGCCGGGGCCACCCTGTTCGACCATTTCGCGGCCTCGCATTTCACCCACGGCGTTCTGACCTTTCATACGGGCTGGCTGTTCCGCACGCCGCCGGGCTGGGCGTTGCGGGCGTCGGGCAGCCCGAACCGCTTCAAGCACGGGCTCGCGCCGCTGGAGGGCCTGGTCGAGACCGACTGGCTGCCCTACCCGTTCACGATGAACTGGGCCTTCACCGCCCCGGGCAAGGTCCGGTTCGAGAAGGACGAGCCCTTCTGCTTCATCCAGCCGGTCGAACACCGCCGTATCGAGGCCTTCGAGCCGGTGCGGACCTCGCTGGACGACGACGCCGACCTCGGACGCCAGTATGAGGCGTGGAAGGAGGCGCGGACGCTGTTCAACAACAGCATGGCGGACGGCGATCCCGAAGCGATCAAGCAGGCATGGCAGCGCTACTATTTCCGCGGGGAGTATCCGGACCGCGCCGAGCCGCGGCCGGAAAGCCATGTCAACAAACGGCGGCTGGCGTCCCTGCCGGACGCGCCGCCGCGTGCGACGCCCCCGACGCCGGCGACCAGCGATTTCAGGGGCTGGTCAGCCGTGGGAGCGGCGCGCTCCAGCGTTCCCGCCGAAGACTGATCAGCCGCCCGGCATCTCCGGCATCGGCATGGGCTCGGGGGCCGGCATCGGCACGGACGGCGGGCTCTGCGGCTGCGGCGGACGCGGCATCTCCTCGTCAGCCAGCACGCCGTCGCCGTTGGCGTCCATGCGGGTGAACATCCGCTCCGTCCCGGCGGTCAGCTCCTCGCGCGAGATGCGGCCGTCGTTGCTGGCGTCCGACTGGGCGATGGCGGTCCGCAGGCGGCCCCCGCCCATGGCCGCGGCCGGGCCCCGGGTCAGGACGGCCAGTTCGTCGCCGGTGATGGCGGCGTCCTGATTGGCGTCGAGGCGGCCGAACAGGCGCTCCGCCCAGGCCGGAACATCGGCCCGGGCGCGGGGCGGACCCATGCCGCCGCCGCGCATCGGTCCCGGCCCGGCCCTGGACGTGGGCGTCGGCTCGGGCGCGGTCTGGGCCAGCGCCGGAGAGGCCAGGAGGAACAGGGCGCCGCAGGAGGCCGCCAGGGCGTTCGCATGAATAGTCATCGGACAGATCCCGAAACGCTTGCCGTTCCCGACAGATTGTTCCCGAACCCTGCCCGGCGCCAGCGGTTTTCGCTTGCATAATCATATAAGGATATCCTTATATAAGCCTATGTCACTGACCGCAGACCACACCGTCGAGGCCCTGCGCGCCGCGGGCGAGCCGACCCGCCTGCGGGTGCTGTCGCTGCTCGCCGGCGAGGAGCTGTCGGTCATGGAGCTGTCGCGCATCCTCGACCAGAGCCAGCCGCGTGTGTCGCGCCACCTCAAGCTGATGACCGACGCCGGGCTGATCGAGCGGTTCCCCGACGGGGCGCGGGTCTATTACCGCCTGACCTCCGAAGCCCCGGCCCGCCGCCTGATCGACACGGTTCTCGACGTCCTTGAGACCAGCGCCGGCGAAGCCGACGACCGGCGGCTGGAGGAGGTGCGGCGGGACCGCGAGGTCGCCGCCGGGGCCTATTTCGAGCGCATCGCACCCCAGTGGGACCGCATCCGCTCGCTGTACGTCTGCGAGACGGCGGTCGAGGCGGCGATCCTCAAGGCGGCCGGCGAGGGTCCGTTCGAGCGTGTCGTCGATCTCGGCACCGGTTCGGGCCGGATGCTGACGCTGCTGGGCCGGAAGGCGAAGATGTCGCTGGGGCTGGACCTCAGCCAGAACATGCTCAACATCGCCCGCGCCAATGTCACCCGGGCCGGGCTGGACAAGGTCGAGCTGCGCCACGGCGACATCTTCTCGACCCGCCTGCCCCAGCACAGCGCCGACCTGGTGCTGGTGCACCAGGTGCTGCACTACCTCGCCGATCCGGCCGCGGCGGTGGCCGAGGCGGCGCGGCTGGTCATGCCCGGCGGGCGTCTGCTGATCGTCGACTTCGCCCCGCATGCGCTGGAGCATCTGCGCGAGGAGCACCAGCACCGCCGCCTCGGCTTCTCGGACGAGGAGATGCGTCGCTGGTTGGGCGAGGCCGGCCTGACGCCGTCCGCGCCGATCGCCCTGCCCCCGGACACCGACGGCCTGACCGTGGTCATCTGGACCGCTGAACGGTCCGCCGAAGCGAAGGCGAAGGTGGCATGAGCGCTCCCGTCCTCAGCCTCGCGGAAGCCCGCGCCCTGCTGCTGTCGCCGCTGGGACCGGTGGCGCGCGCCGGACAGGACGCGTCCCGGCCGCGGGTGTCGTTCGAGTTCTTTCCGCCGAAATCCGACGAGGCGGAGGCCAATCTGTGGAGGGCCGTCACCCGGCTGGCCCCCCTGCAGCCGGACTTCGTCTCGGTCACCTACGGCGCCGGGGGCTCGACCCGCGAGCGCACCCACCGGACCGTGCAGCGCATCCTGACCGAGACCGGGCTGACCCCCGCCGCCCACCTGACCTGCGTCGAGGCCAGCCGCGACGAGGTCGACGCCGTCATCGAGGGCTACCACGCGGCCGGCGTGCGCCACATCGTGGCCCTGCGCGGCGATCCGCCGGGCGGAGCCGGGTTGGGCGGAGCCTATGTTCCGCGTACGGACGGTTACGCCAACGCCACCGAACTGACCGCCGCCGTGGCGCGCCGGGGCGGGTTCGAGATCAGCGTCGGCTGTTATCCCGAGGGCCATCCCGAGAGTCCCTCTCTCGCCCATGACATCGAGGTGCTGAAGGCCAAGGTCGACGCCGGCGCCACCCGCGCGATCAGCCAATTCTTCTTCGACATCGACGCCTTCCTGCGCTTCCGCGACCGCGTGCGGGCGGCGGGCGTGACCATCCCGATCATCCCGGGCGTGATGCCGGTGTCGAATTTCGCCGGGCTGAAGCGGATGTCGGCCGGGTGCGGCGCGGCGGTGCCCGACTGGCTGGCGACGCATTTCGAGGGACTGGACGACGATCCGGAGACCCGCAAGCTGATCGCCGCCTCGGTCGCCGCCGAGACCTGCGCGCGGCTGCAGGAGGAAGGCTTCGCCGACTTCCACTTCTACACCCTGAACCGCGCCGACCTCGTCTACGCCATCTGCCGGGTGCTGGGCGTGCGGGAGGCGGCCCGTGCGTGACCCCGACCGCCCCTCCCGCGCCGGAGCCGCCCGATGACCCGCCAATCCCGCATCGCCGCCCTCCACGCCGCCGCGAAGGAACGCATCCTCGTCCTGGACGGCAGCTGGGGCGTGATGATCCAGCGGCGCGATCTGTCCGAACAGGACTTCCGGGGCGACCGGTTCGCCGCTCACGACGGCCAGATGAAGGGCAACAACGACATCCTGTGCCTCACCCGGCCGGACGTCATTTCGGACCTGCACGACCAGTATTTCGCCGCCGGGGCGGACATCACCGAGACCAACACCTTCTCGGCCACGACCATCGCCCAGGACGACTATGCGCTGGACGATCAGGCGGTGTGGGACATCAATCTGGAAGGCGCGAAGCTGGCCCGGGCCGAGGCCGACCGGTGGACCGCGAAGGCCCCGGACAAGCCGCGCTTCGTCGCCGGAGCGATCGGCCCGCTGAACAAGATGCTGTCGATGTCGTCGGACGTGAACGATCCGGGCGCCCGGAGCGTCAGCTTCGACCAGGTCTACGAGGCCTACCGCCATCAGGTCCGGGCCCTGCACGCCGGCGGCGTCGACCTGTATCTGATCGAGACCATCACCGACACGCTGAACTGCAAGGCGGCGATCAAGGCCATTCTCGATCTCGCCGACGAGGGGCTGGAGCCCCTGCCGATCTGGATTTCGGGCACTATCGTCGACCGTTCGGGCCGCACCCTGTCGGGCCAGACCGCCGAGGCCTTCTGGCACAGCGTGCGCCACGCCAGGCCCTTCGCGGTCGGCTTCAACTGCGCCCTCGGCGGCGAGTTGATGCGGCCGTTCATCGCCGAGCTGAGCCGGGTGGCCGACACCCTCGTCGCCGCCTACCCCAACGCCGGCCTGCCCAACGCCATGGGCGAATACGACGAGCAGCCGCACGAGACGGCCCATTTCATCGAGGAATGGGCGCGCTCCGGGCTGGTCAATATCGTCGGCGGCTGCTGCGGCACCACGCCGGAGCATATCCGTCACGTGGCGGAGGAGGTCGCCGGCCTGCCGCCGCGTGAGATTCCGGAGCGGCCGACGGCCATGCGGCTGTCGGGGCTCGAGCCGTTCGAACTGGTGGCGTGATGGGAACCTGGGATCTCGGGCCGTTCGACAACGATGACGCCGCGGACTTTCTCTATGAGGTTCAGGACGCCGCCGGCTGGGGCCCCGCTGTGGCTGCAATGGCCAAGGTTCTCATCACGGTCGGCTATCTTGAAGCTCCGGAGAGCCAGCGGGGCCTCGCCGCAGCCGCTCTTGTTGCGTCAAGACGAAGCCCCGGCAGCGTAAAGATCGAGGCCACGCAGGAGGCGATCGCCGCCACATTGCCGCCGCCGCCATACTTTGCGCCCTACCTTGCCAAGCTGACCATCGGCAGGGTCATTTCCCGGTCCGAACTGGCCGATCTGTGGGCGGAAGGCAGTGAGCTTGAGGCCTGGCGCACGGAAACCCGGCGCGTCCTGCAGGCTCTCTGATGCGCCCCACCTTCATCAACGTCGGCGAGCGGACCAACGTCACCGGCTCGGCCAAATTCAGGAAGCTGATCGTCGACGGCGATTACGCCGGCGCGCTCTCCGTCGCGCGTCAGCAGGTCGAGGCCGGGGCCTCGGTCATCGACGTGAACATGGACGAGGGGCTGCTGGACGGCGTGACCGCCATGCGCACCTTCCTCAACCTGATCGCCGCAGAGCCGGACATCGCCCGCGTGCCGGTGATGATCGACAGCTCCAAATGGGAGGTGATCGAGGCGGGCCTGAAGTGCGTCCAGGGCAAGCCGATCGTCAACTCGATCAGCATGAAGGCCGGCGAGGCCGAGTTCCGCGAGCAGGCGGTGAAATGCCTGCGCTATGGGGCCGCCGTGGTGGTCATGGCCTTCGACGAACTGGGCCAGGCCGACACCGCCGCGCGCAAGATCGAGATCTGCACGCGGGCCTATCGCATCCTGGTGGACGAGGTCGGCTTCCCGCCCGAGGACATCATCTTCGACCCCAACATCTTCGCCGTGGCGACGGGGATCGAGGAACACGACAACTACGCCGTCGACTTCATCGAGGCGACGCGGGTGATCAAGGCCACCCTGCCCCACGCCCGCATCTCGGGCGGGGTGTCGAACGTGTCGTTCAGCTTCCGCGGCAATGAGCCGGTGCGGCGGGCGATCCACTCGGTCTTCCTGTACCACGCCATCCAGGCGGGCATGGACATGGGCATCGTCAACGCCGGCGACCTGCCGGTCTATGACGACATCGACCCGGTGCTGCGCGAGGCGGTCGAGGACGTGATCCTGAACCGGCCGCAACGGACCAATGTCTCCAACACCGAGCGGCTGGTCGACCTCGCGCCGAACTACAAGGGCGACAAGGGCGCGGCGCGGGTCGTCGACCTGAAGTGGCGCGACGCCCCGGTCGGCAAGCGCATCGAACACGCCCTGGTGCACGGCATCACCGACTGGATCGAGGCGGATACGGAAGAGGCGCGGCTGCAGGCCGAACGCCCGCTGCACGTCATCGAAGGCCCGTTGATGGACGCCATGAACGTCGTCGGCGACCTGTTTGGCTCGGGCAAGATGTTCCTGCCGCAGGTGGTCAAGTCGGCCCGGGTGATGAAACAGGCCGTGGCCTGGCTGGAGCCCTTCATGGAGGCCGAGAAAACCGGCAAGCCGCGCGAGCTGGCCGGCCGCATCCTGATGGCCACGGTCAAGGGCGACGTCCACGACATCGGCAAGAACATCGTCGGCGTCGTGCTCCAGTGCAACAACTACGAGGTCATCGACCTGGGCGTCATGGTCCCGGCCGACCGCATCCTCGACGCCGCGATCGAGCACAAGGTCGACATCGTCGGCCTGTCGGGGCTGATCACGCCGTCGCTGGACGAGATGGTCTTCGTGGCGCGCGAGATGGAGCGGCGCGGCTTCGACATTCCCCTGCTGATCGGGGGAGCCACGACCAGCCGGACGCATACGGCGGTCAAGGTCGAGCCGGCCTATCACCGCGGTTCGACCACCTATGTGGTGGACGCCAGCCGGGCCGTGGGCGTTGTCTCGGGCCTGCTGTCCCCGACCGAGAAGGCGCGCAACGAGGCGGCGACGCGCGACGAATACATCCGCATCCGCGAGCAGTTCGCGCGCGGACAGACGGCCAAGGCGCGGACGACCTTGCCGGCGGCGCGGGCCAACCGGTTCCGGCCGCAGGCGGCGACTCCCCGCCCCCCGAAACCGTCGTTCCTCGGCGCGCGCGCGTTCGACGCCTGGGATCTGGGCGATCTGGCGCGATACATCGACTGGACGCCCTTCTTCGCCAGCTGGGAGCTGATCGGCCGCTATCCGATGATCCTTGAGGACGAGATCGTCGGCGAGGCGGCCCGCGACCTGTTCGCGGACGCCCAGGCCATGCTGAAGCGGATCGTCGACGAGAAATGGTACACGGCACGGGGCGTGGCCGGCTTCTGGCCCGCCAATGCGCGCGGCGACGACATCGTGGTCTGGGCCGACGAAAGCCGGACGACCGAACTGGCCCGCTTCCACGGTCTGCGCCAGCAGATCGCCAAGACCAGCGGCAAGCCGAACCTGTGCCTGTCGGACTTCGTGGCCGAGGACGGCGAGGACTGGCTTGGGGCCTTCGCGGTCACCGCGGGGCACGGCGAGCTGGAGAAGGCGGCGGCGTTCAGGGCGGCCGGCGACGACTATTCCGCCATCCTGGCCACGGCCCTGGCCGACCGGCTGGCCGAGGCCTTCGCCGAGGCGCTGCACAAGACGGTGCGCGTCGAGCTGTGGGGCCACGCGCCCGACGAACAGACGTCGGTCGAAGACCTGATCGCCGAATCCTACCAGGGCATCCGCCCGGCGCCCGGCTATCCGGCCCAGCCTGACCACACCGAAAAGGCCACGCTGTTCAGATTGTTGCAGGCCGAAACGAACGCCGGGATGGAACTGACCGAGAGCTTCGCCATGTCGCCGCCGGCCTCGGTTTCGGGCCTGTATTTCGGCCACGCCGAGAGCCACTATTTCGGCGTCGGCAAGATCGACCGCGACCAGGTCGAGGACTACGCCCGCCGCAAGGGCTGGGACCTGGCCACCGCCGAACGCTGGCTGGGGCCGATCCTCAACTACGATCCGGCGGCCGCGCCCCGCAGCGACGCGGCCTGAGACCCTCTCCCGCGGAGCGGGAGTCCTACTCCAGCCCCACCTCTTCCGGCGTCGCCGGCGGCGTGGCGATGTTCTCGCGCAGGCGCCGCGCGGCGTGTTCGCAGCGGCCCGGCAGGCCGAAGAACAGGCCGAAGGCCTGACTGCGCACGGACTCGTCCTGACCGGTCAGCGGAGCCCATTTGGCCGTGGCTTCGGCGGCGGCGGCCCGGGCGGCGGCGCGGCTGGCGGCCGACTGGCGCGGACCGGCGGCGTCGAGGGCGGCGCGGAAGTCGGCGGCCTCGAGCTTGCCGAGGCGGATGATGTCCTGGTCCAGCGGGTCGGCGTCGGTCAGGGTCTGGCCGAGCGTCACATGGCCGTTCACCAGCGCTTCGCACCAGGCGACCAGCGGATAGTCGTCCTGCGGCGCGCCGCGCGGCAGCGGGTTGGCGTAGGCCACCGCCTCGCGGATGCGCAGGGCCTCGGTCGTCTCGCCCGAGGCGGGGCCGGCGGTGACGACGGGGCCTTCCTGACCGGCGGCGACGGGAGCCGTCTGCATCATCAGGGCGGCGGCGAGGGCGAGGCTGGCGATCATGAAGGCTCCGGAGTTATGCGCCGCTTGACGACGCTCGGATGCCGCAACGCTTCAGGCCCCGCAATGGTTTTTCCGTGGCGACATATTTTTCATCGCGGACGGGCGAGCAAGAAAAAGGCGGCGGATCCGAAGATCCGCCGCCCGGTAGTCTGTCTCTCCGACCGCTTACTAGAAGCGGTAGGCCAGGCTGAACCGCACCGTACGCGGCGCCTCGTAGGCCGTGACCTTGGCGTAGTTAGGATTGACCGAACCGTCGCCCAGATCGCCGAACTCGTTGAAGTCCTGAGCCGAGGAGGTGTCGAACACGTTGAACACGTCCGCACGAAGCACCAGGCTGTCGCCCGGGATTTCGAACACCTCGGCGAGATCGTAGGCGAAGGTCAGGTCGAGGACCCTGAGCCAGTCACTTTCGAAGGACTCGCCACGCGGGGTGGCGACGCCCTGACAGAACCACGACGCCGCCTGATAGGCCGCGGCGAAGGCATCGGTCGGGTGCACGCCCTGACAGCCGAACTTGCGCGGCGACTGAATCAGCAGGTTGGCGCCGATGTTCAGGGCCGGGGTCGCCTGCCAGTTACCGAACGCCTTGAAGGTGTGCGCGCGGTGGTTGGGCAGGAAGCCGTACGAGTTGTCGGTCAGACCGGGCTGGTCGAAGTCCTGCGACAGACCGGGGTCGGTCTGGCCGTTGTCGGACTTCAGGGCGCCTTCGTAGTTGCCCTTGTTTTCCGACCAGACGTAGCTGAACCGGCCGCCCCAGACGCCATCGAACGGCTTCTCGAGCGAGACCTCGACCGCCTTGTAGGTGCGTTCCGGATCCGGGTAGTTCAGCTGGTCGGCCGTGAGGGTGACCTCGCGGTCAGCCGTGACGACCCCCCCCGTGGCATCGGACAGGTCGTCGCCATCCAGGGTGATGACCATGTCTTCACCGGGGTTGGTCAGGACGTACTGGTGGAAGCCGTACCAGATTTCGTCGCAGCCGGCGCCGTCGGTGATGTCGGTGTCGAGCCCGTTCGCCAGGCAGTACTGATTTACTGCCGCGTCGATGGCGACGTCATCGATGGCCGTACCCAGCTCGCGGTAGGTGCCCTTGATGCCCATCGTCCAGTCGCCGAACACGCGCTGTTCGTAGCCGAGAATGAACTCGTCCACGAACATCGGGTCGAGTTCCTTGTCGACCTGGGTCGCGATCGGCCGGACTTCGCCGCTGGCGAAGTTGCCGCCGCTGACGAAGCCCTGGTTGGTGGTGCCGTAACCGAGGAGGATCGGCTCATCGGTGGTGTCATGGATGCCGTTGCGGTCCACGTCGTTCGGGCCGCCCGTGAAGTCGAGGTTCCAGGTGTCCTGGATAAAGAACTCGGCGCCGGCCAGACGCTGGTTGGTGTTGACCGCGACCGGCAGGAAGTAGCGCCCCCAGAAGCCGAACAGCTTGGCTTCACCATCGCCGAACACGTCGTAGGTCGCACCCAGGCGCGGGGCCCACTGGTTCTGCAGGTCGACGAAGGCGACGCCGGCGATGTTTTCGTTCTCGAAGCCTTCGTTCCGGATGCCGAGGTTCAGGGTCAGCCGATCCGTGACTTCCCACGAGTCCTGCAGGTAGTAGGCGTTCTGGGTCGAGGACCAGCCGCCGTCGTTGTCGTAGGCGCGGACGCGAACGCGTCCGGGGTTGCCCAGCATGTCAGCCCGGCCGACGAGGGTGGGGTTGAAGTTCGGGTTCGGCGTGCCCGCGAGCGGCCCGGTCAACCGGATCGGATCAGCGAAGCCGGTTCCGGCGGCGTTGTTCATGGCGCCGGGGCCGGTGCTAGCGGTCACGAGGGTCTGGAAGCGATACCAAAGGCCGCCCGTCCGGTCGCCGGTGCAGTTCACAACCGAGCTGATCGGGGTGAAGCCGGGAACGTTGCGACCGTTCGGCCGGCAATAGTTGTAGCCGGCGCCCGAGTAGTCGAGAGCCTGGAAGGATTCCAGCTTCTCCTGGTCAATGCCGAAGCGGAAGTGGTGCGAGCCGAAGAAGTCGGCGTAGATGTCGACGTCGGCGCGCAGGACGGTGCGCTCGTCCTCGTTCGTCGAAGGCTGACCGACGCCCCAGATGCCGCGACGCGGGAAGATCGGCAGTTCGTCGGTGATCAGCGCGCCGGCGTCCCCGGGCGAGAAGCTGTACTCGTTGTACTCGTTGACGCCATAGGCCAGCGAGGTGGTCAGCCAGTCGGTCCACACGCCGGTATAGCGGGCGATCCAATTCTCGCCGCCGAACTTGAAGGTCGACGGGGTGAACTCGCCGATCTCCTCGCCGTCGGCGTTGACGAAGATGTTGCGGGTTTCCTGCTCCTGCTCGTCGGAGAAGTAGGTGAACTCCAGACGATGATCGTCGGTGATCAGGAAGTCGACCTTGGCGCCGTAGAACGGATCGTCCGAGGTGACGACCGTCCCGTTGGCGCCCGCGCCGAAATCGGGATCGGGCTGGACCAGGAGGCTGCCGATGTTGGTCGATTCACGATCACGGAAGTTGTACAGACCGAAGATGAACAGACGGTCCTCGATGATCGGACCGCCGAAGTCGAAGATGACATCGGAGGACTCGACTTCGTCGAAGCGGTTCTGCGCCAGGTAAGTGTCCGGCGAATCTTCACGCAGGCTATCCGGCGACCAGTAGGCCGTGATGCCGAATTCCCACTCGTTGCCGCCCGACTTGGTCGTGCCGTTCAGCACGCCGCCAGTGCCGCGACCGAATTCCGACGAATAGCCGCCGGTCTTGGTCTCGAGCGTCTGGTAGAATTCGAACGGAACGGTCGACGAACCGGTGAAGTCCCGGAATTTCGTGATGTTCAGGCCGTTGACGAAGTAGGTGTTTTCGCCGGCCGAGGCGCCGCCGATGGTCGGAATGGAGCCGAAGGCGCCGTCCGAGGCGGTCACGCCCGGGGCCAGCAGGGCCACGGCGCTGGCGTCGCGCGCGATCGGGATGTTGCGCGACAGTTCCTCGACGTTGACCGTCAGGCCGGTCGTGGTGGCGTCGAATTCCGAAACGGCGCGACGGACGCCGACGACGACGACTTCGTCGATCTGCGTGGCGTTGCCCTCGGCGGCGCCCAGGGTCAGGGTCAGCGAGGCGGTGCCGCCCGAGCCGACGCTCACGGTGTCGGTCAGGGAGTTGTAGCCCGGCGCGTTGACGACGACTTCATACTGGCCTTGCGGCAGGGCCACGGCGCGGAAACCGCCCGAGGCGTCAGTGGTGAAGCTGCGCGAGAAGCCCTGGCTGACCGAGGTCAGCGTGACGCTGGCGCCCGAGACCGGCGTACCGGCCTGGTTCGCCACTGTGCCGGCGACGGCCCCCTGGGTCAGGTTCTGCGCGATGGCGACCGAGGGCGTCATCAGGGTGAGGGCCGGAGCCGCCACCAGCGCCATAAGCGCTGTTCCGCCAATCATGGTCGAGTGCAGCAAACGCTGCTTGATGGTTTGGGTCTTCAAAGGTGGTCCTCCTGAGACCGCCGGGCGCATCCAGGAGGAGGCGAACATCGACGGCAACCAAACTCCGCGCACCCCAATGCACGCAGATTGCGGTGACCTTAGACTTGGCAACCCCCAAGCGCAGCATAATTACGGCGCCGTAATCCAATCGTGGCGGCGCTGTCGCAATCCCGCCACACGCCAGATCAAGTTGCTGGGAAGACAGACAAAATGGTCGCCAATTCTGCCTTAATCCACCGTCTTTCCCCGCAAGTCTGGGTGACCGGGCAAGTCCGGCCGGAGGAACTGAGTCAGCTGAGCGCGGCGGGATTCACCTGCTTGGTGAATCACCGGCCCGATGGGGAGGAACCCGGGCAGCCGACAGCGTCGGAGGTCGCCCGGGCCGGGGCCGAGGCCGGTCTCAGGGTCGTCCACGCCCCGACCCGGGGCCTGCCGGACGCGGCCGTCGTCGCCGCAACACGCGAGGCGCTCGACGCCCTGGAGCCGGACGACAAGGCGGTGTTCTTCTGCCGCTCGGGGATGCGGTCCGCCGCCGCGTGGGCCATGGCCGAGCGGCTGGCCGGCGTCGAGCCCGAACCTCTGCGGGAAGCGGCGGCCGCGGCGGGCTACGACCTCAGCCAGGTTCCGCTATAAGGCTGTCAGCGAATAACGCCGACACGGACGGCGTAGGGCGCCGGGTCTGGCGTACAGGAGGCGGCGACGAGCTGCGCCGCCATGAGACACAGGAAGGCCGCCGCGATGGGCTGGAGCCGATTTGAGACAGCCAGGGCGATGGAAACGGCCATGTCGGGCACTCCGCGGAACGATTCCGGGGCTGTGAGGCAAGGGCCGGGCCGCAGTCGGCGCCGCCGCACATGATCCCTTTCGTGCGCGGGCTGGAGGTGGCCTACGGGCGGGCCGACGCGGTCTCGCCTCTGATCCGGCGCGTCATTGCGGCCAATCCCGGGCCGTTCACCTTCACCGGCACCGGCACCTATATCGTCGGGCGCGCGGAGCCCGGAGCGGTCGTGGCGGTGATCGACCCCGGCCCGCCGGACGACGCCCACCTTGCGGCCCTGCTGGCGGCGGTGGAAGGCCAGACGGTCAGCCAGGTGCTGGTCACCCACACCCACCGGGACCACTCGCCCCTCGCCCGTCCATTCGCGGAAGCGGTCGGCGCGCCCGTGCTGGCCGCGCGCCCGCCGGCCATGGTGGTCCACGCCTCGGGCGCGCTGGACGAAGAGGATGACGAGACGTTCGCGCCGGACCTGATCCTGACCGGCGGCGAGATCCTGAACGGCGACGGCTGGACCCTCGAGGCCATGGCGACGCCCGGCCACGCCTCGAACCACATGGCCTTCGTGCTGCGCGAGGAAAACGCCCTTTTCAGCGGCGACCATGTGATGGGCTGGTCGACGACGGTGGTGGCCCCGCCCGACGGCGACATGACGGCCTATATGGCCAGCCTGGACGCGGTGATCGCGCGCGGCTTCTCAACGATCTGGCCGACCCACGGCGCGCCGATCACGGAGCCGGGCCCCTTCCTCGACGCCTATCGGGCGCACCGGCTGGAACGCGAGGCGCAGATCGTGGCCCGGCTGGCGACGGGCCCCCGGCGGATCATGGACATGGTCCCGACGCTCTACGCCGCCGTCGACGAGCGGCTATGGCCGGCCGCGTCCCTCTCGGTCTGGGCCCACCTGATCGCCCTGGTCCGTCAGGGCCGGGTCGTCGCCGAGCCGGAGGCGTCGCTTCAGGCGCTCTACCGGGCTGTCTGACCCGGCGGAGCAGGTCGCCTTGACCGTCTCCCAATCGGCGGCGCTCAGGGCGCTCTCCCCCGGACGCTCGGCAGCGCGCGCGGCCTGGCCTCGCCGCCTCGAGTCCGGGTGGGTGTTCATGAACTCAGCCGCCGCGCCAAGCTGACCGGCGTCACCTTCCGCACGCGCCATCCGCTCAAAGAACGGGGCCATGCCCCGCGATGACAGCCCGGCCGCGTGGAGCAATGCCTGGCCGCCCGCGTCGGCTTCGAGTTCGGCGTCGCGGCTGTAGCTGAGGTCAGAGGCCTGGCCGGCGAGGATGACGGCCTGCTGGCCGGCTCCGGTTCCGCCGCCCACAACCAGATCCAGCAACATGCCGATGCCGAGATCGCGCCAGACCGCCTGCATGACGTGGCGCTTCTCGATATGCGCCACCTCGTGGGAGATGACGGCGGCGAGCTCATCGGGGGTCCGGGCGTCGCGGATGAGATCATCCGTGATCAGGATTGGCCCACCCGGCAGGGCGAGGGCGTTGGCCATCGGCGCCTCGACCGCCCGCACCCGGATATCGAAGGGGGTGTCGGCCCGCGTGGCGATCCGGTCGCCCAGGTCGTTCAGGATCGCCTGGCCCCGCGGATCGTCGCAGCGTGGAAAGGCGGCGCTGACCTGGGCGTCCAGGTTCGAGCCCAGCCGCAGCTCCATATCCGCCGGCGTGGCCCGGGCAAGGGGACCCGCTAGGGCGGGAACGCCGATGAAAACGAAGGCGACCACGCCGGCGGCGGCGGCGGTGAGGCCGCCCACCAGCCAGACCTCGCTCCGGCGCCGGCTCTTCAGGCGGTCGGCCAGCCGGTCCCCGATGAGCGGATTCCAGTCGCCCACGGGCAGCACCAGCCTTGCGTCGGGCTCACGCCGGCTGGAGACACGGGCCTGATCCGCCTCGATCTGGACCGTCAGATCCGGCAGCCGCCAGCCGATTTCTCGCCCATCGGCCCGGATGGTCAGCATGTCGCCATCGAGGCTGGCTTCGGCCTCGTGAGGATGAGCGGTCCGACCGTCGTAGAACCGGACGCTCATCGTCAGATCGCCGAGAAGCCGAAGGCGTCCGCCAGCCCCTCGCCGCTTCCCGGTCCGCGTGAGGTCTGCTGGGCCAGATCCAGACGCGCCTCACCCGCCGACTCCAGGCGCTCGATCAGGAACCGGGCGGTCCGCGCCTGCACCCATGGCATCAGGAAACCGACGGTGATCAGCAGGAAGAACAGGTTCGTCACGGTCAGCCACCAGAGGGGAAGGGCCTTCACGTTCAGCTTGAAGCCCGCCTTGTCGACCGTCACGCCGGCGGCGATCGAGCGCAGCAGGGCCGCCTGGTACGGCGCCCAGATCAGCAGGGCGAACGGCGAGACAACGAGGAGACCTGCGTAGATCGACAGGGTGAACAGGATCGACGGCTGGGCCGGTTGTCCATCCGGGCCCGGCTCGAAGACTCCTGTCACGGCCCCGATGACTCCGACCCCGATCAGCAGCAGGATGTAGCCGACAAGTGTCCCGACCCATCCAATGGCGTAGGCGCCGTAGATGCCGTGCCGCTCCGCCCGCTCCATCCGGAAGCGCACGCGGCGATCGCCAAAGCGCAATTCGTCCCAGATTTTCGACGCGAGGCTGCGCTCGGCATGGGGCCAGAACCAGCCGGCGGTGAGGCTGCTCAGGAACAGGGCTCCCAGATAGTGCAGGCCGTAGGAAGAGGCCGAGCCCTTGAGCCGGAAGCGGATGCCGCGCCACGTCGTGCGGCTGGCCATGTACCGGAAGGCGGTGAAGACGCCGAAGCCCCACAGCCAGAACATTCCGATGTAGAGCGGAAGCAGCAGCAGGATGAACCACTCGCCGATGAACTGGATGCCGAAGGCGATCGCGAGAAACGGCAGGCCCAGGGCGAACAGGGCGATCACGAAACCGACGAACAGTTCGACGCCACGCCCCGTGTATTCGAACGCCTCCTCATTCATGCGCACGCCCCGCCACACCCGCTGGCGCACTTCCGTCTTGCCCCAGAAGCGGTAGAGCGTGAGCGTGACAAGGTTCAGCAGCCCATTCTTCAGGCTGATCCCGAGGAACCGGCGCGGTTCGATCGTCGTCGAGAACCTCAGCGTCTCGCCGGGTTCGGGCGTATAGGGCGCGAGCGACTCGTCGGCCGTACTGTCGGTCATTTTTGGTTCCCCCTGATCAGGCAGGGGTAAACAGCGACGTCTTTCGACGCAACCGGCGAGAGTCCGTCGGTCTTATGAGTTGCACCGAAGCAACGGCGCGCAACCGTCGCGATCAGCCGCCGCTACGCAACGCCTCGCTGATCCGGGTCGCGAGACGGCAAGCCTCGCCCCCATGGCTCCGACCGTCCCGGGCCGCGACGCGGACGTCGGTGCGACCGGGCCGGATGCGGATGACGGCGTCGTGGACCGTGCCGAACCAGAAGCCGCGATGCGAGCCCGCCGCGCGGCCCACGCTGACGCCGCCCTGCAGACTGAACCCCGATTGCTGCAGCGCCCAGACGGCGGACTCCGGCGCGACCTGGGTCATCGCGGGCACGGCGCCCGGGCACGACTCGACCCCCGCCGTCCGGGTCGGGCCCGCTCCGCCGCGCCGGGCGTCCAGTTCGCCGAAGCCGGGACTCTCGGCCAGGTCGGTGCTGATGTCGTCCGGCGGGGCCGACGCGGCGCGCCCCGCCTGCCAGGCGTAGACCCCGATGGTCGCGGCCGATACCACGACGGCGGCGAGCGAGAGCAGCCACACGGCGCGGCGGCGCAGGGCCATGACCAACAGCGCCAGGGCCGCCAATGCGCCGAGCCCGGCGAGGACGGGGCCGACGCGCATCACCAGAAGATCGTGGCCGGTCGCGTAGCTCCACTGCCCGGTCCGGGTCCCCAGCGCGGCGACGAAGACGAGCAGCGGCGCGGCCAGGACCAGCGCGGCCAGACCCTGGCCTGCAATCCCGCTGCGGGTCGACCGGCCCGCCATCTCAGCCTCCCGTCGGCAGGCGGTAGTCCTTCATCCGCTCTCGAACCAGCTTCTTGTCGATCTTGCCGGTCGCGCCAAGCGGGATGTCGTCGACGAAGACCACGTCGTCCGGCATCCACCATTTGGCGATCTTGCCCTGCAGGAAGTCGAGGTGTTCCTGCTTGTTCTGGTTCTGGCCGGGCTTGAGCTTGAGGACCAGCACAGGACGCTCGTCCCATTTCGGGTGGGCCGCGCCGATCACGGCGGCCAGCTCGACCTTCGGGTGGCCCATGGCGATGTTCTCGATCTCGATCGAGCTGATCCATTCCCCGCCGGACTTGATCACGTCCTTGGCGCGGTCGGTGATCTGCATGAAGCCCTGCTCGTCGATGGTGGCCACGTCGCCGGTATCGAAGAAGCCTTCATGGTCGAGGATGTCGCCGCCTTCGCCCTTGAAATAAGCCCCGGCGATGGTCGGGCCCTTGATCATCAGCCGACCGTAGGTGTGCCCGTCGTGCGGCATCTCCTGGCCCGCATAGTTTTTGAGCTTCAGTTCGACGCCCAAGGGCGGAATGCCCTGTTTGACCCGCCATTTCATCTGTTCGTCGTACGGCAGGGCCAGCAGTTCGGGGGGGAGGTTGGACAGGGTGCCGATGGGAGACGTCTCGGTCATGCCCCAGCCCTGCAACACCTCGATATCGAATTCTTCCTGGAAGGCGCGGATCAGGCTCTCGGGCACGGCCGAGCCTCCGATCAGCACCTTCTTCACCGTCGGTATCTTGAGGTTGTTCTCGCGCAGGTGGGTCAGCAGGCCCTGCCAGACCGTCGGCACGGCGGCCGAGAAGGTCACGCCCTCACTCTCGATCAGTTCGTAGATGGCCGCGCCGTCCATGCGCGCGCCAGGCATGACCAGCTTGGCCCCGGACGCGGGTCCGGCGAAGGCGATGCCCCAGGCGTTGGCGTGGAACATGGGCACCACCGGCAGGATCACCTCCTTCGGCGAAGGTCCCAGCACCGTGGATTGCATGCCCAGCAGCGTATGGATGAAGTTGGAGCGGTGCGAGTACAGCACCCCCTTCGGGTTGCCGGTCGTACCCGAGGTGTAGCAGAGGCCGCAGGCGGTGAGCTCGTCGAATCCGCCCCAGGCGATGTCCTCGGACGCGGTCGACAGCAGGGCCTCGTAGCATTCCGCGCCGGGCAGCTTCGTCGCCGGCATGTGCAGTTCGTCGGTCAGAACCACGACCCGCTCGACCGAGGGGCAATGCGGCAGCACGGCCTCGAGCAGCGGGATAAAGGTCAGGTCGACGAAGATGACGCGGTCTTCGGCGTGGTTGATGATGTAGGCCAGTTGTTCCGGGAACAGGCGCGGGTTCAGGGTGTGGCAGACCGCCCCCATGCCCATGATGCCGTACCAGGCCTCCATGTGGCGGCCGCTGTTCCAGGCCAGGGTGGCGATCCGGTCGCCGACCTTGATGTCCCAGTCCTTGAGCACGCTGGACACGCGTTTGGCGCGGGCGTGGATCTCGGCGTAGGTGGCGCGGACGACCGGCCCCTCGACCGAGCGGGTCACGACCTCGCGGTGGCCGTGCCAGTTCCTCGCGTGGTCGATGATCTTGTCGACCGTCAGCGGCCAGTCCTGCATCAATCCCAGCATCGATATCCCTCGCTTGCGCCTGCTGCCCGAGGCGCTTGCCGAAAGGAGTATCGGGGCCGTAGACGTTAGGCAACGTGACGCTAGGTCACCGAGGTCCTGTTTCCGCGGCCGGATATCCGGCACGGCTTCACCCTGGAAGGCCTTCATGCCCATACTCGTCGCCATCACCGGAGGGTCGGGCTCCGGCAAGAGCACCCTGGCGGAAACGCTGGTCGCCGCGCTCCCCGCGGGCGCCGCCGTGCTGGTGCGCGAGGATTCCTACTATCGCGACGCCGCCAGCCTGCCGGGTTTCGACGCCGCCACCTTCGACTTCGACGACGTGGCGGCCCGCGACCACGAGCTGATGATCCGGGACCTGGCCGCGCTGAAGGCCGGACACGACGTCACCGTGCCGATCTACTCCTTCATCCATCACGGCCGCGAACCCGGCGGCGAGCCCGTGCGCGCGGCCCAGGTGGTCATCGTCGAGGGCACACATGTGCTGTGCACGCCCGGGCTGGTCGAGCTGTTCGACATCCGCGTCTTCGTCGACACCCCCGCCGATATCCGCTTCATCCGTCGTCTGTTGCGCGACCAGGCCGAGCGGGGCCGGACCGCCGACTCCGTGATCCAGCAGTATCTGGCCACCGTCCGCCCCGGCCATGAGCGCCTGACCGAACCGTCGCGGGTCAACGCCGACTTCATCGTCGCCGACGCCACCGCCGCCGTGCGGCTGGAGGACCCGCAGGCCGTGGTCCGGCTGGCGGCGCCCGTGCTGGCCCATCCATTGCTGGCGGGCCTCTTCGCCGGCTGATCATCGAACAGGGGTCGCCGACCCCTTGACCGCGCCGCCCGGCGCGGGTCTGCTTGTCGCTCAAGCGAGCGATGAACAGATGCACGGCTCAGTCGACCTTTCGGGCTCCGCCCCCGATCCCAAGCGCCAGTTGATCGTGAGCCACGCCCGCAAGCGCTTCGTCAGCGAGGGCTATGCCGCAACCAAGATCGAGCCGATCGCGCGCGAGGCCGGCGTGTCGACGGCCACCCTCTACACCCTGTTCGGCGGCAAGGCCGAACTGTTCGCGGCCGTGATCGACGACGCCGCAGAGGATTTCGCGCGCCAGATGGCCTGCGTCCGGGCGGTCGAGGGCGACGCGCGGCTGACGCTGACCAGTTTCGCCGAGGCCTACGCCGACTTCATGGGCGATCCGTTCGTGCGCGCCGTCTTCCGGCTGGTCATGGCCGAGCGGCCGCGCTTCGAGGCCGTGGCGCTGCGCTTCTTCGAAAAGGGTCGGGCGGAGTTCGGGGCGACCCTGATCGGAATCCTGGTCCGGCTGTCCGAAACAGGCGCCCTGAAGCCCGTGCAACGGCCGTCATGGGCCGCCGGCCAGCTGATGGGCATGATCGAGCACCCGGTCTTTTTCGTCCCGCTGGTCACCGGCGACGAGGTGCGGATGCGGCGCTCGAACGCGGAAGTGGTCGCCGACGCGGTCGAGACCTTCCTGGCCCGCCACGGAGCCTGACGCAGGTCAGGGCCAGAGCCGCGTCTTCGTCCACTCTCGCCCGACCCGGTCGAACCGGAGCCGGTCGTGCAGGCGGAACGGCCGGTCGCGCCAGAACTCGACCGTATCCGGAATGACCCGCCAGCCGGTCCAGCGCTCCGGCCGCGGCACATCCTGATCGGCGAACCGGGCCGCCTCGCGCGCGACCGCGAGCTCGAGGGTCTCCCGGCTGTCGAGCGGCCGCGACTGGTCCGAGGCCCAGGCCCCGATCCGGCTCTCGCGGGCGCGGCTGGCGAAATAGGCGTCGGCTTCGGCCTCGCTGACCGGCTCGACCGCGCCGCGGACCCGCACCTGCCGGCGCAGCGATTTCCAGTGGAACAGCAGGGCCGCCGCCGGATGGGCCGCCAGCGCCTCACCCTTGGCGCTCTCGCGGTTCGAGTAGAAGGTGAAGCCCCGGGCGTCGATGTCCTTGAGCAGCACGACCCGCGCGTCGGGCAGGCCCGCGGCGTCCACCGTCGCCAGGGTCATGGCGTTGGCGTCGTTCGGCTCCGTCGCCTTCGCATCGGCGAGCCATTCCACGAACAGGCCGATCGGTTCGGCGCGGTCGAAGATGGTCTCGTCGCCGTTGGCGGCCAGGGCGGCGGCGTACTGCTCCGCATACTCCTCGCGGGTCGGGCTGGGCGGGATCAGGGGAGCGGTCATTGGGGGGATATACTGCCCGGGCCGGTCTCGAACCAGCGTCCTGTCGGTCCGAGAGCCGACCGCTCTACCACTGAGCTACCGGGCAGCAGGCGCATCATCGGGACGGAACGGGGACAGTGTCAACCGGGCCGGGTTTGAACCGGCGTCCTGTCGGTTAGGAGCCGACTGCTCTACCGCTGAGCTACCGGATGACCCGCCCCTGTTGGCGCAGCCGCCCCGTGCATGCAAGCGCTCAGAGCTTCGCCGGCTTGAGGCTCTTGCCGCTGAATACGCCGGCTTGCCTGAAATAGGCGGCGAGGTGCGGATTGTTCACCGCCACGCCGTGCACCAGTTCCGGCGTCGGACGGAAGTCCGCGATCTGCGTGCGGGCCCGCGCCCGGCTCCAGCCGCTCTTCTCGGGATCGAGGCCCGCCGCGTCGCAGGCCGCCTCGATATGGGCGCGGGAGCTGACCGCCTCCCCTCGCATCACGGCCCAGGGCGGAGGCAGGCGCCGCCAGACGAGGGTGTCCGGATGGAGTCCGCCGCCTTCGCGGCGATGCCATGCCGCCACGTCCGCAGCCATCAGCCTGAGCACCTTGCCCGGCATCGTGGTCTCGAGGACGGCGTCGGCGCCCATGGCCTCGAGCAACGCGATCCAATGGTCCCGCGCGCGGTTGAACGCCCCGGCCATCAGGTTCCACGTGCTGGAGTCGTTGCCACGCCTGACGATCATCGTCTGGAGATCGATGTCCGTCCTTTCGTGGGCTTCCGCCAGACGCTCGGCTGTTATCTGCAGAACATCGAACCACTGCCCCAGCAATCGACCCTTCTGTTCGTCAGTCAGTCGCGCGAGCACGTCGGCGCGGGGGAAGACATGGGCGATCGCCCACCAGGACGTCGCCGGCGAAGCTTCGCACAGCTTGAGCAGGTGCGCCGCGAAGGCGTCGAACGGACGCTGTTGCCCGGCGATGGTGAACTCACTGCGAAGTTTCATGCGGGCGGCGTAGTAGGCCACGAACGCGGCGCTGCGCACGTCGCCGCCGAAATCCTCGACCGTCAGACGGGGCGACAGGCCTGCCTTTCCCACCAGAATGAGGTCAAACTTCTCCTCTTCGCGCTGGAGGCGGCGGGCCCGGCGCTCCAGCCGCCCGACCAACCGGAACAGCTTGTCGTAGCGCCGCCGCGACAGCGTCAGGCCCGCCGCGGCCCGGGCCTCGCCGTTCAGACGATCCGTGGCGAACGCGGAGCGGCCAGCGGCCTTGCCGATGAGGCGGCCCAGTTCCGCCGCGACGGTGTCGAGGGCGGCGGCGTCCGCTCCATCCGGCAAGGTTTCACCGAGAAACAGCAGGGCGAGCTCCCGCGCCTTGTCGAGCTGCCGGCGCGGACTGGTCGGCGACTGGAAAGTCGCGGGCATGGACGACCAGCCAAACCGGCGGTGCGACGCCATCCCCAGCATCCGCTTCAGCGGTTCGGCCCATTCGCCCCTGCGCAGTTCCGGCAAGGCGTCGCGGGCATAGGCCGCCACGGTTTCGGGCGTTTCCCGCCGGGCGAGCGTGCGGTGCAGAACCTGGACCGGATCGGTGGAACTCATCCCCGGACTTTTCACCGTCCGGTCGCCGCTGTCGAGGCGTCACGGTTAACCGGACCTTGACCATGTTGCCGCCTAAGCTTGCGGATGCGCGCCCGTTCCCAACCCGAGGTCGCCTCGATCGCCGAGGCCCACGCCTTGCTCGGCCTGACCGGTCCGACAGCCGAACCTGTTCTGACAGCAGCGTTCCGCGCGGCGGTGAAGGCGGCGCATCCCTCGGCGCCGGGCGGCGACGCCGATCGCTTCCGCCGCGTGATCGCGGCCTGGCGGTTGATCCAGAGCCACGAGGCGCGGCCACTGGCGCTCGCCGCGCCGATAGCGCCCCCGCCCTCCCCGCCCGTGCTCGCCATCGGGCCGATCGAAGCCCTGAACGGCGGCCATGTCGCGGTGCGGTTGGCGGGCCGGACGTTGAATATCCACGTGCCGAAAGGCCTGCGCAGCGGCGAGCACCTGCGCCTTCGCGGCGCTGGCGGCGGCGGCGCGGACGTCTATCTGCCGGTGCTGATCCGCGGTGCGGAGGGTCTGAGCGTGCTCGGCGACGACCTGTACATGGACTGTCCCGTGCCGAACCGGCTCATGGAGGACGGCGGGCGGCTGGAGATCGACACCCATGCCGGCGCCCGCTCCGCCTGGATCACCGCCGGGCAGGCGCCATTGCGTCTGCGGCTCAAGGGGCTGGGCCTGCCGGCGCGCGGCGGCCGCCCGCAAGGACACCTGTTCATCAACCTGCAGCCGTCCGACGACGCCCCCTCGGCGGCCGAGGATCTGCTGGTCCGCTTCACCCGCGTCTGGACGCCGGACCGGCTGGCGGCCTAAGCCTGACGGGTCATGTCCCACAACACCTTCGGCCATCTGTTTCGCGTAACCACCTGGGGCGAGAGCCACGGCCCGGCCATTGGCTGCGTCGTCGACGGCTGCCCGCCGCTGATCCCGCTGACCGAGGCCGACCTCCAGCCGTGGCTGGACCGGCGCAAGCCCGGCGGCAGCCGCTTCGTGACCCAGCGGCAGGAGAGCGACACCGCCCGCATCCTGTCCGGCGTGTTCGACGACGGCGCCGGCCCGGTCACCACCGGCACGCCGATCGCCATTGAGATCACCAACGAGGACGCCCGCTCGAAGGACTATGGCGACATCGCCCGCGCCTTCCGGCCGGGCCACGCCGACTACACCTACCAGGCCAAATACGGCGTCCGCGATCACCGCGGCGGCGGGCGTTCGTCAGCGCGTGAGACCGCGGTGCGGGTGGCGGCGGGCGGGGTGGCGCGCAAGGTGCTGGGCGAGGCGGTGCGCATCCGCGCCGGCGTCGTCCAGCTGGGTCCGCACCGGATCGCGCCTGAGGCGGTGGATTTCGAGGCCGTCTACGACAACGCCCTGTTCGCGGCCTCGGCCGACGTCGTGCCGGCGTGGGAAGACTACCTGGATGGCGTCCGCAAGGCCGGCTCGTCGATCGGGGCGGTGGTGGCGCTGGAGGTCGCCGGCGTACCCGCCGGCTGGGGCGCGCCGATCTACGGCAAGCTGGACGCCGAGCTGGCCGCCGCGATGATGTCGATCAACGCGGTCAAGGGCGTCGAGATCGGGGCCGGCTTTGGCGCGGCCGAGCTGTCGGGCGACGACGACTGAGACGAGATGCGCCTGGGCGACGACGGTCGGCCGGTGTTCCTGTCCAACATGGCCGGCGGCGTGCTCGGCGGCATCTCGACCGGCCAGCCGGTGACGGCGCGCGTGGCCTTCAAGCCGACCTCCTCCATCCTGACGCTTCGCCAGACCATCACCCGCGACGGCGCCGAGACCGACCTGCGCACCAAGGGGCGTCACGACCCCTGCGTGGCCCTGCGCGGCGTGCCGGTGGTGGAGGCGATGGCGGCCTGCGTACTGGCCGATGCGATGCTCAGGCACCGGGCTCAGGCGGGGTGATCACCATCGAACCGATGGCGGACGGCGACGCCGGGGCCGTGATCGCACTCTGGGAGACCTGCGGCCTGACCCGGCCCTGGAACGATCCCGTCAGGGACCTGTCGCTGGCGCGGGACGCGGCCGACAGCGTCGTGGTGGTCGCGCGCGAGAACGGCGCGGTCCGCGGCAGCGTCATGGCCGGCTTCGACGGCCATCGCGGTTGGGTCTACTATCTGGCGGTCCATCCGGACGTTCAGCGGCGCGGCCTCGGTCGCGCCCTGATGGCCCCGGCCGAGGCCTGGCTGGCCGATCGCGGCGCGCCGAAAATCCAGCTTATGGTTCGTGAAGGCAACGCCCGGGCGATCAGCTTCTACGAGGCGCTGGGCATGGCCCGACAACCCGTCGTAACGCTCGGCCGCAGACTGGATTGATCCACCCTTTCAGCCACCGACACTGTTACCTATATTGCGCCCGAACGGCGCGTCATAGGATGCGCCCCTCATCGGGAGACCCCTCATGATCGACGTCCGCCCCTTCTCCAGCCTCGGCGGCGCCAACCACGGCTGGCTGAACGCGAAGCACCATTTCTCCTTCGCCAACTACTACGACCCGTCCCGCATGAGCTGGGGCCGGCTGCGCGTCTGGAACGACGACGAGATCGCCGCGAAGTCGGGCTTCCCGCCCCATCCCCACGCCGACATGGAGATCATCACCTATGTCCGCACCGGGGCCATCACCCACGAGGACTCGATGGGCAACAGGGGCCGCACCGGCGCGGGCGACGTGCAGGTGATGAGCGCGGGCACGGGCGTGCGCCACTCGGAGTTCAACCTCGAGGATGAGACCACCACCCTGTTCCAGATCTGGATCGAGACCGACAGGCCGGGCGCGAAGCCGGGCTGGGGCGCCAGGGCCTTCCCGAAGGCCGACCGGACGGGCCGCTTCTCGGTGCTGGCCTCGGGCGATCCGTCCGACGACGCCCTGACCATCAACGCCGACGCCAGGGTGCTGGGCGCCACGCTCAACGCCGGCGAAAGCCTGACCTACAGCCTGGCCGAGGGCCGCCGCGCCTATCTGGTGCCCGCCGTGGGCGAGGTCGAGGTCAATGGCGTCACCCTGAACGCCCGCGACGGCGCGGCCATCAAGGACGAGACCGAGATCACCATCACGGCCAGGGCCGACGCCGAACTGGTGATGGTCGACAGCCTCTGAGCCCTGCCTCAACCCCAATGAGAAACCCCGCCCGGAGCCATCCGGGCGGGGTTCTTTCTGTCAGGCCGCGATCAGTGGGTGGCGACCACCGTGCCCGGGTCCTGCACCGGCGGCGGCGGCGGCAGGGGCTCAGCGGCCTCGTCCCATTCGACCGGCGTCAGCACGCCCGTCAGGGCCCACTTCAACGCCTCGTCGGCGGTCTTGATCGGGACGATCTCCAGCGCGCCCTTCACATTGTCGGGCACGTCGGCGAGGTCCTTCTCGTTCTCTTCCGGGATCAGCACCGTCTTGATGCCTGAGCGGAGCGCCGCGAGCAGCTTCTCCTTCAGGCCGCCGATGGCGGTGACCCGGCCGCGCAGGGTGATCTCGCCGGTCATGGCGATGTCCTTGCGGATCGGGATGCCGGTCAGGACCGAGACCATGGCGACGGTCATCGCCACGCCCGCCGAGGGACCGTCCTTGGGCGTCGCGCCATCAGGCACGTGCACGTGGATGTCGGTCTTCTCGAACACCGGCGGCTTGACCCCGATGGCCAGCGAGCGGGCCCGGACGTAGGAGGCGGCGGCGGAGATCGACTCCTTCATCACCTCCTTCAGGTTGCCGGTCACGGTCATCCGGCCGCGGCCCGGCATCTTGATCGCCTCGATGGTCAGGATGTCGCCGCCGAACTCGGTCCAGGCCAGGCCGGTGACGATGCCGACCTGATCCTCCTCGTCCGTCTCGCCGTAGCGGAATTTCCGCACGCCGGCGTATTCGGCCAGCTTGGCCGCGTCGACGGTGATCGACAGCGTCTTCTCCCGGGCCATCTCGCGCACGGCCTTGCGGGCCAGCCCGCCCAAGGCGCGCTCGAGCGAGCGCACGCCGGCTTCACGGGTGTAGTAGCGGATCAGGTCGCGGATGCTGTCGTCGGGCACCACGAACTCGGCCGGCTTCAGGCCGTTGTCGCTGGTGACCTTGGGCAGGACGTGACGCTTGGCGATCTCGACCTTCTCGTCCTCGGTGTAGCCCGACACCCGGATGATCTCCATCCGGTCCATCAGCGGCTGTGGCATGTTCAGGCTGTTGGCCGTGGTCACGAACATGACGTTGCTGAGGTCGTAGTCGACCTCGAGGTAGTGGTCGCCGAACGCATTGTTCTGGGCCGGGTCCAGCACCTCGAGCAGGGCCGAGGACGGGTCGCCCCGCCAGTCCGCGCCCAGTTTGTCGATCTCGTCCAGAAGCACGAAGGCGTTGGTCGTCTTGGCCTTCTTCATCGACTGGATGATCTTGCCCGGCATCGAGCCGATGTAGGTCCTGCGGTGGCCACGAATCTCGGCCTCGTCGCGCACGCCGCCCAGCGACATGCGGACGTATTCGCGCCCGGTCGCCTTGGCGATCGACTTGGCCAGCGAGGTCTTGCCGACGCCGGGAGGTCCGACGAGGCACAGGATCGGGCCCTTCAGGCTGTTCGTCCGCGCCTGCACGGCCAGATACTCGATGATCCGCTCCTTGACCTTCTCGAGGCCGTAGTGGTCCTCCTCGAGGATGGCCTCGGCCTTGTTCAGATCGATCGGCCGGGTCTTGGCCTTGCCCCACGGGATCGACAGCAGCCAGTCGAGGTAGTTCCGCACCACCGTCGATTCCGCCGACATCGGGCTCATGTTGCGCAGCTTCTTGACCTCGGCCTCGGCCTTGATCCGGGCTTCCTTGGACAGGCGCGTCTTACGGATGCGCTTCTCCAGCTCCATGATCTCGTCGCGGGCGTCGTCGGTCTCGCCCAGCTCACGCTGGATCGCCTTCATCTGCTCGTTCAGATAATATTCGCGCTGGGTCTTCTCCATCTGGCGCTTCACGCGCGAGCGGATCTTCTTCTCGACCTGCAGGACGGAAATCTCGCCTTCCATCAGGCCGTAGACCTTCTCCAGCCGCGACGGCACGGAGATGGTCTCCAGCAGGCCCTGCTTGTCGGCGATCTTGACCGACAGGTGGGCGGCGACCGAGTCCGCCAGCTTGGACGGATCGGTGATCTGGGGAATGGAGCTGAGAGCCTCGGGCGGCACCTTCTTGTTCAGCTTCACATAGTTTTCGAACTGCTCGATGACCGCGCGCAGCAGGGCTTCCGATTGCGACGGCTCGCCCGGATCGTCCGCGATCTCGACCGCCTCGGCCTCGAAATAGTCCGTGCGGTCGGTGAAGCGGGTCAGGCGCGCGCGGCTCTTGCCCTCGACCAGCACCTTGACGGTCCCGTCGGGCAGTTTGAGCAGTTGCAGCACCGTGGCCAGCACGCCGATCGGATAGATGGCGTCGGCCTGCGGATCGTCATCGACGCTGTTCTTCTGGGTGGCCAGCAGAATCTGCTTTTCACCCTTCATGATCTCGTCGAGCGCCTTGACGGATTTCTCGCGCCCCACGAACAGCGGCACGACCATGTGCGGAAAGACGACTATGTCTCTCAGCGGCAGGACGGGCAGGGTTTTGGTCGGGGTCTGGGTCTCTGGCATGATGCGTACTTCCCGGGGCTCTCGTTAATCTCAAGCCCGCCGGGCCGGCGTTCGGGGCGACTGTGCCCCGCCGTGTCGACTCGGCCCGCCATTCGGCGGCCTTGAGAGAGTATGTGGTTCGGATCGCGCGGGGTTCAAGCGTGACGGGTACGCGACCGTCCGTTCCATCCACAGAGCTTCCTCCGCACGACGACGGCCCCAGAGACGGCGCGCCAGCACGGATCATGCGTGTGGCGGGCGGATCCCGGCCAGGCGGCGTTCCCCCGACCTGTGGCTCAGCGGCCTCAGGGCGCGGACCGAACGTGCGCGTCAAGCGTCGCCTGGAGGGCCCGCCGCTGGATCGCGCCGCCGGCCGCTGTCATGTGGCTTCGGTCCGAATACCAGGGACCGTCGCCCCCCCTCGTTCGGCACCGGGCGCCTTCGCACAACGCATCCCGGGGCCGGTAAAGCGTCACGCCGGGCTCGGCGGCGGCCAGTGCGGCCAGCCTCGCGTCGACCATAGCGGCCAATTCCGCATTCGCCGGCGCCGCCAGGTCGCAACGCCCGGTATCCAGGCCGAGGAAGGCCCGGCGAGCATGGCAAGCGCCCGGGGCGAAACCGTAGTCCGGCGTGGTCCCGAGCAAAACGATCAGGGTCCTGGGCCCCACTTCGCTTCGCAGGGCTCGCACGGTGCGCGCCAAATCCTCGATCACGGCGTCGAGGTTGCGCGCGGGATCCCCCGGCGACCGCTCCAGAATCAAGGTCCAGGCCGCGCCGAGCAGAACGACCTCCGGTCCCGCCCTTCCCCACTCGGCGACCGCGGCCCGGTTGAAGGCGCGGCAGCCTTCGTCGGTCAGAGGTGCGCGGGCGCGGAGCAGCGGCAGGCAGCCTGAACGGGTGGCCTGCCGGACCCCGAGGCCCCGCCCTCCGGCCCAGGCCAGCACCGCGGGCGAAAGATGATCCGCATGCGAATTGCCCCACAGCACGACGTCGACATCGGCCCCGGCGGGGACCGTGCATCGATCCGCCGCGGGCAGGGCGTGGCCCTCGGTATGGCAGAGAGCCTGCAATGGAGGACGTCGGAGCACGCCCGCCTCTTCGGCCCGCACCGCCGCCGACGCCCTGCCCGGAAGTCCGTGGAGGGCGAACAGGGTCGCGCCGGCGGCGCCGGTCGCGCCCAGCGCGGCCGCGGCGAAAATCAGCGCGCGGATGGGCCGGCCTTCCAGCCGCCGGCGGACCGGCGTCTCGATCCAGCGATGGGTGGCCAGCGCCAGCAGGGCGGCGACAGCGAGCGCGAGGGCCGCTTCGGGAAGGCTCAGGGGTCGGGCCAGAATGAGCCCGGGCAGCGCCAGCAGGGGCCAGCTCCACAGGTAGAACGGCAGGGCCACGACCCCGAAGCGCGCCAGACCTTCCAGAGGCCGGATCGCCCATCCTGGCGCCGGCCGCCCGGGCCGCCGGGCGATCAGGGCCGCCAGAGCGCCGGCGAGAAACGGCCAGGCCCGGGGCGGAGCCAGGTAGAAGGCGGCCGGGTGGAGCCCCTGCCGCCGCATGAACAGATCGAGGGCGAGCGACGCCGCCAATCCGAGGACGGCCGCGATGACGATCCAGCGAGCGAGGCCAAGTCGTCGCATCAGGACCAGAATGGCGCTCCAGCCAGGCGCCAGCTGCGCGGCCACCCCGATCAGCCAGCCATGCAGCAGCAGTTCGCTGCTCGAACGGGGCGTGTAAGCGCCCTGCTTGAGCAATTCCGCGCCGCTGTTTCCCAGCGCCGTCCACAACGCCGTCCAGCCTTGATTGCGCAAGTCCGCCGGCGGCAGCAGCGCCAGTCCCGCCATCAGCACGGCCGCGACGACCACGACGACAGCGGGAACGGCCCATGCGGCCGCCCTGCCCCAGACGCCCAGCAGCCTGGCCGCGGTGCGTTCCTCGGGCGCCGCGATTGTCAGGTCCGTAATGGCGAAGCCGGCCAGCGCCAGCGCCAGATGGAAACCGGACTGACCGATCCAGGCCTGCTCCGGCGCGGCATGGAACGCGGCCAGGGCCAGAACCGCGACGGCGGCAAAACAAAGGGCCGCCCACCTGGTCTGGTGGACGGCCCCGGGGTGGTCTTCAGGCGCGATCGGCATCAGCGCCCGTCTTCAGGGGATCAGGCGGCCCCGTCGGCCGTCTTTTTCTTGGTTTCCGAGTAGATCAACAACGGCTGGGCCTTGCCCTCGATCACCTCGGCATTGACCACGACTTCCTCGACACCCTCGAAGGTCGGCAGTTCGAACATGGTCTCCAGCAGGATGCCTTCGAGGATCGAACGCAGGCCCCGCGCGCCCGTCTTGCGGGTGATGGCCTTCTTGGCGACGGCGATCAGCGCGTCGTCGGTGAAGGTCAGGTCGACGTTCTCCATCTCGAAGAGGCGCTTGTACTGCTTGACCAGGGCGTTCTTCGGCTCGGTCAGGATGGTGACCAGGGCTTCCTCGTCGAGGTCCTCCAGCGTCGCCAGCACGGGCAGGCGGCCGATGAACTCGGGGATCAGGCCGAAGCGCATCAGGTCGTCGGGCTCGACGCCCTTGAGGATATCGCCGGTGCGCCGCTCGTCGATCTCCTTGACCTTGGCGCCGAAGCCGATCGAGGCCCCGTCGCCGCGCGCCGCGATGACCTTCTCGAGGCCGGCGAAGGCGCCGCCGACGATGAACAGGATATTGGCGGTGTCGACCTGCAGGAACTCCTGCTGCGGATGCTTACGGCCGCCCTGCGGGGGCACGGAAGCGACGGTGCCTTCCATGATCTTCAGAAGGGCCTGCTGCACGCCCTCGCCCGACACGTCGCGGGTGATCGAGGGATTGTCCGATTTGCGCGAAATCTTGTCGATCTCGTCGATGTAGACGATGCCGCGCTGGGCCCGCTCGACGTTGTAGTCCGAGGCCTGCAGCAGCTTGAGGATGATGTTTTCGACGTCCTCGCCCACGTAACCGGCTTCGGTCAGCGTCGTGGCGTCAGCCATGGTGAAGGGCACGTCGATGATGCGCGCCAGCGTCTGGGCCAGCAGCGTCTTGCCCGAGCCGGTCGGCCCGATCAGCATGATGTTCGACTTGGCCAGCTCGACGTCGTTGTTCTTCGTCGCGTGGTTCAGACGCTTGTAGTGATTGTGCACCGCGACCGAGAGCACCTTCTTGGCGTGGCTCTGTCCGATCACATAGTCGTCGAGGACCTCCCGGATCTCCTTCGGCGACGGCACGCCGTCCTTGGCCTTGGAGAACGAGATTTTGTGCTCTTCACGGATGATATCCATGCAGAGCTCGACGCATTCATCGCAAATGAACACGGTCGGCCCGGCGATGAGCTTGCGCACCTCGTGCTGGCTCTTCCCGCAGAAAGAGCAGTACAGCGTGCTTTTGGCGTCTGTGCCGGCGGCTTTGGTCATCGACCCTTCTCACTCCCGCGATGGCCCCGATATGAGACCAAACGCGCTTCCCTCACGTTGATTCCCGGACAATGGGCGCAAAGGTCTTCAAAAAATGACAATCACCCATCACAGCGCCCGCCACAACCCCGCGAAAGCGGAGCAGCAGGCGGAAGCGGACGGTTCACTGTTGATGGCGATCACGGCGAATGTCTGACATGGGAAGCGACGCTCCGTTTCGCCAGCCGCTCCGCAAGGATCAGGCCATCGTCGCCTTCGATTTCGACGGCACCCTGACGATCCGCGACAGTTTCACTGAATTCCTGCGCTGGCGGGCCGGCCCCGGCGGCTGGGCGCTCGGCCTGGTGAAAATGGCGCCCGCGGTGGCGGCCTACGCCCGCGACCGTGACCGGGGGCGGATCAAGGCGGCGTCGGTGCGCGAATTCCTCAAGGGTGTGGATCGCGCGACACTGGAAGCCGACGCCGAACGTTTCGCTGACCGGATTTGGCACAGGTTCATGCGTCCGGACGCCCTGGCCTGCTGGACCGCCTGGGGCGACAAGGGCGCCTGTCGCGTCATCGTCACCGCCAGCCCCGAAACCACGGTCGCGCCGTTCGCCCGCCGGCTAGGCGCGGAGGCCCTCCTCGGCACGCCGCTGGTGTTTGACGTCGACGACCGGGTCACCGGCGCCTTCGCCAGCCCCAACTGCCGCGGCGAGGAGAAGGTCCGGCGGCTACGGTCGGTTTATGGCGAGGGTGTCCGGCTGGCGGCCGCCTATGGCGACACCTCCGGCGACACGGAGATGCTTCAGATCGCCGACGAAAAGGGCTTCCGGGTCTTCACCGGCCGGCCCTGAGGGTCACCGGCCGTCGGCGTCCACGTCGAAGACGACGGCCTTGCCGCGCGAGGTCGGGTTCCAGCCCGCCTCGATCGCCGACGCCACTGCGTTGCGCACGGCCTCGACGTTGATGCGCTGCTTCTCCTGGTCGGGACGCCCGTTGGGGCGCATCGGCATGGGGAACTGGACGACGGCCTCGCGCTTGAAATCCTTCAGGCGCAGGCTGATCGCCATACCGTCCCATTTGCCGCCGGCCTTGGGCTGGGGCTGGCGGCGGATTTCCCACTCATAGGTCTCGCCGTCGACCTCGACGGTCCCGCTGGTCTCTCGCGTGTGCTGCATGGCGGCGCGATAGCACAAAACAAAAGGGCGCGCCGGTCCGGCGCGCCCTTTTCCTCTTGTCGTCTGATGACGCCGATCAGGAGCCGGGCGTCTTGACGCCGTCCTCGTCGGCCTGCTCGCGCTTGTCGTAAACGTGATCGACGATGCCCCAGGCCCTGGACTCCTCGGCGCTCATGAAGTGGTCGCGGTCGAGGGTGCTCTCGACCTCCTCATAGGTCCGGCCGGTGTGGTGGACGTAGATCTCGTTCAGCCGCCGCTTGGTGTAGCGAATGTCCTCGGCGTGACGCTCGATGTCCGACGCCTGGCCGCGGAAGCCGCCCGAGGGCTGGTGCACCATGATGCGGGCGTTCGGCAGGGCCACCCGCGCGCCGGCGGCGCCGGCGGCGAGGATCAGCGAACCGGCCGAGGCGGCCATGCCCATGCACACCGTCGAAACGGGCGAGCGGATGTATTGCATGGTGTCGTAGATCGCCAGCGCCGAGGTCACCTGACCGCCGGGGCTGTTGATATACATGCTGATCTCCTTCTTCGGGTTCTCCGATTCCAGGAACAGCAGCTGGGCGCAGATCAGCGACGCCATGCCGTCCTCGAAAGGTCCGGTCAGGAAGATGATCCGCTCGCGCAGCAGGCGCGAGAAAATATCGAAGGCCCGCTCGCCCCGGCTGGACTGCTCCACCACCATGGGGACGAGGTTCATGTTCATCAGTTCGATCGGATCGCGCATTCAGGCCTTCTCGGGATGCCCCGTTGACGGAGGGTGGCGGCGACTCACCGGTCGCGCGCGTGTTGAGCAGGATATCGCGTCGCCGGGCCGATGACGCAAGGCCGCCGTCACGGCGTCGGAGTCGCTTCTGTCTCCGGCGCGGACCGGTCGGTCCGGGCGTCGACCATGCCGCGGACGATCTCCCGCGCCTGCTGGGTGGCGCGCGCCCGGTCGCGCGAGGCTCCGTACAGCGAGCTCAGATAGTCCCGGTCCCAGTCGGTCAAACCGGCCGGCGGCTCGGCGGCGCTGAACAGATTGAGGATGCTCGGCCAGGCCGAGGTGTCCGCCGACGGCTCGATCTGAGCCAGCGCCACAAGGGCCACATAGTCGCTGAGCGCTCCGTACGAGATCCGGCCGATCCGGGGCGTGTCGAGAATGATGACCACGCGCACCAGATCGTCACGGACATTGGCGCGCAGGCGCGACGCGTCGCGAACCCGCACCGTCGGCGCCTCCTCGCCGGTCAGGCGGATCGCCACATCGCCGGTATCGACGCTGACCGGAAGGCTGACGTGCCACCAGCGCACCGGGGCGTCGGTAGTCTGGAACAGGTCGAGCGCGCGGCTCCCCAGATCGGTCTGGTTCACCGACGGACGGAATCCGTCCGGATCGTCCTTCACCAGGGCGGCGGCGAGATCGTCCGCATCGGCCGCCGCGGCGATCATGATGTTCGGCCTGCAGCCCGGCTCGCCGATATCCAGCCCCAGTTCGACGGCGACCGTCGCCACGCGGTCGATCATGAACTGGGCGTACTGGCCGCTCATGTTGGCGGCCCCCACGCAGATCGCGCGATCCCAGCGGCCCAGACCGCGGCCGCGCGGAGCCGCGCCGACCTCTTCGACGAACGCCGTGGCGCGATCTTCCACCGGACGCTCGCCCGTCACCACCAGCGTGCCGAGATCGGTGTCCGGATCCCCGACCTGCTGGCCGGGGTCCTGCGTCGGGAGCGGAGGCGTGGTTGCGTCCTGGGGAAAGGCCACGGCTGCCGCGGCCATCAACGAAGCGATCAGGGTCACCGGGCCGCTCTCTCCTGCCGGGACAATCCAGCACGTCCGTCTCGCATGGCCGGAAAAGTTGAGCAAGCGCACCAACACCCGGTAGACGCGCAGTCCGGCAAGACGGTCGACCCGCCCCGTCAGACGGGCCGGGCGCCGGTGACGGTCCTAGAGGTCGTCGTCTTCCTTGAGCAGGTCTTCCTTGGTGATCTTGCTGTCGGTCACCTTGGCCTGGTCGAAGATCAGGTCGCAGACCTTCTCCTCGTAGATCGGGGCGCGCATCTGGGCGGCGGCGTTGGGGTTCTGGCGATAGAAGTCCAGCACCTGACGCTCCTGGCCCGGATAGTTGCGGGCCTCGTTCATGATGGCGTTGTTCAGCTCCTGGTCGGAGACCTGGACGTTGTTGGCCCGGCCGATCTCGGCCAGCACCAGACCCAGACGCACACGGCGCTCGGCGATCTTGCGGTACTCGTCCTTGAGCTTCTTCTCGGACTTCTTGACGTCCTCTTCCGGCAGGCGGCCGGCTTCCTTGTCGGCCTGGACCTGCGACCAGATGCCGTCGAACTCGGCGTCGACCATCTTGGGCGGCAGCGGGAAGTCGTGAGCCTTGTCCAGCTCGTCGAGCAGGGCGCGCTTCAACTTGAAGCGGGCCGCGCCCTTGTACTGCTGGTTCAGGTTGTCGCGGAGCAGCTCCTTGAGCTTGTCCAGCGACTCCAGGCCGATGCGCTTGGCGAAATCCTCATCGACCTTGGCCGGAGCCTCGGCCTTGATGGCCTTGACCTTGACGTCGAAGGTCACGGCCTTGCCGGCCAGATGCTTGGCCTGGTAGTCCTCGGGGAAGGTCACGTTGAGGACCTTCTCCTCGCCGACCTTGGCGCCCTTGAGCTGCTCCTCGAAGCCCGGGATGAAACGGTTCGAACCGATGACCAGCTGGGTGTCCTCGGCCGCGCCGCCTTCGAACGGCTCGCCGTCCAGCTTGCCGAGGAAGTCGATGGTGACCTCGTCGCCCTCGGCCGCCTTGACGGTCTTGCCCTTCTTTTCCTCATAGGACTTGGCCTGGCCGGCCAGCTCGTTCAGCGCCTCGTCGAGGTCGGCGTCGGTGGCCTCGTAGGTCGGGCGCTTCAACTTCAGGGTCTTGATGTCGACCGGGGTGAAGTCCGGCATCACTTCCAGCGACATCTCGTAGGCGAGGTCCGCGCCGCCGGTCAGGACCTTGTCCATGTCCGAGATCAGCTTCATCTCGGCCGGGGCGGCGGGCCGCACCTTGGCCTCGTCCAGCGCCTTTTGGCTCGACTCGTTCAGGGCGTTGTTGACGATCTCGCCCATCATGTCGCGGCCGAAGGTCTTCTTGACGTGCGACATCGGGACCTTGCCGGGGCGGAAGCCTTTCAGCTTCATCTGCGGCGCGACTTCCTTGAGCTTCGCGTCCAGCTTCTGGTTCAGCTCAGCGGCCGGAATGGTCACCGCGATCACGCGGCTGAGGCCTTCGTTGGACTTTTCGACGACTTGCATGGTCGGGATTCTGACGCTCTGGGGCGGCGCCCTGGGGGCAGGCGCGGCGCGGTGTGGGTAAAGCAATAAGGGCCGCCCTTTCGAGGCGGCGCCTTTGAAGCCCGCCCTTATGTCGATGACAGCCTCAAAGGTCAACGTGAGACGCGGGCGAGGCGGCGGTTTCGGCGGAGCCCGCGGGCCGCTATCAAGGCGTCATGGACCAGTCCCCTCCCCCGATCGGCGTCGCCGTCTTCCCCGTCACCCCGCTGCAGCAGAACTGCACCCTCGTCTGGTGCCGCAAGACGCTGAAGGCCGCGATCATCGATCCGGGCGCCTCGGTCGACGCCCTGCTGGGCGCGGTGGCGAAGCAGGGGTTGACGCTGGACGCCATCTGGATCACCCACGGCCACCTCGATCACGCCGGCGGCGCGGCCGAGATGCAGGAGAAGACCGGCCTCGACATCATCGGTCCGCACCCTGACGACCAGTTCTGGATCGACGGCATCCCGCAGCAGGGCCAGCTGTACGGCCTGCCCGGCGTGCGCAGCTTCACCCCGACCCGCTGGCTGGCCAACGGCGACGTGCTCACGCTCGGTGAGACGACGTGGGAGGTCTATCACTGTCCCGGCCACACGCCCGGCCATGTGATCTTCTTCAACCGCGAGGCCCGGTTCGCCCAGGTCGGCGACGTGCTGTTCCAGGGTTCGATCGGGCGGACGGATTTCCCGCGCAGTGACCACGGCGCCCTGCTGAACGCCATCGTGACCCGGCTCTGGCCGCTGGGCGACGACGTGACCTTCGTGCCGGGCCATGGCCCCAGCTCGACCTTCGGGGCCGAGCGGCGCGCCAACCCCTTCGTGTCGGATCAGGCCATGCGCCGGGCGCCGATCGCCCGTCCCGCCACCGGGCCGTCCTGACGGGCCGGCCCTATCGCGCCATCAACAGGCCGATGACCAGGCCCAGACCAAGAGCGTACAGCGTCGCCTTGATCGGTTCGTCCTCGACGGCGCGGCGCAGCCGCTCGGCGCGGGTGCGCCCCCAGTCGCGCGCGGCGAGGGCGTCCTCGCGCACCGCCTCGTGGATCGGTTGGGGGCCGAAGGCCCGGGCCTCGCCATCGACGAGGATGGCGTCCGCGTCCTGGTCCAGGCGGGCGGACTCGACGTCAGGCTCGTCGTCGATGTCCTCGGGCGAGGTCGGGCCGGTGTAGGTCTCGGTCATGGCAGGCTCCTGGAGGGTGGGGTTCGGCTGTTCAATCCGTCCGCGCCGCCCGGGTTCCGGTCCCCGCGATTGTCGGTGGGATCGTGATTGAACGGCCGGTTCACCGCCGCGTTCAGACCGTGGAAGGAGGCCGCCATGACCTATATCGAGCCCACCCCGCCGGGCACGCCCCAGCCCGACATACCCCAACCGGACACCCCCCAGCCCGACATAGATCCGGGCTCCACACCGGACGAAGTGCCGCCGCTCGAACCCGGCGGCGGCGGCGAAGGCGACTCCCGGCCCTATGGAGAGGACGACGATTGAGGGCGTGAAACCCTCTGATTCGCTCGCGTTTCTGTGAGGTCCGAACCGGAACCGGACGGCGGCGCGAGGGTTCAGTCACCAACCTCGACCGTCGGCGTGAAAGGACACAGCAATGGCTTTAGGTCAGCCCACCCGAGCCTCTGGCGTTTCCAAGCGGGGCTTCGCCTCGATGGATCCCGAGCGACAGCGGGAGATCGCGCGCAAGGGCGGCGCCAGCGTACCCAGCGAAAAGCGCAGCTTCTCCCAGGACCGCAGCCTGGCCGCGCAAGCGGGGCGTAAAGGCGGCGAGGCCTCGCATGGATCGCGCGGCAAGGAAGCCCGCGGCGCCGAATAGACATCGCGATCTCTTCAAGGGATCAAAGGGCGGCGCCGGTCGGACGCCGCCCTTTTGCGTTTCACGCTTCCAGCAGCGCCAGGGCCACAGACGGTTCGGGCCCGGCTTCGAACGCCGCGACCGTCCAGCCGGACGCCGCCGCGAGATCGCGGACCGTGGCCTCCGTGAATTTGCGCGAGTTCTCGGTGTGGATGGTCTCGCCTTTTCGAAAGGCGATGGCGCGGCCGTCGATCTCGACCTCCATGTCCCGCGCCGCCTCCAGATGCATCTCCATGCGCGACTCGCCGGCGTTCCAGACCGCGCGGTGAACGAAGCTGTCGATGTCGAACCCGGCCTTCAGTTCGCGATTGGCGCGGACCAGAAGGTTTCGGTTGAAGGCCGCCGTCACGCCGGCGGCGTCGTCATAGGCGGCGGTCAGGATATCCGGCGACTTCACCAGATCGACGCCGAGGATGAACAGCGCGCCTTCCCCCAGCTGGCGCCGGGCCGCGTTCAGGAAGGCTTCCGCCTCGGCCGGTTCCAGGTTGCCGATCGTCGAACCGGGGAAGAAGCCGACCCGCCGTCCCTGCCCGATCCCCTCGGGCAGCGCCGCCAGATGCAGGAAATCGCCGACCAGCGGCGCGACCTTGAGGCCCGGATAGCTCTCGGCGATGCGCCGCGCCGCGACGTTCAGCGCGTCGGCGCTGATGTCGATCGGAACGTAGGCCGCCAGATCGGGCGCCGCGTCCAGAACGATCCGGGTCTTCTCGCTGGCGCCCGATCCGAATTCGACCAGCGCCGCATCCGCCCCGAACCGGGCCGCCCACGCCGGGGCGACCTCGCGCAACAACGCCGCCTCCTGCCGGGTCGGATAGTATTCCGGGACCCGGGTGATCTCCTCGAACAGCCGTGATCCCTCGGCGTCATAGAACCATTTGGGCGAAGCGGTCTTGGGTGAGCGCGTCAGGCCGGCGAGCAGGTCGCGGCGAAACCGGGCGGTCTCGCCCTCCCTGCTCGCGCGCGCCGGGGCGGCGGGGAGGTCCTCGGCCAGTCTCAGTCCCATGAACGCCCACCTCTGGTGCGGGTAGAAGAAGTTCCGGTAGCTGGCCCGTCCATGCCCTTCCGGCGTTGCCCAGGATGACCCGCGCAGCACCATCTGATTGGCCATGAACTTGCCGTTGTACTCAGACGCGGTCCCTTCGGTCGGCCTGAACCCCCGATATGGGGCGTAACTGCTCGACGTCCACTGCCAGACCTCGCCAAAAGCGTTGGAGAACATTTCGGGGCGGCAGCGAACCGCGTGCTCCCACTCCGCCTCCGTCGGCAGGCGGCGGCCCGCCCAGCGGGCGTAGGCCTCCGCCTCATAGAAGCTGACATGCCGCACCGGCCCATCGGGATCGACCGCCCGTCGCCCGGCCAGCGTCATCGTGGTCCAGCCCCCGTCGCCGCGGCGCCAGTACAGCGGGGCCGACCAGTCGCCCGCCCTCACGGCCGCCCAGCCGTCGGACAGCCACAGCTCCGGCCGGTCGTAGCCGCCGTCCTCGATGAAGGCGATCCAGTCGGCGTTGCGGACCAGGTCGTGGTCGAGGCCGTAGGGCTCGAGCCATTGTCGATGTGCCGGACCCTCGTTGTCGAAGGCGAAGCCGCCGCCCTCGTGCCCGATACGGACCAGACCGCCCTCGAACCGGGTCATGCCGCCCCGGGGCCGTTGCACCGGCAGGATCCGCGGCTCCTCGTCATAGGCGGCCGGATCCAGCGGCGATCGGGACATCAGGTTCAGCAGGTCCATCAGGAACAGCTCCTGATGCTGCTGGTCGTGATGCAGGCCGAGAGTGAACAGATAGGCCTGCCGCGCATCGGGCGCGCCCCGTTCCAGCCAGGCCTCCATGCGGCGGTCGACCTCGCGCCGGTAGGCCAGCACCTCGTCCAGCGACGGACGCGTCATCAGCCCGCGCTCGCGCCGCTCCACCCGATCGCCCAAGGCCTCGTAATAGCTGTTGAACAGGGTCTGGAAACGCGGATCGACCGGCTGGTAGCCCGGCTCCTCTCCCAGGATCATGGCCTCGAAGAACCAGCTGGCGTGCGCCAGGTGCCACTTGCCGGGACTGCAATCAGGCATCGACTGGGCGGCCAGGTCCTCGGCGCTCAACCCCCAGGCCAGCGCGGGCATGGCGGAGCGGACGCGCCGGAATTCCTCGAGCATCGCGCCCGTGGCCGCCGGGGCTTTGATGGATGCGCTCATGCGTGGCCCCCTGCTTGATCGGCTCCCGCGGTTCAGGTCAACGGGCCATGATCCCCTTTTGTTCCACGCCGACGCAGGCATGTCCAGCGGAACGGTCCCGTCGAGCAGGCGTTGAGATCGCACGTCCCTGATTTACGGGGACATTCCGTCCTATCGAGAGCTTTGTCAGCATGTCGCTGCCCAGCGCGCCATTCGAGGGTCATGACTCCGGCCCTGACGCCCCCGGCGGCATCGTCGATCGCGCCACCTGGCGCGAGGCTGTCACGGCCCGGATTCCGTCCTTGCGCGCCTTCGCCTGGTCCCTGTCGCGCAACGGAGCTGATGCGGACGATCTGGTGCAGGAGACGCTGACCAAGGCCTGGACCTACCGCGACCGGTTCGAGCCGGGCACCAATCTCAGGGCCTGGCTTTTCACCATCCTGCGGAACTCCTGGTACTCGTCGGTGGCCAAGCGCAGCCGCGAGGTCGCGGACGAGGACGGCCACCACGCCGCCCGGCTGACGGCGGAAGGCAGCCAGGAGTGGACGGTGGAGCTCAGCGCGCTGAAGGTGGCCCTCGACGAACTGCCGCCCGAACACCGCGAGGCCATCGTCATGGTCGGCGCCGCCGGCCTGTCCTACGAGGAGGCGGCCGAGATCGCCGGCTGCGCGCTCGGCACGATCAAGAGCCGCGTCAACCGCGCCCGCAATCGCCTGGCCGAGGCCATGGACATGCCGCGCGGCGACGTCTGAGGTTCAGGACGGTTCGCGGGGTTCCGCCGGGCCATCGATCAGCTGGTCGATATGGTCAGTGATCGCGTCGGGAACCGGCTGATTCTCGATCGCCTCGAACGCAGTCCGCAGAGCGCGGTCGAGCGGCGGCATGTCCGGATCTTTCGACTTCTTCGGCATGCGCCGTTCCACTCATCGGCGGCGCACCGAAGGCTGAGCCAGGGTAATGTCGGATTTCCGACACAACGCAGGTATCAGAGGCCGCCAATGGCGTCCAGCAGCTCATCGACGGCCTCGACGGTGGTGGCCCATGAGCAGACGAAGCGGATCGAGCCGTCATCAAACCGGTAGCAGGCCCAGCCCAGCTCGTTGAGCCGCCTGTGGGCGGCGGCCGGCATGCGCACGAACACCGCATTGGCCTCGACGGGATGGGCCAGGGCGAAGCTCGAGCGGGCCAGAACGCCGTCGGCGAGTCGCTGGGCCATCAGATTGGCGTGGGCGGCCCCGTCCTCCCAGGCGTTGCTCTCCAGCAGACCGAGGAAGGGCGCGGCCAGGTAGCGGGCCTTCGAAGCGGTCTGGCCGGCCTGCTTCAGGCGATTGTCGATGCGCCGGGCCAGCGACCGGTCGAACATCACGATCGCCTCGGTGCAATTGGCTCCCGCCTTGGCCCCGCCGAACACCAGCACATCCACCCCCAGCCGGGCGATCCGGGTCAGGTCGAAGCCCGCCGCCGCCGCATTGGCCAGCCGCGCCCCGTCCAGATGCACCCCGCAGCCTTTCAGCTTCACCGGCTCGATCAGGTGGCGCAGCTCCTCCTCGGTATAGACCGCGCCGTACTCGGTGGACTGGGTCAGGCTCAGCGCCGCCGGGGGCTGGCGATGGCCGACCTCCGGCTCGTCCAGCGCGGCGTGCAGGGCCGCCGGATCGATCTTGCCGGAAAAGCCCGGCAGGCCGATCAGCCCCACGCCCGAGCCGAAGAAGCCCGGCGCGCCCGTCTCGTCGGTGCACACGTGCGCGGCTTGATGGGCCAGCACCGCCTCGTGCGGCCACGCCAGCATCGACAGGGCGATGGCGTTGGCCGCTGTGCCGGAAAAGACGAAGCGGATCTCGGCGTCCGCGTCCAGCCGGCGGCGGATCTGGTCGGCGGCCCGGGCGGTGACGTCATCGGCGCCGTAGGCCCGGGCGTAGCCTTCGTTGGCCTCTACAAGGGCCTGCAGCGCGGCCGGGGCCATGCCGGCGGTGTTATCCGAACCGAAATCGTAGCGCATGGAGATCAGGCCTTTCGGCCCAGCCGGCGTCGGCGCGGAGCCGGCGCGGGCGGCTGGGGTTCGGGTTCGGGTTTCTGCGTCCGGACCGGGTCGGACCCCGGCGCCGGCGGTTCATAGGGGACGGCGACCTGATGCGGGAAGGGTATTTCAATGCCGGCGGCGTCCAGTCCCTCCTTCACTCCCTCGACCAGGTCTGCCTTCACCTGCCACCAGTCGTCGACCTCCACCCAGGCCTGCAGGGTCACCTCGACTCCGCTGTCGAGCAGATTGGTCACCCCGGCCCAGGGCTCCGGATCCGGCAGGACCTTATCGTGCGCCTCGGCCACGCCGGCGAGCACCGCCCGGGCCTGCTTCAAATTGGCGGAGTAGCCGACGTTGAACAGCAGCTCGATGCGCCGGGTCTTCTGGCCGGTCAGGTTGACGATCACCTCGCCCAGGACCTTCGCGTTCGGCACGACGATCTTGTGGTTGTTGGCGTTCGACAGCTGGGTGGTGAACAGGTCCAGCCGCTGCACGGAACCCGAGGCCCCGCCGACCTCGATCACGTCCCCGACCTTGTAGGGGCGCAGCACCAGCAGCAGGACGCCGGCCGCGACGTTCGAGAGCGTCCCCTGCAGAGCCAGGCCGACCGCCAGCGAGGCCGCGCCCAGCACCGCGATGATCGAGGTGGTCTGGACGCCCAGCCGCTGCAGCACGGCGATGAAGCCGATGATGTAGACCACCACCCGCACCACCTGCACGACGAAGCTGACCACCGTCTGGTCGTGTCGAAAGCCGCGCACCCGCGACAGCGCCCGGCGGGTTATGCGCGAGGCCCATTTGGCGCCGATGACCGTCGCAACGAGGATGATCAGCGCGATCGACAGGTTGATCGCGAAATCGCCCGCCATGTCGGTCAGCTTGGCCAGCACGGCGGCGTCCAGGGTCATCGCCTGCTGGCCCGCGGCCACGGCGTCGTTCAGCGAGGTCGGAAGCGAAACCATGGGCCGGGTCTAACGTCCTCGCCCCGATTTGGAAGCCCGCGAAGCCGGATTCTTCACGACCGCGCGGCGCCGACCCTTCCACCGCCGCTTTCCAGCGCGTCCAGCAGGTCCATCACATCGTCAAGCGTATTGGCCTCGCGCGCGGGCTTGTCCCAGCGGATTCGGCTGATGCGCGGAAACCGCATGGCCACGCCCGACTTGTGCCGCGTCGACCGGTTCAGCCCCTCGAAGGCGATTTCCAGCACCAGGCCGAAGTCGCGCCCGGCCCGCACCGAGCGCACCGGCCCGAAGCGCTCCACCGTGTGGTCGCGCACGAACTTGTCGAGCTGTTTCAACTCCTCGTCGGTGAAGCCGAAATAGGCCTTGCCGACGGGGGTCAGCGCCCCCTCGTCCGTCCAGACGCCGAAGGTGTAGTCCGAGTAGAAACTGGAACGTTTGCCGTGCCCGCGCTGGGCGTACATCAGCACGGCGTCGATGACGTGGGGATCGCGCTTCCACTTGAACCACGGTCCCTTGGGACGGCCGGCGACATAGGGGCTGTCCCAACGCTTCAGCATCAGCCCCTCGGCCGCCGCCCCGACCGGCGGATCGGCGCGCAGCACGGCCAGCTCGTCCCAGGTCGCATAGGGCACGATCGGCGACAGGTGCAGCCGGTCCCCGCCGCCGCCGGCGACCAGCGCTTCCAGCCGCGCCCGCCGGTCCCGCAGCGGCAGTGGCCGCAGATCCTCGCCGTTCCCGGCCAACAGATCATAGGCGACGATGGCCGCCGGAAAGGCCGCCGTCATCTTCGCATCGACCGTCTTGCGGTTCAGCCGCTGCTGCAGGTCGCCGAACGGCGCCACCCCGCCATCACGCCAGACGACCAGTTCCCCGTCCACCGCCCCCTCGAACGCCAGCCCCGCCATGACGTCGCTGAAGGCGCCGGATATCTCGTCGCCCGTGCGCGAATACAGCCGCGCCGTCCCGCCCTCGCGCACCGCCTGCACCCGGATGCCGTCCCATTTCCATTCGGCCGCATAGTCGGCAGGGTCCAGCCGCGCGAAATCCACCGCCTCGTCGATGGCCACGGCCAGCATCACCGGCCTGAACCGTCCTGGCGCGTTCGCGTCCGGCCGCGCGCCATGGCCCTCCAGCCAGGCGAACAGATCGGCGTAGGGCGGCGACAGGGCGTGCCAGACCTCCTCGATCTCCGGGACGTCGACGGGATCGAGCGCGACGGCCGCCTCCCGGCCGTCCGGATCGGGCGGTTCGCGGATCGCCTGCGGCCGCACCATGGCGGCGGCGGTCTTGGCCAGCCGGGCGGACAGGCCGACCCGCAGGCCGCCGGTCATCAGCTTCAGCAACGCCCAGCGTCCCTTGGGCTCCAGCGCGTCGAGCCAGCCTTCCAGCAGACCGGCGAGGTCTCCGCGGCCGGCTGTCCGCAGCGCCTCGACGACCTCCCCCAGTTCCGGCTCCCGGTTGGGGCGATACTCCGGATCGCGGGGCCAGATCAGCGCGACCGTCTCGGCCAGATCGCCGACGTAGTCATAGGACCAGCCGAACAACACCGGATCGATCCGCGCCTCGACGGCCTTGCGGATCATCGCGGGTTTGGCGGCGTCGAAGGTCAGATCGCCGGTCAGCGAGGCCAGGGCCCAGCCCCGGTCCGGATCCGGCGTGCTCCTCAGATAATCCCTGAGCAGCACCAGCTTCGCATTGCGCGAGGCCGTCAGCGACAGGCGGTCAAGCAGTTCGGCGAAGGCGCGCATCTGGCCTTCAAACGCGAAAACGCCCCGGAAGTCTCCCTCCGGGGCGAAGTCTCGTAGCGCGAAGCGCGTCAGGCCGCCTAGTTGAACAGCCCGGCGATGACGGCGACGACCAGACCGGTCGCGATCGAGGTCATGACGACGTCGTCGCCGCTGCGCACATACTGATGGCCGTAGTCCGGCTGGCGCAGGCCGTAGCGGTTGTAATCGTTCACCACATACTGGTTCGAGCGGTAGTAGGACGGCATCCGCTGACCATACGCCCATTCACGCACCGCATAGCCGCGCGGGGCGTAGTAACGGCCGGCGTTGTAGCGACGTTGCGACTGCTGCCAGCGGGCGTAGGCGCGGCGTTCCTGACGGGCCTCGCGCCGGTCGTCACGGTTGTCCTGGCGCCATTCGCGACGGTCGTTGCGGTCATCGCGACGTTCCGCGCGGCGGTCGTCACGGCGATCATCGCGACGGTCGTCGTCGCGGCGATCATGGCGCTGTTCGTAATGGCCGCGCGATTGCGCCTCGGCCGCGGAGGCCACGCCCAGAGAGGTCACGGCGAGCGTGGCGGCGAGGGCGGCGGTGAGAAACCTGTTCATGGAGCGTCTCCAGATGCGGCCGAAAGATTTCGACTTGCCCGCACTCTGGCTTCGGCCCGTTGAGCCGGGTCTGAACGGCCGTGCTCACCCGCCGTTCACTCCACCGTCGCCTTTCGAACGCTATTGGCCGCCCTCAGGCGGCCTCGGCTTCGTCCTCAGCCTCGACCAGCGAGCGTAGGCCTGACCGGCCGCCGCCGACCCGGTTCATCACCATGGCGAGGGCGGCGAAATCGATCGGCTTGTTCAGATAGGCGTCGGCCCCGGCCTCGAGCCCGGCCTCATGGTCCTCGGTCCGCGCCGAGGCGGACAGGACGACGATCGGGGTCTCCGCGTTGACGCCGCCGCCGGCGCGGATGCCGCGCGTGGCGGTCAGGCCGTCCATGACCGGCATGTTCACGTCCATGATGATCAGGTCGAACCGCTGGTCGGCCGCCATCTCCTGAGCGATCAGCCCGTTCTCCGCCGTCGATGACGCATGGCCGGCGGAGTTCATCCAGGCTTCCAGGATCATCCGGTTCACCGGATGGTCCTCGACCACCAGCACCTTCAGCGAGCGGCCGTCCTCGATCTCGGCGGCGATCGGCGCGGCGGCCGCCTCGCGCGTCCACTCCACCACCTCGGCCTCGACGCTGAAGGTGAAGATCGAGCCTTCGCCGACCGTGGACACCACCGAGATGTCGCCGCCCATGATGTTGGCCATGCGCCGCGAGATGGTCAGCCCCAGGCCGGTGCCGCCGAAGCGGCGCGTCGAGGAGGCGTCGACCTGGGTGAACGGCTGGAACAGCCGCGCCAGATCCTCGGGCGAGATGCCGGCCCCGGAATCCTTGACGGAGAAATCGAAGCGGACCCGGTCGTCTGCGATCCGCTCGGACCGGACCGTATAGGCCACCTCCCCGGCGTCGGTGAATTTGACGGCGTTCGACAGCAGGTTGTGAATCACCTGACAGACACGAAGCGGATCTCCGCGGACCACGGCGGGCGCGTCGCCCTCGAACTGGGTGGAGAAGGACAGGCCCTTGGCCTCAGCCTGGGCCTGGAATGGTCCGGTGACGCGCTTGTGCAGATCGTCGATCGAGACGTCGACCATCTCGAAGGTCATCTTGCCGGCCTCGATCTTGGTCATGTCGAGGATGTCGTTGAGCAGGCTCAGCAGATTGTCGCCCGAATTGCGGATGATCGACAGATATTCCCGCTGGGCCGGCTCCAGCCGGGTCGCGCTCAGCAGCTGGGCCGCGCCGAGGACGCCGTTCATGGGCGTCCTCAGTTCATGCGAGATGACGCCAAGGAAGCTGGACTTGGCCTCGCTGGCCGCATTGGCGCGGTCGCGGGCGGACTCCAGCTCCTCGATCAGATGGGCCTGATGCTCCTGGAAGGCCCGGATCCGTTCCTCGCGCAGCATGGTCATGAGGACCAGCACCACGAGGCCCGCGGCCGTGAACGGCACCACGCCCATGAAGGCCCAGAACAGGTCCGTGCCCCATAGCGATCCGGCGACGATCGCCGCGGCGACCGTGTAGGGCGACGAAATCACCACCGCCTGTTTGGGCGAGCTGCGCAGCTGGGCGAACACCAGCACATAGCCCGAGACCAGCAGGGTCATGGCCAGCGGCTGGCCGAAGGGATGGCCCGAGAACCACGCCATCAGCGGCGCGGTGGCCCAGGCGGCGGTGGTGGCGGTGGCGACGGCGGGGAAGATCAGGCCCCAGCCCGCGCCGACCCGCTGGCTGATCCGCTTTTCGACCGAGCCGCGCAGGGCGCCGGCGGCGATCGTGCCGAAGAACCACAGCGTGGCGGCGAAGGGGCCGACAACCGCAAGCAGGCCCACGGCCCAGCTGGTGATGATCAGGTAGCGCAGATAGTGGGTCTGCAGGATTGCGCGCAGGGCCTGGGCCGCTTCGCCGGAACCCGGTTCGCCGTTCGCCGGCTTGCTGATCCCGTCGGATTCGACCATTGCGCGCCCCAGCTTCCAAACATTCCGGAGGGAACGCTATGGGCAAGTCTCTAAGACGAGGTGAACGCTGACGTTTCAGTGACAACCGTTCGCTGAACCGCGGGGTCAGGCCGCGCCGGCCTCGTCCGGCGTCAGGGCGCGGATCGACAGGGCGTGCACCGGCCCGGCCAGTTCCTCGCGCAGCAGATCGTTCACCGCCCGCTGGCGTTGAACCCGCCCAAGCCCTTCGAAAGCGGCCGACACCACGGTGACATTGAAATGGCTTTCGCCTCCGGCCCGGCCGTCGACCCCGCCTTCGTGATGGTGGCCGGCGTGCCGTCCGCTGTCGTCCTCGACCTCCAGGCGGACAGGCGACAGCCCCGCCGTCAGTTTTCCGCGAATAATCGTCGCGATCGGGCCTTCCGGCATGCGCTTGTCCTTGTTGGTGACCAATTCGCCCCTACACTTCGTGCGATGTCATCCGCCTTTCAATACAAGCCGCGCTTCAAGGACATGCGGGTCAAGCCGCCCCGCCCCGAGGAAGAGGCGGCGGAGGCCGACGTCCTGCACCTCAAGCCGGGCGAAAAACCCTGCCAGTGGCCCGACTGCCGTCAGGCCGCGACGGCGCGCGCGCCCAAGTCGCGCGAGCGGCTGAACGACTTCTACGATTTCTGCCAGCGCCACGCCGGCGAGTACAACAAGGGCTGGAATTTCTACGCCGGCATGACCGAGGGCGAGGTCCGCGCCGCCCAGGAGAACGAGGCGATGACCGGCGGCCGCCCGACCTGGGAGATGAAGGCCGGCAAATTCACCCGCGAGGCCGCCGCCTTCGCGTCCAAGCTCGGCACGTCGAACACCACCGGCGCCGGCAGCTGGCGCGACAGCTTCGGCCTGTTCGGACGCCGCATGAAGGAACAGGCCGGCCCCGACGGCCAGGACGACCTGCGCATCGGCAAGCTGGAACGGGCGGCGCTGGCCGACCTCGGCCTCGACGCGCGCACCGAGAAGAAGGCGATCAAGGCCCGCTATCACGAGATGCTGAAACGCTTCCATCCGGACCTCAACAAGGGCGACCGGGGGGCCGAGGCCAAGCTGCAGAACGTCATCAAGGCCTACAAGACGCTGAAGAAGGCCGGCCTGGCCTAGCGTCGGCGCCAGGAACGCCTAGCTATGGCTCCCCATCAAGGAGCCCCGCCATGGAAGTCCTCTACCGCGCCCACGCCACCGCCTCGGGCGGCGGCCGTGACGAAGGCCGTTCCGCCACCGACGACGGCAAGATCGACGTCCGCCTCTCCGTCCCGACCGAAATGGGCGGCAAGGGCGGCGACGGGACCAACCCGGAACAGCTGTTCGCCACCGGTTACGCCGCCTGCTACCTCGGCGCCCTGCGGCTGGTCAGCGGCAAGGCCGGGACCCCGGTCGGCCCGAACACCAAGGTCGCGGCCGGCATCGGCTTCGGCAAGAACACCCGCGGCGAGGGCTTCAATCTCGACGTCGAGCTCACCGTCAGCGACCACGGGCTCGACCAGGCCGTCATCGACGACCTGATCCAGAAGGCCCACCAGGTCTGCCCCTATTCCAACGCGACGCGCGGCAACGTCGATGTGAAGCTGACGGCGGTTTGACCCCTCGATCCGTTCATCCCGGCGAATGCCGGGACCCAGATGGAATGTCGCCGGCCTATGAAAAAGGGCCAGCGCCTCCTGGTCCAGGCGTCGAGTCTGCGATCTGGGCCCCGGCATTCGCCGGGGTGAGCGGCTAAAGGATCAATCCAGCGTCGTCCGGTACCGCAGCATCGCCAGCGCCCCGACCACCAGCACGAACAGCCCAAGCGCGAACAGGCTCGGCCCGGCGTTCTCCAGCCCGACGCCCTTGAGCAGCGATCCCCGCACCACCCGCAGGAAATGGGTGACGGGGATCGCCGTGCCGATCGCCTGGGCCCACTCCGGCATGCCCCGGAACGGGAACATGAAACCGGACAGCAGGATCGACGGCAGCATGTAGAAGAAGCTCATCTGCATCGCCTGCAACTGCGTCTTGGCCACCGTCGAGATCAGGAAGCCCAGCGACAGCGAGCCGATGATGAACAGCATCAGGCCGGTGATCAGCGCGATCCAGCCGCCGCTCATCGGCACGTCGAACAGCAGCCGCGCCATCACCAGGATCACCGTCGCCTGGATCAGCCCGACCAGCACATAGGGCGTCAGCTTGCCGACCATGACCTCGAGCGGCCGCACCGGCGTCGACAACAGGCTCTCCATCGTCCCCCGCTCGCGCTCCCGCGCCATGCCCAGCGAGGTCATCATCACCAGCGTCATCGACAGGATCACGCCCAGCAGGCCCGGCACGATGTTGTAGGCGGTGATGGCTTCGGGGTTGTAGCGCCGGTGCACGACCACCTCGAACGGCGGGGCGCCCGGCGCCCGCGCCGCCAGCGGCCCGGTCAGGTCCCGCGTCAGCGCCTGCGTCGGCAGGCTGGCCAGCGCCGCCACCGCGCCGCTGGTGGCCGACGGATCGGTGGCGTCCGCCTCGACCAGGATCTGCGCCGCGTCGCCCCGCACCACCCGCCGTGTGAAGTCGGCTGGAATGATCACCGCGAACTGCACATCGCCGCGCTCCAGCGCCCGGTCCAGTTCGCCCTGGCTGCGCGCCTGCAGGACGATGTCGAAATAGCCGCTGTTGTTCATCGCGGTCAGGATCGAGCGCGAGAAGCCGCCGTTGTCCTGCACCAGCACCGCCGTCGGCAGGTTCCGCGGGTCGTCGTTGATGGCGTAGCCGAACAGCAGCAGCTGGATGATCGGCAGCAGCAGGATCATCGCATAGGTCAGCCGGTCGCGCGTGAGCTGGGTGAACTCCTTGGCCATCACGGCCCAGGTGCGGGTGAAAGAGAGCATCAGGCCGCCCTCTTCTTTTCCGCCTCGATGTCGTGGATCAGCTGGATGAACACGTCCTCCAGCGTCGGCCGCGTCTCGGTCCAGTGCAGCGGCGCCTTGCGGAACGGCGCGATGGCCGCCTCCAGCGCCGGCCGGTCGCGGCCCGACACGTGCAGCACGGTCCCGAACGGCGCCGCCATCTCGACGCCGGGCCGGTCGCGCAGCTCGCGCGCCAGCCGGTCGGCTCCCATGCCCTGGTATTGGCCTTCCGCATGGAAGGTCACCAGCCCCGAGGCCGCGATCACCTCGTCGGCCGTGCCGCGCGCCAGCGTCCGGCCGCCGGCGATATAGGCGATCTCGTGACAGCGCTCGGCTTCGTCCATGTAGTGGGTCGAGACCAGTACCGTCATGCCCCCGGCGGCCAGGGCGTGGATCTCGTCCCAGAAGGTGCGCCGCGCCTCCGGATCGACCCCCGCCGTCGGCTCGTCCAGCAGCAGCAGGTCCGGCCCGTGCAGGGTCGCCGCCGCCAGCGCCAGCCGCTGCTTCCATCCGCCCGACAGGTTGCCCGCCAGCTGCGCCCGCCGTTCGGTCAGCCCCAGCCGGTCCAGCGCCGCCTGCACCCGCTCCTTGCGCCGGTCCAGCTCGTGCACCCGCGCCGTGAAGGTCAGGTTCTGCTCGATCGACAGGTCTTCGTAGAGCGAGAACTTCTGCGTCATGTAGCCGACGCGCTGTTTGATCAGGCGCGACTGGCGCATGACATCGTAGCCCAGCACCGTGCCCTCGCCGCTGTCCGGCGTCAGCAGGCCGCACAGCATCCGCAGCGTTGTGGTCTTGCCCGCGCCGTTGGGGCCGAGGAAGCCGCAGATGCGGCCCCGCTCGACCGTGATGCCGAAATCCTTCACCGCATGCAGCGCCCCGAACGACTTGTTCAGCCCCCGCACGTCGATGACTTTTTCTGAGCCCTCCCCCTCGAGGGGGGAGGGTTGGGAGGGGGTGGAGGCAGGATGTTCGTCGGAGGGCTCGGATGGGCTCCGGCGGCCACTCGACACCGCCTCCCGTGCCCCATCATTTGACAGCCTGCCTCCACCCCTACCCCCAACCCCTTCCCCCTCGAGGGGAAGGGGAGTCGGTCGGCGGCTCACTGCCCCGCTCCCAGCGGCGTCACATCCACCGGCAGGCCGGGGTTCAGCGTCGCCGCATTGGCCGGCAGGGCCTCGACCCGGTAGACCAGCCGGTCGCGGCTGCCCTTGCTGTAGAGGATCGGCGGCGTGAACTCCGGCCGCGGGCTGACCCAGGTGATCCGCGCGCTGCCCGCCGCCGCGCAGCCGTCGCAGGCGAACCGCACCGTCCGCCCCGGCCGGTAGCGCGCCATCTCCGCCTCGGGCACGAAGAACACCAGCTTGACCTCGTTGTCCGGCAGCAGGGCCAGCACCGGCGTATTGGCCGGGGCCCATTCGCCGGGCGCGTAGAACACCTCCTCGACCCGCGCCGACGCCGGCGCCGTGGGCGACAGCTGGCCCAGCCGGGCATTGGCCTCGCTCAGCCCGCCCATCGCCTGCGCCGCCTGCTGCCGGGCCTGCGAAATGGCGTCCTGCCGCGCGCCCAGGGTCGCCACCTCGCGCCGCCGCCGCACCGCCGCCGTCTGGGCCCGCGCGGCGTCGCGCGCCGCCCGCACCTGGTCCAGCCGCGCCGGCGCATAGATGCCGCGCCGCACCAGCGGCTCGATCCGCCCGTACTCCGCCTCCGCCTCGCGCTGGGTGGCCTGCGCCGCCAGCAGTTCGGCGTCGAACACCGACAGCTCCTCGGCCCGCTGGCCCTTCCTCAGATCCTCGGCCCGCGCCTCGGCCGCGCCGACCGCCGCCGCCGCGCTCTCGGCCTGGGCCCGCTGCACCCGCGGGTCGATCAGGAAGGTGCGGCCGCCCGCCGCCACCCGCTGGCCCTCGCGCACATACAGGGCGGCCACCGAGCCCGAGACCGGCGCCGCCAGATAGACCCGCTCGCCCTCGATATAGCCCGTCAGGGTCCGCGCCTCGCTCCCGCGCAGGAACAGCAGCCAGACCAGAAGGGCGAGGATCGCGATCGCCCCGATCGCCAGCACCGGCCGAAGACGCGTCATGGCTTCATCCCCCTCAGCACCGTGTCCACATGCTGGTCGGCCAATTTGGCGACATCCAGCGGCTGGGCCCCGATCGGCTCGAACGTCTCGCGCCACACCATCGACAGCACCATCGGCCCCATCAGGCCCATCGCGAACAGGCGCGGATCGCCGGACCGGATCTCGCCCCGCGCCTGCCCCGCCGCGATCAGGCCGGTCATCAGCTGCAGGCCGGGCTGGACCACGGTGTCGTGCCAGATGGTGGCCAGTTCGGGATGGTTGCGGCTCTCGGCGATCACCAGCTTGACCACGCCCGTGATGCGCCGGTCCAGGATCACGGTGCGGGCCAGCATGCCGACGCCCATCCGCGCCGCCTGCTCGAACGGCACGGTCGCCGAGGCCATCGCCTTCACACGCTCCAGGTTGGGAGAGATGGCGTCGGTCACCACGGCGCGGAACAGATCGGCCTTGGTCTCGAAATACAGATACAGCGCGCCCTTCGACACGCCGGCCCGCTTCGCCACCTCCTCCAGCCGCGCCGCCTGGAAGCCGCGCTCGGCGAACACCTCCAGCGCGGCGGCGAGAATCTCGGCCGGGCGGTCGGCGGGTCGGCGACGGAATTTCGGTTCGCCTGCGGGCAGCATCATGCCTCTCTCTAACTGACTGGTCAGTTATTACGCACATCGAACGCGACTGTAAAGCACCGTTATTTCACCTGGCCCGCCGCGTCCGCTGGACCCCGCCTCGCTGGAATTCTAAGGGATGCCCATGACCTCCCCGCTCGACGCCACCCCCGATCCCCTGCTGACGCTGGAACCGCATCGCCACGCCACCGTGCGCGAGGTCTTCGGCATCGATTCGGACATGACCGTGCCGCTGTTCACCGAGCGCGACAGCCATGTGCCGGACATCGACGACGCCTACCGCTTCGACCCGCAGACGACCCTGGCCATCTGCGCCGGCTTCAGCTTCGACCGCCGCGTCATGGTCCAGGGCTATCACGGCACCGGCAAGTCGACCCACATCGAGCAGGTCGCCGCCCGCCTCAACTGGCCGATGGTGCGCGTCAACCTCGACGCCCACGTCAGCCGCATCGATCTGGTCGGCAAGGACGCCATCGTCCTCAAGGACGGCAAACAGGTCACCGAGTTTCGCGAGGGCATGCTGCCCTGGGCCATCCAGCGCCCCATCGCCCTCGTCTTCGACGAATACGACGCCGGCCGCCCCGACGTGATGTTCGTCATCCAGCGCGTGCTCGAGGCCCAGGGCCGCCTGACCCTGCTCGACCAGAACCGGGTCATCCGGCCGAACAAATTCTTCCGCCTGTTCGCCACCACCAACACCATCGGCCTGGGCGACACCTCGGGCCTCTACCACGGCACCCAGCAGATCAATCAGGGCCAGATGGACCGCTGGAACATCGTCACCACGCTCAACTACCTCGACCACGACGTCGAGGCCGAGATCGTCGCCGCCAAGGTGCCGGAGTGGTCCGACGCCGAGGGCAAACGCCGCATCGCCGCCATGGTCCGCGTCGCCGACATGACCCGCAACGCCTTCATGAACGGCGACATCTCGACGGTGATGAGCCCCCGCACGGTGATCACCTGGGCCCAGAACGCCATCATCTTCGCGGGCGACGTGGGCCTGGCCTTCCGGCTGACCTTCCTCAACAAGTGCGACGAGCTGGAGCGGCCGACGATCGCGGAGTTCTACCAGCGGGCGTTCGGGGAGGACTTGCCGGAGGCCGCTACGCGGGTGAAGGTAGGTTAGGGCTTGGTCGGTTTTAGCTGTTCAGTCGAAGCATCGCGACCGAACTCAAAGACTACGAGATCATCATCATCGTCAGGAGCGCCGGACTCCAAGCTGACGCCTTTCACCACCCGACCGCTTGCAGTCTGTTCCCTGAAGAGGTCCGAGAGGTGTTTCATCGCTTCCTGTTCGAAGTAGTCGAGAGGTGCTTCCTGGCACAGGAACTTTTGAAGCGTTCGTGATGACACCATTACGGAAGTCCCCGTTTCTCTCGACCAGCGATAGCCTGTGCAGACCGACCCGTTGAGGGCACCAGCCAAAAACGGTTCTTGATCCGCCAGATGTCGAAGGCGTACTGGCGCCGCCTTAATTGGCGGCAGCAATGCGATCACAGCATTAAGCGGCTGCGGATCGACCTTTCCCGTCAAGTTGTAGATTTCAGCTGCCCAATCATATCCGGCGGGTGAACCGGAAGCGAATACGTATCCGTAAACTGGCCGTCGGTAGATGACCGCGATTAGGTCGATGTGCTTTGCATATTGGGCCGCTTGGGAGAGCACCTCTCGCGGTGAGGCCGCGTTCCATTGCGGGGTCAGCCCGTTGGGCTCTTCAGTTTCGCGGCTACCGCCATCCACCAAAGCAAGAATTCGGATAGCTTGGTCCGGTACCTTCGAAAGCTGATTCCTATCTTTCTCGTCGATCTTGTTACCAACCGGGCTGCGTCCGATGCGCCAGGGCCCCTTGCGCAAGGTCAGCGGGTACCGTCCAGGCACCATCGGGTCGCCTTTTGAAACCATGGCCACCTCAATCACACTGAGCCAGCCCGGGAAGAGATCATCGGACACGATATCTGGCGGATAGTCGTCAAACTCGACGGTTCCCAAAGGTCTGATGGTAGCGACTCTCGAAGTCGCCCAACACATCGCCAGTTCAGCTTGATAGCTGAACGATGTTGCGACCTTTCCGCTATCGATGTGGCGGCAGATACGGGCTCGCCAAGCTAGGGGATGGTCGCTCAGATCCGAGACCATCATTTGAAGACGTCGGCGGGAGAATAGCCCCAACCTAAGCCGCCCTCGGCGTGATCATCTCCAGCGCCGGCCCCATCTTCCGTCGCTGCTCCAGCAGGTCGTGGTCGATCTGCAGTCCGAGAAAGAACCCGGCGCTGAGCCCCCAGTAACGCGTCAGGCGTAAATCCGTGTCGGCGGTCACCGCACGCTTGCCCAGAACGATCTCGTTGATCCGGCGCGGCGGGACGCCGATGGCATTGGCCAGGGCGGTCTGGCTCATGCCCAGAGGCTTGAGAAAATCCTCCATCAGGATGTCACCCGGGGTCGGGTTCTTCAGCCAGTCATCGGGACGGCCGATGCTGGCGAAGCGGTCAGTGGTAGTCGCAGATTTCGACATCCTCGCATCCTCCTTCGGTCCACCGGAAGCAGATCCGCCACTGCCTGTTGATCCGGATCGAGTGCTGACCCTTACGATCCTTGGTCAGTGCCTCCAGGCCGTTACCCGGCGGGACGCGCAGGTCCTCGAGCACCACACTTCGGTTCAACTGACGCAGTTTGCGCAACGCCACGTCCTGAATGTCTCCGGGCAACCGGCGGGATCGCTCGCCGGCCCAGACCTTCTCCGTCTCGCGATCACGGAAGCTGCGGATCATTTAACGCGCCCTTATAACGCATAACGTTATGCGTGGCAAACGGACGCGCCAGCGGCCCGAGCTTATCACGGAACCCCGCCCCATTCCGCCACGCCCCCGCCGCCATCTCTCGCGCCACGTCCCGCACCCCCTCCGGCCAGCCCTCCACCGCCGCGTCGAACGCCGTCCAGTCGCCCGCGAACAGCATCCGCGTCGCCTCCTCATAGCGCGGCAGATCCCCCGCCATCGCGGTCATGAACCGGTAGGCCGCCTCCCTGGCCCGCCGCGCCCGGTCCGGCCCCTCGCCCGCCTTCAGCGCGCCCTCGACCAGTTTCCTCAGCGCCACCGACGCCCCGCCCGGCTGCGCCGCCAGCCAGTCCCAGTGGCGCGGCAGCAGGGTCACCTCGCGGGCGACGACCCCCAGCTTCGGCCGCCCCGGCCCGCGCTTCTCAGGCTCCGCCTCCGAGACGGCCGTCGCCAGCCGCGCCCGCGCGTCCGCCAGGTCGCCGCGCAGGTCGAGATCGACCACCCGGCCGGTTTGCAGATCGAACACCAGCGCACCCTCTCCCGCCCCGACGGCGGCGTGGATCGCGTCCAGCGTCTCGCCGACCGGCCCGCGGGCGATCAGGCGCTGGCCTGTGAAGGCGACGACGGGCCGGTCGGCGGGGACGGACATGACAAAATCTCCTCGGCGGCGGCGCATGCGTCCGCGTTTGACGCAGGGCGCGTCCATACTCCCGGCCCGGACAGTTCCGGCGGAGGGAGGGCGCATCGTGGTTCGGGTTGCGGGTTCAGACTGTTCAGACTGTTCAGACCCTGTTTTTCGTCTGATCCGGCCGGAACGAGCTGGATTTACCCGGACGAAACTCGTCCGTCAATATCACCCGGACATAATTATCCGCGCGCCGCTGTCGCAGGCCCGGAACCGCCGCCCCGGCCATGCGCTAACCCCGCAACCCTCCCCCCCCCGCATAGAAGGAGCCCGCCATGACCGACCAACGCATCGAAGGCGCCGCGACCCAGACCGAAGGCCAGATCCAGAACGGCCTCGGCCGCATGACCGGCGACCGCAGGCTGCAGCTCGAAGGCAAGGTGAACGAGGTCAAGGGCAAGGCGCTCGACGCCTACGGCCGGGTCATCGACGGCCTCGACGGCCTGGTCGAGAAGGCCCCGACCAGTGTCCAGGGCCACGCCCGCACCGGCCTCGACTTCGCCCGCCGCAAGCCGCTGCTGACCACCGGCATCGTCGCCGGCCTGGCCATCCTGCTCGGCGGCCTCGGCGGACGCCGCCGCCGCTAGCCGTTGTCCGCGGCCAGGGCGAACAGCCGGGCGATCTCCGCATCGACCGCGCCCGGCCCGTCCAGTTCCACCACCGAGGTCAGCCGCTCGGACCAGCTCTCCCTGCGGACGGCCCCGGCCAACCTCGGCGACGCCGCCGCCTCGAGTTTCAGGCCCAACAGAGCCTTCCCGCCCTTCAACGGCCGGGCCGCCGCGAACTGGACGGCGCGCGAGAACGAGGTGTAGCCCTTCCGCTGCCCCGAGATGACGCCCTCGACCCCGGCGGCGGCCCGCTCCAGCGCCTCGAGGATCGCCAGCGAGCGCGGCTCGGCCCACAAGGCGGCGCGCAGACCCTCGGCGTCATCCCAGCCCATGGCGTCCGCCGGCCGGGCGGCGCTGAGAATGTGGGCGGCGTGGTTGGCCCCGATCCCGTGCGTCGCCTTGAGCCACGCCGCCTGCGCCCTGGGCCGGGTCTCCGGGCACCCCTTCAGGATGTCGACCCAGACCGCCACCGGCCGGCCCGTCTGCTTCTCGAAATTGGCCTCGACCGTGGCGAACCACTTCTTCTGCCGCTCCGTCAGTCCTGCATCGCCCATTTCAGCCTCCCGACAGCCAGCCCGCCAGGTTCGTCATATACCGCTGCGTCTGCCGCAAGGCTTCCGGATCGCGCACCATCGCATCTCCGGGCGGCTCATCGACGAAGGACGGACAACCGTCGCGCGGGTCCCAGTTGTAGTCGGCGAAATGATGGAAGGTGCTCTGGGCGACCCCCCGTCCCTTTCCGTTCCCGCCCTCGAAGGCCACGGCGATGTTGAACGGCCGGCCGGTGACCTTGCTGGTCCCGACGGCGATGACCCGGGCGTCCGGCTGGCTGGCGGGCGCTCCGACGCCGCCTTCGTGCGGATGGGCCGGAAGGCGCTCCAGCACCTTCCCGTCGGTATCGCGCAGCAGCGGATGGACCTCGCCGACCGGCCGGATCGTCTGCCAGTCGCCGTTGGCGCCGGAATGGTAGTTGGGAAAGTCGATATAGCCCGTCTCGACGTCGTCGCGCCGGTTGCGCTCGGGATCCGGGTCCTGGCTGCTCGAGTGGAAATAGTGGGCGTCGCCCACCCCGCCCAGGGTGCACACCGACGCGCCGAGATCCATGTGGTCGCGGGTGATCATCAGGCCGCCGCCGCGATCCCGGAAGGCGGCGATCGCGGCGCATTCCTCGCCGTTCAGCCCGTCGCCGGCATCGACGGCGAACAGCCAGAGCTGGTCGAAGTCACTGCCCGGCAGTCCCGCGAGCACCGGGTCCGTTTCACCGCCCGGAACGGCGCGGTCGCGGGCGACCACCTCGACCCCGGGCAGCGCCGCCAGATGGGACGCCAGACGCGCGAAGCGGCCGATATGCCAGTCGTCGGCCGTCGGCGTGATGGTGGTCTGCAAAAGGATTTTCATCGCCGCGTCTTCCTCCTCCGGCTGATGCCCGAGCCTACCGTGAAAAAGGCCCCGGCGTCTCCGCCGGGGCCCCGTTCCTCTCTGTGGCCGGGGCGGATCAGTCCGCCGCCTGCGCCTCGATGGCCTTCGTCTGGGCGGCGCTGGGCCCGGTGATGTCGAAGGCGATCTTGCCGTCCTTGAGCTCGACCTTCACGTGCCCGCCGCGGGTCAGCCGGCCGAACAGGATGTCGTCGGCCAGCGGCTTCTTGATGTGTTCCTGGATGACCCGGGCCAGCGGCCGCGCGCCATACAGTTCGTCGAAGCCGTTCTTGGCCAGCCAGTCGTTGGCCTCGTCGGTCAGCTCGATGGTGATGTTGCGGTCCGCCAGCTGGACCTCCAGCTGCAGGATGAACTTGGTCACCACCGACCGGATCGTATCGGCGTCCAGCGCCTTGAACGCCACGATGGCGTCGAGGCGGTTGCGGAACTCCGGCGCGAACAGGCGCTGGATGGCCTTCTCGTCCTCGCCCTCGACCTTGCCCCGGCCGAAGCCGATCGCCGCCCGGGCGTTGTCGGCCGCGCCCGCGTTGGTGGTCATGATCAGGACCACGTTGCGGAAGTCGACCTTCTTGCCGATGGCGTCGGTCAGCTGCCCGTTGTCCATCACCTGCAGCAGGATGTTGTAGACGTCCGGGTGGGCCTTCTCGATCTCGTCCAGCAGCACCACGGCGTGCGGGTGCTGGTCGACGGCGTCGGTCAGCAGGCCGCCCTGGTCGTGGCCGACATAGCCCGGAGGCGCGCCGATCAGCCGCGAGACGGTGTGCCGCTCCATGTATTCCGACATGTCGAAGCGCAGCATCTCGATGCCCAGCGTCGAGGCCAGTTGCTTGGCGACCTCGGTCTTGCCGACGCCAGTCGGGCCGCTGAACAGGAAGGCGCCGATCGGCTTCTGCGGATCGCGCAGGCCGGCCCGGGCCAGCTTCATCGCCGCCGACACCTGTTCGATCGCCGACGACTGGCCGAACACCACCCGGTTCAGGTCGCGTTCCAGCTCGCGCAGGCCCTCGGTGTCGGACTTGGACACAGACTTCGGCGGGATGCGGGCCATGCGGGCGATGACGGCCTCGACCTCCTTCTGCCCGATGACCTTCTTGCGCTTCGATTCCGGCAGCAGCATCTGCGACGCCCCCGCCTCGTCGATCACGTCGATGGCCTTGTCCGGCAGTTTCCGGTCGGTCATGTACCGCGCCGACAGCTCGACCGCCGTGCGGATGGCCGCGTCGGTGTAGCGCAGCTTGTGGTGACCCTCGTAGGTGGTCTTCAGCCCCTTCAGGATCTTGATCGTGTCGTCGATCGTGGGTTCGTTGACGTCGATCTTCTGGAAGCGGCGCGCCAGGGCCCGGTCCTTCTCGAAATGCTGGCGATACTCCTTGTAGGTCGTCGAGCCCATGCAGCGCAGTGTCCCGGACGCCAGCGCCGGCTTCAGCAGGTTGGAGGCGTCCATGGCCCCGCCCGAGGTCGCCCCGGCGCCGATCACGGTGTGGATCTCGTCGATGAACAGGATGGCGTTGTCGTGCGTCTCCAGTTCCTTGACGACCTGCTTCAGCCGCTCCTCGAAGTCGCCGCGGTAGCGGGTGCCGGCCAGCAGCGCGCCCATGTCGAGGCTGTAGATGGTCGCGCCCTCGAGCACGTCCGGCACCTCATGGTTGACGATCTTGCGCGCCAGGCCCTCGGCGATGGCGGTCTTGCCGACGCCGGGATCGCCGACCAGCAGCGGGTTGTTCTTGGTCCGCCGGCACAGGATCTGGATCGAGCGGTCGACCTCGGCCTGGCGGCCGATCAGCGGGTCGATCTTGCCCTGGCGCGACTTCTCGTTGAGGTCGACGCAATAGGCTTCCAGCGCCTCGCCGCCGGTCTTGGCGGCCGCCGCGTCCTCGGCGTCCTCCGGGCTGGCTCCGGCGCGGGCCGGGCGCGTCTCGCCGACGCCCGCCTTCTTGGCGATGCCGTGGGCGATGTAGTTGACCGCGTCGTAGCGGGTCATGTCCTGCTCCTGCAGGAAGTAGGCGGCGTGGCTCTCGCGCTCCGAGAAGATGGCGACCAGCACGTTCGCGCCGGTGACCTCCTCGCGGCCCGAACTCTGGACGTGGATGACCGCGCGTTGGATCACGCGCTGGAAGCCGGCCGTCGGCTTGGCGTCCTCGCCGTCCGAGGTCGCCAGAGCGGCCAGATCGGTGTCGACGTACAGCGTCAGCGCCGTCTTCAGGCTGACGAGGTCGACATTGCAGGCGGTCATCACATTGGCCGCGTCCGGGTCGTCGACCAGGGCGAGCAACAGGTGCTCAAGCGTGGCGTACTCGTGCCGGCGCTCGTTCGCATAGGCGACGGCGCGGTGCAGGGTCTCTTCGAGAGGACGCGAAAATGAGGGCATTGGAAGGTTCCTCTCAGTCCTTTTCCATCGTGCATTGCAACGGATGCTGGTGACGGCGCGCCGTCTCCACCACCTGGGCGACCTTGGTTTCAGCCACTTCGTAGGTGAAGACGCCGCAGACTCCGACGCCATGCTGGTGCACGTGCAGCATGATGCGGGTCGCGTCCTCGCGGCTCTTCTGGAAGAACCGCTCCAGCACGTAGACGACGAATTCCATCGGCGTGTAGTCGTCGTTCAGGATCAGCACCCGATACAGCGAGGGCTTCTGAAGCTTCGGCTTTGTTTCGGTGACGGTGGCGGCCCCGAGGCCCCCTTCCTGATCACCGGCCTTACGTGACGGCGGCATTCGTTGTCCGTGTGTGGGAGTCGATGGACAGATAGGAGATGATGGCCTGATTTGAAGCGGCGTCCAGTCACACGTTTCGTGACGGCCTGCATGACCGAAGTTTCACGGGACAAGGGTCCCGCGACCCCGCAGCATGGCCTCACCGTCACCCGGCGGCGGAAGGAGAACGTCATGCTGCTCCCTTTGGTTCTCGGCGCCCTGGCCCTGCTGCAGACCCCGCCGGCCGTCCCGGCCCAACCGGATTTGACCGCGGTGATCGTGGAGCAGGACGCGGCCCTGTTCTCGGTGATGTTCGAACGATGCGATCCGCCTGCCCTGACCGCCCTGCTGACCGCGGACTTCGAGTTCTATCACGACAAGGGCGGCGCGATGTTCGGCCGGCAGGCCTTCGTCGACGACTACGCCCGCCGTTGCCGGGAACGGCAGGCGCCCGGCGCGTGGCGGTCGCGGCGCGCCCTGGTGGGCGATACGCTGCAGGTCTACCCCGTGCCCGGCTATGGAGCGGTCGAGGAAGGCTCCCACCTGTTCCATGAGCGTCGCGGCGACGGACCGGAAAACCTCACCGGCCGGGCCCGCTTCTCGATCGTCTGGAAACTGGATGCGGACGGCGCCTGGCGGGCGGCGCGGGTTCTGAGCATCGATCACGGGCCGGCGTCGGACTAGCGGACCGAACGAAAAGGCCCCCGGGATCGCTCCCGGAGGCCTTTCGTACGCTTACTGGGGAGGCAGGTCGCCTTAGCGGGCGGCCTGGAACTTCTCGACCGAGGCGGTGACGCGCTCGTTGATCGGCTTGAAGCTGTCCTTGACCGAGGCGGTGAACACGTCGGTCATGCGGGTGACTTCGGCCAGATAGGTTTCGGCGGCCGACTTGGCCCAGTTGGTCTGCAGCTCGAGGGCTTCCTGGACCGAACGGGCCTGGGCCAGCGACTGGGCGGCGGCGACGCCGTCTTCCCACGACTTCTTGCTGTAGGCGACGGTCTGGGCCGACAGGGCCTCGACGCCCTTCTGGGCGGCCGTGGCCGAGGCGACGACGGCCTCAAGGTTCTTCTTGCCCTCGGCGTTCAGCTCGGTCAGGCCGGCGACCGACTTGTCGGCGGCTTCACGGAAGGCCTGCGCGCCGGCAGCCTGGATTTTTTCGGCCTGGGCCTGGGCCTTCTCGGCCGAAGCCTTGACCTGGGCGGTGGCGGTTTCGACGGTCTTCTTGACGTTCACGGTTTCGGCGCTGTCGGCCATGGTGTTTCTCCTGAACCTGTCGCGGCTTTGCCGCTTGTGATTTTTCCCGCGGCAGGCGATCCCACCGCGACGGACTGTCATATGGTGCAAGTGCGAAGGGAGGTCAAGGGATTTTGTGCGCTGCACAATAATGTCATGAAACCCGCGCATGCGCCTGACAGGAGAGGCCGCTTCACAAAACCGTTGATGGCTTGTTTACCCTCATGAAACCCCGATGACGCATGGTAGACTTTCGTCAGCGTCGCGTGGTGGGGCCGCCGTCGCGCTTTATGTATGAGGCCTGCGCTTGCCGATCGTCGCCCTGATCCGCCGTGGATTGCTTTCGCTGATGCTGGTCGCCGCCCTGGTGGTGGTGCCGACTACGCCGCCGGTGGTCGCCCAATCATCCGACAACGCCCGCTACGCCGCCATCGTGGTCGACGCCGAGTCCGGCGAGGTCCTGTTCGCGCGCCATGCCGACAGCCGACGCTATCCCGCCTCCATCACCAAGGTCATGACCCTGTACCTGACCTTCGAGGCGCTCAGCGAGGGCAAGGTCAAGCTGGACGACGTCATCACCGTCTCGCCACGCGCCGCCAGCCAGCCGCCGTCCAAATTGGGCCTCGCCGCGGGCCAGACCATCACCCTCGACGATGCCATGAAGGCCACCGCGGTGCGCAGCGCCAACGACATGGCCATGGCCATCGCCGAGCACGTCGGCGGCTCCCAGGACCGCTTCGCCGCCCAGATGACGCTGAAGGCCCGTGAATTGGGCATGACCCAGACCCGCTACGTCAATCCGAACGGCCTGCCCGACGCCCGCCAACTGACCTCGGCCCGCGATCTCGCCATCCTCGCCCGCGCCGTGATGCGCGACTACCCGCAATACTACCGCTATTTCGGTCTGCACGACTGGGCCTACCAGGGTCGCGAGTTCCGCAACACCAACGGCCTGCTGCGTCAGGGCGCCGGCTACGACGGCATGAAGACCGGCTACACCAATGCGTCCGGTTACAATCTCGCGGCCTCGGCCGTGCGGGACGGCCGGCGCTTGATCACCATCGTCCTCGGCGGTCGCTCGACCGCCAGCCGCAACAGCCACGTCGCCGCCCTGATGGACACCGGCTTCGAGGTCGAGCGCCTGCGCCGGTCCGGCCAGACCATCCAGGTCGCCCAGACCTTCTTTGAGGAGCGGGGCTTCGGCATCGGTTCCGACAATTCCGGCCCGATCGAGTACGCCTCCGCCGCGAACGACAATGAGACGGACGAGGAGACCGGCGTGGGCTCGCCCACGGCCGTCAGCTACGTCTCCCTGCCCGCCCCGCCGCCGCAACCCGCGCTGGTCGCGCCGGCTCCGTCGGAAGCCCGCACCGTCGCCGCCCTCCTGCGCGCCGAGGGA
>Ga0196981_1000071_pt1 | contig 123097 bp, 119 predicted proteins | sample S3_2013CmetaG_FD_155462 | JGI IMG/M metagenome (GOLD analysis project Ga0196981, IMG submission 155462) | Soil microbial communities from Anza Borrego desert, Southern California, United States - S3_20-13C | ecosystem: Environmental > Terrestrial > Soil > Desert | place: USA: California...
ACCCGATGAGCATGATCGTGGAGCAGGCGGGCGGTGCCAGTTCCACCGGGCGCGAGCGCATCCTCGACCTGCAGCCCGAGGCCCTGCACCAGCGCGTGCCGGTGATATTGGGGTCGCGGAATGAGGTGGAGCGTATCGACGCTTATTATCGGGAGTGAAAGGAGTCTTGCATGACAGGCAATCTCGAAGAGCTCAAGGTAGCGGTCCAAGCCGCGCTGAACGACGAATGGGACCGCGCACATAACATCGTGCAGGAGTATGGGGATGCCCATGCGTGCTGGATACATGCCGTGCTGCACAAGATAGAAGGCGATGCGGGGAACAGCCGTTACTGGTATGCGCGTACCACGCATCAGTACGAGGAGTACAGCGATCCCCAGGCCGAGCTGCGGAGGATTGCGCAGGAATTGGCTTCACTGGCCTAGCCAGCCTGTCGGTTGCCCCCAGTACTTCGGCAATACGTGTGCGCAGTGTTGGCAACAGCTCTGTTTCGAACCACGGGTTTCTTTGCAGCCATGCCCGGTTGCGCGGAGAAGGGTGGGGCAGAGGGAGGCGTTTGGGAGCGTAATCCTGCCAGGCCTGCACCGTCTCTGTCAGGGTTGCCTTTTGCAGGCCAAGAAAGTGGCGTTGGGCATATTGCCCGACGAGCAGCGTCAATTCGATATCGGGCAACTGCCCAAGCAGCTTGTCCAGCCACAGCTCGGCGCACTCGCGCCGCGGTGGCCGGTCGCCGCTTTTGCCGCGTCCCGGATAGCAGTAGCCCATCGGGATGATCGCAACCTGGCGGTCATCGTAAAAAGCCGTCTCGTCGACGCCCATCCACGCGCGCAGGGTTTTTCCGCTCGGATCGTTCCATGGAATCCCCGTGCGATGCACGGCCGTGCCGGGCGCCTGGCCGATAATCAGGATGCGCGCGCTGACGGACGCCTGCAATATGGGGCGCGGTCCGAGGGGAAGGTGCGCTTCGCAGGCCCGGCAGCTGCGAACGTCCTGCAGCAGCATTTCCAACGGCGTTGCGTGTTTCCGCACCATTTTCAGAAAAGCTGTCCGGTTGCAGGCTCATCCGATGGATAGGTGATGCGCGTGCCTTTGACCTGCGCGAACGGCGTCAGCGTATGCGGCGCCAGCTTCTCCGCGCTGACAATTTCTTCCACGTCGACGTTGCGCACGAGCAAGGCATCCGCGACCAGCGAGCGATGGCAGCGCCATGGTACCGCTTCGGCGCACATCAGCGCGATGCGCTCGTCCTCGGCCATCGCGATCAGGCGCTTGATATGGTCGGAGAATTCCCCGCTTTGCATGTAGTCGGCATAGGCGCGAAACGAGGCGTTGCGCCAGCCGTTATTGATCGAGTGCGCCTTTTTCGGCCGCAGGCCGCCGAGTCCGGGAAGGTGCGTGTAGGCAATGCCAACCGCTGCCAGGGCTGCCGGCAGCGTGTCTATATTGAATTGCGGGTTGTGGCGCGAGCGCGGCATGGTACGGATGTCGGCCAGGCGCTCGATGGCATGGCCGTGCAGCATGCCCATGAACTCTTCCAGCGGCCGCGTTGAGTGGCCTATGGTGAAAATCCGCATGGGTCATTTCCTGTCATTCTGTCGCGGCAAGGGAGGACTGGGCGGATTTGTACAACGCCAGCGCTTGTTCGCGACGCATTGCATGATCAACGATCGGCATCGGGTAATCCCGGCCGATAATAAGTCCCAAGGCTTGCTGCCGCGTATTGGACATCGTCCATGGCGCGTGAATTTCCTTGTCGTTGCAGGGAGCCAGTTCCGGCACGTATTTTCGGATGAACTTGCCCTGGCCATCGAACCGCTCGGATTGGGTGACGGGATTGAAAATGCGGAACCAGGGCTGGGCGTCGCAGCCGGTGGAAGCCGCCCATTGCCAGCCGCCGTTATTGGCGGCGAAATCGTAGTCGATAAGCTTTTCCGCGAAATAGCGCTCGCCGCGGCGCCAGTCCACGAGCAGGTCCTTGACGAGGAAGCTGGCCGCGACCATGCGCGGGCGATTGTGCATGTAGCCGCTCTGGTTCAGCTGGCGCATGGCGGCATCGACCAGCGGATAACCGGTGCGGCCTTCGCACCATGAATCGAACAATGTCGTATCGTCGGGAAACGGCAGTGCGTCGAATTCCGGTTTGTAGGTTCGTCCTTCGGCAAGCTCCGGGTGATGGTGCAGGATCTGGAAATAGAACTCGCGCCAGATCAATTCGGCCAGCCAGGTTTCCGCGCCGCCGCCCTCCATGCGCCATGCCGTGCGCGCCAGGTGCCGGATCGACACGGTACCGAAACGCAGGTGCACCGAGAGATAGGAGGGACCTTTCAATCCGGGATAGTCGCGTGCGTTCTTATAGCTATCGATGCGTTCCAGGAAGTCCGCGAACAACTGCGCTCCGCCGCGCATGCCGGTGGGTATGGCAAGGGAGCGGAGATTGGTGCGTTCAAAGCCCAGCGCTTCCAACGACGGCATGGTGCCGGCATCATGCCGCGCCAAATGGGCCGTATCAGGATCGACCCCGTAAGGGCGCAGGAAAATATCCTCGACCTTGCGCAACCAGGCGTTCCTGTAGGGCGTGAACACGCCATAAGGCTTGCCGCTTTGGGTCAGGATTTCATCCCGCTCGAAAATGACCTGATCCTTGAAGTCATGGAAAGCAACGGCTGTTCGCTGCAAAGCCTGGGCAACCTTGCTATCCCTGAGATTGGCGGAAGGTTCGTAATCGCGATTGGCGTAGACGGCCTCGATTTCCAGTTCCGTTGCCAACGCGGGAATCTCCTCTTCCGCATAGCCATGGCGCACGATCAGGTCGCCGCCCTGCGCGCGTAACGCTTCCTTGAGTTCGCGCACGCTTTCCCAGATGAACTCCACCCGCCGGTCGGCCTTGTCCTCAAGCCGGTCGAGTATGTCCGTATCGAAAACAAAGGCGCAATAGACGCGCGGAGCGGATTTCAGCGCATGGTAGAGCGCGGCATGGTCGAAGTCGCGCAGGTCGCGGCGGAACCAGACCAGTGCGGAAGCATAGGGAAAATCAGAGGTCGCCACGGTGGTAGGGATGATTATTCAGTACCGACCAGGCGCGATAGAGTTGTTCCGCCAGTATCACGCGTACCATGCCATGCGGCAGCGTGAGTTTCGACAGGCTCCACTGCCAGTCTGCGGCCTGCTTGACGCTGTCGTGCAAGCCGTCCGCGCCGCCGACGGCGAGCGCGATATCCCGGCCGTCGCGCATCCATTGCTGCAGGCGGTCGGCAAGTTGCAGCGTAGTCGGCTCCTGGCCGCGTTCGTCCAGTGCAATCAGGTAATCGCGACCGGCCGCTTCCAGGATGCGTTGCGCTTCGGATTCGCGCACCTGGTCACCTCCCTTGCCGGCAGCGCGCTTGTCCGGTTTCAGTTCGACCAGATCGACGGTGGCTTCGCGCGGCATGCGCTTCAGGTATTCGGTACAACCCAGCTCAACCCAGTCCGGCATCTTGTGGCCGACGGCAATGATGCGGATTTTCACGCGGAGGCGGGTTTCCCGGCGGCTTGGCGACGGTCTTCCGCCGCGCCCCACAATTGCTCCAGGTTGTAATAGTCGCGGGTGTTCTGCAGCATGATATGGACCACGACGTCGCCCAGGTCGACCAGCACCCACTCGCCTTCCTGCTCGCCTTCCACGCCGGTGATACGCACGCCGGCCTCCCGCAGTTTTTCCTGCACGTTATGCGCCAGCGACTTGGCCTGCCGGGTGGAACTGGCGGTGGCGATGATCATGTACGACGTGATGGAGGTGAGCTTGCTCACATCAAGCACGGCAATGTCCGTCGCTTTGATATCTTCCAGCGCGTCCACGACGGCTTTTTTGATTGCTTCAAGTTCCATGGGGTTCCTTTGGTGCCAGTGTGGCGTAAAGATGGTGTGAGTCGATATAGGTCCGGACAGTTTCCGGAAGAAGGTAACGAGTGCTAAGCCCCTGCATGAAAGCAGCACGTATCCCGCTGGCGGATATATCGAGGGCGGTGATGGATTGCAGCAATATTTTTCCCGCTGGCATGCGCAACTCGGCTGGATTTTTCACGCGGCGGTCCCGCCACTGCTGGCGCAGTTCCGGCGTCATTGCTTCGTCGCTGGGCGTTGCCCCCGGGCGTTGCGCGACAATGATATGGGCAAGGTCGAGCAATTCACGCCAGCGATGCCAGCCAGACAATCCCAGGAAGGCGTCACTGCCCATCAACAGGCAAAGCGAAACTTGCGAGCCCAGTTCCGCGCGCAACTCCGTTAAGGTGTCGAAAGTATAAGACGGCCCTGACCTTGCCAGTTCCCGTGTATCCAGTGCAAATGCCGGATTCCCGGCGATTGCCAGCTTTACCATCTCGGCCCGGTGTTCCGCATTGATCTGTGGATTGGCGCGATGCGGCGGAATCGCAGCGGGAATGAAGCGGACCTGTTCCAGCCCGAGTTTTTCGCGCAACTCTTCCGCCATGCGCAGATGGCCGTGATGAATCGGATCGAAAGTGCCGCCCAGGAGGCCGATGGCGTGCAATTAGGCGCGCACCTGCCCGTCGCCGAGAACGATGTATTTCGTGCTGGTCAATCCTTCCAGTCCCACCGGGCCGCGCGCATGCAGCTTGTCGGTCGAAATGCCGATTTCCGCGCCCAGGCCGTATTCGAAGCCGTCGGCGAAGCGTGTCGAAGCATTGACGATAACGCTGCTGGAATCCACCTCGCGCAGGAAGCGGCGCGCCTTGGTGTAGTTCTCGGTAACGATGGCCTCGGTATGCTGCGACGAATACTTGTTGATGTGGGCTATGGCTTCATCCAGCCCGGCGACGACCTTCACCGAAAGGATCGCATCCAGGTATTCGGTGTAGTAATCCTCATCCGTTGCCGTTCCCGCTTGCGGTACCAGGGCCTGCGTTTCCGCGCAGCCGCGGATTTCCACGTCTTTGGCAATCAGCATCGCGGCCAGGGGAGGCAACATGGTGGCGGCCACCGAGCGTGCGACTAGCAGCGATTCGGCGGTATTGCAGGTGCCGAGGCGCTGGGTCTTGGAGTTTTCCAGGATGCGGATCGCCTTGTCCAGGTCGGCTTCGTCGTCCACGTAGATATGGCAATTGCCGTCCAGATGCTTGATCACCGGGATGCGCGCTTCATTCGAGATGCGTTCGATCAGTCCTTTGCCGCCGCGCGGGACGATGACGTCCACATATTCCTTCATCGTGATCAGTTCGCCCACGGCAGCGCGGTCGGTGGTTTCGACGACTTGTACGGCACCCGTGGGCAGCCCGGCTGCTTCCAGCCCTTCATGCACCAGCGCGGCTAGCGCACGGTTGCAGTGGATGGCTTCGGAGCCGCCGCGCAGGATGGCGGCATTGCCGGACTTCAGGCACAGGCCTGCCGCATCGACGGTTACGTTCGGGCGGGCTTCGTAAATGATGCCGATGACACCCAACGGCACGCGCATCTTGCCGACCTGGATGCCGGATGGGCGGTATTTGAGGTCGCTGATTTCGCCGATGAGATCGGGCAATGCCGCGATCTGTTCCAGGCCCTCGGCCATGACCGCAATGGATTTTTCAGTGAGGGCGAGACGGTCCAGCATCGCGGCTTCCATCCCGGCAGCGCGTGCAGCTTCCAGGTCCGTGCGATTGGCAGCCAGCAGCGCAGCCTGCTCGCGGCGAATGGCGGCGGCGATCGTCAGCAGAGCGCGGTTCTTGGTACCCGTTTCGGCCTTCGCCATCAGCCGCGAAGCCGCGCGGGCGCCTAGCCCCAGTTGTTGCATGTAGTGCTTGATATCCATGTTCATTCCTAATGTGGCCGCGCTGCTTGCCTGCGCATACCGCTGCGGGCGAGGCCGATGCACAGGCGGGAAATCTCCAGCCAGGGCTTGCCTGGCGCGATGCCTTTGCAGATGCGGTCGATTTCCGCCATTTTCAATATCGCTGCCTGCAGTTGCCGCACACTGACGCGTGCCAGCATGCGCTTGACCTGATTCTGGCGGTCTCCCCAGATTTTGGCCTGTTGCATTGCGTTTGCCAAGTTTTCGCCGCGCGTTTCCGCCAGCTTCACGCGCGTTACGCCGCGCAGCAGCCAGGCAAGCACGCCCAGCAGCGCCAGGGGCTGTGCACCCTCGGCTTCCAGTCCCTGCAATATTTTCGCGGTGCGGGGTGCGTCCCCGGCCAGCAGGGCGTCGCCCAGTTGAAACACGTCGTACCGTGAAACATTGAACACCGCTTCGCGCACCGCCTCTGGTTCCAGTGCGCCGGCGGGGTAGAGCAGCCCCAGCTTCTGGATTTCCTGGTGCGCGGCCAGCAAGTTGCCCTCGACCTGGTTGGCGAGGAACTCCAATGTTGCCTGATCGGCCTGTTGTCCCTGCGCTTGCAGCCGGTTGCCTATCCAGCGCGGCAGGCGATCGATCTCGACAGTGTTGAGCGAGATCACCACCGCATTTTTTTCCAGTGCGCCGAACCATGCACTGCCCTGGCCGGTTTTGTCCAGCTTGGGCAGAGTAATCAGCGTCACGGTATCGCTGGGCAGACGCGCCGCAAATTCCTGCAAGGCCTTGCCGCCTTCCACACCCGGCTTCCCGGACGGGATATGCAGTTCAAGCAGGCGCCGGCTGGCGAAAAGCGAAATAGACTGGCCGCTGGCCTTCAGTTGTTTCCAGTCGAAGGTGCGCTCGGCGGTAAAGGAAAGGCGTTCATCATACCCTTGGCAGCGCGCTGCCTGGCGGATGGCATCGATGCCTTCTTTCAGCCCCAGCGGCTCGTCGCCGGTCAATATATAGAGCGGACGTAGCTCGCGTTCGAGGTGCACGGCAAGCTGATCGAACGAAAGGTGCACGAGATTAGTTGGCAGCCTTGGGCGTGCCGGCATTGATGGCATTCAGGCGGCGCAGGATTTCGCGTGCGGTGTCGCTGCGCATATCGCTGTAGAGCCGTGCCTCTTCGCCTTCCTTGGCCAGCAGCTGCGTGTCGTCGTAGGAGTAGTCGCGGCGCTGCTCGATGAGCTGCGGTTCTCCCCACAGCTCGCTGGAGGCGGGCCGCAGGCGCATCGTGACGCGATAGATCAATTCGTACTCACGCACCTTGCCGCCGCCGGACAGCGAGAGAATGTTCTTCTCGGTGGTTTCGCCCATCAGTTCCAGCAGCATTTCGGCTTCTTCCGGGATTGCAACCACCTCCACGCCGCTGCTGATAAGAGACCGCCGCAATTCCTTGGCAAGCGCGGTGGACGAACTGTTTTTTTGCAGGTAGATTTTTTGGAACCCCATTTCCGTCATCCCACGCAACTGGAACCCGCAGGCGGCAAGCGCAAGCAGGCTGAAGGCCAGCAGCAGGTGGCGGAGCGAAATAAGCGAATTCAGGGGTACGAGTTTCATGGTTTACCCTACGACGACGTTGATCAGTTTGCCCGGGACGACGATCACTTTCTTGATGCTGACGCCTTCAAGATGTTTCAGCACGCAAGGCTGCTCGACCGCGAGCTTTTCGATGGCGGTGCGTTCCATGTCCTTGGCGACGGTCATGCTGCCCCGCAGCTTGCCATTGACCTGGATCACCATCTCGATTTCGTCCTGCACCAGCGCGGCTTCATCCGGCTCCGGCCACGAGGCCGCGACGATGTCGCCATCGTAACCCAGTTCGCTCCACAAGGCGTGGCAGATATGCGGCGTGATCGGCGATAGCAGGCGAAGTAGGATAGAAAAACTTTCAGAAATCAGTGCAGCATAGATAGGCTGAATTACGGATTCAGAATGAGTTGCTGGCCCAGGAAATTTTTCCATTACATTCAGCATCTTCATGCAAGCTGAAACAACAGTATTAAATTGCTGGCGTTCTAGATCGTAGTTTGCTTGCTTAAGTATGCTATGAATTTCAAACCTAGATTTTCTGAATTCTGTGCTGGCTTTTGACCAATCAACCCACCCAGTCTTAAGTCCAAGACCGTTTGAAATAAAGCTTTTTTCTTCAGCGGCAAAAGCCCATAAGCGTTTTAAGAAGCGGTGTGCGCCCTCGACGCCGCTGTCCGACCACTCCAGCGTCTGCTCCGGTGGCGCGGCGAACATCATGAACAGGCGCGCGGTGTCGGCGCCGTATTGCTCGATTAGCGCTTGCGGGTCGACGCCGTTGCGCTTGGATTTGGACATGGTGCCCATGCCCTGGAAATCGACCGGCTGGCCGTCGGCGAGCAGCTTGGCGCCAGCGACCTTGCCGGCGGCGTCGTGCACCAACTCGACTTCTTCCGGCGCGAAATACTCGATGCCGCCCTTGTCGGTGCGGCGCGAGAAAATATGGTTGAGCACCATGCCCTGCGTCAGCAGGTTGGCGAAGGGTTCGTCGTAATCGACCAGGCCCAGGTCGCGCATCACCTTGCTCCAGAAGCGGGAGTAGAGCAAATGCAGGATGGCATGCTCGATGCCGCCGATGTACTGGTCGACCGGCATCCAGTAATTGGTTTCGGCATCGACCATGGCATCGCTGCCGAGCTTGCTGGCGTAGCGTGCGTAGTACCAGCTCGAATCGACGAAGGTATCCATGGTGTCGGTTTCGCGTTTGGCCGCAGCGCCGCATTGGGGGCAGGCGCAGTCAAGGAAGTCGGCACGCTTGTTGAGCGGGTTGCCGGAACCATCCGGCACACAGTCTTCCGGCAGCACGACCGGCAGCTGTTCGTCCGGGACCGGCACGTCGCCGCAGGCGTTGCAATGGATGATGGGAATCGGGCAGCCCCAATATCGCTGGCGCGATACGCCCCAGTCGCGCAGACGGAACTGCGTCTTGGGCCCGCCCAGGTTCTGCGCACCGAGGTCGGCGGCGATCGCGTCGAAAGCCTGCTCAAAATTCATGCCGTCGTAGCGGCCGGAATTGAACAGCACGCCGTACTGCGCGAACACGTCCGACCAGGTGTGCCAGTCGAGCAGGGTTTTGCCGTCGGCAATCTGCATGGCCGGCGTATGCGCGGGGGCTTCGCCTGAAGTCGCATTATTGGCGGAAATGACCGATGCCGGCGCCTCGTTCCAGCCGGCCGGCAGAATGACCGGCTTGATCGGCAGCTTGTATTTTTGTGCGAAGGCGAAGTCGCGCTCGTCATGCGCCGGTACCGCCATCACTGCGCCGTCGCCGTAGCCCATGAGCACGTAGTTGGCTACCCACACGGGCACCGCTTCGCCGGTGAGCGGGTGGGTAACGGTCAGGCCGGTGTCCATGCCTTCCTTTTCCATGGTGGCGAGGTCGGCTTCCATCACCGAGCCCTGCTTGCACTTCTCGATGAAGGCGGCCAGCGCCGGATTGTCCTGCGCCGCGCGGGTGGCGAGCGGGTGCTCTGCTGCCACGGCGCAGTAGCTTACGCCCATCACGGTATCGATGCGGGTGGTGAACACCCACAGCTGCTCTTGCTTCCCGTCCAGTTCATAGGGGAAGGCGAAACGCATGCCCACGCTCTTGCCTATCCAGTTGGCCTGCATGGTGCGCACGCGCTCCGGCCATCCCGGCAATTTGTCGAGGTCGCTCAGCAGATCTTCCGCATATTGCGTAATGCCGAAGTAGTAGCCGGGGATTTCGCGCTTTTCGACCAGCGCCCCGGTGCGCCAGCCGCGGCCATCGATGACCTGCTCGTTGGCGAGCACGGTCTGGTCGACCGGATCCCAGTTCACCACTTGCGTTTTCTTGTAGGCGATGCCTTTTTCCAGCATGCGCAGGAACAGCCACTGGTTCCACTTGTAGTATTCCGGCTGGCAGGTTGCCAGTTCGCGGTTCCAGTCGATGGCAAAACCCAGCGACTGCAACTGTTTTTTCATGTAGGCAATGTTGTCGTAAGTCCACTTCGCCGGCGGCACCTTGTTCTGGATGGCCGCATTTTCCGCAGGCAGGCCGAAGGCATCCCAGCCCATGGGCTGCAGCACGTTGTAGCCCTTCATGCGGTGATAGCGCGTAAGCACGTCGCCTATGGTGTAATTACGCACGTGGCCCATGTGCAATTTTCCCGACGGATAAGGGAACATCGAGAGGCAATAGTACTTCGGCCGGCTTGCGTCGATCATTGCCGTGAAAGTGCCTTGGGATTCCCAATGCTGCTGGACGCGCTGTTCGATTTCGTTGGATAGATACTGCGATTGCATGTAATTAGGATTATCGGACTATGGGAAAGGGACAAATTATACCTTGCGATTGGTTGGTTGATTGCCCAAGCTCACGTATAATTATTTGGTAATAAGGGCCTGCAGTACACGGCTCTAAAGCACAAACGCCACGCCTGACAGGTTTCTGATCAGGCGTAAATTTTGAGGAGAACCCCCCATGTCCAAGAAGCATCCCGTGATTGCTGTCACCGGATCTTCCGGTGCGGGTACGACAACGGTCAAGCGTACTTTCGAACAGATTTTTCGCCGCGAAAGCGTTGAAGCAGCCGTTCTGGAAGGCGATAGTTTTCACAGCCTGACTCGTGCCGAATTCAAGGATGCCGTCGAAGAAGCGGACAGGAATAACCAACGTGCCCCCAGCCATTTCGGCCCGGAAGCCAATCATTTCGACAAGATCGAGGAGACCTTCCGCCAGTACGGCGAAAACGGCATGTGCAAGCGCCGCTATTATGTTCATAGCGTCGCGGAAGCGGCCGAGTTCAACGCGCGCCTGGGCACCAGGCTCCAGCCCGGCGAATTCACGCCCTGGGAAGATATTCCGGCGGGTTCCGACATTCTTTTCTACGAAGGGCTGCATGGCGGCGTAGTGACGGACAAGGTCAATATCGCCAAATATGTCGATTTGCTGATCGGTGTGGTGCCTATCGTCAATCTGGAGTGGATTCAGAAAATCCATCGCGATACCGCCGAGCGCGGCTATTCGGCGGAGGCGGTGACGCAGACCATCCTGCGGCGCATGCGCGACTACGTGGAATACATCTGTCCGCAATTCTCCAATACCGACATCAATTTCCAGCGCGTGTCGACGGTGGATACCTCCAACCCCTTCGTCGCGCGCGACATCCCGACGCTGGACGAGAGCTTCGTGGTAATCCGCTACCGCGATCCGGCCAAGGCGGACTTCGAGTACCTGCTGGCGATGCTGAAGGATTCCTTCATGTCGCGTCGCAATACCATCGTCGTGCCGGGCGGCAAGATGGGGCTGGCGATGGAGCTGATCCTGTCGCCGCTGATCAAGGAAATGGTGGCGCGCCGTTACGACTAGGTTACGGTAGTCATAAAAAGGCCTGCGGTCGAACGATCGCAGGCCTTTTTGTTTTTGGAGCGCGTGCTACTTCAGTGCGGCGAAAATATTGTCGCGTATGCCATCCACGGTGCCGATGCCGTTGACGCGTACATATTTGGGCGCCTTGCCATCCTGGGCCGCCCATTTGGAATAGTAGTCGATCAGCTGTTCGGTCTGGTTGTGGTAAACCTCCAGCCGCTTCATCACCGTATCTTCCCTGTCGTCGTCGCGTTGGATCAGGTCTTCGCCGGTGGCGTCATCCTTGCCTGCCACTTTTGGTGGATTGAAGGCGACATGATAGGTGCGGCCCGAGGCCGGGTGAACGCGGCGGCCGCTCAGCCGCTTGATGATCTCCTCGTCCGGCACGTCGATTTCCACGACGTAATCGATATCCACGCCAGCTTGTTTCATTGCTTCAGCCTGCGGGATCGTGCGCGGGAAGCCATCGAAAAGGAAACCGTTGGCGCAATCGGCATCCTTGATGCGCTCCTTGACCAGGCCGATGATGACTTCATCCGGCACCAGGCCGCCCGCATCCATGAATTTCTTCGCTTCCAGGCCGAGTTGGGTTCCCGCCTTGACCGCAGCGCGCAGCATGTCGCCAGTGGAAATTTGCGGGATATTGAATTTTTCCTTGATGGCGGTGGCTTGCGTGCCCTTGCCCGCGCCGGGCGCGCCCAACAGTATGACTCTCATGTTTTCTCCCAAGTAGATGCGGAATTATATCAGCCGAGATGGTTGGCGATGGCCACGAACTGTTCCACACCGAGATTTTCCGCGCGCAATTGTGGTTCGATTCCCAGTGCTGCAAAGCCGGCGTCATCCAGCAACCCTTTTAGCGTATTGCGCAACGTTTTGCGCCGCTGGCCGAATGCGGCCGTGACGATCTTGCCGAACAGCGGCTCGTTCCTCGCCGGATGCGGGAGCGTGGCATGCGGCACGGCACGGACGAACGCGGACTCCACTTTTGGCGCGGGATCGAATGCCTCCGGCGGCACGGTGAAGAGATATTCCATATGCAGCCGATACTGCAGCATGACCGATAGCCGTCCGTATTCCGGAGTCGATGGCGCAGCCACCATGCGTTCCACGACTTCCTTTTGCAGCATGAAGTGCATGTCGACGATGTGGCCGACGTTGTCCAGCAGGTGGAACAGGATGGGCGTGGAAATGTTATAGGGCAGGTTGCCGACGACGCGGATTTTTTCCCCCAGCGAGGCGAAATCGAACTTGAGCGCATCCGCGTTGTGGATGGTGATTTTTCCTGCCGTGTAGTGCTGCTGCATCCATGCAACGATGTCGCGATCCAGCTCCACTGCATGGAGGTGGTTCAGCCGCTGCAGCAGCGGCTGGGTCAGGGCGCCGAGGCCTGGACCGATTTCCACCATCAAGTCATCCTGGCCGGGACGGATGGCTTCGATGCAGGAGTGAATGATGTCGGGCTCGGAAAGGAAATTCTGGCCGAAGCGTTTGCGCGGAATGTGTTTCATGAGGAGACCTGATGTGCGTCTTTTTTCCGGGCCAATGCAATCGCGAGCTCTATGGCAGCGTGAAGGCTGCCTGCATCCGCCTTGCCGGTGCCGGCCAGGTCCAGCGCCGTGCCATGGTCGACCGATGTGCGAATGATGGGAAGGCCCAGAGTGACGTTTACGCCGCCACCGAAGCTGGCATGTTTAAGGACGGCAAGGCCCTGGTCGTGGTACATGGCGAGGAAGGCGTCGCAGCGCTTGATGTTGTGTTGGCTGAACATCGTGTCCGCGGGAAGGGGACCGCTAAGCTGCATGCCTTCTCCCCGGAGTTTTGTCAGCACGGGAATGAGGACGTCGATTTCTTCCATCCCCAGATGCCCGCCTTCGCCGGCATGCGGATTGAGCCCTGCGACATAAATGTGAGGGCGGGCGATGCCGAAACGCTTCACCAAATCCTGATGCAGGATGCGAAGCGTGGTTTCCAGGCTGTCCTGCGAAATGGCATCGGGGACCTCACGCAAGGGAATGTGTATGGTCGCCAAGGCCACGCGCATGCCGCCGCCGACGAGCATCATCACGACCTTCGGCGTATGGGTGAGCTCTGCAAGGAATTCCGTATGGCCGGTAAACGGGATGCCGGCATCGTTAATAATGCCTTTGTGTACTGGGGCCGTCACCATGGCGTCAAACTCGCCGCGCACGCAGCCTTGAACGGCATGCGTCAGGGTTTCCAGGACATAGCGCGCATTGCGGGCGTCCAGTTTGCCGGGAACGCCGGGGTGGGCGAGGGGAATGTGGTGAATGCGCAAGGCGTCGAGCGATAACCCTTGCCTACGGGCGCGCGCTTCCAGCAAAGAACGGTCTGCGATAACGGTAATATCCGCATCAGGGAGCCGTTGCGCCAATATTGCGCAAAGATCCGGGCCGATGCCGGCGGGTTCACCGGCGGTCAGGGCGATGCGTGGTTTGTTCACCGTTTAATATTTGTCTTCGAGGCGATACTCGACATAAGCCCGGTCACGCAATTCGCGCAGCCAGTCCTGGTAGGCCTCTTCCGATTTGCGTGCGCGAATTTCCTGGCGCGCCTTGAGACGGGCGGCTTCCTTGCTCATATCCTGGCTGCGACGATCCATTACCTGGATAAGATGCCAGCCGAAAGGTGAACGGACGGGATGGCTGACTTCGCCAGGCTGGAGCCCATTCATGGCTTTTTCAAAGTCGGGAACGGTATCGCCAGGATTCACCCAGCCCAGTTCGCCACCTTTAGCGGCAGTTCCGTCTTCCGAATACTGGCGGGCGAGTTCGGCGAAGTTGCCGCCATTTTCTATGCGCTCCTTCAGGTCTTCCAGGCGATGCTTGGCATCGTCGTCGGAAACCACTTCGCTGGGCTTGATCAGGATGTGACGCACATTGCTCTGCTGGACGAGCAGGGGCGAGGATGCGCCACGACGGTTGGTCAGCTTGAGAATGTGGAAGCCGTTGGGGCTGCGGATAATTTGCGTCGTTTCCCCGGTTTTCAATGGTTTCAATGCTTCAACAAACAGCTTGGGGATCTGGCTGTCGGTTTTCCAGCCGAGCTTGCCGCCCTCAAGCGCGTTGGGCGCGTCGGAGAAGCGGGCGGATACCTGCGCGAAATCTTCGCCCTCCTGCAAACGCTTCATTGCCTCTTCGGCTTTGCTGCGCAATTTCTGCAAATCTTCCGGAGAGCTCTCCTCCGGGGTACGGATCAGAACGTGCGAAATCTCGAACTCATCCTTCACTTCATTGCGCGACGCCTGCGATGTCAGCAGGTTGTCGATTTCCGCTTCGGTCACGTTGATACGATTATCGACTTCACGTTCGCGTAATCTGGCCAAGATGATTTCGTTGCGGATATCTTCCCGGAATTTGCGGAAGCTGATGCCGTCCTTCTCCAGCGCGTCGCGGAATTCGTTGATGCTCAGCTTGTTCTGTTCGGCGATGCGCTCCACCGTCTTGTCGAGCTGGCTATCGTCGACGCGCAATCCGGTCTGGGCAGCAAGCTGCAGCTGCAGCCGGTCACCGATCAGGCGCTCCAGCACCTGTTTCTCGAGCACATCCTGAGGCGGCAGCGCTGCGCCCTGCTTTTCCAGCTGGCCGAGAACAATACGAATACGGTCTTGCAGTTCGCTGTAGGTGATGACTTCGCGGTCGACCACCGCCACGATGCGATCGATCTGGGAAACACTGTCCTCGATGGCGGCCTGCGCGGACCAGGAAGTAAGCAGCAGCAGTGCAGCCGGAAACAGTCCGGCGGATTTCAGGAATGAATACATGAGTTTACGATCAGCGTGTTTCGTCAGGGATCAATGAGGTGTTAGTGTAGCCCGGAATGCTACGTTTGAGCAGGCTGAGCGGGCTGGTGCCGATGGAAGTCATGCCGCCGAGTTCCAACTGGAAAAAGAAAGCGTAGTTCGGATCTTCATCGGTAGCGACCGACACACGCTGCATGACTGCCCGCGCTTGCCAGCATCCAGCGTCGTATTCTACGCCTGCCAAGCCTTCAATGGGGCGATCTTCACGCAAGGAATAATTCCACCGTGCCAGGCCATACCACCGTGCGGCAAGCGGCCACTCGGTAGACAAGTCGATTTGTTCCAGCCGTTCACGCGTGAAACGATAGCTCAGGTTCAGCACCTTGCCGGGCTCGGGGTTGTAGCGCGCGCCGATATTGGATTTGACCGAACGTTCGATATCGGTGTTGTATTGCCAGCCGGCATCGACATTCCAGTGATTGCGCAGTCGTGTGGTAATCGCCGCGACAATGTCGGAGCTGCTGCTGGTGATTTCATCTGCGCCGGGCAGGCCTACCCTGCGGTCGCTGAAATAGAAACGTTGACCGATGGTTGCCGCAAGGCGCTGCAGTCCGGTTTTGGAGTCGATGAGGCGGGTAGTCACCGCGAGCGATAACTGGTTGGCATCGTTGATGCGGTCATGGCCGGTAAACTGGTTTTCCGAAAAGAGGGTACTCAGGCTCAGGTCGGCTTCGCCGGAATCGAAGACCGGCAGCCGCGATTGGTCGCGATAGGGGATATAAACGTAAAAAAGGCGCGGTTCGAGTGTTTGTGTGTAAGTATTTTTGACAACGCGGAAATCGCGGTCGAAATAGAGCCCGCTGTCCAGGCTGAAGATCGGCAGGGAGCGCGAGTCGCTGGTGAATTCCGAGTTCGTCACGTTGCCATCGCTGTCCGTCAGCGTGAAATTGGCATCGTCCAGCTTGTAATTGGTGTAATGCACCCCGAACTTGGGAGTGATGTAGCCGTAGGACCGTGCCAAAGGAGCGCTGATGCTGGGGTAGAGCACGGATCTGCTGCCGGTAACGCCCGTCAGGAGCGTGGTATCAGGTGAGCTGACCATGGTTTGCGAAATCGGCGCATGGTCGCTGCGGTCGAACTTGGTCCATTGGCCGTACACATTGCCTGCGAGGAAATCCCAGTCCTTTTCTCCCTTGAGCGTGAATTGCGGCAGGCGCTGGTACGGGAAAGAGAGCTCATCCAATGTCTGGTAGCGTTCGGCCAGTCCGGTAAAGCTCCAGATTTCGTCGCTATAGGAGATATTGCCCCGTTGCGGCAAGTTAACACGGCTGGTCGACACGATGCTGGTACTCATATCCGAGAAGTATTCGGTATCCGACACCCGCTCGATATGGAGACCGCCCGACCAGCCGCGCCCGAAACTGTGCTGGTGCAGGATTTTTGCATAATAACGGTCGCGGTCGGCTTGTTTGTCACTGGGCAAGTATTCGATATTGTCTTCGCCTGAATATTCGGGGTCTAGATAGCGGAATTCCCCTTGCAATTGCATGCCGCGCTTGCTCAAATAGCGCGGCGCGATCGTAGCGTCCATGTCGGGAGCGATATTCCAGTAGTAAGGCATTGAAAGTTCAACGCCGCTTTTGGTTGTCGTGCCGAAGCTGGGTGCGAGTAGGCCGCTCTTCCTTTGCCGATTGAAGGGAAAGTCGACCCATGGCGTATAGAGGATGGGAACGCCCTTGAATTCCACGCTGGCATGTTTGGCGGTCCCGGTCTCCGTGTGATGGTCGAGCTCCAGTTCGCTCGCCCGTAAATACCAGTCATCCACGCCGGCTTCGCAAGTCGTGTATCGCGCCTTGTAAAGGCGTTCCTTGTCAGGCCCCTCGAATGCGATGCGCTTGGCATCGCCACGCGCAAATCCAGTGCTGGCCTTTCCGGTGGATCCGGGGATGCGTGAGCCCGGGTTGTCCGGATCATAAGCCAAGCCAGGTGCGCGGCTGGTCAAGGAAGGCTGTGACGTTTCCGGCGGGCGGGTGAAAGTGAATACCGGCTCCTTCATCTCGCCTTCGCGTTCGCTCATCTGCAGGCGCAACTCCGGGCCGAGCACTACGAGGCCTTTCTGTTCTATGCGCGTATTGCCGACGACATGCAGCTCTTCATTGAGAGCGTCGTAATCGATGCGATCCCCGAAAATGGCTTTATCGTCCTGACGCAACTCGGCATCCCCGGTCGCGCGCATTTTCCTGTCGAGGAGCATTTCAAGCTGCTGCGCTTCGATGGTCATGGTCTCGGTACTGACCTGCTCGGTAGGGGAAGGATTTGCATCGGCGGCCCGCGACTGCCCGATCATAACGGAAGTAAGGGCAAGGATGATGGCGATAGGGCGGTAATTCAGCATGGGCTGCGAGGCGGAAGTCTATGTGGGGGAATGTTTTTTATGGTGATAAAATCGCATAAATTTGCTTTTTAGGCAATGTGGAAATTCCGCTCTATCCCGCGTCATTTCTGGGTTCCTTTTTTTACCGTTATTAGACAAAGAGTTGGTATCCAGAGATTGGAGCCTCCCATATTGATGGAGAAGTGAAAGGTGCAAAGACAGCAACAACTAACCCGCTGGCTGGAAAGCGTCCTGCCCGGAATGCATTTCAGCCTGGCGCCTGCTTCTGCGGATGCAAGCTTCCGCCGGTATTTTCGTGTGAGCCTGCCGGACCGCACGCTCATCGCCATGGACGCGCCGCCCGAACATGAGAATTGCGAGCCTTTTTTGCATGTTGCCGAAGTCTTTTCGGCTGCCGGCGTGCACGTGCCTCGGATCATCGGGCAGGACTTGACGCAGGGCTTTCTGCTCCTTACCGATCTGGGGAATACCACGTATCTGGAAGCCTTGAACGATACAACCGCGCCGGATCTTTATCGCGATGCCATGGACGCCTTGATCCGCATTCAGCAAGCCAGCCGGCCTAATGTATTCCCGGCCTATGATGAAGCGCTGCTGACGCGTGAGATGCAGCTATTCCCGGAGTGGTATGTCGCGAAGCATCTCAATGCGGCGTTGGACGACAAGCAGCAGCATGTTCTGCGGCAGGCATTCGATCACCTGAATCGTAATGTCCTGGCCCAGGGACAAGTTTATGTGCACCGCGACTATCATTCGCGCAACCTGATGGTATGCGGTGACAACCCCGGTATTCTCGATTTCCAGGATGCGGTATACGGCGCCATTACATACGACCTGGTTTCCCTGCTCAAGGATGCCTATATCCGCTGGGAGGAACAGCAAGTGCTGGACTGGGTGGTCCGCTACTGGGAGAGGGCGCGCAAGGCTGAACTGCCCGTGCCGCAGGATATTTCCGATTTTTACCGCGACTTCGAGTGGATGGGCGTACAACGGCATCTCAAGGTGCTCGGCATCTTTGCCAGGCTGTACCATCGTGACGGGAAGGCCGGTTATCTCAAGGATTTGCCGCTGGTCATGGATTACCTGCGCCGTGCCTGCGAGCGTTATATCGAATTGCGGCCATTGTCGCGGCTATTGGATCAATTGGAAAACCGTCAGTCCCAGGTCGGATATACCTTCTGATGAAGGCGATGATACTGGCTGCCGGCCGCGGCGAGCGCATGCGGCCTTTGACCGACCACATGCCGAAACCCTTGCTGCAAGTTGGCGGAAAATCGCTGATCGTATGGCACATCGAGCGTCTGGCGCAGGCTGGGTTCCGGCAACTCGTGATCAATCATGCGCATCTCGGCAAGCAGATCGAGGCAGCGCTGGGCGATGGCAGCCGCTTCGGCGTGAGTATTGTGTACTCCGATGAAGGAGAGGCCATGGAAACCGCGGGCGGGATTGCCAACGCATTGCCGTTGCTCGGTGAGGAACCTTTTCTGGTTGTTAATGGCGACGTCTACACCGATTACGATTTCTGCCGGTTGGCCGGTCGCCCGATGGACGGGGTTGTTGCACACCTCGTGCTGGTAGACAATCCTCCACAGCATGCACAAGGTGATTTTTACCTGGAGAATGGCCTGCTGGTCGAGCAGGGGAGCTCCCGTCTGACATTTTCCGGCATCGGTATCTACCGGCCGATTTTTTTCGCCTCCATCATCCGCGGCACAAAGGCAAAACTGGCGCCCTTGCTGCATGTTGCCATCGCCGAAAAGCGCGTGACGGGGGAACATTACCGCGGCGACTGGGTCGATGTCGGTACCCCGGAACGTTTACAAGCATTGGACAGCAGGCTTAGCTCATGAAAGATTTCACGCCTTTTTCCCGTCGCCGTGCCCAGTTGCTGCAACGTATGCGTGCCGGTGTGGCCGTCATCCCCACTGCGCCGGAAGCGGTTCGCAACCGCGACAGTCACTATCAGTATCGTTTCGACAGCTACTTTTATTACCTGACCGGCTTTATGGAGCCGGAGTCGGTGCTGCTGCTGATTGCCGGCGACGAGCCGAGAAGCGTGCTGTTCTGCCGGGACAAGGATCTCGAGCGCGAAATCTGGGATGGATTCCGTTACGGTCCCGAGGGCGCGAAAGAAACTTTCGGCGTGGATGAAGCTTATTCCATCTCGCGGCTGGACGAAATCGCACTGCAGTTGCTCGCCAACCAGCCGCGTTTGCATTACTCCTTGGGCGCCGATGCGCAGTGGGATAAGCGCATCACCGGCTGGCTCAACGATTTGCGCGCTCAAGTACGGAGCGGCGCGAGCGCTCCGGCGGAAATTGTCGATGTACGCGGCTTGCTGGATGAGATGCGTTTATTTAAGTCAGCAGAAGAAATCGCAACCATGCGCCGAGCCGCCGAGATTTCCGCCGGCGCCCATTGCCGCGCCATGCAAACGACCCGGCCCGGATTGACGGAATACGAGATCGAGGCCGAGTTGCTGCATGAGTTCCGGCGTCACGGCTCTCAATCTCCGGCTTATCATTCCATCGTGGCCGGCGGGGCCAATGCCTGCGTGCTGCATTATGTATTTAACGACGCGCCTCTGCGTGACGGCGACTTGTTGCTGATCGATGCCGGTTGCGAGCTGGACGGATATGCCTCCGACATCACCCGTACTTTTCCCGTGAACGGAAGATTCAGTGGCCCGCAAAAGGATTTGTACGAGCTGGTGCTGGCTGCGCAGACTTCCGCCATCGAAGCGATACGCCCGGGGAATCATTGGAATGCCCCGCATGAAGCTGCGCTGCAGGTGCTGATACGCGGCTTTATCGATCTTGGGCTATGCAAAGGCACGGCCGATGCAGTGCTGGAATCCGGTGATTATCGGCGCTTTTACATGCATCGTACCGGTCATTGGCTGGGTCTGGATGTGCATGACGCCGGCGAGTACAAGCGCGATGGTGATTGGCGTCCACTGGAACCGGGCATGGCATTGACCGTCGAGCCCGGATGCTACGTTCGCCCCGCGGATGATGTGCCCGAGCACTTCTGGAATATCGGTATCCGCATCGAGGATGATGCGGTGGTGACAGCCGAGGGTTGCGAAATCATGACAAACGGCGCGCCCAAGAAAGTGGACGAAATAGTAGCGTTGATGGCCGATGCGTGAGCGGCACGACATCCTGATCGTGGGAGGTGGTCCAGTCGGCGCCACGCTTGCACTGGCCTTGCGTGGTTACGGGCATGCAGTCACCCTGTTGGAGGCGCGCAAACTGGATGCGGGTGCCCGCGATGCGCGAACGCTTGCTTTGTCGCAGGGCAGCCGCTTGATCCTGCAACGCCTCGGCGTATGGGACGAGTTGGCGCCCTTTGCTACCCCCATTGAAACCATCCATGTTTCTCAGCGAGGCCGCCTTGGCCGGACGATACTGCGTGCGGAAGACGAGCAGCAGGAAGCACTGGGCTATGTATTGTCCTATGCTGCACTAAGTGATGCCTTGGAGCGCGCGCTCGCTGAAACGCAGGAAATTGCGGTCCAATATGGCGCTCGCGCAATGGCATTGGAAACCAGTGGGGATAAAGCCATTGTCAATGTGGAACTGGACGGGAAGATGAGCGCGGTGAGTGCGGGTCTCGTGGTGCTGGCCGATGGCGGTCGCAGCCTGAAGGAGCTGCCGGGCATGAAGCGCGAGACTCGGGATTATGGGCATAGTGCGTTGGTTGCCCATGTCGAATGCGAATTGCCGCACGGCAAGATTGCATATGAACGTTTCACGCCTCTCGGACCGGTAGCTTTGCTGCCTGAAGGGAAACATGGATTTGCGCTGGTATGGACAGCAACCCCGGACGAGGCGGAGCGTTTACGCCGCCTGCCTGAAGTGGAATTTCTGGATGACTTATACCGGCATTTCGGCGACCGCGTGGGCAAGTTTATTGAAGTCCATGGACGGGCCACTTTCCCCTTGCAGTTGAGCACTTTGCGTCCGGTGGTGGCGCCGCGTCTGGCTGTCATCGGCAATGCCGCGCAAACTCTGCACCCGGTCGCGGGGCAAGGATTCAACCTGGGACTGCGCGATGCTTGGGAGTTGGCGCGCATTACCAGAAAGACGCCTGCCGATGCCATAGGCAGCGACGGCATGCTGGCGAAATACCAGACGCAGCGGCGTTTAGATACCGGAGGCGGCATTTTCTTTACGGATTTCCTCGTGCGAACTTTTTCCAACGATATTCCAGGACTGGGGCCGGTCCGTGGCGCGGGATTGGCGCTGCTCGAGGTGCTGACTCCAGCGAAGCATTTCGTGGCCAGGAAAATGAGCTTTGGAGCCAAGGGATGAGCCATGCCCCGGACTTCGATGTAGTCGTTATCGGCGGAGGGCTGGTAGGGTCTGCAACGGCATTGGCATTGGCAGGTGGCGGACTGAGACTTGCCTTGATCGAGGCAACGCCTTGGCCAGAGTTGCCTCAGGACGATAGCTGGGACAGCCGTGTTTATGCCATCAGCCCGGGCAGCGCCCGTTTTCTTGACTCACTTGGAGCATGGCATGCGCAGAATATGCAACGCATTGCGCCCATCGAGGCAATGAAAATCTGGGGCGATGATAATGCCGAACTGGAGTTCAATGCGGATGAGGCCAGTGTCCCGGCGCTGGGCTATATCGCCGAAAGTAGGCAGATGCAGCATGCTTTATGGACGCGACTTCAGCAGACGCCGGAAATTACCTTGATTTCCCCGGCGCAGTGCGCCGGCCTGACATGGGAAACGGACAAAGTGCGTATTGCCTTGTCTGAGGGCAGAGAGTATTCGACGCGACTGGTTGTCGGGGCGGATGGTGGAAATTCCTGGACGCGCGCGCAGGCTGGAATTGGGGCGAATACCAGCGACTATGGGCAATTGGGCGTCGTGGCGAATTTTGCTACCGAGTTGCCACCAAGAAATATCGCACGGCAATGGTTTCGCAAGGACGGAATTCTTGCCTGGCTGCCATTGCCGGGGAATCGCATGTCCATGGTCTGGTCCACCGCTCCCGATCACGCCCGGGAATTACTGGCACTTGATCCGGAAGCCTTATGTGTAAGGGTTGGTGCGGCCGGAGGAAATATATTGGGGCATTTGGCGATGACGACTCCTGCCATGGCATTTCCGCTACATTTGCAGAATGCCGAAGTGCTGGTGAAGCCCCGTGTGGCACTGGTCGGCGATGCCGCGCATCTCATTCATCCCTTGGCTGGGCAAGGTGTGAACCTTGGATTTCACGATGTTGCAAGCCTGGCCAAAGTGTTAATTAGCCGAGGCGCTCAGGCTGACGTGGGCGATTATGCTTTGCTGCGCCGTTATGAGCGTTCGCGCAGGATGGACATAGCCGCAATGCAAGCCATGACGACAGGCCTCAAAGCATTGTTCGGCAGCGATTTACCCGGCGCAAGTCCATTGCGTAACTGGGGCATGGCTTTTACAAACCGCCAGCAATGGCTCAAGCGTCGCCTCATGGCGCACGCAATGATATAAAAAGGAAACTGAATGTTTAAACGCATGGTAGTTGGATTAATGGCGGCTCTGTTGACAGCAGGCGCATGGGCGGACGAAGCGACGCTCAAAAAAACAATCGAAGCTACTTATCCGAAAGTCAAAGTCCAGAATATCGCCAAAACGCCGTTCGCCGGCCTGTACGAAGTATTTCTGGACGGCCAGATTATTTATACGGACGAAACTTTCAGTTTCTTGATCGTTGAAGGACGCCTCATCGACCCGAAGAACAAGCGGGACCTGACAGCCGAGCGCATGGAAGAATTGACGCGCGTCGATTTCGCTTCGCTTCCGTTAGATAAGGCGATCAAGGTTGTTAAGGGAAATGGCAGCCGCAAGTTGGTTGTATTTTCCGATCCCGATTGCCCTTATTGCAAGAAGCTCGAGCAGAAGGATTTGATCGGCATTACGGATGTGACAATTTACACTTTTCTTTACCCGCTGGAAGGATTGCATCCCGATGCAGCTAATAAGTCCAAAGCTATCTGGTGCGCGGCTGACAGAGCCAAGGCTTGGCAAGAATGGATACTGAATGGTCAGCTGCCCAAAGGTTCTGCTACCTGTGAGAATCCGATTGATGAGGTAGCGGAGTTGGGCCGCAAGCTGGGAATTAGCAGTACTCCCACTTTGATTTTTGCCAATGGCAAGCGGCTATTGGGAGCGTATCCTGCAAAGGAAATCGAAAAAAACCTGGGGCCAACCGCGCGTAAGTAGACGGTATCTCAAAGAGCCAGGAAGAACTCCCGGCTCTGCTGTTTCTTATACTGCCTGGCCCATCTTGAAGATCGGCAAGTACATGGCAATGACCAAGCCGCCAATGAGCGTACCCAGCACGACCATGATGATGGGTTCCATGAGGCTAGAGATACCGGCTACGGCGTCGTCCACTTCGCCTTCATAGAAATCCGCAACCTTGGATAACATGGAATCCAGGGCTCCGGATTCTTCGCCAATGGAAACCATCTGCAATACCATGTTAGGGAATACTTCCGTGTTTTGCATGGCTACGGTTAGGCTGAGCCCAGTCGTTACATCGCTTTGCACTCGTTTCGTGGCATCGTAATACACTCGATTGCCGGAAGCGCCGGCAACTGAATCGAGTGCTTCCACCAAAGGCACGCCTGCCGCGAACATCGTCGATAGCGTGCGGGCAAAGCGTGCGATGGTGGCCTTGCGGATCAACTCGCCAAATACCGGCATCTTGAGCAGTAATCGATCCATCGTGCCCTGCATCTTTTCCGAACGTTTCCATGTGTAGAAAAAGAACCAGAAGCCGCCTCCCAGCGCGCCAAAGATTGCCCACCAATACGATACGAAAAAGTCGGAAATGTTAATAACTACGACGGTTGGCGCTGGCAGGTCGGCGCCGAAGTTGGAGAAAAGATCCTTGAACGCCGGAATGACGAAAATCATGATGACCGCGGTGATGATGAAGGCCACTACCAGAATCGCGATTGGATAAAACAGGGCGGATTTGATCTTGCTCTTAATGGCAAGAATCTTTTCCTTGTATGAAGCAAGCCGATCCAGCAGGGTATCCAGAATACCGGCCTGCTCGCCAGCCTGGACGAGATTGCAGAATAGATTGTCGAAGTAAAGCGGATACTTGCGGAAAGCCTGGCTCAGGCTGCTGCCTGTCTCGACATCGCTCTTGATGTCATTGAGTAGCTTAGACACCGATGGGTTGCTGTGCCCCTTCCCCACGATATCGAACGATTGCAGCAAAGGGACGCCGGATTTCATCATGGTCGCCAACTGACGGGTAAAAAGCGTAATGTCCTTTTCCGAAATCCTCTTGCTGCCTGCGAATGCGCTTTGCTTCTTGATCTTGATAACGGTAATGCCTTGACGGCGCAATGTCGCGGTGACGAATGCCAGGCCCGAGCCTTTCATTTCCCCTTTTAGCCGTTTGCCTCTTTTATCCGTTCCTTCCCATGCGAAGGTGGTCTCTTTGGCAGTATTGGCAGCCATTATTTTTCCCTTATTCGTTGGTGCAAGCTTCGATTTCTTCCAGCGAAGTCAATCCCTGCTTGACTTTAAGCAACCCCGACTGGCGCAAATCCTTCACCCCCTCGCGCCTCGCCTGGTCGGAAATATCATGCGCGGTCCCATTTCGCATAATGATACGACTCATTTCATCGGTAATCGGCATGACTTGATAAATACCTACCCGACCTTTATATCCGCTACCGTTGCATGCATCGCAGCCGCCTTCCTTCGGGCCGTAGACTTGCCAGCTGCCATCCAGTTCATGCTCCTTAAAGCCCGCTTGTAGCAGGGCTTCCTTGGGGATATCAACCGGATGCTTGCATACTTTGCACAATCGGCGTGCCAGCCGTTGCGCAGTGATCAGGATGACGGAGGATGCAATGTTAAACGGCGCTACGCCCATGTTCATCAATCGGGACAACGTGCCTGGCGCATCGTTGGTATGCAATGTCGACAGAACCATATGTCCTGTTTGCGCGGCTTTGATCGCGATATCGGCAGTTTCAAGATCGCGGATTTCGCCGACCATGATCACGTCGGGATCCTGACGCAGGAAGGCTTTCAATGCCGCAGCGAAGGTCAAGCCCGCCTTTTCGTTGACGTTGACCTGATTGACGCCCGGCAAATTGATTTCGGCGGGATCTTCCGCGGTTGAAATGTTGACGCCAGGCTGATTCAGGATATTGAGGCAGGTGTAGAGGGAAACGGTTTTCCCGGAACCTGTTGGGCCGGTAACCAGCACCATTCCATAAGGTCTTTGCACGGCACTGAGCAGGGCTTCCCGCTGCTCCGGCTCATATCCGAGGGCATCAATACCCAAGGTGGCGCTGGAAGGGTCGAGAATCCGCATCACGATTTTCTCGCCTTGTAGTGTCGGCAAGGTGCTAACGCGGAAATCGATCGCTCGGTTTTTGGAAAGAACGAGTTTCATCCGCCCATCTTGCGGGACGCGCTTTTCGGAAATATCCATGCTCGAAATCACTTTGATCCGGGACGCAATCTTGTCCTTGATGGCCAGCGGCGGCCGTGCGATTTCGCGCAATTCGCCATCAACGCGATAGCGGATGCGGTAGTACTTTTCGTAAGGCTCGAAGTGCAAGTCGGATGCGCCCATGTTGATGGCGTCCAGGAGCGTCTTCTGGATATATTTGACGACAGGCGCGTCGTCAATCTCGGTTACTTGCTCCGGCTCGGCTGGCTTTTCCTCGCTCCCGAAATCGAGGTCCATGTCGTCGCCAACCCCAAGCGATTGAAGGGTGGTATCACTATCGTCGACGATCTTGCTGATCCATTTGCCCAGTTTGTCGTCTTCCACCACCACCGGGGAAAGCGCCATGCCGACCTGGAACTGAACATCGTCCAGCGCATGCAGATTGGTCGGGTCGGAAAGTGCAATGAAGAGGGTATTGCCGCGACTTTGCAAGGCCATGACACGGTAGCTCTGCATCAATTTTGCATCAATAGCCTTTTGCGGCAGGTAGTCTGGATTGACGCTGTTCAGGTCAAGTAATGGAAAGCCGAAGGCTGCAGAGGCGGATTGTGCAATTTCGTTCGCCGAGAGCTTCCTGCTCTGGACGAGCTGCGTAACGAAGGGAATGCTTTGGTTATTGGCCTGAGCCTGAACGGACTCGGCTTCGTTTTCGGACAGGAGTTTTTCCTGCACCAGCATGCGGGCAAGTCCACCTAATTTTGTCGGGGTAGCGGCAGCAACCATTTCAATAGTTCTTCATGAAGGATTTAAGCGAGCACCCTAGGGGATAGCCGATAGCGTCATGAATGATGCACGGTGACACCTTATTTGTAAAGGATGAAGGGAAAGTTGATCGTTAATTTGAGATTTAATAGCCTAAGATCAATGTGATAAATAACCGAAAGAAAATTCTTGACTTATTGGAATAACACACGTAAAAACGCAAACAGGCGTTTGAATTCAAGCTTTTTGTAGCCTGAACATTTGACTTAAGGTCTTGAAATACAAACTTTTGGGGGCGCCTCCTCTAGTTTATGCAAGGAAGTAAAGAAATGGCAACTGGTACCGTGAAGTGGTTCAATGACTCTAAAGGTTTTGGCTTCATCACTCCGGACGAAGGCGGTGATGACCTGTTCGCGCATTTTTCCGCGATTGTCGCCACCGGCTACAAAAGCCTGAAAGAGGGCGATAAGGTAACGTTTGACGTGACCGAAGGCCCCAAGGGCAAGCAAGCTTCGAATATTCAGAAGGCCTGAGCGCCTTCATGGAAGCGACCCGATACCGGGTCGCTTTTGCTTTACATCTGGCGAATGATTTCTTCGCCAAACTGTGAACAACTAACCTGCGTCGCACCATCCATCTGAGATGCGAAGTCGTGGGTCACCCGCTTTTCAGCAATCGCCTTCCCTACACCTTGTAGTACCAGATCGGCGGCTTCTGTCCATCCGATATGACGCAGCATCATTTCTGCCGAGAGAATCAGTGAAGAAGGATTGGCAATGTCTTTTCCGGCAATCTTAGGTGCGGTGCCATGCGTTGCTTCGAACATCGCGACGGTGTCGGAAAGGTTGGCGCCAGGGGCAATGCCGATGCCGCCTACCTGTGCCGCAAGCGCATCCGAAATATAATCTCCATTCAGGTTGAGCGTTGCCACCACATCGTGATCTTCCGGATGTAACAGGATCTCCTGCAGGAAGGCGTCGGCGATGCAATCCTTGATGACAAGACCGTTTTCCAGTTTGCACCAAGGGCCTCCGTCGATTTCGACTGCGCCGAACTCCTGCTTCGCCAGCTCATAGCCCCAGTTCTTGAAGCCGCCTTCTGTGAACTTCATGATATTGCCCTTGTGGACGATGGTCAGCGATTTGCGCTCATTGTCGATAGCATATTGGATCGCTTTGCGGATCAGCCGCTTGCTGCCATCGATCGAGACGGGCTTGATGCCGATGGAAGACGATTCGGGGAAACGGATTTTCTTGCGGACTCCCATGTCCGACAGGAAGTCGATGACCTTCTTCACTTCATCGGTGCCGGCTGCCCACTCGATACCAGCATAAATATCTTCCGTATTTTCACGGAAAATCACCATGTCGGTCTTTTCCGGGTACTTGACTGGACTGGGCACGCCTGGGAAGTACTGTACCGGGCGCAGGCAAACGTAGAGATCGAGCTCCTGCCTCAAGGTAACGTTCAGCGAACGAATGCCGCCGCCGACCGGAGTCGTCAACGGTCCTTTGATGGAAATCACGTATTCACGGACGGCTTGCATGGTTTCATCCGGCAGCCAGGCATTGTCGCCATAAACCGTAAGCGATTTTTCACCCGCATAGACTTCCATCCAGGCGATCGAGCGTTTTCCGCCGTAAGCCTTGGCAATGGCTGCGTCCACCACGCGTTTCATCGGCGGTGTGATGTCAACGCCGATGCCGTCCCCTTCGATAAATGGGATAATCGGCCGGTCGGGGACATTGAGGCTATTGTCGGCATTGACGGTGATCTTTTGTCCGTCCACGGGTACGCTGATTTTCTGCGACATCAATAACTCCTGGATTCAATTGGAAAATGCTGATCCTGTTCAACAAACCCTATGGGGTAATCTGCCAGTTTAGCGAGCACGAAAAGCACCGGACCTTGAAGGATTACATTCAAATTCCTGGAGTTTATGCAGCGGGGCGACTCGATACCGACAGCGAGGGGTTGCTTATTTTAACCGATGATGGCGCGCTACAAAACCGCATTGCGCATCCTCGCTACAAGGAAGACAAGACTTACTGGGTGCAGGTGGAAGGCATCCCGGATGAAAGTCAGCTGCAATTGCTGAGACGCGGTGTCGATCTGGGCGATTTCGTTACCAAACCGGCCAAGGCGCAATTAATAGAGGAACCCCTGCAGCTGTGGCCCAGAAACCCACCTATCCGCGAACGCAAAGTGATTCCGACATCCTGGCTGGAATTGCGGATCGCCGAAGGCAAGAATCGCCAAGTCCGTCGTATGACGGCTAAAATCGGATTTCCCACCTTGCGTCTGATCCGTGCGGCTATCGGCAAGTACCATTTGGGAAATATGCAGCCAGGTGAGTGGATGCAAATAGATATCTAATCCTAAAACCTACATATCTTTATCTTTTTGGAGAACCATGAAACCCATCGCAATTTTTCGCCATGCCAGAACGGAAGGCCCCGGTTTTCTTGCCGATTTTCTGAGCGCAAGAAGTATTCCTTGGAGCTTTGTTAAGGTGGACGAAGGGGACAAATTGCCGGATTCGGCCGATCACTATAGCGGGCTGGTCTTTATGGGCGGACCAATGAGCGTCAATGACGATTTACCTTGGATTCCGCCCGTGCTTGCGTTGATCAGGGAGGCGATGGCTAAAGATATCCCGGTGCTAGGGCATTGCCTGGGTGGCCAACTGATGGCCAAAGCCATGGGCGGAGTGGTTTCCCGTAACTCGGTAAAGGAAATCGGCTGGGGCGAATTGGTGGTTGCAAAGAATGAGATCGCCCATCATTGGTTCGGTTCTACCGAGAATTTCATGGGGTTTCACTGGCATGGCGAGACGTTTTCCATCCCTGAGGGCGCGACGGCCATTCTTTCCAGCCGCCATTGTGCCAATCAGGCTTTTGCATCCGGAAAGCATCTGGGATTTCAATGCCATATTGAAATGACGGCAGATATGGTGCGTGAGTGGTGTAAGGGTGGGGCGGCGGAAGTGACAGCATGCATCAACAGTCCTGGAGTACAGCCGGTTTGTGAAATCCAGCAAAATCTTGATCAGCGAATTCCCACCCTTAACGCAGTGGCGGAATCTGTTTATGAGGTTTGGCTGGAAGGCGTGGCCGCATAATTCGCGGCTCCCGTATTTTCGATGATCTGCTGGTGATCCGCCACACGATTCCGTCCCGATTCCTTGGCTAGATACATTCTTTTGTCGGCGATTTCGACCAGAGCCCGCCAGTTGCTGGCATGATCGGTCGTTCTTTCAGCCAATCCTATGCTGGCCGTAACCGGCTTGCCTTCAGGACGCATTCCCAATCCTTGATGTTGCATGCGTAGAATGGCCAGCAATGCCTGCTCCATGGTCATGTTCGGGAAAATGAGGATAAACTCCTCGCCGCCCCATCGTCCCAGCATGTCACCGCTGCGCAGAGCATTCCGCATCATCGAGGCCGCGGTATTCAGCACTGCGTCTCCTGACTCATGGCCAAAGTTGTCATTAATGGCCTTGAAATGATCCAGATCAATAAAAGCCAGAGCCAAGGGTGTCTGGTTCCGGCTGGAAAGTATGAATTGCAGCTCCAGCAGCTCCTCGATGCTTAATCGCGAAAAGCACTTGGTGAGCGGGTCGCGCATCGCCTGACCCATCAGGCTGACCATGAAGCCCAATTGGCTGATGCCGGAAATGCCGGCGACAACCGCCACCATGATCAGCAGCCAGAATGCCCCCGGCCCCGAGGTAATGTTGATCAAATCGATATTGAAATAGGATGCAATGGGGACAATGACCAGGACAGGCAATGCGAAGACCAGCGCTTCCAGGGCGGTCAGGGGGAAAATGCTGATTCCGGCCAGCACGACGACGGGCAGAATCGCGTAAACGCTCAGCATGTTGGCAGCAAAAACGTTACCTTCCAGCGAATTAAGTATAAGAAACGAATAGATATAAAACGCGGTCGGGACTGCGAACAGGATCACGAGTGCAAAATACGCATGGTTCAGGGAGTTCGAACCGCGAAATGACAAGGCGAGCAAGGCAAAGATCACGGATGCGACTACGCGGCCATAAGCCAGCCGAGTTGCAATTTCTGATGGAAGAAACGCGAAGTCAACAGCTACCCACAGGCAGGTGAGGATGGTAAACAGCGCAGCGATGATGCGGGTACGCGAGAGTATCAACTCTGCCCGCCGCGTGCTGAGCATATGCGCATGCACGCCGGGCAGGAAAAGCCAGCGCACGCCCTTGACTGGAGTGTCATCCGTGACCACCCCGGTCAGTCGTTTGATCCAGTGATTGAAGTTCTCCATGGTTCGCGAAGTGGCTACCTTGAGTAAGCTGTGCATTATGCAGGCTCAGCGAGAATGCCCGCCGACGTTCAAATACCTATGCTAATTGATTGAGAATGAACTGTCATGAAGTTGTGGTTAACAAAGCCATTCACTACTCAGTCCGCAGCGAGCCATCTCTGTGTCGCAGGACCCTGAAGCCTTGCAAACAGTGCATGTGGTAAACTTTCCATAAAATTTTCCTGCGAATGTTTCTATGTCCGGTAATACCTTAGGCAAGCTTTTTTGTGTTTCTTCCTTTGGCGAAAGCCATGGCCCGGCCATCGGTTGCATTGTGGATGGCTGCCCTCCGGGACTGGCACTACAGGAATCCGATATCCAGGTGGAACTCGACAAACGCAAGCCCGGGACTTCGCGTTTCGTGACGCAGCGCCAGGAGCCGGATACCGTTGAAATTCTTTCCGGGGTATTCGAAGGGAAAACGACCGGCACGCCGATTGCATTGCTGATCCGCAACCGCGACCAGCGCAGCCAGGATTACGGCAAGATTGCCGAAACGTTCCGCCCGGGCCATGCCGATTACACCTATTGGCAGAAATACGGGATACGCGATTACCGCGGCGGCGGGCGTTCTTCGGCGCGTGAGACTGCGGTACGCGTGGCGGCGGCGGCGATTGCGCGCAAATGGCTGAAAGAGCGCTATGGCGTCATTGTTCGGGGATACATGAGCCAGATTGGCAACATCGAAATTCCATTTCACTCGTGGGACGATGTTGGCGGCAATGCTTTCTTCGCGGCCAACAACGGCATGGTGCCGCAACTCGAGGCTTATATGGAGGAGATGCGCGCTGCGCGTGATTCCATTGGAGCGAAGATTACGGTCGTCGCGGAAAACGTGCCGGTGGGCTGGGGCGAGCCTGTCTACGATCGGCTGGACGCCGAGATCGCCTATGCAATGATGGGTATCAATGCCGCCAAGGGTATCGAGATCGGCGCCGGGTTCGCCAGCGTAGCGCAGAAAGGGTCCGAGCATTGCGACGAGTTGACGCCGCAGGGATTCGTTTCCAATCACGCCGGCGGTATTCTGGGTGGTATTTCGACGGGACAGAATGTCGTCGCGCATGTCGCCTTCAAACCGACTTCGAGCATCCCGCAGGAGCGTCGTTCCATCGACAAGGCGGGCAACCCGGTGATGATGCAAACTACAGGCCGGCATGACCCCTGTGTCGGCATCCGGGCAACGCCCATTGTCGAAGCGATGATGGCCTTGGTGCTGATGGATCATGCATTGCGGCATCGCGCGCAGTGTGCCGATGTCGTTACCGATACGCCAAAAATACCCGGCAGCGTATGACGCTTTCGTAAAAGCCGGCTCATGCCGGCTTTTTTGTTTTTTCGCTTACGTACAATAGAGTTATGTTCAGGCTCCCTCACTGGAATCTTTCCGGTTTCTATTTTTTCTATTTTGCTTTTGTGGGCGCGTTTTCGCCGTTCTGGAGCCTTTACCTTCAGTCCCTCGAGTTCAATGCATTCCAGATAGGCGTTCTGATGTCCTTGCTACAGGTGGCACGGATATTCGCACCTAACCTGTGGGGATGGCTGGCCGATCATACCGGACGCCGCGTTGCCGTGGTACAGCTGGCGGCGCTGCTGAGCCTGCTGTCTTATCTTGGCGTATTTGCAGGCGACAGCTTTGCCTGGATGTTCGCGGTCATGTTGCTCATGAGCCTGTTCTGGAGCGCTTCTTTACCATTGGTCGAGGCGATTACTCTCGGTCACCTTGGCGAAAGCGGCGAAGGTTATGGTCGTATACGAGTGTGGGGATCGGTAGGATTTATCATTTCCGTCATTATTCTGGGTTACGTGCTTGACTATGCGCCGATACGCGCATTGCTCTGGGTCGTACTCGGGCTCAAGGTCGGCATCTTCCTGTTTGCCCGCAAGATACCGGAACCGAAACTTCTCCCGCACCCCACCGACGATCACTCTGTATGGCGCATTTTGCGTCGCCCGGATGTTGCAGCTTTTCTAGCCGCATGCTTTCTGATGGCGGCGGCACACGGCGTTTATTACACTTTTTACTCGATTTACCTGGTCGAGCACGGCTATAGCAAAAGCGCTGTCGGCTGGCTTTGGGCATTGGGCGTTATCTGCGAGGTGCTTGTGTTTTTGTGGATGCCCCGCATGGCGGCACGCGTCGGCCTGTGGCACATCCTGCTGGTCAGTTTCGCGCTTGCCGCATTGCGCTTTTTTCTGATTGGCTGGGGAGTAGAGTTCATCCTGGTGATCATATTCGCGCAGATGTTGCACGCCGCCAGTTTCGGTTCTTACCACGCCGCCGCCGTAGCATTGGTGCATCAATTCTTCCGTGGAAGGCATCAGGCCAAGGGGCAGGGCCTTTATACCGGCATATCCTTCGGGCTGGGTGGCACGTTGGGCGGACTGATGAGCGGATATGCCTGGGATATGCTGGGAGCCGGGTGGACGTTTACCGTTTCTGCGGCATTTGCGCTGACTGGTTATTTTGTATTGCTATGGCGTGCGCGGTATGCACCGTCCAAAGTGGATGGAGTAAACTGAGTTAACTTTTGATCAAGGAAAATGGCTTGCGCGCATTACTCGTTTTTCTCTGCCTGATCGCGGCTCCACTTGCAGCGATTGCCGGCACGCAAATCAATGTCGTGGGGTTGTACAGCGGCAAGGCCATCTTGTCGATCAACGGCGGCAAGCCTAAAACGTACTCTTCCGGCCAGGTGACTCCCGAAGGAGTGAAGGTGATTTCCGCCGATAGCAGCAAAGTCGTGCTGGAAGTGGAAGGGAAACGCCGGGAGTTAGGCATGGGACAGGGGATTTCCATTGCGGGGGGAGCGTCTCAAGCCCAGACGGCGACCTTGTATGCCAACAACGCCGGGCATTTTCTGGGGGAAGGCTATATCAATGGCAATCCCATGAAGTTTCTCGTCGATACCGGCGCATCGAGTATCGCACTTAGCAGCAAGGAAGCGCGCAGGCTGGGATTGAGCTATTTAGGAGGCGATGTCGGCATGGCTCATACTGCTGCGGGAACCGTCAAAGCCTACCGTATTAATCTGAACACGGTAAAAATTGGAGGCATCGTCATGCATCAAGTCGAGGCGGCGGTGATAGACGGCGATTCGCCGCATGTCGTCTTGCTAGGCATGAGCGTGCTGAACCGTGTGCAAATGGAGCGCGACGGTATGGTGATGACGCTAACCAAGAAATATTAGGCAATAAAAAAGCGCGGATTCCGCGCTTTTTTATTTTCAGCGTTGTTTCTTGTTGCCCTCGATCAGGGCATAGGCGGAATGGTTGTGAATGGATTCGAAGTTCTCCGATTCCACCACATATGCATCAATGCGCTTTTCCGCGTTCAATTGCGCAGCCACGTCGCGCACCATGTCTTCGACGAATTTAGGGTTGTCATAGGCGCGTTCGGTGACGAACTTCTCGTCCGGTCGCTTGAGCAGGCCATAAAGCTGGCAGGAAGCCTGCTCTTCCACCAGGCCGATCAAATCTTCCACCCAGATGAAGTCATTGATCAATGCAGTGACCGTGACATGTGAACGCTGATTATGCGCGCCATAGTCGGAGATCTTCTTCGAGCATGGGCACAAACTGGTCACCGGTACCAGGACCTTGACCGTGATGTTGTATTTGCCGTCCTTGATCTCGCCAATGAACGTCACTTCATAGTCCAGCAAGCTCTGTACGCCGGAAACCGGAGCGGCCTTGTTGACGAAGTACGGGAACGTCATTTCGATATGGCCGGACTCGGCTTCGAGGCGTTTGACCATCTCGCGCAATATGCTCTCAAAATTTTCCACCGAGATTTCGCGCTCGTTCATGTTCAGGATCTCGACAAAGCGAGACATATGCGTGCCCTTGAAATTATGCGGCAAATGCACGTACATGTTGAATACCGCGACGGTATGTTGCACGCCGCCGGTCTTGTCCTTGACCTTGACCGGATGGCGGATGGATTTGATGCCCACCTTGTCGATCGCCAGATGGCGCACGTCGGGGGTATTCTGCACATCCTCGATAGGAAGGGTGGCGGGATGGTTCATGGCGGTTTCCAAATTAAGTCGCTTAATACTTGAGTATACTACTAGGTTAATATTTTCTCAATTGCCGAGGCAATCCCCGATCCATCAAGACCACAGGCAGCGAGCATTTTCTCCGGCGTTCCATGCTCTATAAATTGGTCCGGTAAGCCGAGAATCAAGGTCTTGGTGGTAGAGCCTGCGGCTTGGAGCGCTTCCATCACGGCAGCGCCTGCGCCGCCCATCACGGCATTTTCTTCTATGGTCACCAGCAATTCATGGCTGGCTGCCAAATCAAGAATCAAGGCGGTATCCAGGGGTTTTACAAAGCGCATGTTTGCCACGGTGGCATCCAGGCTTTCGGCGGCGGCAAGCGCGGGCTGCAGCATGCTGCCGAATGCCAGAATGGCAATTCTTTTCCCTTGTCGACGTACTTCGCCCTTGCCGAGCGGAAGGGCCTGCATCTGTTTTTCGATGATCGCGCCTGAGCCGCAGCCGCGCGGATACCGTACGGCCGCCGGAGCGTTCAGCATGTAGCCGGTATAAAGCATTTGCCGGCATTCGTTCTCGTCCGAGGGGCACATCACCACCATATTGGGCACACAACGCAGATAGGAAATATCGAAGCTGCCCGCATGGGTCGGGCCATCGGCCCCGACCAGGCCAGCACGGTCAATGGCCAGCAAGACCGGCAGATTCTGCAGCGCAATGTCGTGGATCAGCTGGTCATAGGCGCGTTGCAGGAATGTCGAATAGATCGCCACGACCGGCTTGCTGCCTTCACAGGCCAGCCCCGCTGCAAAAGTGAGCGCATGCTGCTCTGCAATGCCGACATCGAAATAGCGGGCCGGGAATTTTTCCTGGAACTGGTTCAGGCCCGAGCCGTCGCACATCGCCGGGGTTATGCCTACCAGGCGCTTGTCCTGCGCTGCCATGTCCACCAGCCATTCGCCGAATACCTGCGTATAGGTTTTCTTTCCGCCGCTGCTCATGGATTCGCCATTCGAGGGGTCGAATTTGCCTACGCCATGGAATTTGCCGGGATTGTCCTCCGCCGGTTTGAAGCCATACCCTTTTTGGGTGACTACGTGCAAGAACTGCGGTCCCTTGAGCTTGCGGATGTTGGACAAGGTGGCGACCAGTGCATCCAGGTCGTGGCCGTCGATAGGCCCGATGTAATTGAAGCCGAATTCCTCGAAGAGCGTGCTGGGAGTGACCATGCCCTTGACGTGCTCCTCGGCGCGCTTCGCCAGCTCAAGGATATGCGGTGCCACACCCAGCACCTTTTCCGTACCGCGTCGCATTCGGTCGTAAAGCGTACCGGAGAGCAGGCGGGCCAGATAATTGTTGAGCGCGCCAACATTGGGCGAGATCGACATGTCATTGTCGTTGAGGATCACCAGCAGGTTCGCGTCCATGGCGCCTGCATTGTTGAGGGCTTCGAACGCCATGCCGGCCGTCATCGCACCATCGCCGATAATGGCAACGGCCCGGCGATCGGATCCGGTTTGTTGCGCAGCGACGGCCATGCCCAAAGCGGCCGAAATCGACGTGCTGGAATGGCCTGCGCCGAAAGCATCGTATTCGCTCTCCGCCCGGCGGGGAAAGCCTGCAATTCCGCCTTCCTTGCGCAATCCAGCCATGGCTTCGCGCCGTCCGGTCAATATCTTGTGCGGGTAAGTCTGGTGTCCCACATCCCACACCAGCCGATCCTCGGGGGTATTGAAGACGTAATGGAGCGCGATGGTCAGTTCCACTACCCCCAGATTGGAGGAAAGGTGTCCTCCGGTCTGCGATACGCTGTTGATCAGGAAGGCGCGCAATTCTTCCGCGAGCTGATGCAATCGCTTGCGCTCCAGCTGGCGGAGCTGGGACGGAAAATCAATGGTTTCGAGCAATGGATACATTTAAAAGGATCGCTGCGTAATGAAATCGGCAAGTTGCGCCAGCCGCTGCCCGGCAGCGCCGAATGGAGCGATGCTATTCAGGGCATCGGAATGAAGTTCGCGCGCGAATTCCTTTGCACGGGCGAGGCCGAGAATAGTGACGTACGTCGGCTTGTTCCGCTCGGCATCCTTACCTGCGGTTTTCCCCAGCGTCGCGGTGTCGGCTTGTGTGTCCAGTATATCGTCGACGACCTGGAAGGCCAGCCCGATGCATTTCGCGAAACGGTCCAATGCCTGGATTTTGGATGCCTCGGGAGCGGCGGCGCAATAGGCGCCCAGCAGGACGGCGGCGCGGATAAGCGCTCCCGTCTTGTGGATGTGCATGAACTCCAGTTCCTGCTGTGACAGGCTGAGGCCGACACTTGCCAGATCGATGGCCTGACCTCCTGCCATGCCGCGCGAACCGCTGGCAATGGCAAGCAAATGGATCATTTTCATTTGCTGCTGTGCGTCCGGGCACAGGCCGGGTTGCGCCAGTGTCTGGAACGCCAGGCTTTGCAGGGCATCGCCCACGAGCAAGGCGGTGGCTTCGTCGAATTGCTTGTGGCAGGAGGGCTTGCCCCGACGGAGGTCATCGTCGTCCATGCAAGGCAGGTCATCGTGTACCAGGGAATAGGCGTGTATCAGTTCAACTGCCGCGGCGGCATGGTCGACCGTTTCAGGAGAGGAACCGAACAGCTCGCCGGCTGCATGGGCAAGCAAGGGGCGTACGCGTTTGCCGCCGCCAAGGATGGCATAGCGCATCGCGGCATGCAGGCGGTGGGGAGAAACCTCTGCGGAAGGCAGTAATGCCCCCAGCACGGATTCCGTACGGGCCTGTATCTGCGACGCCCAGGAAGAAAAATCAGTCATCGCTATGGGTGTAGGGTTGCAGGGTATTGTTGGCTTCATTCAGCAGCCGTACCTGCTGCTCGACATCTGCCAGGGATTTCTGGCAGTACTGCAGTAATTCGGCGCCGCGTTTGTAAGCGGCAAGCGATTGCTCCAACGGCAATTGCCCGGATTCCATTTGAGAAACAAGGGATTCGAGTTCAGCGAGCGCGCTTTCAAAGCTTTTCGGCGGGGTGTTTTTGCTCATGGAAGGATGGCCTGTGAAGGGGATGAACCGTAACAAAATAGCCGCGTCCGGTCAATTGTCTGTTGGGTGCTTTTTTTTTGGAAATCTGTCATAGTCGCTTTAACAAGACAACATAATCTTGAGGCTCGTGTGGACCTGATTGGAAAGCTGCAAGCTGTTATCAAGCCGTATGGGGAGGAATTGTTGGATACAGGGTGGCTTGATGAACTTCCGCGCGATAATTATCTCATTGCGCAAGACATCGTGCTTAAGCGGCTACGGGATTTTGTTGCAGACGAGAATCCCTTCGACTCCGCGGCGTTGCAGGCGCTGATCCGAATCGACGAACGCGCCCGGCAGAATGTGGCAATGCTGACAAAGCAATATGTCAGCGCTCCGGTGCTTCCGTACGAAATCGACGAACGGCTTTGGCAGTCCGTCTACAATTACTATCATGTCCTCGAGCGCGCCTATCAGGCTTTCCTTGATCGCTACGATGGCCAGATCAGCCAGTCCCCCATTTCCAAAGATGCTCCCCAATTATTATTGAATCTGGTCGATTGCCTGCGGTGTTCGGCCAAGTGGCGTTATCTGCGCTATCAGGCGATGTCGGAAGGCGGCTGGGCGCGGCTGCATCGTCTTTATCAGCTTGGCGAAAGGCTGGGCTGCGTCACTACCGTATTGAAGCGTCATGCGGATGGCCCGGATACTTCCTTGATGTCCTGCTATCTGCAAGCCTTGATGCTGGATACCCTCAACCATACCAGCATGTTGAAGAGCGAGATTGAATTGCTCGCCGATTGGCTTGGCGGGTGGTGCGGAATACTCTCGCTCGATCGGGAGTATTCCGAGCAGCGGCATCTGTTCTTCGTGGCGCTGGAGGAAGACCGCGGTGGACGTCGTATCCGTCATTTCGATCCCGCTCCGAGCTATCGTTATTGGGATACCGACAAAGTGGTGCTGCAGGTCGAGCGGCTTGCCCAATATATTCGGCAAAACAGGATGCCCGAAGGCCTGACTCTGCCCTCAAATGTCGGATTCTCCGATTGTCACCTTCTGGTCGAGCATATGCTGGTGGAATGGTCGCGCAACGTTTATCGCCGTCAACGCCGGATCGACGAGCGCGACGAAGTGGCGAAGGTTGCACAAGTGGTCAACGGTGTTTTGAATGTCTGCCAGCACGTGAAGAATGTGCTGTATAGCCGCGGGCGGTCCATGCCGCATGACGAGCTCAATGTGCGCCCGTTGCCGAGTACAGAGGTCAAGCCGGAAGCCGAAACCGAGCCGGGTGGCATAGTCCTGTCCGGCCTCAGCGGCGAAAAATGGACCATCAACAATGAAAGCAAGTACGGCTTCGGCGCTGTAGTAAACGGTGAGCTCAACCTGTGGCTGCGCCCGGGCCGCGTCATTGCGCTGGATTACGAGCTGAACCCCGACATGCCAGTGGTCGGCGTGGTGCGCAGCGTCAAGCAGTTGGCTGGCAATAAGCGGCATGTGGGGATCGAAGTACTTTGCCACACACCTGCATACGTCCGGCTGAAACATCTTTCGCTGAGCGCACAGCCGCAGGACTTTCTGCCGGCCGATATTTTTATTGCCTCGGCGCTGGCCACGCAAGGCCAGCCACCATTCTCCGCACTTTATATATCCAAGGACGAAGAAAAGGATATCCCCTCAACGCTGCTGTTGCCGCGCGTCGAGTTCATCGCCGGCGGCATCTTCGAATTAAGGACCGAGCACTACCATAGTCAGGTGCGCCTCGGGCGTGTCATTGAGCAGAAGGACGACTGGGTGCGCGTCGAAGTCCAACTGCCGGGGAGCGAAGCCTCGCTTTAAACCGGTGGTAGGGAACGCAGGATGAAGTTGCGGATATCGGCGATTTCTTCATTGCAGACCGAGTGCGGCATAGGATATTCATGCCACTCGATACCGTATCCGAATCCTTCCAGGAAAGCCTTTGACGCATCGGCCGTGCCTGACGGAATGATGTCATCGAATTTGCCATGCGCCATGAATATCGGGAGGTTCTGGTTATCAGCGCTCCGTTCGTTCTGCAATTTTTCGTGCAGCGGCAGATAAGTCGACAATGCCATGATGCCTGCCAGCCTTTCCGAGTACCGCAGGCCAGTATGCAACGCAATGGCCCCGCCTTGCGAGAACCCGGCCAACAGGATGCGGCCAGCCACGATGCCTCGGTTCTTTTCCTGACTAATCAAGTCTTCAATCGCGCCTTGCGATTTGCGTATCCCGGATTCGTCCTGCCGGTCCGCGATGTCGCTGCCATAGATGTCGTACCAGGCCGGCATCACGTAGCCGCCATTGACCGTCACGGCAATGGCCGGTGCGTGGGGAAGTATGAATCGTACATTCGGCATCGGTTGCAATGCTTGTACTACCGGCGCGAAGTCATAGCCATCCGCACCCAAGCCATGAAGCCAGATGATGCTTGCATCAGGTTTTGGGCCGGAACAGATTTCTAATGGTTGCACTGTGCTCATCACTCTTTATCGAATGCGAAAGCGATATTCTGCCATGTCTGCACTGCTTATCTGTCAAACCTGCGGCTTATACGCTATGCTGGAAGAAAAATGCTTTTAATTCATAGACCTCCCATGCCGAATGACTAGCAACGGTTTTTTCAGGCGTCATCGTATCCGCATTGTGCTCAGCCTTGCGGTCGTATTGGTTTTTCTGGCGAATGCCGTGGGTTCCATTCCTTACGATTTCACTGCGCGGCTTGAAAATTACGCTTACGACCTTCGGCTCAACCTGACGATGCCGAATACGGTGGACAAGCGCATCGTCATTGTCGATATCGATGAAAAAAGCCTGAGGGAGCAGGGACATTGGCCATGGAGTCGCGACAAGCTCGCACGCATGGTTGATATGCTGTTCGATCGCTATGAGATCGATGTGCTCGGCTTCGACATGGTGTTTGCTGAAAAGGACGAAAGCTCCGGACTGCAAAATCTGGAGGAATTGGCAAAGACGGACCTTGAAGGGGATGACGATTTCCAGGCGGCGCTGAAAAAAGTCAGGCCTCGCCTGGACTACGATGGGAAATTCGCAGAAAGCCTGAAGAATCGCCGCGTGGCCTTGGGCTATTATTTCAGGCACGATCAGGGAGAAGCGGGGAACGTGGGCTTGCTTCCGCCGCCGTTATTCGAACAGGGTAAAGTGGATGTCGACCGGCTGAATGTAGCAATCGCGGGTGGGTACACAGGCAACCTGCCTGAGTTGCAAAAAAATGCTGCTGGAGGTGGTTATTTCAGCGTATCCAATCTGGATGAAGACGGCGTATTCCGCCGCTTGCCCTTGCTTGAGATTCATGATGGCGCTGTGTACGAGACACTTTCCCTGGCATTGGCGCGGTTGGCTCTTAATGAAAGCGGAATTCGCTTGGGATATGCCGAAAGCGAAGCAGGTTACGCGGAGCTCGAGTGGGTTCAGCTTGCCAGTGGTCGTATCCCGGTCGATGCCCATGTCTCCGCACTTATCCCCTATCGGGGAGCGGAAGGCAGTTTCCCCTATGTTTCGGCGACCGATGTATTGGGTGGCAAGGTGGCGCCGGAAACCCTCAAAAATGCCATCGTGCTGGTTGGAACCACCGCGGCCGGTTTGAAGGATTTGCGCGTGACCCCGGTGCAAAGCGTATATCCCGGTGTCGAGGTGCATGCCAACATGATCGCCGGCATCCTGGACCAGGATATCAAGCAACGCCCGGCCTATACCGCGGGCGCGGACTTCCTTGTCTTGTTGGCCGCTGGCCTGCTGCTGGCGTTATGGTTGCCGGCATTGAGCCCGATATGGGCAACGCTTGTGGCCGGATCGATGGTCCTGCTGGTGACCGCTTTCAATTTGTATGTCTGGCAAGAGCTCGATCTGGTTTTGCCGATTGCGGCAGTCTTGCTGCTGATAGTGATTCTCTTTGTTTTCAATATGTCTTACGGCTTTTTCGTCGAGTCGCGCGGCAAGCGTCAGCTGGCCGGACTTTTCGGCCAATACGTTCCGCCGGAACTGGTGGATGAAATGGCGAAGGACCCCGGAGCCTTCAGTTTGGAAGGCGAAAGCCGCGAAATGACTGTGCTGTTCTCCGATGTGCGAGGATTTACCAATATCTCGGAAGGGCTCGACCCTAAGCAACTCACGCACCTGATGAACGAATACCTCACGCCCATGACAGAGGTCATCCACCAGAATCGCGGCACCATAGACAAGTACATGGGTGATGCGATCATGGCCTTCTGGGGAGCCCCTTTGCGCGACGAGCAGCATGCGAGGCATGCGTTGCAGACGGCGTTGGGTATGATTGAACGCCTTACGGTTTTGGAGGAGCAGTTCAAGGCAAAGGGGTGGCCTGCGATCAATATTGGGATTGGGCTCAACACCGGAGTGATGACGGTGGGCAATATGGGCTCTGAATTCCGCATGGCGTATACAGTGATGGGCGATGCCGTGAACCTGGGGTCGCGACTGGAAGGACTGACGAAGGAGTACGGCGTCCAAATCATCGTCAGCGAATTTACCCGGTCGGCGATACCCGATTTCATTTTCCGCGATCTCGACCTGGTGCGGGTGAAAGGCAAGGACAGGCCGGTCGGGATTTACGAGCCGATTTGCGCTGTGGGAGATAACAATGAGCAGCTCATGGAGGAGCTCTCCCTTTACGGCGAGGCGCTGGCGTTATATCGTGCCCAGCAATGGGACGCGGCCATTGGGAAGTTCAATGGGTTGAAGCAACGTTATCCCGGACGATATCTCTATGACTTATATACAAAACGCATCGCTTATTTCCGCGAGTACCCGCCAGGCGCCGGGTGGGATGGCGCGTTTACGTTCAAAACAAAATAATGAAAAACAATAATTCAGTTCAAGTCCGCATATTGGGCTGTAGCGGAGGAATCGGCGGCCATCTCCGTACCACTTCCATCCTGGTCGACGACGATATCCTTATTGACGCCGGGACTGGGGTCGCGGATCTTTCCATCGATGCCCTGAAGGCGATCGACCATATCTTCGTGACGCATTCGCATCTCGACCATATCGTCTGCATTCCCTTGCTGTTGGATACAGTCATGGGCATGCGCGAAAAACCCGTTACCGTGCATGCGACTCGGGAAACCTGGCAGATACTCAAGGATCATATCTTCAACTGGAAAATATGGCCGGATTTCAGTGTGATCCCGAATGAGACGAATCCTTTCTTGCGTCATCATGAAATCCGGCTGGGTGAAACGGTGGACATTGAGGGGCGTAGAGTTACGCCGATTCCAGCCAATCACACGGTTCCCGCGGTTGGCTTTCAGCTTGATAGCGGCCGAGCGAGTTTGGTCTTCACGGGAGACACGACAAGCTGCGAGGCCTTGTGGGAAACCCTGAACCGTATCGATAATCTCAAATATCTCATTATCGAAACCGCATTCGGGAACAATGAATCCGCACTCGCCCAGCTTTCACGCCACTTGCATCCATCGCTTCTGTTCGAAGAACTCGATAAGCTGAAGCTTGCTCCCGAGATTTTCATCACGCATCTCAAACCCGGCGAAGAGCATGAAATCATGCGTCAGGTAAGCAACGGCGCGATGCGGTTTAATCCTCAGCTAATGATGCCGCAACAAACTTTTATTTTGTAATCTGAAATAGAGCCAAGTCATGCAACCTGCCACAGCCTCACTGCTTACAACATTGGAACCGATTGCTGCCCTTTCTCCAGGACGGGTGGAAGAACTCGCAGCCATGTGCGTCGTTGAAACCGTGAGCCAAGGACTGAATCCATTCCGCATGAATGTCGTGCAGAGCGAGCAACTCCTTTATTTGTTGAAAGGCGAACTCAAGCTTGCCTACACGGATGGTCGGAGCGATACGCTGCAAGGCGGCAACGATGCAACACGCCATCCCGTCGTTTCCGACAAGGCTTCGTTGAAAGAGACGGTAGCCATGACGGATATCCAGATTCTGCGCATCGATGCTGACCTGCTCGACATCATGCTGACTTGGGACCAATTGGCAAAATATAAGAAAAGTGTACCTGAGTCAGACAAGCGGGAGCTTAATGCAGGCAAGTGGATGGATAGTACCTGCGTATTTAGTGCGGAATCGCTAAAAAACGGTATCTTTAAAGCCTTACCGCCTGCCAACGTAGAGGAGATGTTTCGACGCATGGAGCGTTTGCAGGTCGGGGCGGGGCGCGAGATTGTGCGCCAAGGCGACGAAGGGGATTACTATTATTTGATCGAGCAAGGTGTTGCCGAAGTGACTCGCGCTGCCGAGATGGGCGCTATGCCTGCTGTAGTTGCCGTGCTTGAGTCTGGCCAAGCATTTGGCGAAGAGGCGCTAGTCTCGGGCAACAAGCGCAATGCTAATGTCGTCATGCGCAGTGATGGCGCGCTCCTTCGTTTGGGAAAGAGTGATTTTGTAGAATTATTAAAAAAGCCTTTACTTGTTCAGATCGGGCTGGAAGAAGCCAAATGCAGGATTCGCGATGGTGCGCAACTGCTGGATGTGCGCACTCCCAGCGAGTTTGAGCTGAAACATTTTCCGCAAGCCGTCAATGTGCCATTGCACGACATTCGCAATGCCATGAAACAGCTCGATCCCAACCGACAATACATCACATTTTGTCAGACGGGTCGGCGAGCCTCGGCGGCTGCCTTTCTGCTGGCGCAAGGCCGCTTTCAGGTTTCGGTGTTTTCGGCGAGATGAACCCCTACGCTGATGTATTCGGTTTGTTCCGAAAAGGACGTGGTAGAGTCTAAGTCTGCTATTGTGGCTGACTGATAAGCCTAGCTACCTGTTAACAAGCGAGTTTTTAACTTCACGTGCTTGACATATTGATATCCAGTATCATCTGTGCAGTATTCATCGACATCTACTTTTCCGCTTTGCGCAAGAGTTTCTCGGCAGAGTAAAGAAGCGCGCTAACAAGCAGTTCGCTGTCGAGTCGCCGGATACTGTGAAATCGCCCCGTCTGTCCTAGGCACTATTTTCATTCTTACACTCTCACTGAAAAGGCGTCGATCCACTCACCGAAAGATATGATCCGCCATGGCAGAAAGGAGAAGTTCTTTCTCCCTTGAATGATTTCTTCAATTAACAAGCGAGTCCGCTCAGGATGGAGAATCCCATTTGCGACTTCGATTGCGTGGGCGGTTTTATCCCGAAAAAGATGAGGGGCCTGCTCGCGCAGCCATACTTCCTCTGGCGTCACAAAGCCAAGTTTATCTAGACGACCGCAGATGCTAGGTGGCAAAATTCCATTCATTGCTCCTCGTAGTACCCGCTTGGTGACCCCTCTGGAGATTTTAAATTCGTCAGGCAATCCAAGGGTAAATTCAACGAGGCGATAATCCAGAAACGGAACGCGTGATTCAATAGAGTGGGCCATTGAGTCGCGATCTTCCCAATGCAGAAGCATTTGGAGATTTGATGCTGTTAATTGAGAATAGGACAAGGCTTGTACCGAGGCTTTACGAGCGCCGCTTTCTATAAATGGGTCTCGCGGCGTGGCTCCGAGCTTATCCATATTTATCCAGTGGCCATACCCTGTTAACTGACGAAGGAATGGGTATGCGCAGATAGGCATCAGATGATTTGCCAAGTGTCGGGAACTGCTTGAAAAGCTGTATCCGTGCAATTTTCGCATGGCCTGCATAGCGTGCATAAGCTCCAGCCACCGTAGTGACCGGAATAACGTGGAAAGCTGCGGCCAGAAGTAGCCGTGATAGCCAGCGAGTTGCTCGTCCGCTCCTTGTCCGTCCAGCATCACTTTTACATTGTTCTTGGCAGCCAGGCGAAATACATTCCACTGGGCATAAATGCTGGTAGAGCCATAAGGCTCGTCTTGATGCCATGTAATCGTTGGGGATTCATCGAATAGCCTGTCTAATGACGGATAGACGTAGTGTGCTTCGATCCCGGTTTCTGCTACTACAGCTTCAATCCATTTGCGCTCGTCGAATCGGTCAACATCCGCACATGCTGAAAACGACTTCAGCAATACGGAGCCATTATCTTTCAACAGCCGTTTGATCACGCATACGATGGATGATGAATCCAATCCTCCTGAAAGGCAGGATCCTACGGGCACATCCGCGCGTAGCCGGAGTCGTACAGAGTCCAAAAAAAGTTCACAGAACTCTTCACTAGCGTCTTCAAAGGTCCCCGAAAAAGATTTGGGGGTTAGCGTATACCAGCGTTCCACGGGGAAAATGGATGGTAACTTATTGGAACAAGGCAGCCGTAATTGATGGCCTGGAGGTAACTGAAGAACCCCTTCAAACATGGTTTCATTTGTATGGTCACTCAATCCATAGGCAAGGAAATCATAACCGCGTTGCCCGTTGAGCCTAGCTTCCCATCCCGGAAGTGCACTGAATTGTTTGATTTCGGAAGCAAAGGCAAATAGTCCATCAGGCGATACCCAGTAATACAGTGGTTTGACGCCAAATCGGTCGCGAGCAAGAAAAACCTCTTGCTGCCGTGTATCGTAAATGGCCAAAGCCCACATGCCATTGAAACGATGTAAACATTCCGTACCCCATTGCCGATAGGCTGCAAGGATGACTTCAGTATCGGAGTGTGAAGTGAAATGATGCCCCAAGGCTTCAAGCTCTTTACGCAATTCGATGTGATTGTAGATTTCACCGTTAAATACGATCCACAAGTCCATGTCAGGAGAGGACATGGGCTGGTGGCCGCATGGGGAAGGGTCGATGATGGCAAGGCGTCGATGGCCAAAAGCCAATTTTACTGGGTGGAGATCAAACGGAAAGATAGGTTTGTTAGGTGTATACGATAATGTGGAGGCGTAGACTTCCCGGGGAGTGTCCACCCCACCCAGAACTTGAGGATGGGCATGTGTATTTGCAAGTAGCATATACCCTTCATCATCCGGGCCTCGATGTCGGACAAGTTCCGACATTCGGTGGATCAGTCCAACTGGTTGCGGATGTGGCGAGTAAAAGCCGGCTATGCCGCACATCGTCGTGGCCCAATCAATCTATCAACCTCTTCCAATATTAGGGGTTCGAATGCCTCAAAGCTTAATATGGCCGCTGCCGCATGAGCGGCTTGCTTGTAATTTTGAATATCAGGCGTGGTTATGGCATTAAGTTTTTCTGCAATGTCTGCTGGCTCAAATGTGTCTGCAACGATACCGACTCCATACTGTTGGGTAAGCCTCGCCATTTCTGACGTGGGGCCAATTGCGATGCCCAATCTTGCTTGAATGAATTCGAAGAATTTATTTGGCAGGGCATGGGCATTGTTAAAGTTCGAGGGTTCGAGGATGTAGAGGCCAATATCGTAAGGATTAATGAATGAAGGAATTTTCTCCATACTAACTGGTGGAAGAAATCTGATGCGCGGGTTGCCTGAAGCGCGCTTTTCCAACTTGCGTAAATAGGCAGGCTGGCTTGGAACCAACATGAAGTCAAGCGTGAAGCGGCAATCCAAATAATTCATAAGATCAATCATTTTTTCCAATTTGCGCGATGAGATGGCTCCTCCGTGATGGATCATACGAATTTTTCCATCCTCTAATTGAGAAGGGAGCAGTGGTTGGCGCGGAGAGGCGTTGGGAACTACTTTGGCAGATACGCCATAGTTCTTTTTATATTCTTCTGCGATTCCATAACCGACAGTAAACATTCCACTGGCTTGATACAGATATTGTCTGCAGAGATACTCCTTGTAGGGTTTTGAGAGCATTCTCCAAGGAAGAAATTCGTCAAATTCCCGAGGAGAGTATTCATGTGCATCATAAAGTACGGGTTTTCCCTGAGCTATCATCAGGGCTAAAGGCAATGTTTCGATGTCATTGGCCAGCACTAGATCGAAACTGCAAGTTTTAATATCCGCCATGAGTGGCTTGTCAATCATCTGAGAGATTGAGGCCCAGTAGTGCCATTCAAATCTTCTGGACAACAAGGTGACCGCTCGTGCCAATTTCTGCAGAATGGAAAGAGCAGGCGGTTTTGGGAGTTGATAATAACCTGCTAGATTAGGTACCCTTTCTCCGAACCCGGCCACGTAAACCTTGTAATGGCCAGATAATAAGTGGAGGTGGCGGCCTACCCGAGGATCACAACGTATCTCTGTGAAGGCGATGATCAAGATCGACTTCATTTCATCAGCCTCAATACGAGAAAATTACGCAGGATAATGAAGGCTATCTCGCCAATACTCCAAGCGGATAGTGCAATTTCCAGGGATAGTCTGGAAAACCCGACAAAACAGATGATGCGATAGATCACCACGAAAATATCCAGTCGCATACACATCGGAAGTGCGCCAACTACAATGGCATTGGCCGTTGTGGGAGAGCTGACAAAAATAACAAATAGCATGGGGGCCATGATAGCGGCCATTCTTCCCGCATGTTCCCATTGAAGGCCAAATAACCAAGTAAAGATAGGTTCGCCAAACGCCATGATTACGATCGTCGGCAACATCCCTATCAGGGCAAGTATTTTCCAGGTTTTAAATTGAAGTGCGCGGGCAATGTTCTTGTCTGGCCATGCTTGGGAAAAGCGCTGATAAAACACTAAGCCCACAGCGCCGCCGATCAAGGCCATCGGCATTGCGAGCACGCGCCAGGCCAAACTGAATTGTCCGGCTTGCTCCTGCGAAAACCATGCAGTGATTAGCAATATCGGGAGCTGTTGGGTGATTACATCCAATAGGGAAGTTGGAAGGAGATATTTAGGAACGGAAGCGTAAGTACGTGCAGCCGAGAGCAAAGGATTTATCGACCAATATTTATAAAGCGCCATAGCCCCCGCCGACATGAGAAACGCCCCTGCAAGTAGACCAACGATCTGTGCAACGAGCAGTCCGGAGCTAAGGCCTGCCATTCCGAAGATGATACCTAATCCTGCGATTGTTGCACTTTGGGCGACCCGTACTTTGGCGATCCACGCATAATTTTTCTTGCGGTTCATCCAAGCAGTGCCAGTTGCCAGGATTGCTGCTGCAGTCCCCGAGAGGGCTGCCAGTGGCAACCATGTTCCTAATGGTGCGATACCTAGAGCCGATTCAACCTTATACGGCAATATGAATGTGGCAATAATGACAAGGCTGCCTAGCATGGCAACGAGTGAAACGCATACTCCAACGAGTGCATAAGACTCGGTTTCTACTTTGGGAAGCAGGATGGTGGTTTCGTACCGTAGCGTGAGCATACTCGCTAGTATGGTCGATATGGCGGTAAAGATCGCCAACAGACCGAATTCCCCAGGAGAGTACAATCGGGAGAGAATAGGTATGCACATAATCAGGATTCCTTGCGACAGGGCTGTTCCCATGCTGAGAACGGATGTGTCGCGAAGCATTTGATTTGCCTGTGCGCGGGTAATGATGTTTGATAACTGTCGAAAAGGAGAGAAAAGAGACGGGGATTGCATTTGTCTATTGCTCTCCCGTTATCAGAATCTCGAAAGAGCCATTGGACCAAACGACCTCATAATCATGACGTTGCTCAAATTTGGCAAAAATCCGACGGCTCTCGTCCTCGCGATCCTCGGTGCCCATGGTGGAGGAATTTTCAGGCCACTGCCTTGAGGAAGTGTTTATTTTGGCGCGAACAATGACGGGTAAGGTGGTTGCATTAATCTCTTTCAGACGTAGCAAGCGATCAATCTTGGAAGGTCCATAAAGCATAGGCCAAGGATTGCCGAGCCAAGGGCGGGTTTTTGTAAGGAAATGGATGAGTGGCATTTCATTATAGGCGAGGAGGCTGTCACCCGGTCGCACATATTTAGGCAAGGCCCTGAGCAGTTCGCCTACAACATGGGCTCGCGCCTCCGTAGTCAAACAACCTATCAGCAGCGGGGCGGCGATGCTATGGGTCATGGCTAAACGGTCTTCGCTGTCTCGATAAGTATATAGCCACGAGGTGACGATCGCATTGATTCCGATGGCAAGTAATATGGTGTTGACGAAAGTCTGTCTGGCGGGGTCAAGTGATAGTGGTACGTCTGGCGTGCGGTTAGGTTGTTTCAGCAACCATGTCATGACGAGCGGCAGAGCGAGCCAGAGCCCATACATGGCATTCCGCATTCCAGTGTTGGATCCTAGTGGGGTGAGCATCAGCACCATGAATGCGATGAATGCCATCAAGGCAAGCGGCTGTCTGTTGTGCCGTTCCATTGCGATTATCGCTATGAGTGATAGATAAAAAAAGCCAACGAGTATCCACTTCCACAGGTCTTCATAATAAAAAATGGCCGCGAGCAAGGTTGCACATATCAAAATCAGCCCTTTGCGTAAGGCATTTTTTCGAGTGGCAATCCATTGTGAGGCTACGGCGCCCGTTATTGCAAATATGCTTGCCAGCATGAATGCCTTTAAGTGGTCCTGAACGAACATCTTGAGCAGGCCAGATCCAGAGTGATGCGAGTTCGGGTCTGTCGCCATCCCCAAAATGGCATATATGCCTTCGAAGTAAAATTGCTGGTGGTCATGCCAAGAGATAAGCATCCAGATCAAGGTTATGCCTAGCATGGCTCCGCTTAGAAAATACGCCGTCCCTCTCAGTGTGATCCATATACTCCAGTGTTTGGACCAGGCATGGAGCCAAACTGCCGATACCAGCAAGACTCCGAGAATGTTAGGGAAACGCACAAAAATATTGGCCCCCAGAACCATGCCCGCCAGCATAATCAGTGCTCGACTCTCTTTTATCAACCCATGAAATAGCAGGATTGCGCCGACCGTATAAAACAGGGCTGTCAAGTTGTTATACCCTATCCAGTTCTCGGAGGCTTTGCCGATAAAAAGCGTTACCAAGAATATTATTGTGGCGAGGAAACGACTATGGCCAAATATGGAGGCGAGCCCCGCATACGCTGATAATGCTGTGATGGTAATGACTAGAACATAGGCTAGCTTATAAGAGATTACTGCTCCGCCGAAAAAAGCACCCAACCAGTGTCCAATGAAATAACTTAACCAATTGACCAGCCCCTCTCCAATACCTTCTGGAGCGATATAGAACTGCTGATGGCCGGTGAGCGAATAGCCCAAGTCGGTGAAGTCGAGGCCCTGCCAGATGAGGAGGACCTGCCATGTCAATGAGCCAGCCGCTAACCATATGAAAGGCTGGCGAATTAGCCTATTAACCATGGATGGACTTCAGTGCATCGCCAAGTTCATCGACTATCCTCGACTGATGGTGTTCTTCAATGCCTAGCCACAGTGGCAGACGCAACAAGGTATCTGCCGCTTGTCGGGTAACGCTCAGGTCGCCTACGGTCTTGCCACATTTTTTGCCATACGGCGATGTATGAAGCGGAACATAGTGGAAAACTGCGCTAATCCCGCGTGTCTTGAGATGATCAATCGCTTGCGCGCGTGTATTGAAATCGGCCAGCAATATGTAATACATATGTGCATTGTGCTTGCAGTCGGCTGGTATTATTGGGCGGCGCAGATACCCCTTTTGCTCCATTGGCTCGAGCAGCGCGTGGTATTGTTGCCAGAGATGGAGACGTCTTTGCGTGATGAGTTCCGCTTCCTCCATTTGCGCCCATAGAAAGGCTGCAACCATTTCGCCCGGCAAATAGGATGAGCCAAAATCCATCCAGGTGTATTTGTCCACCTGCCCACGGAAGAACTGGCTACGATTGGTGCCTTTCTCGCGAATAATCTCGGCGCGCTTGGCGAAGTATGAGTCGTTTACGAGAAGTGCTCCGCCTTCACCAGAAATCACGTTTTTCGTCTCATGAAAGGAATATGTTCCCATGTGACTAATGGCACCCAGCGATTTTCCTTTGTATGTGGACATCACCCCTTGTGCTGCATCCTCAATAACTAACAGGCCATGACGGTGGGCGATATCCATAATGGTATCCATTTCGCAAGCTACTCCCGCGTAATGCACTGGCACAATGGCTTTTGTGCGCGGAGAGATCGCTGCCTCGATTCGAGTCTCATCGATATTTAGGGTATCTGACCGGACATCAACAAATACCGGTACCGCTCCCCGCAATACAAATGCATTTGCCGTCGAAACGAAAGTGTAGGACGGCATGATGACTTCATCGCCTGCCTGAATATTTGCCAAGATCGCCGCCATTTCCAATGCAGCCGTGCATGAATGGGTAAGCAATGCCTTGCCGGATTTTGTTTGGTGCTCCAGCCATCGATGGCAGCGCTGCGTAAATGGGCCATCGCCGGCCAACATGCCATTGGCATGAGCCTCTGTTATGTAGAGTAATTCTCTACCAGTCATGAAGGGTTTGTTGAAGGGGATCACGTTTGCCATACTCTCTCAACCGCGAGCGGCGATAACTGTTCCAAGTATGATTAAACCCACGCCAAGTATCCTGTGCGATGTTAAGGGCTCGTTGAGCAGCCATCCGCTTAATAACAATACCGCAACGAAATTCAAACTCATGAATGGGTAGGCATAACTAAGCTCGAACTTGGTCATGGCAGCCATCCATGCGAGTGAAGCCAGAAAGGCTGCAATTACCCCGGAAAAAACAATAGGGTCGAATAGGAGAGAGATTAAGAATCTTAATTTTTCAAAGGGGTATTCCGGAAGAGCACCGAATTTTGGGATACGCCATTTAATGGCAAGTTGCCCATAAACCGTAAATAGGATGGTTAAAAGAATGTACAGGTAATTTTCAGGCTTCACTATCGGAGGCTCTGTCAATGCGAAGAATATATTTTTGGCCATTGATAATAAAAAAGGCGGGGTAGCGATCGTTATCTACTACACGTAATAATGGAAATAGCTGCTGCAGTGAGAGGCTGATATCTAGCTCGCTATCTTTTTGCGTTCTGCGTCGGTAATAAGTGGGTGTTCCCATTTGGGGTTGGGGTTTTAAAACAGCCCCCTCCTTGACGAACCGCAAGCACATTTCCACTACTTTTTTTCCTTGTTTCTCTTTGATCTCATTGTTTAATTCGTGGCCATCGAGGTAGATGATATCCCTCATGTAAACCATGCCTGCATCTATCTCAGGCATCGCCTCAAAAAGGCATATCGGAATAAGGTTGCTTCCGGCAAGTACTTGCCAGGCGAGTGGCGAGAAGCCTCTGCCGTGAGGCAAATCGCTGGGATGAACGACTAGGTTGTGTTGGTTTTTAAGCAGGTTCTGTGCACTGACGATACGAGTGCAGCCAAGGAAGAAAGAAATGTCTCCTCGTGGGATATCATTCTGCGTATGGATAAGCGTAGCGCTATGCCCCATTTGTGCCAAATCAGAAAGTAGCAACCGAGCCCATTCCATAATCCAACTGGTCGGATCATCAACTAATATTGAAATGATCACGTGCTGGATTCGCTTTCGGTGTTGATGGTTTCTTTCACAATATATAGGGGGCGATTTTTTGTATTGTCAAAAATTTTACCTATATATATGCCGACAATACCAACAACAATCATATGAATCCCACTCAGGAACCATATGGAAATGATGACGCTCGACCAACCCGAGACGGAAATGTCACCCATCATTGCTTTCCAAAATACAAAAATGGAATAAATCATTGCGATTATGGAAATCATAAAGCCAAGTCCGACAATAATTTTTAATGGCTTATTGCTAAACGACAGAATGACGTTTCCTGCCAATTGAAATAATTTCTTCCATGAATAAGCGGAGGCGCCGCTATGGCGGTCGCTATGTTGGATATCGATAAAGCTTGTTGAGAATCCCACCCACTGGACCATTGCTGGGAAGAAGCGGATGCGGTCACCCATGGATGAAACCGCCTTGATGACGGTTGATCGATAAATGCCAAAATTGGCGATCCTGGAATCCAATTTGGAGTCGGTCAGGAACCCCAATAATCGATAAAATAATTCGGACGATTTGCGTTTGATCCACCGGTCTCGACGCTCTATGCGGCGGCCTAATACAATGTCATATCCTTGGAGAATTTTCTCATAGAGTTGAGGGATTTGCGTTGGATCATCCTGCAGATCGCAATCCATAACTACGACAAAATCCCCTTTGGCGATGTCCAGTCCGGCAAAAATGGCAGAGTGTTGGCCAAAGTTTCTGGAAAAGTTAAGCCCTTTGACGCGAGAGTCTCTGTGGCAGAGTTCCCGAATAGTTTTCCAAGAGCCATCGGGACAGGCATCGTTGACAAGGATGATCTCGAAACTTGTGTTCTGCTTTTCCAGCGTCCCTATCAATTGCTTATATAAATCGACAATGCACGAGTTGCACCCATATACAGGAATAACTACGGATAGAAGCATCTGTGTTTCCATAAACCTAGATGGTTTAGTGTAAGGCTGCGGTCACGTTAAATGTTGCTAGAGGTTGCAAGCAATTTTTGGGTGATCAATTGAATATCCTCTCGGCGCATATAAGGGCTCATGGGAAGGCTGAGAACTTTTTCCGCAGCGATTTCTGCTTCCGGAAAAGTATCTTCTTTCCAGCCATGAGTGGCAAAAACTGGCTGCAAGTGAAGCGGGATAGGGTAGTGGATGGCGGTTGGAATCCCTGCAGCGTTTAGCCTATCGCACACTGTGCTTCTGTCATTTACTTGTATTGTGTATTGAGCGTAGACACTAGTGTTATAGGCAGCAATATAAGGGGCTACGATGCATGAGCCACGATTGCTTTCTGGGCTAGTAATAGCAGCGGTTAAAAGAGCGGTATAGTAGGATCCAATCTTTTGACGTTGCTCTACTTCCCAATCAAAACGCTCAAGCTTTGCAAGCAGAATAGCGGCTTGGATACTGTCCAGCCGACCGTTGATGCCGATGCGAGCGTGATGATAGCGACGCTCTTGGCCGTGAGCGCGGATTTCTCGCATAATTTTGGCTAGGGCGTCATCATTGGTGAACAATGCGCCGCCATCACCATAGGCACCTAATGGCTTGCTTGGGAAAAAGCTAGTGGAACCTATGGTACTGAGACCGCAGGAACGGCGCCCCTTGTAGGTGGCGCCGAAAGATTGCGCGCCATCTTCGATGACAGGCAAGTCATATCTTTTGGCAATCGCATTGATCGCGTCGATATCTGCGCATTGACCATAAAGGCTGACTGGCATGATGGCGCGTGTTCGAGGGGTGATGGCGGCTTCAATCTTTCCAGGATCGATATTGTAAGTACGCGGATCGATGTCGACAAATATCGGTTTCGCACCTAGCAATACGATCATCTCGCCGGTTGCGATGAAGGTGAATGGAGAGGTGATGACTTCGTCACCTGGGCCGATACCGAGCGCCATCATTGCGATTAGTAAAGTATCGGTGCCGCTGCTGGCGGTGATGCAATGTTTGACGTCAACATATTCCGCAAGCTTTTCTTCCAACTCCGTGACTTCCGGCCCCATGATGTATTGTCCATGTTCCAGAACCCTGTCTATGCGCGCCTTAATGCTATGTTCGAGCGCTTTGTATTGGGTCTTGAGGTCGATGAAAGGGATCGCTTGTGACATGTGTTATCCAAGGAAAATGCATTGTCTCACGGCAAGGCGATAAATAGCGCCAGTTGCGGGGCATTTTGCCTCGCCACTGCCTGTCAAAGGTAACGCCAGTCGCTCTCCATGCCGACTTATCCAGCCGATTTGTCTGGCTGGTACGCCGACCATTAAGGCATAGTCCAGAACGTCCCGATTGACCACCGCTCCAGCGCCAATGAAGGCATATTCGCCTATAGTAGTGCCGCAGATGATGGTGCAGTTGGCGCCTAGGGTGGCTCCCTTTTTTACCAGAGTGTCGCGGTACTCGTGCTTGCGTGGAACTGCCGAACGCGGATTCCGGACATTGGTGAACACCATGCTGGGGCCGCAGAATACGTCATCCTCCAACGTGACGTTGTCATATACCGAGACGTTGTTTTGGATCTTGACGTTGTTGCCGATGACGACCTCGTTCCCAATATAGACGTTTTGACCCAAGGAACAATCTTCGCCGATCCTTGCTCCCGTAGAGACATGCGTCCAGTGCCAGATGCGCGTCCGTTCGCCAATAATGGCGCCTGGATCGACGATCGCGGAAGAATGTGCCTCGAATGGCATGTCAGTATTCCAGCGGCAACGACACTCGGTGGCCGTCTCGTGCCGAGATATACGCGGCGATAAGCAGTTCCAGCGACGACAGACCTTCGCGTCCGTCGGTTTCTGGTTCAGCTTCGCCGCGCAGGGTGCGGATCACGTTCTCATAGTAGAGTGGATGGCCATAGCCATATACTGAAGTAGTCTGGTAGCTGGCGTGGCATACGGCTTCGTCGTCTGCATCTGGCTCAGCAAAATCCCAGTGCTGGATTTCGTTAACGGCTACTCCGCCAACCCGCACGCTGCCCTTCTCGCCGAGGATGGTGATAGAGCCTTCCATGTTCCTGGGATAGGTCAGCATGGTGACGTTAACTGAGCCCAGCGCCCCCGAGCGCCACTTGACATTCATGACGCCGGTATCTTCGACCTGGATGTCGCGCGCCAGCGTGCCGACATAGGCGTGCACGCTCTCCACTGGGCCGATTAGCCAATCGAGCAGGTCAATGTAGTGGCTGGCCTGGTTCATGAATGCGCCGCCATCGAATTCCCAGGTGCCTCGCCATTTCGCACTGTCGTAGTACTCCTGCGGGCGCGTCCAGAACACGTTCAGGTTGACCATGTAGATGCGGCCGAATCGCTTTTTCTCTACCGCGCGCTTGAGCAGTTGCAGCGTAGGGTTGCGCCGGTTCTGCTTGACCACGAACAGCCGCATGCCGGCGGCATCGCAGGCCTGTACCATGCGCTTACCGTCTTCCCAGCGAGTGGCCATCGGTTTCTCGGTCACGACATGGCGGCCAGCGCGGGCAATCTGGATCGCCTGCTCCGAATGCAGGCCGCTGGGCGTGGTGAGGATTATCACGTCGGTGGCGCATTGCTGCAACAAGGCATCGAGGCTGGCATAGCCCGGGGCTCCGGTTAGGTGCATCGCCTGTTCCAGGGCGTCGGAGTCAATATCGCAGACGCCGGTCAATTCGGAGTTTTCGGTATGCTTGGCGATGGCATCGAAATGGTTTTTCGAAATGCGGCCACAGCCGATTAGTGCGAAGCGGATTTTCCTGTCGCGGATGATCTTGGGCGCATGCTCTCGCAAAGTGAGTTCTCCTTGTTCCGGTAGGGGGCTGTTTGCTATTAGTGGCGATTATACCCAGACCGTGGCTTAAATTTGCGGTCGGGCTGGGCGTCCCATAGCTAGTATGTCGGCGATGGCCGTGCTGGCCTGTCCGTCGCCGTAAAGAGAGGTGGCAGGCACCGCCGGGAGCATAGTTTGGTTAATGGCGGAACGAATAGCCTCGCGTTCTGCACCAACCAACCGGTTGGCGCCGATTTCGACGAGCTCGATCCATTCCGTCTCATCGCGCAGGGTCAGGCATGGGATGCAATGGAAGTAGGCTTCCTTTTGCACCCCGCCGCTATCCGTGGCTATCAGCCGGGCGTTTTTTTCGAGCATGATCATATCAAGGTAGCCTACGGGATCGATCAATCGCAGGCTGCCTTGGCGGAATTGCGGCATTGCGGCGATGCGTTGCCGCGTGCGCGGATGCAGGGGAAGCACGACTGGCCAGTGAGAGTCGGCCAGTCCTGTCAGGATGTTGACCAGTCGATCGGCCACGTCGGTGTTTTCCTGTCGGTGTATGGTCGCTAGCACATAGCCGGATTGGCTGAGCCCCAGTCGGTGCAACACCGTGCTGCGCTGTTCGGCCAGTGCGCCATAGTACAGCGCAGCGTCGTACATGACATCGCCTACTCGCGCGATCCTGGATGTGCTGATACCTTCGTCCGCAAGGTTGCGGCAGGCGGCATCGGTCGGAGCGAACAGCTGATCGGCAGCATGGTCGGTGAGTACACGGTTGATTTCTTCTGGCATGCTGCGGTTGAAAGAACGTAGCCCGGCCTCGACATGTGCAATGGGAATATGCAACTTGGCCGCAGCCAGTGCTCCGGCCAACGTGGAATCGGTATCACCATAGACCAGCACCCAGTCGGGCTGCTCCTGTAGCAGCACGCTTTCCACGGCTTCCAGCATCCTGCCGGTGTTTTGGCCATGCGTTCCGCCTCCTATGCCCAGGTTGAAGTCGGGGTGCGGGATGGACAACTCGTCGAAAAAAATATCCGACATGTTGGCGTCGAAATGCTGACCTGTGTGCACGATCAATTCGACAAGTTTGTTTTTCGTGCGAAGGGCGCGCGAGACGACTGCGGCCTTGATGAATTGAGGCCGGGCTCCTACGATCGTGACGATTTTCATGTTTGAATGGGATATCTTGGTAAGGGACCAATGCAATCGTTCCAGAGCAATCACCATTCTGGCAGTATCATTATAGTACCTCAGAAATTTCAATAGCTTGACCGGAAGTTCGATGAATATAGTACAGCTCACCGTCGGTGAATACCCGCACTTGCGCAGCGTAGCTGGCTCTCAGGTGCTGGCCAACGCCATCAGTTTCAGAAAAATGGGGCATGAAGTGATGTGGATCGCGGTCGTTCCTTGGACCTCGATCATCCTCGAGAAGGTTAAACGTTTGGACTGGATCAGAAGGGCCGCGCTTGCCTGTGCAGAGCATGGCATACGCTTCGAACTGGTCGGGACGGCCATCAGCATCATGCGTCCGCATTCATTCCCGATACGCGATGTCGAGCTGGACCGTCTTGCCGCGCGACTCCAGCCTTGTGTCGCCACGTATCATGGCCCTATCGTCCTGCATTGCAGGAGCTACTATGCCGCTGACTTGGGCATACGCATTAAACGCAGGCAGGCTACGCAAAAAACCATAGTGTCGTTCGACATGCGCAGCACCTTTCCGGAAGAAATGCCTCTGACCATGAAATGGCTGGGCAAGCTGATGTACGGCTATGCGAAGGAGTGGGAAGCGCGCCTGCTGCGAGAGTCGGACATTGCATTCCTTCCGCTAAATCATGCCAGAGAGCATCTATATCGTGAAACCGGTACCTGCGTGCGCCATGCCGCGATCGCGGGCTTCGATCGCGAGCTAGCATGCCCCCACGATTTCGATGACAAGTGGCAAAATCGCAAGGTCGCCTATGTGGGTAGCATAGGCGTCTGGAATGTCAGCGATGGAGTTGTCGGAATATTAGAATGTTTCCGTGGCTGGAGCCAATATGTGGTAAGTCTGAGTTCTACTTCGGGCATAGGGCCAGGGGTGCAGTGCTTGTCGCTCGATTATGATGCCATGCCGGTATTTTTTTCCGACATGCTCGCGCTGGTCATTCCCGCAGATGGTGTGCAGGCCTCGTATTTCTGGAACAGGCAGTTGCGGCTAAACCGTTTTTCCACCAAGGCCGCTGAGGCGCTCTCCATGGGGGTGCCGCTAATAGTCGATTCCCGGCTGTTCGAACTGGCGGAGTTCGTTCGGCAACACGAGTGCGGTCTGATTTATTCATGGGATATCCACGGCTTCGAAGGCGTGGCTCCTGGGAGTGAGGCTGCCGATGATGCAATGCTCTGGAAACGCTTGTCGGCAAATGCTAGTAGGATATCCCTTCAGTTCCAGAGGGAAACCGTGCTTGAGCGCTATATTCAGGCTTGGGAGGGTCTGTGACGGTCTGATGGAAACGGACTGGATGCTAGAATCCGGCAAAAATTCGGCATGAATTGTGAATTGTCCGCAGGTTGTTGAACGGGAGCACGGCAGACCAGCACGATATGCATGGGCCGGGCGGGTACGGCCTGCAGCAGTTCCAGGCCGGCGTGATCGGCCAGCCGTATGGCGAGCGCGGTATCGAACACGTGATGGTGGAGGCCTCTGTTGTGCAGATTGTCGAGTGCGCGTTGATGGAAATGCGCCTTGCTTAGTGCGCCCTTGTCGCGTGAAAAATCGTGCAACTGCATGATCTCGTTCAGGTGCGACAAGTCATCTTCGGCGGTATTGCTGCGGTAATCCTGCAGCAGATGCTCGAACGCAGTGACTGGCCGATGATGGTCGAAAGTACCGTCCCTGTGCGGGATTACCAGGATCAGGGTGCCGCCGGGTTTGACTATTCTTTTCCATTCGATCAGCGCTTTGATGGGGTTGGCGATGTGTTCAATGGTATGCGAGGAGAGCAGAAAGTCGTAGCTGGCCGAGGGAATCTCGCGCAGTTCCACGGCTTCGAGTATGTACTGACGCCCGGCTGGCTTACCGATGGCGTAGCTGTACCTGCCTTGGTGCGGCGTATTCCGACCCCACAAGGTGTCCTCGGTGAAGTTGCAGTTGTCCAGAGCTCCCACTGATTCGTATAGTGGGAGCTGGCCGTCGCTGCTGAAGATCTGACTGGGGCCGCCGATTTCCATGCCGCGTTGGCCACTGACCAGTTCGACGCATAGAGCATGGCAGGCCGGTTTGCGGTAAAGCAGGCGTGCCACGAAGTTTACCGCACGGGTTCTGCAAGCTTTGCCGAAGCTTTTCAATGCAGCAAGGTCTGGAGTTGGCTGTGGCTGATTGCGTTGCATAGATGGTCCACATAAAACTTTCCTGAATTGTTGGCATAGTGTGTCCGCAAGGTCTCGTCCTGTCGCAGTTCGAGTATCGCTTCAGCGAGCGCCAGTGAGTCACCGGCTTCCACCGCGTAATAGGGGGCGTAGTTCAGTCCACGGGTCGCCAATTCTACCCAGGCGGTCTTGGCGGTAATGATTGCTCTACCCACGGCGCTGTAAGCGTAAACCTTGTACGGACAAACGCGCTGGGCTTTGTCCCCGCAGTCGAAGATGCCCAAGCAGACGTCCGCCCTGGCGATTTCTGCGGCGAGTTCAGGGGCGGGAAGCCAATCCTTCTGCCACTGCAGATTGCTGGCTCCTCGCTGGATCGCGGTTTCGACTGTAAACGCTTCCTGGCCGTTGCCGATTAGCCGGAAACGGATGGACGGGTGCTGTTCCAACAGTTTTGCGGCCTTGAGGATAGTCTCTATGCCATGCAGCGGAATCATGGTGCCGATGAACAGGACTGTCAAATGATCTCCAGTTGGGCGATAGGCCAGCGGCACGTAGTCGATCTCGTTGGTGGACAGCGGCAGGGCGATGACGCTGGCTGGGTCCAGACCGAATCCGCTGGCGATAAAATCGGCATTCAGCGGAGTGTCGGTAATGACTAGGTCGGCTTGGCGGTAGGCGATGCATTCTAACCAGTGAAGCAATCTGCTCGCTAGCGAGCCTGGCCGCAACAGTTTCCTGTCGCTGACTACCGTGTCGTGAATAGAGATAAATGCGTCCACGATGACCCGTTTGGGGCGTAATCGTCGCGGCAGCAGGCGCAACAGGGCGAGTGCCGGTACTGCCGGATACGGGATGTAGGCTACGTCGGGCCGCCTGCCCAGAGCCAGCAGACGCCATATGATACGCAGATGCGCTACGGCCATGATGACGCAGGCTGCGACGAGCCGAGCCATGGCATGGCGCTTTCCCCAGGCCGGCATTGCTGCCGGGGCTGTGATTTCGCTGACCTCGAACTCTTCTAGGCTTCGTAGAAACTGCAGGCGGTAACGCGTGTTGGGATAGCTTTCCGTGTCTTGGTAGACCCCCCAGATCAGTAGTAGCGGCTTGTGATCCGGCTCGCTCATGGAACAGGCAAATCCTTCTTGCCTAGGCGGTGATGCCAAGCATCGCGCATCCCCAGCAGCAATGCTGCAAGGTGTTTCCTTCGTTGGGCGTGACAGATCGCTACGCTGAACTTCAGCAGGATAGCCATGGCACGCTTGACGCACCATCGCGGCTCTTGCGTCCAGTAAGCCCGGATGTTATGCAGTGTATTGCGCGCGATGTAGTATTTACGCAATGGCGGATGGTTGTAAGGCAAGAAACTTTTCAGTAAGCGGTTGTTTGTGTCCATAGGGCTGCCGATCTCATGACGCATGCTAGGTTCAAGCAGCAGCCATACCTTGTGCCCGTGCTTGCGGGCGCGCAGGCAGAATTCGTGATCCACCCCATCTATGAACAGCTCGTCCAGGAATCCACCGATTTGCGTGGGCAATTCTAACGGAAAGAACATCCCGGAACTGATTACAGTCTTGACCTCGCGGTAGGCGCTTCTGTCTGCATTGCGATGGCGCGCGCGCGCGCGATGATTGTCCAGATAATTACTGCCGATTATTGCTATCGGGCTGCCTAGTGATTTCCATGCCTTCTGCAAGTTTTCCAAAAAAATGGGTAGTATCGAAGTGTCCTGATCGAAAGTAACCACGTTGTAGTAGCCGTGTTCCTTGGCGCAGGCCAACCCTTGGTTGAGGGCGGTGGCTATGCCCTGGTTAGAGGCGTTGCGTATCAGGAGGATGCCGGAGTCGGCTAGCTGCAGGAGCAATTGCACTGTGCTCCCTTGCGAGCCGTTATCAACAACGATGACCAGCGGAAACTGCTCTCGCAACAGATGGAGCCGATGGGGAAAGCCGGCGTCCGGGAAGTAAGTGACAACGATTGCGGCTATGGTTGAATTGTTGTTTAGCGGCATATCCATGCCCGATGAAACTACTTCTCACTGTCCCGATAATTGAGCATAGTGATTTGCTCAGAAACCAGTCCTATTAGAAGTACCAGAATTGAGGTAATGAAAAGCAGTGCACTCATATTAGTAAAGCGATGGTATTCAACATAGGTATAAAGGTAATAAGTGATGCCAGTAATGAAGAACAGTCCGCTTATCGGAGCAAATAGCTTGAGCGGTGAATACAAGGTCGCGATCCGGAAAATTATAAGCAGGAAACGTAGCCCATCACGCCAAATTCGCAAGTGACTCTTCCCTATTCTTTTGGGCATGTCAATGGGCACATAGCCGACTGTATAACCTGCCCTGAAGAAACACATGGTAATCGTAGTGGGGTAGGAAAAACCGTTAGGTAAGAGATAGAGAAACTTACGAAAGTTGCCAGCCTTTACTGCCCTGAACCCTGATGTCAGGTCCTCTATTTTATGTCCCGTCATCCAACTGGCGAGCCAATTGTAAATATTATTGGCAGAAGCTCGATACCAGCCTGCTTGCCCACTTCGATTGCGCGAACCCACTACCATGTCATAGCCTGAATTTAATTTTTCAAGTAAATTCTGAATATCGGTCGGCTGATGTTGTCCGTCAGCGTCCATGAATACAAGTATATCGCCTTGAGCTACTCTAGCGCCTGCTTTGATCGCTGCGCCATTACCCTTGGAATAAGGTTGGCTAAGTACTTTTGCCCCCAGTGATGAAGCGATTTCACTCGTGCGATCTATTGATCCATCATTGATTACCAGAATTTCTGCTTCCGGATAAAGGCGTTTCAATTCCGGGAGAGATTGAGCAAGCCCCTGATGCTCATTTTTTGCTGGGATGATAATGCTAATTGTCATGGCTATTTTTGTTCGACAATATCTTCGGGTTTGAATGTACGGAAGAGGTTCTGGACGGGCCAAAGGTTACCACGGCTCCTTGTCTAAGAGCTTTTATCGTGTCGGAAAAAAATCCTAAAGTATCTTGATCCTCGGCAATATCAAGCCATTTGTTCCCATTGTATTTATCACCTGTTGAGAGATAAAGGCTTGCCAAAATAACCTTAAACTCAATCTGGCCGGGGGCATCTTTAACAGCCTCTTTTCCATATTCCAAACCGTCTCTACACATATGCGCTATGTTGCACCGAAATAACGCTAGGGAAATATTTGCATGCCCTCGATTATTCTCTCTAATTTTTTGGTTCTTGAGAGCGGAAAAGTACAGTGTTTCGACTTGTTCACGGGATATAAGATGTGGATATCCTACATTGGCGACATCGAGAATACCCTTAAATATGTAGTAACCATTGTTTCCAGGCGCTGCAGTGCGCAATTGATTGGCCATCTGCGAAACCAAGGAATCCGGAATACTTTGGTTCAAGATAGTATAGGTCTGCATCATCCCTAACTTGGGTTCGATTCGTGTGAGGCCAACGGCTTCGGCCCGATTGTAGTATTCAAAAGCCTTGCTGGCATAAAAATTTTTATTGGCTGGGTCAAGTTGAATGAGTTGAGAAAACGTTCTTCCTGCATAAAAATTGGCTCTTGCAGATCTTGGGTGATGTTCTGCCTCATACAATGCATATTCGACCCAGTTGCCAAAATATGATGCTCTGACCGCAGTAGAGATGCCAAAAATAATTATCAATGCCAGCATTGCGAGGAAGGGTGCTCTGCGGAGCTTGGCGCTGGGTTTAATCTGGGCGATGCAGTAGATAAGACCGAATAACGGGCCAAACATCGCCATGTAATTTCGGTGTTCAAACATGAGTTCAAGCGGGAAAATCGTCGATTCCAGCAAGTGGCAGACGTAAAACCAGAGAATCGAGAAACTGATTACCGGTATTTTTTTTCTAATGATAATGGCTATCATCAGTGCCAAAAGATGGCCAACGATAGCAAAGAGTGTCGAAATCGGGTTTAACACGGATTCAGATATTTTAAAATCATCCAGAAACAGTCCCATATTTGCAATATTAGGGAACAAGATTTGTTGCAGATATACCCAGAGAATTCGTGTTTCTGTCAAGACCCGTTCTGACAATGTAAAGTCTCGCCCTGCGTAAGCACTGGCCCAATGAGTGTTGATTCCTTTATGAATAAAAGCGAATGCGATACTGAGCATAAGGCCGATAATTAGCGATTTTCTTATGAATCGAGTTAATTTTCCGGTTAATGGCGTTTCCCGGAAAAGGGTGATTTCCATAACCATGATCTGCAAGGGCAAAAGTAAAGCGCTTTCTTTCGAGAAAATTGCAAGCGTGCCGGCAATCAAAACACCTGCAAACATAAGGTATAGATGGGAAATGCTGTGTGCGAGCTTGGGTCGGCAGTAAGCATAGATAACCAGCGCAATAAATGAAAACAGGCCGGCCATGCTGGTCATGCGTTGAATTACATAAAGCACGCTGGTAAGGTTGTAAGGATGCAATCCCCAAAGCGCCATGGTCATCAAGGCAACGCTGGCGCATGCTCCTGGTTGCGCTTTCAAATTTGTCTGCTTTACCAATAACCAAGTCAGTAATCCGACGAAAAAGGTGGCAATCAGGTGAATGAGAAGGTTGGTGACCTTGTAATAAAAGGGGTTCCCTGCTGAGAAATAGTGGTTCAATGCAAGAGTCAGCATCGCCACAGGCCGCTTCAAAGGCCCGGTTGTCGTTGACATCGATGCATGCCATAGCTCTTTGATAGACAGAGCGTTGATTGCTAAAGATTCATTGTCGACGATGTTGGGCTGGTCATCAAAAAAGAAGCCGCCGCTCAATCCGGGGATGTATGCGGCTGATATTGCCGCAAGAATCAGCAGCGTGGTGGCTAAATATGTAAGCTTTTTATGCATTGAAGGAAGTAGGTATAGCAAAGCTGAACCATGAGATGTCATGCATGTCGCCCCTGCAAGAATTTGCAGATGAAAAGGTAATAAGTAACCAGCGCAAGCGATGCACTAACGTTCCCCGTGCGAGCTGTGTGGAACTCGAACCGCCTCAACCGGTCGGTTACTGTGCTGCTTTGCGTGGGTTCTCCAACGCAATGCGTGCCAGAATAGCTTGAGAAGAGGGGCTGAATACCTTGCCCGCCTTAGGGATCCTAATTTTTAGAATTATCAAAAAAATAAAGCCCCGGTGTCCGGGGCTTTTAGTTAAATGATACTAGCGGCAGCTACCTGGGGTGTACCGACTGGGAAGTGTGCCAGCTTGGCATCTCCATGTCACCATGCCATTCGCGGTCGATTGGGTGACCAGATTGAGGGTGTAGGCTTGGCCATCCGGAGAAACGCTGGGTTGAAACGTGACGGTAAGCTGAGCGACACCCGGAACGCCATTGGTCCATGCAACGCGACGAGTAAAACCGGCTGGGGCTGAATTGAAGCCAGCTGCAGCGGTAGTAGCTGGAAAAGCCGAATTGGACGAGAAAAATTCAGCAATGGAGGTCTTGGCTTCAGCGCCACGGGCTAAACCTTCAGAAACGCGGGCGCGGACCGTATAGTCCTGATAAGCCGGCAATGCCAATGCCGCCAGAATACCGACGATCGCAACCACGATCATCAGTTCGATCAGGGTGAAACCCTGTTGAGCTTTCTTAATCATTTCTTACCCCTTTTGCAAAAGTTGAATGAATGGCGTGTAGAAAGGCCTTTCTACAGCGTCATCATAAGTTACAGCAAGTTACGTACCAAATATTATTAAAGTATAAGTTGTTGATAAATATATATTTATATTTTTATCGTATTCAATCTCAGGAAGTCTTCTGAATGAGATGACAATTATTGTCATTCACCCGACGATTTAGGGCATCACTTTCCCTCGGCGACCTTTTTAAGATTGGCAAGCCCGGACTGGTATATGCCATTGATGGCCTTGGTTGCGGATTCATCATCTTCACCGGCTGGAATCGGCGGATTCAGCACATACTTGCGATAGTAGCGTCCAAACCATTCCACTGTCGTTTCGCCATTGCCTGCATCCTTAACAGTAATTTTTGAATTGTAGCTACTGACCGGGATTACGCCTTCAACAATTTCATACTTGATCTGCATGCCCGCATCCTCTTTGTCCTTCAGTCTTTCAAGAATGGTGCCGCCATCTTGCAAGGTCAGGGTGCGAAATGTCTCACCACCTTTTTGTTCAATTTTGGTTGATTTAATGGCGGGGTGCCATTTTTCCATCGCGCCGAAATCACTAACTAAGGCCCATACCTTGGAAGCAGGCGCCTTGATGGTGACGGTTTCAACTGACTTGAGCGGAGTAGGACCATGCGCAGCGGCAGCGAAAGGGAATAAAAGTACGGCCAGAAGGGCCAGGGTTTTTTTCATGCAGATTCTCCTGATAATAATAGTGATTACTTGCCGCTTTCAACGACTTTTTTCAGGTTGGCAAGACCTGGCTTAAATATGCCATTGATTGCCTTGAGCGCGGATTCATCATCCTGCCCGGCGGGGATAGGGGGGTTCAGCTTGTACTTGCGATAGAAGCGACCCATCCATTCCACAGTCGACTCATTCGCATTGGCGCCTGGCTTGACTGAGAGGACGGCATAATAATCGCTTACCGGCAATACGCCTTCGATAATTTCATATTTCAAGCGCATGTCGGCGTCGTTTTTTTCTTTAAGCCGTTCGTAAATTGTACCGCCGTCCTTCAGGGTCAGCAGGCGAAACGTGTTGCCGCCCTTGGATTCGACTTTGCTGGATTTTACTGCCGGATGCCATTTCGGCATGCTGTTGAAATCGCCGATGACCGCCCAAACTTTGGCCGGGGGCGCTTTAATGGTGATCGTTTCCGTCACTTTTTGCGGGCTGGGGCCATGCGCCGTTGCAACGGAAGGCAATAGCAAAGCGAGGAAAATGAAGAACGTCTTTTTCATGCATAAACTCCTTGTTAGGAAGGTCAACTTAAAATTGTAACGTTTTATGCGCCAGTTTGGCTTACCGATTTTCGAGAATAAATGATCCGAATGCTCGACTTTCCTTGCCGGTCGGAATGTGCTTCAAGACTTTGTTGGTAGACGCGTCCACTACCGTGACTTTGTTTTCCATCCAACTGGCGACGTAGATCTGGTTGAGCGTGGAGGAAAATCCCACCCCTTCGGGGGTGGCTCCGACATCCACGGTGGCAATAGTTGCGTAATTGGATGTATCTATCACTGATAGAGTGTCCGCTTGGGTGTTGCTTACATAAAGCCTGCTACCATCAGCGTTCAGAGTGGCGCAATAGGGATGGTCACCAACTTTTATCGTGGCAATTACTTGGCGAGTCGATGTGTCGATCACCGACACGTTATCGGACCAGACATTGACTGAATAAAGGCGCGATCCATCGGGCGAGAGCGCTAGGCCGAAAGGATGCGTACCGACCGGAGTGCGGCCGAGTATTGCGCCGGTGGTGGTATCGAGAAACGCGATATCGTTGCTGTCGCGATTGGCAACGTAAAGAGTCCTTTCATCTCTGGAGAGAATCAGGCCAGCGGGCGCTTTGCTGATCGCAATAGATTGTATCTGGCTGCCCAAAATTGTATCAATGATGAGTACACGGTTATTGAACCAATCAGCAACGAAAATCCGTGAACCGTCAGCTTTTGTGGCAATGCCGACCGGGCTAGTGCCTGCTGGAATGTGCTTGAGAACTTTGTTGCCCTCTGTGCTGATTACACTGACATTGCCGCTTTCAACATTCGTAATGAAAGCGCGCTTTGCCTTCGATGCAATAGCGACACCTACCGGCTTATTTCCAACCGGAATTTCAGCAACGACTTGGCCAGAATTCAACTCAAGTACCGAAACACTGTTGCTGCCCTGGTTGGTGATATAGGCGAAAGCAGGTCCGCTCACCGCAGGAGCCGCCAAACAGCACAAGAGCGGTATCAAAAGTATTCGTAATTTCACTAGTACATGAAATGCTGGGGGCAAGATAGCTTCTCAACGTGATGGGCAGGATAAAGGTTGACTGCGAGTGGAAATATTAAGGGATTACATTCGTTGTAATCCAGAAGTTAAAAAGAAACACCCGCCACAGCGGGTGTTTTGTTTTTCATTCGGAAACTTAAGGATATGTACAGCCAGTGCTCTTAACGGTCAAACTAACGTTCGTTGAGTTGCTGGTAACTCCGGTGAACGTAAATGTGGTGCTTGCCGCTGTTCCGGTACCGGATGCTGTTCCAGCAGTGCCGGCTGGTTGATTAGATATCTGCACGCAATTCGAATGGGTGTTGGCGGGATTTTTCTGATAACCACCTACTATTAAGCTGCCCGAACCAGAAGCCAGGCTGCAAGTGTAGGAGTAAACGGCATTGTTACCACTGCCAGAACTGATTTTCGTACAATCGCCCGAGATGGAGATGTTGCTTTCGTTTATGCCAACCCCACCGCTAATTGAAATACTTCCCCCAACAGTGAATCCGCTGGGTGGTGGGACAGCAACACCGCTAACAGTCACAGCAACTTGATCAGTCAATGCAACCAGATCGCCAGGGTCAAGGAAATGGCTCATGCTTAGCCCCGTGTTGCTTTTGCCGATACTTGAAATAATATTTACGGGGCCACCAGCTGCGACTGCGGTCACAAGCCCACGGTTATAAGTGGTTTCATTACCATTGGTAACCGCTGTACTTAGCACTCTTGCAACGGTACCAGTTGTGGGGGTCCACTCGGCTAACTTGGTCAAATTGGTTTCATGAAAGGGTACATACGGCAAGTAATTCTCAGCGGCTGCGTTTGGACAATCAGACTCCAGTGCGGGATTGATTTTGCAGCGTATAGTTTTACGCAGTTCGGGCGACATGTAGTCGATGTAGATCCCCCGGCCGACGTACTGGCTGGTTTCTGAAACATTCATGGTGGCTGTCGTAGGCAGTGGGTTAAGAGCCGAAACTACCGAAGAGTTTGCTGACAAATCAGGTGTTGTCAGAGGATACGTGCTGCTTGTGGAACTGGCTCCTGAGCTACTGAGGAACTGTTCAATGAAGGTGGTGACATAGTTTGTATATGTCGAAACATTTGAGGCGAGATAACTGGAGGGCATGATCTGGTGCGCTTCCAGCTTCCAGTCCTGCAACACCCATGGAGAACCGCCAACAAGCACCATGCGGCATGCTTCAAAGTACTCATCGCCCACGTTATTCGCTTCGATAACACCACCTGCATTGTCCACGTAGTAATGCTTATGATCTCCGCTGGAATGGTAATCGGCAAGTGGGCGGAACGGGTCGTACACGCTATCGAACGAGCTCGGGGTGCTTGTGGAAGGCACGGCAGAATCGTGATGATCACGGCAGCAAATATCGCATAACGCCGGTTGCTCGTTGCTTTGCCCTTGACGGTATGTGGAGCCGGTTCGTTTCGTATCGGTGGTGGATGCGGGAATCACGTACTGGGTTCCATCGAATGTAGTGGGCGTGTAGCCCTTAGCATCGTTGGTTCCCGGGACGCCTTCTTGCGTACAAACGCAGTTGAGGGTCAAAAAGTTGTCACGTCGCTTAGTATTGAGCACATTGTTGTAGGTGATTTCATCGAATGTGGTAATAGTGCTGGTACCGTGCTGGGTAATGTCGGGTGTCGGCTTGGTCGCTTCCTTGACGGTATCATCGCCGAGGCCGATGGGGATAACATCCGGCGCAACGCCGGGAGTATAGGTTACTGTCGGTGATTGACGTCCGCCTGACGTGGCGCTTTGACCGGTTGAAGCCGGAGATATAGCCGCTACCGTAGATTGCAGATTGACCGCTCGCGCGGTTCCGTCGCTGTCTGTCCAGGAGACGGTCATGGCGATTAACTTGAAATTAGGGCCGGAGGCGCCGCAGGAATTGGCAGTGCTGGGGGCAGAATTTTCACTGCAGTAATAGTAATCCTGAACAGTCCACGTCCGGTTGTAAGTGACATTAGCCAGAGTTACGTTCCCACTGGAAAGCATGAGCGTGCCGTCCGCATTTTCAATTCCACCTGCATTGTTTGCAATTTCATTGAAACCGAAAGTGCCGTTTCCACCTGCAAGTAACTGTTGATAGGACACTAGGTCATCCAGTTTTTCCTGAGCGAGAACAGAAGCAGCCGAGCGCGACTTTGCAGCGCTGCTGCTTTTAATGATCATGCTATGTAGGCTGCCCAGCGAAAGCATGCCCACGGCCAGAACGAGTACTGCAATCATGACTTCCAGCAGCCCGAAGCCGTTCTGGTGAGATTTTACGTTGCGCTTGGACATATCGAACCCCGCTAAAATATCTGACTTCAATGGTAATCGGCCCATGAGCCGACAACGCGACCGTACCCGCTGGATCCTGCGTCTTTTTGTATATTGGTGAGCACCTTGGTATCGAAGCGTAATTTGTAATTGCCGTTGGATAAAGTGACATTGCCGTTGGAAAGGATGGCGCCATAAATAGTCGGAGTGCCGTTCAGGTCCACTTCCAGTGTCGCCGTAGGGTCGACAGTGAACGCAAATATCATCCCGAATAAATAATTATTGGAATTGACCTTTGTCTCTCCCTCAACCACGAGCAATACCGGGTGTTTATAGGAGCCAATATCTCCCGGCGGATTACAGTCGCCGGTAATCCAGTACAAACCTCTGGAGGCGGTACCTAACGTACTACAGTCGGCAAGCAATGTCGCACTGCTTTTAATGACGGTATATTGCGCCGTTGGAACTCCAAATACATATTCGAACATATCCGTAGGGAAGAACGTAGAGTCCGGGTTAACTCCAACATTGCCATCTACATCCAAAATGTCGTAATTTTCTGCAACCCCATTGCCTGTTAGTACTAAGTCACTGGGCGTCGGAGAGGATGTTTTGCATACACACTGCCTACACATGGTCACGACCGAATCATCGGTAGTGGCAGAAGTATTGTTATCATCAGTTTGATATTCGTAAGTGCTATCGGTGCCAAGAAAGCCCGTACCCCCAGCTCCAGCCACAATGGGCGATCCTAGCTGGCATGTGGCGGCCGAACTGCTGACAGTAATGTCGCTATCTGACCATGCTGAGAGGGGCACGCCGTTACCCCCCCCATCCGGGTTGGTGACCACACTAAAGTTGCCGCTGGTGCCGATGGTGCCGGGCGCCATCAAAGGTACTGGTGCCGCTCCAGTGCCGGGACCGAATTTAAAGAAGAACATGGCTTCTTTTACTATGACGTTACCTGTGCCGTCAGGCGACACCCCTTGAGCGAGCAGAGTGATCGGAGCCAGGTCATAAGGCCTGACAGGTGTATCACATGTGCCATTCGAATCGCTATCGCGACAAGGAGTCAGTGCGAACAGGGTGTAGGATGGCGCAACACCTTCCGTCGCATCTGCGGCCGGTGCTTGAAGGTAAGCGGCGGGTATCGCAGCGAATAACCAAGTATTACCATATACGATGCTGGAGCCATTGCCACACGGAAGTGCAGTACCGGTACATGTAGCCCATTCGATATCAGTAGCCGAGTTGACGCCATTAATCCAGCCATTGGCACCGTTGTCGTTTATCAGGTTGGCGTTCGCCTGCACGAACATCAATCCCTGCTGGACGCCGAATTCGGCGGCCGAAAATGCCTGGTCGTAGCGTACCTTGTTGGCCGAGGTGCGAGTTTCCAGAATGCCTACCCGTGCGGCATAAATCGTGATCATGGTAATTAGCAGCAGCAGTATCAGGGTGATAGGCAGCACCGCGGCGCCTCGTTGGCGCAACTGAAAATCTAGCATTGTGGAATTATTCAGAAAATTTTTCATGTTTTCACCTTATGCAAGGGGATCAGCCCGCATCGTCTGATTAGTTCAATAGGTCGTTCCGCACCTTCACAGTTTCAGTGTAGGTGCGGTTGACGGGAATTCCTGACGAGGCTGTAGCCAACGTGCCTGATATCGTGATTTGTAATTCACGCATCGTGACATTTACATTGGCTTCTGTATTGGTCTTATTGTTTTCAACAATATCCAGATCGGTAATGCGGATACCGGTTTCATCCGTTTGGTTGACCCATGTCCCGACAGAGCAATCAGTCAGGGAGCCGGAATCATTCAATGTTTCGACGGCTTCGGAAGTCGGGTTGTAACGGAAACCGAACGTTTCCGTTACTGCGATTGTCCCATCGTTATTCAAATCATAACCATAGGTAATGCAATCGTTGTCGGCATCGGCGTCGCCCGGCGTATTGGTCACAAGAATCTTCGATCCATTCTTGACGATAGTCCACGCGCCGGGGTCCAGTGTTGTAGATGAGAATGCCACCGAACTGCCAGCCCCAGGGCAGGCAGCGGCAGTCATGGTTAAAGTGGTGCCGGACAGAGAGCTGACGGTAGCGCAGGAGGTGGTGATGGTGCCTGAACCTACGCCGGTGATGTTCATCAGCATATCGCCTGTTTGAATTCCCATCGAGCTGCAGGCACCATTTGCTGGAGTAAGCGTGGCCACTATCGACGAGCCGGTTGTGGCGCTGAGCGTATAGGTGCTGTTTGCCGAGCATAAAAGTACGTTGCCGGAATTCGCATAGTATCCAGCGCGCTTAAGGTCGCGATTGAGCATCAGCAAGACCCCACGCAACTCCTGCTCAAGCCTGGTTGTGCGTAATGTGTCCACATTGGTACGCACCGCGCTGCTGGCCACATAGACTACGCCAGTGATAATGATCAATCCCAGGGCGATAGCGATCATCAATTCAATAAGGCTGAAGCCCATTTGGCGGCGTAGTGTTATGAGCATGTTGGATATCCTGTAACGTTTGCGCTACCGGAAGGAGAGCAAATGATAAATCGCCCCAGCGCACTGACTTCAATGTCCAGTTCCTTGCCGCGGGTCGAAGTCAGCCGAATTCGATTGTCAGGAAGTGTTGTGCTCAAGGTGATTTGCCCTCGCACTTGTTCAACACGGAAGCTGAATGGAGTAGGCGATGCGGTGGTGGGTGCCGTCATAATCACCCCTTTGAAATCTGTAGCGCTGACAACTCTGGATACTCCGTCTATGGTGCAAGTTGCCGCCTTACAATCGCATGTTGCTGCTTCGCTCATTCCATAACACCAGTCGCCCGCAGATGAATTATCGTTGCGAATGGAAAGGGATATGGCGGCACTACGCTTGATGGATTCCAGCTTCATGAGTTCTAGATCGGATAGCATGGTTTCCACCACGCTCTTGAGACGGTTGCGATCGATAGTCTCCATAAAGGCTGGCACGGCTAACGCTAACAGAACTGCCATAATTACAATCACGATCATCAATTCAATGAGCGTCACACCTAAGTGTTGGGGAAAAGGCGTGCGTTTCAGCATGATGTCGAATATCCGGTTACATTGGCATTGTTTTCAGGGGAGCAGTAACGAATTCTCCCCAGTCTGCTGACGATCACTCTGGTTTGCTTTTCACCATTGGATCTCAATATGATTTTGCCAAAGGTACTGGCCATGATTCCGCGCACGCCTTCAAAAGTGAAACGGTCTCCGGGGGCGGAGATAGATGTTTGCAGATTTACATTGGGAAAGTCCGAACTTCTCGCAACCTTCAGGACGTTATCGAGATGGCACATAGTGGCTCCGGCATCCATGTTGCAATTGCATCCAGCATTTTCTTTGATTCCGTAGCACCATGTTGCGCCCCCATTGCTGGTCATGAAACTGACTCGGATCCGCTTGTTACGTTTAATGGCTTCGGTTTTTGCAAACTGAAGATCGGAATACAGAGTTTCGGTAGCTGCTTTCAAGCGATTGCGTTCGACGAAGTCCCCAAATGCCGGAATCACAATTGCAAGTAAGGTGGCTGTCACTGCAATGACGGTGATCAGTTCTATAAGTGTTAATCCTGTCTTATTCTTATTATTGAGTTGCATGACTAGATTCCCCAATTGCATTATATTGAGCAGGCAATTGGAAACCAAGCGTTATAACTACCGTTTGTCGTATTAGTTTCACCGCCTGTCAGCGGCAGCAGCCAATAAGGAAAAGTTGCGATAAAAAGGCTATGCTTCTAATACAGAGTGGAGGGCGAAGCATGAAAACAAAATTCCGCGGGTTCACGTTGATTGAATTGATGATAGTGGTGGTAATCGTAGGTATTCTTGCCACGATTGCTTTGCCAGCCTATCAAGATTATGCCCGCAAGAGCAGAAGGGCTGAAGCGATCTCGCTAATGCTGGATTTGCAACTGAGCCAAGAAAAGTTCCGTGCGAACAATCCAAACTATGCTTCCATGTTATCTGCAATGGGAATAACTTCGACATATGTGAGTAATCAGGTTGATCCGTCGTACTACACATTTGCAATCGTGGCTGCAACCAACTCTTATACTATTGTCGCAAGGCCAGTCGGGTCTCAAACCCAAGATAAGCAATACGGGACGAATTGTGGGATTGCATTGTATGCGGATCAAAGCAATAAAGGACATTATTCGTCAGCACCGAATACCAGCAGTGTTGCTGCTGCATCAACCGGTAAAGTCACTCCATCAGAGTGCTGGCGTAAGTAATTGATTTAGACTAGGTGAAATTCACAACTCGCTTTTCTGGCTTGCCCAAATATGAAAGAATAGCGGCATTCAATTAAGGTTTTAAATGCCATGATAGACCGTGACGGATATCGGCCTAACGTGGGCATCATCATTTGTAATGCCCACAACAAGGTTTTCTGGGGCAAGCGCATCCGCGAGCATTCCTGGCAATTCCCGCAAGGTGGCATCAAGCATGGGGAGACGCCGGAGCAGGCGATGTACCGCGAGTTGACTGAAGAGGTTGGCTTGCTGCCCCAGCATGTACGTATACTGGGGCGTACGCGGGACTGGCTGCGCTATGACGTGCCATCGCATTGGGTCAAGCGCGAGTGGCGCGGGAGCTACAAGGGGCAGAAACAGATCTGGTTCCTGTTGCGCCTGGTCGGGCGAGATACCGATGTTTCGCTGCGGGCAAGCTCGCATCCGGAATTCGATGCATGGCGCTGGAGCGATTACTGGGTGCCGCTTGAGGGTGTGATCGAGTTCAAACGTGAAGTTTACAAGCAAGCGCTCAATGAGTTGGTGACACATCTTGGGGCTGACAAGCAAATGAGCGCCAAGGCATCGGAAGAATTGCTTCGCGCCTCCTGATGACCGGTACGCAAGACAAAAGCCGGATACCAAACTTGGTATCCGGCTTTTTGTTGCCTTAAATTTCCGCGAGTATGGTTTCGCCCGCGCTTACTTTTTCGCCCAGCGTCACCTTGGGTGTCGCCGTTACCGGAAGGTAAATGTCGACGCGGGAGCCGAAACGAATGAACCCGTAGCGCTGGCCCTTGCTCAGTGGGCTGCCTGCATCCACATAGCAAAGGATGCGACGGGCAATCAGGCCGGCAATCTGCACACAAGTGACGTCCACGCCGTCAGTTGTTTTGATCCAGAGCGCGTTACGCTCGTTTTCCAGGGAGGCCTTGTCCAGTGCAGCGTTAAAAAACTTGCCTTCGTGATACCAGCGTTTTTCAACCGTGCCGTTTACCGGGCTGCGATTGGAGTGCACATTGAACACATTCATGAAGACGCTGATCTTGAGCGCATCGCGCTTGAGGTAATCGTCATAAGCCTTGCCGACTACAACAACCTGGCCATCTGCCGGTGCGATCACGGCATTTTCCTGCGCGGGCAGCTGACGCGGCGGGTCACGGAAAAATTGCAGGATGAATAGCGTGATTACCCACAGAGGGATCGACCAGTAAGCGCACCAGAAGGTGGTTGCAAGGGAAATCGCAAATGCCGCCGCAAGAAAGGGCCAGCCTTCGCGGGCAATGATGGGATGTGGGTAGCTGTTGCTCAAAATGGGTCCTTAATCAAAACAAGCGATACAAACAAAAACGGGGCAGGGCATACAACTGCCTCGCCCCGTTCCATTCAGGCAAAACTTAGTTCTTGCTTTGGTCGACCAGCTTGTTCTTGGCGATCCATGGCATCATTCCGCGCAACTGCCCGCCGACCTGTTCGATCGGGTGTGCGGCATTCAGGCGGCGGCGTGCTGTCATTTCCGGATAGTTGGTCTTGCCTTCCATGATGAACATCTTCGCATATTCACCGGACTGGATGCGCTTAAGGGCTTGGCGCATGGCATAGCGGGACTCTTCGTTGATGACTTCAGGGCCGGTCACATACTCGCCATACTCCGCGTTGTTGGAGATGGAGTAGTTCATGTTGGCGATGCCGCCTTCGTACATCAGGTCGACGATCAGCTTCAGTTCGTGCAGGCACTCGAAGTAAGCCATTTCCGGAGCGTAGCCGGCTTCCACCAGCGTTTCGAAGCCGGCCTTGACCAGTTCGACGGCGCCGCCGCACAGCACGGCTTGTTCGCCGAACAGATCGGTTTCGGTTTCTTCGCGGAAGTTGGTTTCGATCACGCCGCCCTTGGTGCCGCCGTTAGCTGCTGCATAGGAGAGCGCGATGTCCTTGGCCTTGCCGGAAGCGTCCTGATAAATTGCGATCAGGGAAGGCACGCCGCCGCCCTTGAGATATTCGGAGCGTACGGTATGACCAGGGCCCTTGGGCGCGACCATGATGACGTCGACGTTGGCCGGCGGCACGATCTGGTTGTAATGGATGTTGAACCCGTGGGCGAAGGCCAGTGCGGCGCCGCTCTTCAGGTTTTTTTCGATATCGGCGTGGTAAACCTGCGGCATGGTTTCGTCCGGCAGCAGGATCATGACGACGTCGGCGTTCTTCACCGCATCGGCGATTTCAACCACCTTGTGGCCTGCGGTTTCAGCCTTGGCCCAGGAAGCGCCGCCCTTGCGCAGCGCAACGGTCACGTTGACGCCGGAGTCCTTCAGGTTTTGTGCATGGGCATGGCCTTGCGAGCCGTAGCCGACGATGGTGACTTGCTTGCCCTTGATCAAGGACAGGTCGGCATCTTTATCGTAATAAACTTTCATTTCTTCCCTTTCAACTAAATTCGTATTAAACCTTGAGAACGCGGTCGCCGCGCCCGATGCCGGAGGCGCCGGTGCGAACCGTTTCGAGTATGGCGGACTTGTCGATCGCCTCCAGGAAGGCGTCGAGCTTGGAACCGGAACCGGTGAGCTCGATGGTGTAACTCCCGTCCGCGACATCGATGATGCGGCCGCGGAAGATGTCGCTCATGCGCTTCATTTCCTCGCGGTATGCGCCGGTGGCTTTCACCTTGACCAGCATCAACTCGCGTTCGATATGGCGGCCGTCGCTGAGGTCGAGCACCTTGACGACGTCGATCAGCTTGTTGAGCTGCTTGATGATCTGCTCGATGACTTCATCGGAACCCGAAGTGACGATGGTCATGCGCGACAGGGTGGCATCCTCGGTCGGCGCCACCGTCAGCGACTCGATGTTGTAAGCGCGTGCCGAGAACAAGCCGGCCACGCGCGACAATGCTCCAGCTTCGTTTTCCATCAGGAGGGAGACGATATGACGCATTACAGGTCCTCCGCCAGGATGATTTCGGACAGACCCTTGCCATTCGGTACCATCGGGAAAACGTTTTCCTTCTGGTCGGTAATGAAGTCCATGAATACGAAACGTTCCTTGTTGCTCGGGCCGAAGGCTTCCTGCAATGCATTTTCCACATCGCCCGGCTTCTCGATACGCATGCCGACGTGGCCGTAAGATTCGGCCAGCTTGACGAAATCGGGCAGCGCATCCACATACGACTCTGAATAACGGTTCTCGTAGAAGAACTCCTGCCACTGACGCACCATGCCGAGATAGCGGTTGTTAAGCAGGATCACCTTGATCGGCAGGTGGAACTGCTTGCAAGTGGACAATTCCTGAATGTTCATCTGGATGCTGCCTTCGCCCGTCACACAGGCCACCTGCGCATCCGGGAACGCGAATTGCGCGCCCATGGCATACGGCAGGCCGACACCCATGGTGCCGAGGCCGCCGGAGTTGAGCCAGCGGCGTGGCTTGTCGAACTTGTAGTATTGCGCGGCCCACATCTGGTGCTGGCCGACGTCGGAAGTCACAAAGGCATCGCCCTTGGTCACTTCCCAAAGCTTTTCGATCACGTACTGCGGCTTGATGATGTCGGGGGAAGTCGCATAGCTGAGACAATTCCTGCCACGCCATTCCTCGATCTTCAGCCACCAGGACTTGAGCGAATCGGCGTTTTGCGGCTTCTCCGACTCTTCCAGCAATTGCAGCATGTCTGCCAGTACCGACTTCACGTCGCCGACGATGGGAACATCCACCTTGACGCGCTTGGAAATCGAGGAAGGGTCCACATCGATATGGATGATGGTGCGCGGATTCTGGAAGAAGTGCGCCGGATTGCCGATCACGCGATCGTCGAAACGAGCGCCTACGGCCAGCAGCACATCGCATTCCTGCATCGCCATATTGGCTTCCAGGGTGCCATGCATGCCGAGCATGCCGACGAATTGCCTGTCGGTGGCGGGATAGCCACCCAAGCCCATCAGGGTATTGGTAATGGGGAAGCCGAGTTGGCGAACCAATTTCGTCAGCGGTTCCGCAGCATTGCCCAACACTACGCCGCCGCCGGCGTAGATCATCGGCCGCTTGGCTTCGAGCAGAAGCTTGAGCGCTTTCTTGATCTGCCCGGAATGGCCCTTGAGCACGGGGCTATAGGAACGCATCTGCACGGATTCCGGATAGAGGAATTCGCCGAGATGGGCGGTGATGTCCTTTGGAATATCCACAACGACCGGGCCTGGACGGCCACTGGCGGCAATATAGAACGCCTTCTTGATCGTGCTGGCGAGTTCGCTGATGTTCTTGACGAGGAAGTTGTGCTTCACGCATGGGCGGGTGATACCCACCATGTCGACTTCCTGGAAAGCGTCCATGCCGATCGCAGGCGAAGGCACCTGACCGGACAGCACCACCATCGGAATCGAATCCATATAAGCCGTCGCAATGCCAGTGACCGCGTTGGTCGCACCCGGACCGGAGGTGACGAGCGCAACGCCCACCTCGCCGGTGGCGCGTGCATAGGCATCGGCCGCATGAACCGCTGCCTGTTCATGGCGCACCAGGACGTGCTTGAATTTGTCCTGTTTGAAAATCTCGTCGTAAATGTTTAGAACCGCACCGCCGGGATAGCCGAAAACGAACTTGACGTTCTCTTCGTGCAGACAGCGGATGACGATTTCTGCGCCAGTCAATTGCATAAATTCAATCAGTTGTGGAAATTGTTGCGAAACCCTGAACAGTAGCGTCTCGGGATAGTTTGGTCAAGGGCAATTACATCTGCCTGGACCAGAGAAGCTGAATTCGTATTGAGATATCTACTCCAGGAAGGGGGGCGCGACTCGCAGTATCTCCGCAGGCGTGGTCAAGCCTTCGGCCACCTTGTCCGCGCCATTGCTGCGCAGCGATTTCATGCCCTCGCGGTAGGCCAGGGATTTGAGCTGCTCCGGATCGGTGTTGGCCGTGATCAGCTTTTTTATGTCCAGATTGACCGGCAGCATTTCATAAATACCCATGCGCCCGCGATAGCCGGTCATGCGGCATTCGAGGCAGCCTTGGGCATGGTGAATCTGCGCGGGCTTGGGAGGATGCCAAGGCGCGGTCATCTCCTTCCAGAGATCTTCGCTGATGTCGCCAGGTTTTTTGCATTGAGGACACAACGTTCGCACCAGGCGTTGCGCCATCACTCCCAGCAGAGTGGAATTGATCAGGTAGGCGGGCACACCTAGTTCGAGCAGGCGCGTAATCGTGGACGGCGCATCGTTGGTATGCAGCGTGGATAGCACGAGATGGCCTGTGAGTGCGGCCTGGATGGCCATTTCGGCCGTCTTGATGTCACGGATTTCCCCGATCATGATGATGTCCGGATCCTGCCGCAACAAAGTACGCACGCCGTCGGCAAATCCCAGGTCGATATTCTGCTGCACCTGCATCTGGTTGAAGGAGGGCTCGATCATTTCGATCGGATCTTCCACCGTGCACACGTTGACCTCCGGCGTGGCAAGCTGCTTCAGCGTGGAATATAGCGTTGTGGTCTTGCCGGAGCCGGTAGGGCCGGTGACCAGGATGATGCCGTTGGGCTGGCTGGTCCAGTCATTCCAAATCTCGGTTTGCTCCGGGGCAAAGCCAAGCGCGGTAAAGTCCTTGACCAGAATTTCCGGATCGAAGACCCGCATGACCAGCTTTTCTCCAAAGGCGGTCGGCATGGTCGACAGGCGCAACTCGATTTCCTTGCCCTCGGTAGTGCGCGTCTTGATGCGTCCATCCTGCGGGCGCCGTTTTTCCACCATATCCATACGCCCCAGCAGCTTGATGCGGCTGGTGATGGCATTGCTGATATTGGCTGGCAGCTGGTAGACCTGGTGCAACACGCCGTCGATGCGGAAGCGCACGACCCCGATGCCGCGCCGCGGTTCCAGGTGAATATCGCTGGCGCGTTGCTCGAAAGCATATTTGAACAGCCAATCGACAATGTTGACGACATGCTGCTCATTGGCATCCAGATTCTTGTTCTTGCCGAGCTCGACCAATTGCTCCAGGTTCTGGACTCCGATGACTTGGCCAGCCTTGGCCTCATTCGCCATTTGCACCGATTTGGCCAGGTTGTAGACCTCGGGCAGATAACGGTTGATTTCAACCGGATTGGCCAGCACGCGGTTTATCTGCAGGTTTAACGCGCGCTCCAGGTCGATGACCCAATCGACCAGGAAGGGCTCGGCGGTCGCGATGGTGACTTCCTGCTTGTTGGCCTTGACCGGCAGGATTTTGAGGCGCTCCGCATACGCCTTGGATATAACGTTGCTGATGGAACTGAAATTGAGCTGCAGCGGATCGATATGGAAATAGGGAAGATTGACATGGCCGGCAAGCCATTCGGTCAGGTATTCCGTGGTCATCGGCCGCCCGGTAGCGGCATCCTTCCATTTTTGCTCAGCGACGACGACCAGGGGATGCAGGCCGGATTGTTCCATCTTGCGGTCGCGGAACAGCTTTTCCGCCGCCTCTTTTGATACCAGGTCGTCCTGCACCATCATGCGCAGCACATCGCCAAGCGTGAGCTTGTGGTCATGGGCCCGCGGGTGCTGGACGATATTGCTCAAGGTCATCAACTATCCTCGATACGCATGGAAAAATCGACTGCGCGGATATGCTTGGTCAGGCCGCCGATTGAAATGCGCTGCACGCCGGTTTCGGCGATCGTCCGCACGGTTTCCAGCGTGACGTTGCCGGAAGCTTCCAGCGCGGCACGGCCGGCATTGATTGCCACCGCCGATCGCATCTCGTCAAGCGTGAAGTTATCCAGAAGGATCAGCTTGGCGCCTGCCGTCAGGGCCGTCTGCAACTCCTTAAGCGATTCGACCTCGATTTGTACCGGCACGTTCGCGACCGATTGTGCCGCATGCAAGGCATCGGCGATTCCGCCGGCCGCGGCGATGTGATTTTCCTTGATGAGAATGCCGTCGAAGAGGCCGATGCGCTGGTTTTTCCCGCCTCCCACAGTCACTGCGTATTTCTGGGCAATCCGCAGGCCGGGCAGAGTTTTCCGGGTGTCCATGATGACTGCTTGCGTACCGGCGATCGCGTCGACATAACGACGGGTGGCGGTCGCTACCCCGGACAAGGTTTGCAGGAAATTGAGCGCGCAGCGCTCGGCGGTCAACAACGCCCTGGCATTGCCGCGGATATCGCAAATTTTCTGGTCAGGGAGAATGCGTTCGCCTTCCTGGATATGCCAGTCGATACGAATGTCAGGATCGACCAGCCGGAAACAGGCCTCGAACCAGGCCGTACCGCAAAGGATTGCCTCTTCCCGGCCGATGACTATCGCTGTCGCACTTCGATCGGCGGGAATCAGCTGCGCCGTCACGTCTCCCGTTGCAATATCCTCCTCTAATGCAAGGCGTACTTGGCGTTCGATGTCGGCGATCGGAGGCAGCATAGGGAGTATCCGGGAAATAAGGGGTTTGTCGTGAGCGAACAAGCACGTACGAGGGCTTGTACTTGCATTATAATGCGATTCCACTTCTTGTTTTTACTCGGCAGAATGAAGCTTTTTATCACTCCTACCAGTCCCTATGCGCGCAAAGTGCGTGTGGTGCTTGCAGAAAAACATATCGAATGCGAACTGATCGTCGTGGAGTCGCTCGCGGCCCCCGATTCGCCGGTTCCCCAATACAATCCGTTGGGGAAAGTCCCGACGTTGGTGCTGGATGACGGCACGGCATTCTATGATTCCGTCGTGATCGTCGATTACCTGGATCACAAGACCCCGGTATCGCGCTTGATCCCGCAGGACAACAGCCATCGCGCGCTGGTGCGCCGTTGGGAAGCGTTGGCGGATGGGGTATGCGATGCAGCGGTAGCGGCCGTGATGGAAAAACGCCGTCCTCCGGAAAAGCAGGACGCCGCGCTCATCGAACGTCAGATGCTGAAGGTCACGCGCGGACTGAAGGCGATGTCGGAAGACATGGGGGAAGACAAGTGGGCAGCAGGGGACCGTTTCACGCTGGCGGACATCGCCACGGCCTGCGTGCTCGGATATATCGATCTCCGCATGCCGGAACTCGGCTGGCGCGAGCAGTATCCCAACCTCGCCCAGTTATACGAGCAGATGCTGGCGCGCCCCTCCTTCAAGGACAGCGCACCGCCCTCGGCCTGATGCTCAGTATGCCTGTGGCGTGGTGATGATGCCGCCGCCCAGGCATACCCGGCTTTCATACACCACCACCGATTGCCCCGGCGTCACGGCCCACTGCGGCAGGCCGAATCGGATCTCGCAGTTCTCCCCCTCAATCCGGTCGATTTCGCAAGGTGCATCCGGCTGCCGATAGCGCGTCTTGGCGGCATAGACCCAATGCGTACGCGGTTCCATGCCGGCGATCCAGTGCATTTGCCCGGCTTGCAGCCCATCGCTGAACAGCAGCGGATGGTCATGCCCTTGAACGACGGTCAGCACATTGTTGGCCATGTCCTTGCCGGCAACGAACCAGGGAGCGCCGTCGCCCTCCTTGGAGCCGCCGATACCCAGCCCTTGACGCTGACCCAGTGTGTAATACATCAACCCGCTGTGACTGCCGACGACCTTCCCTTCGGGCGTGCGCATTTCGCCCGGCTCGGTGGGCAGGTAGCGCTGCAGGAATTCGCGGAACGGGCGTTCGCCGATGAAGCAGATGCCAGTTGAGTCTTTTTTCTCGCTTGTCGCCAAGCCCGCATTGCGCGCGATTTCGCGTACTTCGCGCTTGTACAGCCCGCCCAGCGGGAACAATGTTTTGGAAAGCTGCGACTGGTTCAGGCGGTAGAGAAAATAGCTCTGGTCCTTGCTGCCGTCTTCGGCCTTGAGCAACTGGAACAGTCCGTTCACCTCGCGCACCTGGGCATAATGGCCGGTCGCGATCAGGTCGGCGCCCATGCTCATCGCATGGTCGAGGAAGGCGCGAAACTTGATTTCCGAATTGCAGAAGATATCCGGGTTGGGCGTACGGCCTGCGCGGTATTCGTCGAGAAAACCGTTGAACACCTTTTCCTTGTATTCCTTGGAGAAATTGACCGCTTCGATTTCGATGCCCAGGCGGTCTGCCACCGACACGGCGTCGATGAGATCCTGCTTCGCGGGACAATATTCGTCCGTATCGTCGTCTTCCCAGTTCTTCATGAACAGGCCGATCACGTCATAGCCTTGCTCCTTGAGAAGCAGGGCGGTGACCGAGGAGTCCACGCCGCCGGACATGCCGACAATGACTTTTTTCTTCATAAATGGGTGAGTACCGATAAAGGGAAACGTTGACCGGCCAGGTAATCCTCGATGCAGGTCAGCACCTGGGGGCTGCGGTGCTTGCCCTGGCTGGCGCGGATTTCTTCCAGCGACAGCCAGCAGGCGCGGAGTATTCCTGCATCCAATGGTTGCGCCGGATCATGCCCGACGATTTCGCCGGTGAAGGCAAAACGCAGATAAGTGATTTCTTTTTTCGGATGCTTCCAGAGATAGGTGCCGAGCAAGGCCGTCGGCGTGAAACGGTAGGCAGTTTCTTCCCGGACTTCGCGCGTGACGCCCTCGAGCAATGTTTCGCCGTCTTCCAGGTGGCCGGCGGGCTGGTTGAACATCACGCCTTCGGCGGTTTCCTCCTCGACGAGCAGAAACCTGCCATCCTGTTCGATGACAGCGGCCACGGTGACGTTGGGTTTCCAGATCATAGATGCGAATCGCGAAAAACGCGCAATTCTACTAGGTTCGCCAGCCCGGGAACAGACTGCCGAGCCCCTGCGTCATGAACTCGATCGCCATCGCGGCGAGGATCAGGCCCATCAACCGGGTGATGATGATGATGCCGACCGCACCTAAACGATTGGCGATGGCCATGGACAGGCTGAGAATTGCCCATACCAGCAGCGCCACGACGAAGACCGGAATCACCAGGAACAAATGGCCCCAGAAGCCGCCGCTCTGCTCGGCGGTAATGATCACGCTGCTGATGGCGCCAGGGCCGGCGAGCAGCGGAATGCTGAGCGGCACGATCGCAACCGCATCGCGGTCGGTGGTTGCCTGGGCTTCCTCTTCCGTCTGCCGGTCGCTGATCGGCCTGCCATGCATCATGGAAATAGCCATCAGCAGCAGCAGGATGCCGCCCCCAACCTGGAAGGAAGGAATGCTGATGCCGAAGAAGCTGAGTACCCGGTCGCCGATGAAGATGGCCACGGTCAATACCGTAAACACCGTCAGCGCGATGATCCGTACCGTGCGCGAGCGGTGGATGGCCGACCAGCCCTCGGTGGCGGTCACGAAAATCGGTACGGTGCCGATCGGGTTGACAATGGCGAACAAGGCAATGCCGACTTTGAAAAGGTGACTCCATTCGTCCATTTGATGGCCCTTGTTGAATTGGGTTAGTATCCTTGCCTCATCCCACGACAAGGAGGCAAGCCATGACGAAGGTTTTGATTCCGCTTGCACAAGGATGCGAAGAGCTGGAAGCGGTGACTGTCATCGACATTTTACGCCGCGCCGGTATCCAAGTCATTACGGCCGGCCTGGAGCCGGGGCCGGTACGCGCCAGCCGCGGCACGGCGCTGGTGCCAGATACCACTCTCGACGATGCGCTTCAAGACGATTTCGATATGATCGCCCTGCCTGGCGGCATGCCTGGCGCCAAACATCTTAAAAACGATCATCGGGTGACCGGCGTGTTGCAGAAAATGGCTGCCGGCGGCAAATACATCGCTGCGATCTGTGCCGCGCCGATGGCGTTGCACGCTGCCGGCTTGCTCGAAGGAAAACGGGCTACCAGTTTTCCCGGCGTGCTCGATGCCTTGCCCGGTACTCACCAGTATTCCGATGAACGCGTCGTGATCGACGGACATATCGTCACTTCGAAAGGTCCGGGGACTGCCATGGATTTCGCCTTGGCGCTGGTCGAACTGCTGGCGGGAAAATCGGTGCGCGAGCAAGTCGAATCCGAATTGCAGCGCTAGCCAATGGAAAGCAAGAGTATCCCAATGAAATTCAGAATTTATCTGGCATCGCGATCCCCGCGTCGCGGCGAGCTGTTGGGCCAGATCGGCATCGGGTTCGACGTATTGCCTTCGGATGTGGACGAGTCGGTGCTGCCGGGCGAAGCGCCGGAGCATTACGTGATGCGGCTTGCCCGCGAAAAGGCGTCGGTCTGCGTACAACGATTGGCAGAACAAAATCGGCCGCTTCTCCCCGTGCTCGCTGCCGATACCACGGTATGCATCGACGGTATGATCCTCGGCAAGCCGGAAAACGATGCGGATGCGGCTGCTATGCTGCGGCGCATGTCGGATCGTTGGCACACGGTCCATACCGCGGTGGCCGTGGCCGACCAGGGGCATGTCGAAGTCGCGTTGTCCAGCACCCAGGTGGAACTGGCGCCGCTCACCGAAGCGGATATCGCCGCTTACATCGCTTCCGGCGAACCGCGCGACAAGGCCGGCGGTTACGGTATCCAGGGATTGGCCGGCACCTTTGTCCGGCGCATCGAAGGCAGTTATTCCGGGGTGATGGGCCTGCCCGTTTATGAAACAGCGCAATTGCTCAAACAATTTGGAGTTTCCCTGCCGTGAGTGAAGAAATACTGATTAACGTAACCCCGCAGGAAACCCGCGTGGCCATCATGGAACAGGGCGTGGTGCAGGAGTTGCACATCGAGCGCACCAGTTCGCTGGGCCTGGTGGGCAACGTCTATAAGGGCAAGGTGTGCCGCGTTTTGCCGGGCATGCAATCGGCTTTTATCGAGATCGGGCTGTCGCGCGCGGCATTCCTGCATATCGCGGATATCCTGGAATACGAGATCAACGCGGAAAAACCGATTCAGGAGCTGCTGCATGAAGGCCAGACGGTGATGGTGCAGGTAATCAAGGAGCCCATCGGCAGCAAGGGCGCGCGCTTGACCACCCAGATCAGCATCGCCGGGCGCTTTCTGGTCTACCTGCCGCAACAGGAACACATCGGCGTTTCTCAGCGTATCGAGGCCGAGGCCGAGCGCGAAGCCTTGCGTGACCGGCTGTTGCGGCTGTTGCCGGAACAGCGGGAAGGGGGTTACATCATTCGGACCCTGGCGGAAACCGCCAGCGACGATGAATTGCGGGCCGACCTGGAATACCTGCACAAGGTCTGGGCCAACATACAGGCGTCCAACGGGGAGGTAACACGCGGTTCGCTGGTCTACCAGGACCTCACGCTGCCGCTCCGCGTGCTGCGCGATGTGGTCAATGAAAACACGGACCGGATACTGGTGGATTCCCGCGAAACGCACCAGAAGATGATGGATTTCGCGAAGAGCTACGCCAGCGGCGTGGTCGACCGTGTCGAGCGCTATTCCGGAGAGCGGCCCTTGTTCGACTTGAGCAGCGTTGAACAGGAAATCGAAAAAGCCCTGTCGCGCAAAGTCGAGCTGAAGTCCGGCGGCTATCTGATTTTCGACCAGACCGAGGCCTTGACCACGGTGGATGTGAATACCGGCGGCTTCGTCGGCGGGCGCACGCTCGCCGATACCATTTTCAAGACCAACCTGGAGGCGGCGCAAGCCATCGCGCGCCAACTTCGCCTGCGCAACCTGGGCGGCATCATCATCATCGACTTCATCGATATGGAAGAAGAGATGCACCGCGAGGCGGTACTGGACGAATTGCGCAAGGCGGTCTCCAAGGACCGGGTACGTTCGACAATACACGGTTTTTCGGGGCTGGGGCTGGTCGAAATGACCCGCAAGCGTACGCGCGAAAGCCTGGCGCATATCCTGTGCGAGCCTTGCCCGGCATGCCAGGGGCGCGGCGAGATCAAGACTGCACAAACGGTTTGTTACGAGATTCTGCGCGAGCTGGTGCGGGAAGCGCGGCAGTTCAATGCGCGGGAATACCGTGTGCTGGCCTCGGAAAGCGTGATTGACCTTTTCCTGGATGAGGAATCGCAGAGTCTGGCGCAGCTTTCGGACTTCATCGGCAAGCCGATTTCATTGCAGGTGGAAAGCCAGTACGCACAGGAGGCGTTCGATATCGTCCTGATGTGAGGACGGTTTCTTCGCTCTCAGGTCGTGAGCGGAGCGACGCCCAGGGTCGGGCCGCCGGCGGTAGCGTTCTCGGAAACAGTGGGAAGGGCGGGACCGGTTTTTTGCGCGGCTTTCATCAGGCGCAGCAGTATCTGATCCAGCGTTGTGCTTTGCGTTTGCAGCGCGGTCAATTGTGCCTCGAGCTCGTCGATGTTTTTCTGCAGTGACGCCTGGTTTTCATGAATTTTCATCAGCGATTCGGTACGCTTGTCGAGTTGCGCCTTGTGCTCGGCAATTTGCAGCCGGAGCGGTGCGAGCAATCCCTTCAGCCAGTTGCCCGACTCCAGCTTCGCTTTCTCGAATTCGTTGCGTACTTGCGCCACCAGCGTAAAGAAAAATTTACGCACCAGGAAATGCTTTTCGGTCATCACATTGACCGGATCGGCACAGAACTCATCGGCGCATTGCTGCAGCGCCAGCATGCCTTGATGGAATTCCGCCATGTTGAGCGCCGGCGGCCGCAGCTGATCGAAGCCATGCTTGGTATGAAATAGCAGGTATAGCGATTCGCCCATGTCGGACAGCGTCTGCGCCTGCCGGCTGATTTTTTCCGCCATCTCGCCGGTTTCCTTGATCAGGCTTTTCATTCCCTGGTTGAGGCCATGCGTGGTCCAGCTGTCGCCGATCTTCTTCTGGCTCTTTTCCAGCATTCTATCCAGCTGGGTCAGGCTGAGCTGCTGCATGATGGCCTCACCCTGCTGCATGATGCGCTGGTTCGCGTCGTTGAAGGTGCGGACCGACTCCTCGTACAGCTTGCGGTCGCTGGACACCTTGGAAAGCATGTCCTGCACGACGTCGCGATGCTGGCCGCGCAGCGAATCCAGCTCCGTCTGCTGGGCTTTTACCCCGGCAAGGCGCTGCTGCATGGTCTTGCGCGAGGCCTTCACCATATTGCCGGCCTCGGTCACGACGGTTTTGCGCAGGATGTCGTGCTTGGTGGCGACCACGCTCTGTGCCAGCACCTCTTCCACGCGTTCGATGCCGCTGCGCTTCAGCAGCTCGGCATCGTTCTTCACGCGGGCGACCAGGGCTTTCTGGGCGGAAATCGCAAACACATCGGCGGGCGGCAGTGCCAGTTGACGCGCGGTCGAGACGACTTGCGACTGGATCATGGCATTGATCTCGGCTTCGCTTTTCATGTCATCCCAAAGGATGTCGATCTTGTTCAATACGGCCAGCTTGCGGCTGGTGCGTTCGCGAATGAATTTGGTCCAGATTTCCATGTCGGACTTGGTCACGCCGGTGTCTGTCGCCAACAGGAAGATCACCGCATGCGCGTTCGGAATGATGCTGATGGTCAATTCCGGCTCGGTTCCCAGCGTATTGAGGCCGGGCGTATCCAGGATGACCAGTCCGCTTTTCAGCAGCGGATGCGGGTAATTGATCATTGCATGGCGCCATACGGGCACATCGACCTTGCCCTTGTTCCGGAGCGCGTTCGCCATGCCGACATCCTGGTCGTCCCACAGTCCCAGCGCGCGGGCTTCCTCCAGCGTTACTTCCTTCTGGTCCACCAGGGCATGCAAGGCTTCCTTCATCGTCTCGGCGGAGGAGGTGTCCAGCCGCAGTTTGGTCCATTCGCCGGGATTCGTTTTGAGATAAGCCAAGCCGTCATCACGTTTGCGCGTCTCGATCGGCAGCAGCTTGACGTAGGGTTCCTCATTGTCGTCCCAGAATATTTCGGTGGGACACATCGTGGTACGACCGGGATCGACGGGCAGCAAACGCGATTTGAAGTCCGAGAAGAACAGGGCATTGATGGTTTCTGTTTTGCCCCGGGCGAACTCTGCCACGAAAGCCAGCACCAGCCGGTCGTTCTTGACCGATTGCGCCATGTCGTAAAGACGGAGATCCTGCAGCCCATCCGAAGCGCCGGTGAGGTCCAGCCAGGCGCGATAGTCGTTGATGGCGCCGGCCAGCTGCTCGCGCCATTGCTGGTAATCGTTGATTTGTTGTTCGAGCGTATGGCTCATTGCGATATCCAGAAAGCGTCCGGTGCGAGTTGGGGGTGGGCAATTTCAACGATCTTGTGCCAGACATGCGCTGCCGGCTTCAAGACCACCTGATTTTTTCCGACTCTAAATGATTTTTTTAGAAACTCCAATAACTTATCGTCGACCAAGTGGTCGGCGGGAGGCGCTGCGCCCTTGATTTTCAAGGCATCGCCATGCGGACCGGCGATCTCGGTGCGCATGACTTCGGGTTGTATGTACAGGTCGAGCGTCAGGTGCCGCCCGTGATCCTTGAGTCTGTGCCAGGCGCTGGGCATTAGAACAATTGCAGCAGCTGTTGCTCGATGGGTGCGATCAGCAACATCAGCAGCAGTTCGATGAAAATGAACACGATCAGCGGTGTCAGATCAATGCCGGCGGTAGACGGCATGTACCGGCGCAAAGGCTGTAACAGCGGCCTGGTGAGGCTGTCCAATACCGGGGCAAGTGGCGTGTGCGGATTGATCCAGCTCATGACCGCTTGCAGGATGACCGCATACAGCATGATGTAAAGCGACAATTTCACCACGCCGAGCAACGCCAGGCCGAGCAGTGCGACATAGACTTGCGGATCGGCGACCATCAACGGAAAGTCGCTCAGCCAGAGGATGGACAATTGCAAAACCAATTGCGTCAGCAGGGCAAGCAGCAGCGAGGCGGTATCCAGCCAGCCCATGGAAGGCACGATGCGGCGCACGGGCCGCACTGCAAAATTCGTCAGCGAAACGACCGCTTGCGATAGCGGATTATGAAACGGCGCACCGGTGAGTTGCAGATAGCAACGGAGCAGGAAGGCCAGGGTAAGTAGGCCGAGTAAGGTTCCCAGAAGAAATTCCATGGCTTGCACGAACATGATAGTGAGCCCTTAATCCTTTCCCAGCAGATCGCCCATTTCGCGGGAGCGTTCAGCCGCGTCACGCAATGCATGGACAATAGCATTTTTTATACCCGCGGTTTCCATGCTCAGGAGGGCTCGTTCCGTCGTGCCGCCTTTGGACGTGACCTGGGCGCGCAGTTCGGCGGGGTTTGTATCGCTTTGCAGCGCGAGCTGGCTTGCACCCAGGAAGGTCTGCAGGCTGAGGTCGCGCGCCTGTTGTGGCGACAAACCCAGCTCCAGCGCCGCTTGCTGCATGGCTTCGATGAAATAGAAGACATAGGCGGGTCCGCTGCCGGAGATGGCGGTGACCGCATCCATCTGCGTTTCGTCATCCAGCCAGACCGTGCTGCCGACTGCACCGAGTATATTTCCGGCTTGCCTGCGATGCTCCTGGCTCGCGCCGGAAGCTGCGAACATGGCGGACACGCCGCACCGAATCTGTGCCGGGGTGTTGGGCATGACGCGAATCACCGCATCATAACCGCCCAGCCAGCGGATCAGGTCAGCACTGCGGATGCCGGCGGCAATGGAGATGACCAGTTGATTGCGCAGCAGGCTGCCGAGAAATATCGCGATATCGCGCAACTGCTGCGGCTTGACTGCCAGCACGACGAAGTCGGCCATGGCAACGCTCGGCAATTGATCGCTGACCGCGATGCCGAAGTCGCTTTGCAACTGCTGGCGCTTGAGCGGATCAAGTTCGATGGCGCCGATATCCTCGGGCTTCCAGCCCTGTGCAAGCAGTCCGCCTATAAGCGCACGGGCCATGTTGCCGCCGCCGATGAATGAAATCTTCATTGAATTCCTAATGGATAATGACGAAGCAAAACGCCATCATGACAAATCGTTGATTGGTTGCCGTTTTTGCCGCGGCCCGAAAATGGCGGTGCCGATGCGTACGATGGTGGCGCCTTCGGCAATGGCGGCAGGAAAATCTTCCGACATGCCCATGGAAAGCGTATCCGGTTCCAGCCCGCGTTGTTTCAGCGATTCCCACAGCTCCCGCAGCATTCTAAACTGCTGGCGTTGCAAAGCAATGTCGTTCGTCGGCGCGGGGATAGCCATCAGTCCGCGAAATTTGAGCCGGGGGAGCCGGGCCACGGCCTCGGCAAGAACCGGCACTTCGACGGGTTCGACCCCGCCTTTGCTTTCCTCGCCGCTGACATTGACCTCGATGCAGATATTGAGGGGCGGCAGGTTGTCGGGACGAGAGTCGCTCAGGCGCTGGGCGATTTTCAGGCGATCCACGCCATGCACCCAGGAAAAACTCTCCGCGATCGGCCGCGTCTTGTTGCTTTGGATCGGCCCGATGAAGTGCCATTCCAGCGGCAGGTCGGCGAGCGAGGCCATTTTCTCCAGCGCTTCCTGCAAATAATTTTCGCCGAATGCGCCTTGCCCGGCAGCATAGGCCTCGCGAATGGCCTGCGCTGGCTGCGTTTTGCTGACGGCAACCAGTGCGACCGATTCCGGAGCGCGTCCGGACTTCGTTTCAGCCTCCCTGAGGCGTGACTTTACAGCTTGCAAGCGTTCTGAAGTTGCAGTCATAATCCGTCCATTCAATTACCAAAAATTATATCAGGGGAATCTCGATGGACGTTTCCGATCTGCTCGCGTTTTCGGTCAAGAACAAGGCCTCCGACCTGCACCTGTCGGCCGGTTTGCCGCCGATGATTCGCGTCCACGGGGATGTGCGCAAGATCAACATGCCGTCGATGGACCATAGCCAGGTGCACGACATGGTGTACGACATCATGAACGACGGTCAGCGCAAATTCTACGAAGAGAACCTGGAATGCGACTTTTCCTTCGAGATCCCCAACCTGGCGCGCTTCCGGGTCAACGCATTCAACCAGAACCGCGGCGCCGGTGCGGTGTTCCGGACGATTCCATCCAAGGTGCTGACGCTGGAGCAGCTGGCGGCGCCGCCGATTTTCAAGGATATCGCGCAAAACCCGCGCGGCATCGTGCTGGTAACCGGCCCGACCGGTTCCGGGAAGTCGACGACGCTGGCGGCGATGGTGGATTTCATCAATGAAAACGAATACGCTCACATCCTCACGGTGGAAGATCCTATTGAATTTGTACACCAATCCAAGCGCTGCCTGATCAATCAGCGCGAAGTCGGTCCGCACACGCTGTCGTTCGCGAATGCGCTACGCTCGGCGCTGCGCGAAGACCCGGACGTGATCCTGGTGGGCGAAATGCGCGATCTCGAAACCATACGCCTGGCATTGACGGCCGCGGAAACCGGCCACCTGGTATTCGGTACGCTGCACACCAGCTCTGCCGCGAAGACCGTTGACCGTATCGTGGATGTGTTCCCCGCCGCGGAAAAGGACATGGTGCGTTCCATGCTCTCGGAATCGCTGCGCGCAGTCATCTCGCAGACATTGCTGAAGACCAAGGATGGCCAGGGCCGGGTAGCGGCGCACGAGATCATGATCGGTACGCCGGCGATCCGCAACCTGATCCGCGAGAACAAGATCGCGCAGATGTATTCCGCGATCCAGACCGGACAGGCGGTCGGCATGCAGACACTGGACCAGAACCTGATGGAGCTGGTGCGTCGCAATCTGGTGGCGGGCGATGAAGCCAAGGCCAAGGCGACCAACAAGGATGCGTTTGTTTAAAGCGACGGATAAACCCGGATTCATTTCCGAATAGTGGAGAAACAGCACATGGATCAAGGCCAGGCAGAAAAATTCGTATTCGACTTGTTGCGCATGATGCTGGCGAAGAACGCTTCCGACCTGTTCATCACCAACGGTTTCCCGCCCGCGCTCAAGGTGGACGGCAAGCTGACTCCGGTCACCAACCAGACGTTGACCAATCAGCAGTGCAAGGAAATCGCGCGTTCCATTATGAACGACAAACAGGCATCCGAGTTCGATGCGACCAAGGAATGCAATTTTGCGATTGGCTTGCCCAACGTGGCGCGCTTTCGGGTGAACGCTTTTATCCAGCGCGGCTCCGTCGGGCTGGTCTTCCGTACGATCACGACCAAGATTCCCAAATTGGAGGAGCTCGGCCTGCCGGATGTGCTGAAGGAGGTCGCGATGACCAAGCGCGGGCTGGTGATTTTCGTCGGCGCGACCGGGTCAGGCAAATCGACCTCGCTGGCGGCAATGGTGGGCTACCGCAACGAAAACAGTTACGGCCACATCATCACCATCGAGGACCCCATCGAATTCGTGCACGACCACAGGAACTGCATCGTGACCCAGCGCGAGGTCGGCGTGGATACCGAGAGCTGGTTCGCGGCGCTGAAGAACACCTTGCGCCAGGCGCCGGACGTCATCCTCATCGGCGAAATCCGCGACCGCGAAACCATGGACTACGCGATCGCCTTTGCCGAAACCGGCCACCTGTGCCTGGCCACCCTGCATGCCAACAGCACCAACCAGGCATTGGACCGTATCATCAACTTCTTCCCCGAAGAGCGCCGCCAGCAATTGCTGATGGATTTGTCGCTCAACGCCAAGGCATTCATTTCGCAGCGCCTGATCCCCAAGAAGGAAAGCAAGGGCCGCGTGCCGGCAGTGGAAGTGATGCTCAATTCGCCCTTGATTTCCGACCTCATCTTCAAGGGCGACGTGCACGAGATCAAGGAAATCATGGCCAAGTCCCGCGAGCTGGGCATGCAGACCTTCGACCAGGCCTTGTTCGATTTGCACGAGGCCGACATGATCACCTACGAGGATGCCTTGCGCAATGCCGACTCGGTGAACGACATCCGGCTCAAGATCAAGCTGGAAGGCAAGGAAACCAAAGACAAGGACCTTTCCGCCGGGCTGGACCACCTCGGGATCGTATAGCCGAACTTCAGCCGGCGGCGTCCTGTCGTATCGAGAAGGCGCGGACGTTGGGTCCGCGTGCCCTCGTGTCAGGAATGATCCATGTCCGGCAATATCCGCATCGGCATTTCAGGATGGCGCTACCCGCCTTGGCGCAAGGTCTTCTATCCGCCCGATTTGACGCAGAAGCGCGAGCTGGAATTTGCGTCCCGCGCGTTGCCGACCATCGAGATCAACGGTTCGTTTTACGGGTTGCAGCGCCCGACGAGCTGGCTGAGCTGGTACGAGCAGACGCCGGAAGGGTTCGTGTTCAGCGTCAAGGCGCACCGCTATGTGACGCATATCTTGCGGCTTGACGGGGTCGAAAAACCCATCGCCAATTTTTTTGCTTCCGGCCTGTTTCACTTGAAGGAAAAACTGGGCCCCATCCTCTGGCAGTTCCCTCCCAGCTTCCGTTTCAATCCTCCGCAATTCGAGAGTTTCCTCAAACTATTGCCCCACGATACCGAAGCCGCGGCGGCGTTCGCAAGGCGGCATCACGAAGGCGCTAGCGAACGCACCTACCTCAAGACCGACAAATCCCGGCCTTTTCGCCACGCGGTGGAAATCCGTCATGAAAGCTTCGTCGATCAGGCTTTCGTGGACCTGCTGCAGCATTACAACGTTGCGCTGGTGGTTGCCGACACTGCGGGAAAATGGCCTTATCGCGAGGATGTGACGGCGGATTTCGTTTATCTGCGGCTGCATGGCGAGGAGGAGTTGTATGCCAGCGGCTATACGGAGAAGGCACTCGACAACTGGGCGACGCGGATCGACGCATGGAGCAAGGGAGGGCAGCCGAAGGATGCGCGGCTGATCGCGGACCGCAAGCCGGCCAGGAAAGCCCGCGATGTTTATTGCTATTTCGATAACGACATCAAGGTGAAGGCGCCATTCGATGCGCGCAAGCTGTTAAGGCGGCTCGATCTCGAAACAGGATTGACGCCTTTGGACCACCCGGGCAGTCTTTTCTAGCGCTGCTGGCGGAACGCTCAGGCCTGATGGACCAAATGGCCTGCCACGATGGTCGCGCGAACCTTGCCGGCCAGCTCCAGCCCGAGGAAGGGCGAGTTCTTTCCCTGGCTCAGCAGCGACTGGGGCGCTACCTTCCAGTATTCCTCCATATCGAAGACGCACACGTCCGCGCAAGCGCCAACCGCCAAATGCCCAGCCGTGATGCCGAGCAATGCAGCCGGCTCGCTGGTGACCGAGGCCAATGCTTTCAGCAGCGGGGTGCCGCTTTCCTGTGCCCACTTGAGGGTCAGCGGCAGCAGGAGCTCGAGGCCGGTAGCGCCGGGTTCGCTTTCGGCAAACGGCGCCAGCTTGGCATCATCGTCCACCGGCGTGTGGTCGGAGCAGATCGCATCGATCGTGCCGTCCACCAGGCCTTGACGCAAGGCGTCGCGGTCGCGCTGGGAGCGCAGGGGTGGTTTGAGGTGGCATTGCGCGTCAAAATAGCCGATGTCGTGTTCGGTGAGGTGCAGGTGGTTGATGCCGATGTCGCTGCTGACGGTCACCCCTTGCTGTTTGGCCTTGCGCAGCATTTCCACGCCTTCGCGGGAGGAAATGCGGCACACATGCACATGCGCGCCTGTTTCCTGGGCCAGCGTCAGTATCGTTGCCAGCGCAATGGTTTCGGCACTCGACGGTATGCCGGTGAGCCCCAGCCTGGCAGCCACTTCGCCGTCATGGGCAACGCCGTTTCTGGCGAGATAAACATCCTCGGGATGCAGCCAGACCCGGAAGCCGAAAGTGCTGGCATATTGCATCGCGCGCCGCATCACCAGCGTATCGGTCAGCGGTGCCGTGGCATGCGAGAACCCCACGCAGCCGGCTTCGGTCAGCTCGCACATCTCGGTCAGTTGCTTGCCTTCCAGTTGCCGCGTCAAGGCGCCAAGAGGGTAGACATGCGCCAGATTGAGCAGCTTCGCGCGGTGCTTGAGCATTTCCACCAGTCCCGGCTCGTCCAGGACGGGTTCGGTGTCCGGCGGGCAGGCCAGGCTCGTGATGCCGCCGGCCGCCGCCGCGCGCAGCTCGCTTTCCAGTGTGGCCTTGTATTCGAAGCCGGGTTCGCGCAGGCGTGCGGACAGGTCGACCAGGCCGGGGCAGACGATCTGGCCGGTGGCATCCAGCGTCTGATTAGCGTGGAAGTCGGCAGGCGCACTGCCGATGGCGACGATCTTGCCTGCCGCAATGAACACATCCTGGATGGCGTCAATATTGTTTTTGGGGTCGATCAGGCGACCGTTCCTGATATGGATTTTCATTCGGTATTTCCGGCAAGTATGCTCATGACCGCCATGCGCACCGCGATGCCGTAGGTCACCTGTGGCAGGATCACGGATTGCGCGCCATCGGCGACGGCGGAGTCGATCTCCACGCCGCGGTTCATCGGCCCGGGGTGCATGACGATGGCGTCCGGTTTGGCCAGCGCCAGCTTTTCCTGCGTCAGTCCGTAGCATTTGAAATATTCCTGCGCCGACGACAGCAGAGCCCCGCTCATGCGCTCGTTCTGCAGGCGCAGCATCATCACGACGTCCACTCCCTTCAGCCCCTCGCGCATGTCGTGATACACCTGCACGCCCATGCGATCCACATTCTCCGGCAGCAGCGTCTTGGGTGCGATGACGCGCACCTCCGGCACGCCCAGCGTGGTCAGCGCATGGATCTCGGAACGTGCGACGCGCGAGTGCAGCAAGTCGCCGACGATGGCGACGCGCAGGTTGTGCATGTCCGGCTTGTAGCGGCGGATGGTGAACACATCCAGCAACCCTTGAGTAGGGTGTGCGTGACGGCCGTCTCCGGCGTTGATGACATGAATGTGGGGCGCGACATGGCGTGCGATGAAATGGGCGGCACCCGACTGGGAGTGGCGCACGACGAACATGTCGGAATGCATCGCGGTCAGGTTATCCACCGTATCGAGGATGGTCTCGCCCTTGGACTGCGACGAGCTGTTGACATTGAGGCTGACCACGTCGGCCGACAGGCGCTTGGCAGCGATTTCGAACGTGGTGCGCGTGCGGGTGCTGTTCTCGAAGAAGATATTGCACACCGTCTTGCCGCGCAGCAGTGGGACTTTCTTGACTTCGCGCTCGGATACGCCGGTGAAGGACTCGGCGGTGTCCAGAATGTGCCGCAGGATGTCTTTCGACAAGCCTTCGATGGACAACAGGTGTTGCAGCTCGCCGTTTTTATTGAGTTGCGGGTTTTGGGGCATGGTCACAGGTTCTCGTGCAGCTTGAGAGAGAATTTGCCGGAGTCGTCGCGCAGCAGTTCCAGGCTCTGGTGCGCTTCCAGTTCGCAGCGGGTGCCGACGATCTGCGCTTCGACCGGCATCTGGCGCCCTCCGCGGTCGATCAGTACCGCCAGCGTGATCTTGGCCGGGCGGCCGTAATCGAACAGCTCGTTCATCGCGCCGCGTATGGTGCGGCCGGTGTACAGCACGTCGTCGATCAGGATGATGTGGCAGTCTTCGACTTCGAACGGGATGTGGGAAGGCTTGACCTGGGGATGCAGTCCGCGCTGTTCGAAATCGTCGCGGTAGAAGGAAATGTCCAGCGCACCGAGAGGCACGTCACCGTCCAGGATTTCTTTCAGGCGCTCGGCGAGCCATGCGCCTCCGCTATGGATGCCGACCAGCGCCACCTTGCCCTGGATCAAGGGGCGGATTTTTTCCGCCAGTTCGACCAGCAGTTGTTCGGCGTCAGGCAGTTTCATGATGGTCCAGGTAGTGTTGCAGGATAAGCTGGGCTGCGACCTGGTCCAGCATGGGTTTCTGCTTGCGCCCCCCGACGCCGAGTTCTTTCAGTGCCTGACTGGCTTCCGCCGAGGTCAGGCGCTCGTCGACCAGGGCCACCGGCAAGTTGAAGCGGCCTTCCAGCCGGCGCGCAAATTTCTTGCATAGCAGGGTCAATGCGTGCTCGGTCCCGTCCATGTGGGTCGGCAAGCCGACAACCAGCAGCACGGGCCGCCATTCGGCGATCAGGCTGGCTATCGTGGCGAACCGGACGTCGTTGCTTTCCGCGGCAATGGTCTGTAGCGGATGCGCAAGTCCCACCAGATTGTCGCCCACGGCGACGCCAATGCGCTTTTCGCCGAAGTCGAAAGCGAGAATGGTGCCGATGGGCTGGGAGGGTGGGGTGGGATGCTCAGCGCGCGCGGCCACGTGCATCAGGCGTGCCCTGCGTCGTCGGAGAGACGCGCGAAATCGAGGCCGAGCAGGTTCATCGCGGCATTCAGCTTCTGTTCGCTGGGCAAATCGAAAATGACGGAATTTTCCGCCTGCACCGTGAGCCAGGCGTTCTGCGCGATTTCCTGCTCCAGTTGCCCGGCGGCCCAGCCTGCATAGCCCAGCGTGACCAGCATTTTCTCCGGGCCGCTGCCGTTAGCGCTGGCTTCGAGGATGTCCTTGGAGGTAGTGAGCGCCGTATCGCCATTCACGACCAGCGAGGATTGCCAGTGGCCGATCGGCTGGTGCAGCACGAAACCGCGGTCGATATGCACCGGTCCGCCGAAATGTACGGTGGCCTGGCCGAGTTCCTGGTCTTGCGCTTCGAGATTGATCTGTTCGAACAGATCATTGAGATTCATGTCGATGGGGCGATTGATCACAATGCCCATCGCGCCCTGGTCGTTGTGTTCGCACACATAGGTGACCGACTTGGCGAAATAGGGATCGGCCATGGCCGGCATGGCTATGAGGAAGTGTCCTGTGAGGTTGACGTTTTCCACGGTTCGATTATCGCATAAAGAGTTTTACTTGGGTTCCAGATAGCCAACAACTTCCAGCTCGAAGCCGGCCATGCTCGGCATCTTGCGCGGCACGGCCATCAGTTTCATTTTCCTGACGCCGAGGTCGAGCAGGATTTGCGAGCCGATGCCGTAGTCGCGCAGGTCCTGTTTCGAACGTACCGGCTCGTCGGCGTTCAGGATGCGCTCCACCAGCTGCTGACCGTTCTCGTTGCGCCGCAACAGGATCATCACGCCGCATTCCGCCTGATGTATCGCCTGCATCGCCTCGAGGAGATTCCAGGAATGACTGCGGCTGCTGCTGTCCAGCAGGTCGAACATCGACAGCGGCTCGTGCACTCGCACCAGTACTTCCTTGTCCCCGTCCGGTTCGCCTTTGATTAGCGCCAGATGCGTTTCGTTTGCCGTCTTGTCGAGATAGGCGATCAGGCGCATGGGGCCATACGGCGTCTGTACCAACCGTTCCGCGGCGCGGTCGATCAGTCGCTCGTTCTGGCTGCGGTAATGGATCAGGTCGGCAATGGTGCCGATCTTGAGATGATGCTTTTCGGCGAATTCGATCAGGTCCGGCAAGCGGGCCATGCTGCCGTCGTCCTTCAGGATTTCGCAGATGACGCCGGTAGGCGCCAGCCCCGCCAGCGCCGCCAGGTCGCAGCCGGCTTCGGTATGGCCGGCGCGGGCGAGCACGCCGCCGTTCTGCGCCATCAATGGAAAGATATGGCCGGGGCTGACGATGTCCCCGGGCCTGGCGTTTTTCGCCACGGCCGCCTGTATGGTACGCGCCCGGTCGGCGGCGGAAATGCCGGTGGTGACGCCGCTGGCGGCCTCGATGGATACCGTGAAATTGGTGCCGAGCCCGGAACCGTTTTCGCGCACCATCAACGGCAGGTTGAGCTGGCGGCAGCGTTCTTCGGTCAGGGTCAGGCAGATCAGGCCGCGGCCGTGCTTGGCCATGAAGTTGATGTGCTCCGGCGTGACGAACTGCGCGGCCAGCACCAGGTCGCCCTCGTTTTCGCGATCTTCTTCATCCACCAGCACGACCATGCGGCCGTTGCGGATCTCCTCGATGATTTCGTGGATGGGACTGATCATGCGCTTTTGTCTTCCGTGTTCCACTGCGCCATCCGTTCCACGTAACGCGCGATCAGGTCGATTTCGAGGTTGACCCGGCTGCCGACGCCGAGTTGCTCCAGCGTGGTGGATTTCAAGGTGTGGGGAATGAGATTGATGCTAAAGGTGTCGTCTTCGACGGTATTGACCGTCAGGCTGACGCCGTCCACCGCGATCGAGCCCTTGACCGCGATGTAGCGTGAAAGTGCATGCGGAGCGCGTATCGCTAGCAGCATGCAGTCGCCCACCTGGTCGAATCTGATCACTTGCCCCACGCCGTCCACGTGTCCGCTGACCAGGTGGCCGCCCAAGCGGTCCGCAAGCCGCAGCGCCTTTTCCAGGTTGACCGTTTTTTTGGTATCTAGCCCGACGGTGCAGGAGAAGGTTTCCCTGGAGACATGTACCTGGAAGGATTTCTCGTCGAACGCCACCACCGTAAGGCAGACGCCGCTGACCGCGATGCTGTCGCCCATGGCGACATCGCTCATGTCGAGGCCGCCTGCGGCGATTTCCAGGCGCGCATCCTCGCCTATGGTTTCAATGACTTCGATTTGGCCGACGGCCTGTATGATTCCGGTAAACATGGCGGCAATTTTAGCAGATTGGACCGCCAACCCTGCTAGAATTCCTCCCCATGTCCCTGCCATTCGAACTCTTCATCGGCCTGCGCTATACCCGCGCCAAGCGCCGCAATCACTTCATTTCCTTCATCTCGATGACCAGCATGGTCGGCATCGCGCTTGGCGTCGCGGCGCTGATCGTGGTGCTGTCGGTGATGAACGGTTTCCAGCACGAACTGCGTTCGCGCATCCTGGGCGTGGCCTCGCATTTGCAGATATCGGGCGCCAACAATGCGTTGAGCGACTGGCAGAGCGTGGCGGAATTCGTGCGCGGCCAGCCTGAGGTGCAGGCCAGCGCTCCCTACATCATGGCGCAGGGTATGCTGTCATTCGGCCAGACGGTGCAGGGCACCATCGTGCGTGGCGTGCTGCCGGAGCAGGAGGACAAGGTGGCGGAGATTGGCGCGCATGTGCGTGCCGGCAGCTTTGACGCCTTGAAGCCCGGCGGTTTCGGCATAGTGCTGGGAGCCGATCTGGCGCTGGCGCTCGGGGTGGGCATCGGCGACAAGGTCGTCGTCATGGCGCCGCAGGGGCAATTCACGCCGACCGGCCTGGTGCCGCGCCTGAAGCAGTTTCGCGTGGTCGGCATCTTCCAGGTCGGCATGTACGAATACGATTCCGCCCTGGCGTTGATTCATCTCAACGACGCCGCGACACTGTACCGCATGGGCGACAAGGTATCCGGCCTGCGCCTCAAGCTCGCGGATCTGGACCGCGCGCCGCAAGTATCGCGCGAACTCGAGCTGAAGCTGAGCCCGCAAGGCGCTTTTTATATCAGCGACTGGACGGAGCAGCATGCCAATTTCTTCCGTGCGGTACAGATGGAAAAGCGCGTGATGTTCGTGATCCTCACGCTGATCGTCGCAGTGGCGGCATTCAACATCGTCTCGACCCTGGTGATGGCGGTGACGGACAAGCGCGCCGACATCGCCATCCTGCGCACTCTGGGCGCCAGCCCGCGCAGCATCATGCAGGTATTCATCGTGCAGGGCGCGCTGATCGGGGTGATCGGGACTTTGATGGGCGTGGCCGGCGGCGTGCTGCTGGCGTGGAATATCGAAACCGTCGTGCCCTTCATCGAGCAGATCTTCGGCATCCAGTTCCTGGCCAAGGACGTGTATTACATCAGCGACCTTCCTTCCGAACTGCAATGGTCGGATGTCACGGTGATTACCTCGGTCTCGCTGGTGCTCAGCCTCCTGGCGACGCTTTACCCGAGTTGGCGCGCGGCCAAAACGAACCCTGCGGAGGCGCTGCGCTATGAATAATCCCGCCGTGGTCGCCTGCCGCGATCTGCACAAAACGTATACCGGGCTGGAAGTGGCCGTGCTGAATGGCATTGATCTCGCCATCGCGCAGGGCGAGCAAGTCGCCATCGTCGGCGCTTCCGGTTCCGGCAAGAGTACCTTGCTGCACCTGCTGGGCGGCCTGGATACGCCCTCGCAGGGCGAAGTCGATATCCTTGGCAACGCACTGGCGAGCCTGAGCGAAGCGCGGCGCGGGGAATTGCGCAATCGTTCGCTCGGCTTCATCTACCAATTCCATCATTTGTTGCCCGAATTCACCGCGCTGGAAAACGTCGCGATGCCGCTGTTGATCCGCCGCATGCCGCGTTCGGAAGCGCTTGCGCAGGCATCGTCGATACTGGAAAAAGTCGGCCTGGGAAAACGCATGCAGCACATGCCCGGCGAACTGTCCGGCGGCGAACGCCAGCGGGCAGCCGTGGCGCGGGCGCTGGTGACGAACCCGCAATGCGTGCTTGCGGACGAACCGACCGGCAATCTGGATCGGCACACTGCAAACAGCGTGTTCGACCTGATGCTGGAGTTGAACCGCGACCTGGGGACCAGTCTGGTCGTGGTCACCCACGATATGGAACTGGCCCACCGGCTGGGACGCGTGCTGCGGCTGGAGGATGGCCGCCTGCTGCTCGACTGAGTCACGGTTGATGTAATGCGCAGCGCCATACTCGCGTTCGTATCTGGGGTGTGGCTGTTGCAACAGCAGGCGACGCTGCCTTCGCCGGTCTGGTTCGTGGCGCTGCCGTTACTCGTACTGCCTCTTTTGCTGCGCCGCCATGCAGCGTTGTCCCGGATTTCCATCGTTTTGGTTGCCATGCTCGCCGGTTTTTTATGGGCGAGCGGCATGGCGCATATGCGATTGGCCGATGCCCTGCCTGCCGAATGGGAGAGCAAGAATATCCAGCTGGTTGGCGTCGTTGCGTCCCTGCCGCAAATGCAGGAGCGCGGCGAACGCTTTCTGTTCGATGTGGAGCAGGTTGTTACGGCAGGCGCAGTGGTGCCCTCGCGCATCTCGTTATCGCGCTATTCTGCCGGCTATCGCGAACCCGAGGCCGGCACTGCCCGTAGCGAATTCCGCCCGGGCGAGCGCTGGCGATTGACGGTGAGATTGAAGCGTCCGCATGGCACCTACAATCCTCACGGTTTCGATTTCGAGGTGTGGGCGCTGGAGCGCAATATCCGCGCGACGGGTTACATCCGAAAAGACACCGACAATGCCAGGCTGGCTCCCTTGGTATATCGGCCGTCCTATCTGGTCGAACGCCTGCGCGAATCGGTACGTGATCGTTTCCGCAGCATTCTTGGCGATGCGCCCTATGCCGGCGTACTGCTCGCGCTGGCGATAGGCGATGACGATGCGATCGACGCCGACGATTGGGAAACCTTTCGCCGGACGGGAACCGTGCACTTGATGTCGATTTCAGGCTTGCATGTGATGATGGTGGCCGGCCTGGGGTTTGCATTGGTATTTGCCTTTTGGCGCAGGGTGGAGCGGCTGACGCTGCACCTGCCCGCGCGCAAGGCCGCTGCGGTTGCCGGGCTGATCGTGGCGGGCGCCTATGCCTTGCTGGCCGGCTTCGCCGTGCCGACGCAACGCACGCTTTATATGCTCATGGTTCTGGCGGTGGCGCTATGGTCCGGACGTGCAGTTCCCGTGTCGCTCGTGCTGTGCTGGGCATTGCTGCTGGTGGTGGTGCTCGACCCTTGGGCGGTGCTTGCCGCAGGGTTCTGGCTTTCCTTCGGCGCAGTCGCCTTGCTGGCCTATGCGGCAAGCCATCGTCTCTCCAGGCCAGGCTGGCTGAGGGAGTCGGCGCGAGCGCAATGGGTGATTACCCTGGGCCTGACGCCCTTGCTGCTGGCCCTGTTCCAGCAGGTCTCGATCATTTCCCCGCTGGCGAATGCCTTGGCAATTCCGGTAATCAGCCTGGTCGTGACGCCATTGACTTTGCTGGCCGCGCTTCTTCCTGTCGATACGTTATTGCTGGCGGCGCATGCCGTCATGGATTTATGCATGCGCTTGCTGCAGGCGGGTGCCGACCTGCCCATGGCGATGCTGCAGCAGCATGCGCCGCCGGTGTGGACGGTGGCGATGGGCGTGGCGGGGATTTTATGGATGCTGCTGCCGCGCGGGTTCCCCATGCGTTGGCTGGGCGGAGCAGGGCTGATGCCGATGTTTCTGTTGCTTCCGCCGGTCCCGCAGGCGGGCGCTTTGCAGGTCGCTGTTCTGGATGTGGGGCAGGGTTTGTCGGTGGTGCTGCAGACGGCGAACCGTACGCTGCTGTATGACGCAGGGCCGCGCTATTCCGACGATGCCGATAGCGGAAGCCGCATCGTCATACCTTACCTGCGCGGGCAGGGAATCAGCCGCCTGGATGGCCTGCTGATTTCGCATAACGACAGCGATCATACCGGCGGTGCCGCTTCGATCATGAAAGCCATGCCCGTGGGCTGGATGGGCTCGCCCTTGCCTCCGGGCCATGCTCTTGCGGGCATGGCCCGGAGCGATTTGCGATGTTTCGCCGGGCAATCCTGGGTTTGGGACGGCGTGCGGTTTGAGATGCTGCATCCTGCTCACCCCAGCTACGCCGACGCAACCCTCAAGGATAACGACCGCAGTTGCGTACTCAAGGTCATCAGTCCTCATGGCAGCGTGTTGATTGCCGGCGATATCGAAAAAGGGGCAGAGCAGGAACTGCTCGCGCGAGCTGCGCCTTCCCTCAAGGCCGATGTACTGGTGGCGCCCCATCACGGAAGCAAAACATCCTCCACCCCGAACTTTGTCCGGTACGTGGATCCGGGTGCGGTCGTGTTCACGGCAGGTTACCGCAACCGCTTCGGCCATCCCAAGCCGGAAGTGCTGCAGCGGTATCGCGAGAACGGCAGCTCGATATACCGCAGCGACATGGATGGGGCGGTCGTGTTCAGGTTCGGAACCGGGGCCGAAGCAAGTGCCGAAACGTGGCGCCGAAGCAGGCCGCGATACTGGCACGAGCAAGGTGCCGGGCTTGCTGAAAACAGTGGCGCAGGATAAAGTAGCGCGAATTTTCAAGAACAAGGAAAGCCATCGTGTGGAGCATCATTCAGGCAGCCGGCTGGCCAATTTGGCCGCTGATATTTGCCTCGATCATTTCATTGGCCATTATTGCCGAACGCTTCTGGGTGCTGCGTTCCGACATGATCGCTCCCAAAACGCTGTTGCCCGAGGTGCAGCAATGGCTGAAGCAGGGTGGCGTGACCAAGGAAACCTGCACGCGGCTTGAGCAGCATTCCCCGCTCGGCGAAATTTTCGCCGGCGCGATCTGCAACGTGGGCACTTCGCGGGAAGTGATGAAGGAAGCCATCGAGGAGTCCGGCCGCGCTGTCACGCACAAGCTGGAGCGCTACCTGACCACGCTGGGCACGATCGCCGCGGTCAGCCCGCTGCTGGGACTGCTCGGTACCGTCATCGGGATGGTGGAGCTGTTCGGCGCCTTTACCGCAACCGGTCATGATGTCGCCCAGTTTGCCCGTGGTATTTCGGTGGCGTTGTATAACACGGCGATGGGGATCATCGTCGCGGTCCCGAGCATGATTTTCTATCGCCATTTCCGCGCCAAGGTGGATAGCCTGGTGGTTGAAATGGAGCAGGAAGCGATCAAGCTGGTGGAAATCATCCAGGGCGAGCGCAAGTAAATGAATTTCCAGCGCGGCAGAAAGCACGAGGAACTGGAAATCAACCTGGTTCCGCTGATCGACGTGCTGCTCGTCATCATCATTTTCCTGGTGGTGAGCGCCACTTTCTCGCGCATCAACGAGCTCCAGATCAACCTGCCCACTGCCGATGCCACCACCCCGGAAGAAAAGCCGGCGATGGTTTCCGTCGGTGTGGATGCCGCCGGGCGCTACACCGTGAATGACGTTGAACTGGCGGACCGCTCGGTCGATGCGATTGCAGCGGCCATGCGCAAGGCTGCTGGCACCGGCAAGGAGCCGACCATCGTGATCAATGCCGACGCCGCCAGCACGCATCAGTCCGTGGTGAATGTCATGGAGGCTGCGCGCCAGGCAGGCTACACGCATATCACTTTCGCCACGCAGGTCAAATCCGGTTCCTGACGGCCGGATCGACCTTACCTCTCTAAACAGGGCACGCATGTCGAAATCAACGCCTGAAAAGGCGATCCCTCCCGTTTCCGCCAATGCCACCGCAATCTATATGCGCTTGTTCAGGTATGCCTGGCGCTATCGGCTCGTATTTGGCATCAGCATCCTCGCGCTGGTGGTGCTATCCGCAACCAATACCGGGTTTCTGGCTGCAATCAAGCAGGTGACCGATGAAGGGTTCGTCAACAAGGATCCGAGCAAGCTGAGATGGCTGCCCTTGATCCTGTTCGGCATGCTTGCTATACGGGCGCTGGCGGGCTTTGTCTCGACGCTTTCCATGCGATGGGTAGCGCGACGCGTGGTGGAAAATCTGCGGTTGGATGCCTTCCGAAGTCTGATGTCGCTGCCGATCTCTTACTTCGACGCCCACTCTGCGGGTGTCATTACTTCGAAGCTCACCTACGATACCGAACAGGTCGCCAAGGCTTCTACCAACGTCGCGATCAGCGCCGTAAGGGATACGCTGACGATCGTGGGCATGGTCGGTTACATGCTCTATCTGGACTGGCGCCTGACGCTGGTGTTCGCGGTCACCATTCCGTTCATGGCGCTCTACCTCAAGAAAATGACGCCCAAGATCCGTTCTGCCGGCAAGGCGGTGCAGGAGACTATGGGTGAAATCACCAAGGTTTCCGAAGAGGCGATTTCGGGACAGCGCATGGTCAAGATATTCGGCGGCGGCGATTATGAATGGAGGCGTTTCGCCCAGGCCGTTGCGCATAACCGATCCACCCATCTGAAGTTCATCCGGCGCGGCTTGCTGAATAGCTTCGTGATCGAACTGCTGGCGGCGATTGCCCTGGGCATGGTGGTGTATTACGCCACTGGCCGCTTCACGGCCGGCGAGTTTGCCGCTTTCCTGGGCGCATTGCTGATGCTGATCGGGCCGATCAAGAGCCTGACGAGCATGAACGAGGATTTGCAAATGGGCATCGCGGCGGCGCAGAGCATGTTTGCCGTGATGGATTCCAGCAGCGAGGTGGATGAAGGCATCAACGAAATCGGACGTGCCAGGGGCGAGATCGAGTTCCGCGGCGTCAGCCTGCGCTATGAGAACGCCAAGCGCAACGCGCTCAACAACCTCATCCTGAGCGTGAAGCCCGGTGAAAAAGTCGCCCTTGTCGGACGCTCGGGGGGCGGCAAGACGACGCTGGTGAACCTGCTGCCGCGCTTTTACGAGTTGCAGCAAGGCCAGGTATTGCTCGACGGCGTCGATGTCCGGTCGCTTACGCTCAGGAACCTGCGCCAACAGTTTGCCCTGGTCAGCCAGGACGTGATTCTCTTCAACGATACGGTTTTCAACAATATTGCCTACGGCGATTTGCGGAATACGCCTGAAGAGCAGGTGATCGCGGCGGCCAAGGCCGCTTATGCGTGGGAATTCATCCAGCAACTTCCGAAAGGCCTGTACAGCGAGATCGGCGATCGCGGGGTGCGTTTGTCAGGAGGTCAGCGCCAGCGCCTGGCAATTGCGCGTGCAATCCTCAAGAACGCGCCCATCCTGCTATTGGACGAAGCCACTTCCGCACTCGATACCGAATCGGAGCAGCATGTCCAGCAGGCACTGGATGAGCTCATGCGCAACCGTACTTCCATCGTGATTGCGCACCGCCTGTCCACCATCGAGAATGCGGATCGCATCCTCGTGATGGAGCAAGGCGAGATTGTCGAGAGCGGCACGCATGAAGAGCTGCTTGCGGCCAACGGGCATTACACCAAGCTGTACCGCAAGCAGTTCCACTAGGCCGATTGCCATGTCCGAATGGCTGCAGCGACAGTGGTACCGGTTAGGCATCTGGCATGTGCTGCTTGTACCGCTGTCCTGGCTGTTCTGGCTTCTTTCCTCATTGCGCCGGCTGGCCTATCGACTTCGAATTTTCAAAACCATCCATCTGCCCGTACCGATCATCGTCATCGGCAATATCACCGTCGGCGGAACGGGAAAGACGCCCCTGGTCATCTGGCTTGCCGAACAGCTTAGACAGGCGGGATGGCAGCCCGGCGTTATCAGCCGCGGCTACGGCGGGGAAAATGCCATTCCCATGGCAGTGAGCGGCAATTCCGATCCTTCTGTGGCAGGGGATGAGCCGGTGATGATCGCCGCCCGTACGCGTATGCCTGTGTGGGTCGGGCGCGATCGTGCGGCAACAGGCGCGGCGATGTTGGCTGCCCATCCGGAATGTAATGTCATCGTCAGCGATGACGGTTTGCAACATTACCGTCTCGCGCGCGATGTGGAAATCGTCGTGATCGATGGCGAACGCCGCTTTGGTAACGGCCGGTTGCTGCCGGCCGGGCCTTTGCGGGAGCCGGTCGGCCGTCTTCAATGTGTCGATGCCGTGGTTTGCAATGGAAGCTCCCCGGGAGATGGCTTTATCGAAATGTTCCTGGAGCCGCAGGCGTTTCGTAATCTTCTGGACTCGTCGAGATCGATGCCGGCCTCGGAGTTTGCCGGCAAACGCCTGATGGCGCTCGCCGGTATCGGAAATCCGGGACGGTTTTTCTCGCAACTGAAAGGCATGGGGCTTCACTTTGAGGAACGCCCTTTTCCGGATCACCACGCCTATACCCGCGAGGATTTGCAAACCGGGGCCGTGGACGCGATACTGATGACCGAAAAAGATGCGGTGAAGTGCAGTGCCTTTGCCGAGCCGAACTGGTGGTATCTGGCGGTTGACGCCAAGCTCGATCATGCGTTGATCGAACGCGTACTGGAAAAAATGAGGAAATAACATGGAAGCGAAATTACTGGAAATCCTCGTTTGCCCCATTTGCAAGGGGCCCTTGGTCTTTAAAAAGACCGAAGGCGAGCTGATCTGCAAGCCCTGCCGGCTTGCCTATCCGATCAAGGATGGCATCCCCGTCATGCTGGAAGACGAGGCGCGCGCCTTGCCGGCGGAAGAAGAGGTCTGATCTTGGGTTTCAAGGTGGTGATTCCCGCGCGTCATGCCAGCACTCGCTTGCCCGGCAAGCCGCTGCTGGATATCGCCGGCAAGCCGATGGTCGTGCGGGTGGCGGAGCAGGCGCTGGCCAGCGGGGCGGACGAGGTCGTGGTGGCGACGGATCATGAAACCATTCGGGAAGCCGTGGAGCAGCACGGCTACCGCGCGGTAATGACCAGAGCCGACCACGCGTCCGGTACCGACCGCATAGCGGAGGTGGCCGGGCTTCATGGCTGGGCGGATGGCGATATCGTCGTCAACGTGCAGGGGGACGAGCCCTTGATCGACCCGGAGCTGATCCGGGAAGTCGCGCAAAACCTGGCCGACCATCCGGAAGCGGCCATTGCGACCGCCTGTCATCCCATCCATGACCGGGAAGCCATGTTCAATCCCAACGTGGTCAAGGTGGTGTTGGACGCAGCCGGCTATGCCCTTTATTTCAGCCGCGCCCCCATCCCGTATGCACGCGATGCATTCGCCGATGGCGTGAGAAACGGCGCGATGCCGGCGGATATGAAAGTCTTGCGGCACATCGGCATCTACGCGTACAAAGTAGATTTTCTGCGCGCCTATGCCAGCCTTGCCGTTTCGCCCATCGAGCAGCTGGAATCGCTGGAGCAGTTGCGCGCGCTGTGGCACGGCTACCGCATCAGCGTCGCCGAAACCCTGCACGCACCGGCGGCAGGGGTGGATACGCAGGAGGATTTGTTGCGGGTGAGGGCATTCGTTGGCGCTTAATGCTTGAAGGCCGCTAGCGCCGGATGAAGACGGTTTTGGCCGGGTTGCCCTGCAGAATTGCGTTGGCCGGCACGCGGCCAGATACCACCGAATTGGGCGCGATAATCACGCCGTCGCCGATTTCCGCATTATCCAGTACTACCGACCCTGCCCCTATCCAGACGTTATTACCTATGATGAGTGGCCCTTTCGATTCCGGGCCTTGCTCGCGGAACGTCATATCCATCCTGTCGTACCGGTAGTTGACGCCCACGATGGATACGTTGGGGCTGATCAGGCAGTCATTGCCGATTTCAATGCCTGTCGTGTAGCCCCCGATGAAGCATCCCACGCCGATGTCGGTGCGGGCACCGATACGCACGGGACCTTCGCTGGCCTTGATCTTGGCATAGGAACTGACCGTACTGCCGTGGCCGATGGTCAGCAGGAAGCTGATTTCCACCTCGGCGCGCGGACTGACGAATGCCCGGTACCTGAAAAGATAGTAGAGCGTGACCAGCGAGTGCGGTACGAAGAAACGGCGGAAGCCGGTACCAATTTTCATCATGGCAGCTCACCTTTTTATTGTGCGAACGACGCTTCGAGATAGCGTGTAATGGCCGGGATGGAGGTGAGTTCGGCGATCTCCCGCATGGTGGGCTTGACGCCGAACTCCTGCTCCAGTGCGGTGACGATGCGCAGCTGGGCCAGCGAATCCCATTCCGCGATATCGGCCTGGTGCGATTCAGCATGGATCTTTCCGGCGTCTACTTCAAGAACATCACTGACGATCAGCCGTATTCTTTCTGCATTTTCCATAAGGATTCTCCTTTTGTTTTTATCCAGTCACAGGGTTGGATGTCGACGTCATTTTTGTGAAGTGCGTAGAACTGGCCTGCCCCGTTAGCGGCTGGCCGGAAACCGTGTTCGGTGAAGTAGTTCGCCGCCGGCTTGTTTTTGGCAGTAGGGACGAACTCGGCGGTAAGCACCGCGAGATGTTCTTGTTGGTTGAATTGTTGTTTGATGAAATTCATGATGGCCGTTTCCACGCCGCGGCCCAGCGCGCGGCAGCTCATCAGCAGGCTGTCGATATGCAGGCCGGTGCCGTCTTCCACCAGGATGAAGGAAGCGATGATGCCGAGGTCGCCGAAGCGATCGCGCAGTGCCGCCATGCCCAGGTGATGTTCCGGTGAATGCAGCATGGCTTCCAGTTCGCCCAGGGTGTAGCGCTTGGTGGTGACATTGAATTGGTTGGTCTTGGCAAACATCTGGTGCACGCGCTGCAGGCTGCCGGCATCCACCGGACCCATGCTCACTTCCATCTGCAGCTGCGTCAGGTATTCGTCCATGCTGTCGTGCCGGGAAGAAAAGCGCGAGCGCTCGGCCTCCTCCTGGTATTGCCGGGCCTTGTGGATGTCATCCGCCAGCACGGCCGATTTCTCGAAGCTCGTCAGCCCATCCAGCGTGGCTACAAACGACGCCGGGTCGGCGGGAAGAAGCACGCACTCCACCATCGGCAGCATCTGGCGGATAAGCGCGATTTCGGCCGGATTGTCGTCAATGAAAACCAGCGCGTCGATGCCGATGTTGAGGTCGGCGGCAATGGCCGCCAATCCCTGGTGCTTGGGCTCCCAATTGATGGAGCGCGCCGAGAAGTCTTCCAAACGCAGCGGCATTTCATCGCGCAGCCGGAATGCCTCTTCCACGTCCGCCGGATTGTTTTTGCTGCACAAGGCAAGCAGGATGCCGCGATCCTTCAGCGACCGGATCCGCTGCTGGAACGCCAGGAAGGCTTCGCTCTCGGCATCACCGTGGCCTACCCGGATTCCGGCCGGGCCGTCCTCGCCGACGACGCCGCCCCAGAGGGTGTTGTCGATATCCAGTACCAGGCACTTCCGCGCCGTTCCTTTTGCACCGATGACGTGCCGGGCGACTTCCTGCCCGATGCTGGCCATCAGCGCTTCGGTCCAGTCCATTTTGGAGATGTGGAACATGCGCTCATCGAATGCCTGGGCGTACCCCAGGCGCGAGGCGATGCGGTTGACGTCGAGAATCTGCACCCGGCTGTAGGCGCGCAGCCGCCGTGCCAGTTCAAGATTCAATTCCATATGAAACTCCAGTTCGCCGTAGGCATGGGCGCTATCGGCGATGCCCAGTGCCGGCACGGCGGGCAGCGGAAAATTGGCGACCAGCAGCGTTGCCCGCGTGGCGGAAAGCGCCTGGTTGACCCAGGATTCGATCTCGCCCAGCACATCGTCGCGCAAGGCCTGGCGAACCGGTGCCGAAAGCGAGGTGAAATTCGCCATCGCATTCGGCCGCAGCAGGCGCAAGGAGAGCACCAGCAACACGATGTCCGGCGCGAAAGCCGAAAATTCGGGCGAACGCAGTTCCTGGAAATGCTGGCCGAAATTGCCGATATGCGACTGCGCCAGCCAGCCTTCCCGCGCGCAATGCGCGGCGATGAAGGGAGGCAGCAGGTTGAGCGTGACGTTGCCGAGATAGGCGACGCGCAATGGCGGGCCGTCCTTGAGTGCCTTCAGTTGCCGATTAAGAGCACGGTAGCCGGCACTGCCCAGCGACGTCATGTCGGTGTCGAGCAATTGGGCGCGCAGCGCGGCAAACTCTTCCGCAACCGGACCGGAGGGATTGAATCCCAAGCGGGTGTTCATCGTAGTCTCACTTTCGCCAACAGAATTGACGGAATAGTTCCTACCATGCTGCCTATGGTCACGCCGCACAATAGTCCGGTCAGGCCCCATCGGGCGCCCGCGATTGCACCGACGATACTGGTGGCAAGGCCTATCCAGCCCAGCTTGTTGAAGCGGCCGATATCCTCGGGGCTGCCGCATGCCGTGACCAGTGCCCGCGCAAACGATTGCACGACCTTGGCGTAGCCATTGAAGCAGGCGGCCAGCGCCAGGATGAAACTGATTTCATAGCGTCCGTCGGTGAGAATAGGCGTGACCAGCGGCGCCAGAATGACGATGCCCAGCGTGGCCGCGACCAGCAAGCCGAGGATGGAAACGATTTCGCGCTTGATCAGCAGGTGCTTTTCGGAAAGCGTTTTGGAGCTGCGCAATTTGGGCACCAGCGCGAAGCCGGCGCTGGCCGTCAGTAAACGAAAGGGGAAAATCGCCACCGAGGCGAGCACGGTAAATTGCGCGAGGGCGCTGATGCCGATGATGGGGGGGATGATCAATCGTTCCAGTTGCAGGACGAGCGTACCGATGGCCGCGATGCCCAACAGCGAAAATGCCTCCCCCCAAGGAATGGCGGCAGGGGTGAGTTCGGAGGCCTGGTGTTTTTTTCCGAGCGAATGCCAACCGGCAAACGCAGCGATGACATTGCCGGCTGCAAAAAGGAACAATGGCAGGAAGGCGCCCTCCATCGGATACATCAATGAAATGGCTCCGATGACCAGCAATATCCAGCTCGCAGCCGTGACCAGCAGCAGGGCCGGAAACTCAAGGTGGCGCGATCGCGCCAGTGCGACCAGCGTCGCAATAATGCCGCCTGCGGCAATGACGATTGCCAGGGCGGCTCCTTCGGCAAAGGGCAATCCATTGAAATAGCCATAGCCGGCGCCGACGATGCCGCCTAGCAGGAGCCCGGATACGCCTAGTAACGCCAGCAGCTTGGGGCTGGGATCAATGTGATGGCGCAGCATGACCTGGTCGACTCCCGCCGGCGCCAGCAACCCAAAGACATTGAACAGCGCGATCGCCAGGGAAAGCTGGCCGAAGGCTTCCACCGGCATGGAGCGCGCCAGCATCAGGGTGCCGAGCGCAAAAGCGAAGCCGGATAATGCGAAAACCGCTGTGGCGCGCATCGTGGGCTGGCTGAGAAGATGACGGACCAGCATCACGGGAGCGTCCAGCAATTTCCAGGTCTTACTGTACATATTCTGTATTTCTCCAAGTTCGGCAGTAAGTGTCATGGCAGTAGGGACATGGCATTTTGAGGGAGGACGCGAGCAACAGGTCAGGCGGCCAGGCCGCTCAACTCGATGGGCGGGCGGAGTACTGCATAAGCCTGTTTCAGCCGCTGGTCGAATGCTTGTTCGCAATAAAGTGTGCCGGCGCGTTCGGCTGCCATTTCACCCAGTTCCGTTCGAAGCTGGGGAGAATAAATGAGCTTGGCCCAGCCTTCCGCCATTGCAGCGGGCTGTGGAGCGACCAGCATGGCGCACGAGGCATCGAGCACCTGGCTATGACTGGCGATATCGGTTGCCAGGATCGCGCGGCCGGCCAGCATGTAGGAATAAATCTTCATCGGCGTATTGACGCCCTTCAATCGCGGCGAGCACAGAATATCGGCCTGTTCCAGATAAGCGGGCAACGCATCCAGCGGACGCTGGCCGAGAAAACGTACCCAGTTCCCCAAAGCAACTGCTTCCGCCTTGGCGAAATAGGCGGCAATGCTGGCATCGGAACCGCCGATGATAATGAGGTTGCTGCGCTGTTCAGGTGCCATTGCCGCCATCGCTTCCAGCAGCAAATCGATGCCCTGGTAAGGTTCCAGATTGCCGACGTAAAGCGCGATGGGGCCGGGCTGGAGGCAATGTTCCCGCAGGTTTTCGACGGTGATCTCCAGGGATGCGTCCGGCGAGAAAGCGATGTCGGGCGTCAGGTGTACCCGTTCGGCGTGCTGGCTGTTGCGCGCGCGTTCCGCGATTAACGGGCAGACCGCGAGCACCAGGTCAGAGCGTTTCATCGCCTGATGTTCGAACCAGCGCATGAAAGGCAGCAGCAGGCTGATCCGGGGCCATTTTTCGGCGATCTGGTCCGCCATCAGCGAATCCATGTCGTAGACGAGCTGGAAACGCCAGAACAGGCGGGCCAGCAACGCGATGAATACGGATTCCTCCACCGCATGCACCACCTCGTAATGGCCGTGGCGCAATATGCGGAAGGCCGCGAACATCAGCCACACATCGCACAGCAGTTTCTTGATGGAAAAGCCGATCGGTATGCGCTTGACGCCGGGAGGGCGGCCCGCCCGACACAGGCGCATGCCGGGGATGGCGATATCCTGGCCTTCATGATAGGTCAGCAAATCCACTCGATGGCCTTCGCGGCAAAGCGCAGAAACTGCCAGCTTCACCGCAATCGGCGTGCCGCGTTCGGTATAAAAGGGCTGCGGGGCGAGAAACAAAATCTTCATGCCGGTTGCTCCATGCTTTTGCGGCCGATACGCAAACGGGCCTGGTCGCTAATGAATCTGAGCACGGGAGCCTGTCTGCCATATGTGGTAATGCGGGTAGTTGGATCGCGCAAGGCGCGCTTGAGGCTGGCTGCCGGCGTTTCCTCCAACAGGGAAAATCCTATCCTAGAGCCGTAACTGCCGATGGTGCGAGCCGATCCGGGTAGCGGCAACGGGTCGGAGCCCGCCAGCACCGGTATTCCCAAGGAAAACTGCGGCACCGGCCACCAACCCGGCCTGCCGCCGTTGTCGCCCAGGAACAGGCTGCCGGGCGTAGCTTGCGCGAGCAGGCGATCGATGATCTTGCCGCGCCTTCCCAGCCATTTGCCGACGGCCCAGGGCAGTACCGTGATCGCATCCGCTTCCTGCAGCAGTTCGATCACCCGGGCGGCCGGCAGGCCGTCGGCGATTTGCGTTCTGGTGGCAAGCCCGAGTACCTCCAGGCCCTCTTCGGTGATGATCTGGCGGCCGGCAATAACCAGCAGGTGCTGGTCGCCATGGTGGAACCACAAGGATTCGGGCTCCGCGGTGGCAGCCAGTTGCGCTTCCAGCAGTTGGAAGACATCGAATCCCGCGCGTTCTGCCAGCAGGATGACGGCGGGAGCCTTCCCGATGCCGAAAGCGGCAAAACTGGCGGCTGCCTGGCGCAGGTCATCCAGGGCGGTGGCGGGATGATGCAGATGGACATGGGCATCGACCAGGATGCTGCGTTTTCCGTGCGACTCCACCTTAGCCATGATGTTTTGCCAGAGTGGCGTCGCTAATGTCGTTGCTGAAGGTTTGCTCGTCCCAGATGAGATCGGCGGCTTCTTCGCTCAACAGCGGAGCGGTGGTGAATTTCCCGCCGAGCAATGAATAGAACCCGTGGGGCCTGTGCGTCAGGATGCGGTCATGGGATGAAAGATGTTTTCCGCTTCCATCCTTGTCCGGCAGCAATCCGGCCATGACTTCCTTGACCGGTGCCTGGCGCAGGTTGAGTCCGGGCATGGCAGCATCGAGTACGCCGAGGAAGGCCTGTATATCGGATTCGTTAACGACTGGCTCGGTGGCTTCAGGCGCAGGGCGGTAGTAAGTTCCAACGAAAATGCCGCCGGGATGCGGCCGCAGGAAATAACTGCGGCCCTTGCCGGGAATGGCGGAAATGGCGAGCGCGCTGTCGCCGGGCATCCTGCCTTCGAGCAACAGGTTGAACGCCAATGTCTTGGCGGGGGGGCATTCGGCTATTTTTTGCCAGTTTTCCACCCAAGCGCCGGTGCAGTTGATGACCACGCGGCTCATGATGTCGCGAGTTTCGCCGTTGCGAGCGTCGACGACGCGCAGGCCGATGGTCTGGCCCTGGTCCATCAGCAACTCCCGTGCTTCGAATGGCATGAGCACGGACGAGGCATCCAGACCGGCCTGGTTCAATATGCTTTGCAATAGGCCGGGCATGTCGGTCACTTCGGCGTCATGCCAGCACGCGGCTCCGGCCAGGCCTGTTGCCGGAACATCGAAAGCGGCGAGCACTTCGTCGGCCGACAGTAATTGCGGAGGAGGCAGCGGTACCTGGGCAGCGAATATGGAGGCCAGGGATTTTTCCAGGGCAATGGCTCCGCGAAACAGCTGCGGCGAGCGCAAGCGACCCTTGTATAAGGGCATCACGCAGCGCAAGGGCCGCACATAACCGGGGAATCGCTGCAAATACCAGGCTTGCGCCCTGCGCGAACGGCGCCAGCGCGGGATATCCAGCGTCTGCAAGTAACGCAGCCCGCCATGGACGATGCCGTAGCTTCCGCCAGTCGCACCGGCTGCGAGACCTTTTCTTTCGACGATGACCGTGCTCAGGCCGCGCTGTGCGGCGGCCAAGGCCATGGAGACCCCTTGTATGCCGCCACCGATGATGATGGCATCAGGCGGGTTCATTCACGTCCTTGCCGCTTTTTTCGGCGATATGGTCGATGTGGTAGGTGGGCGTGCCCTTGCTGCGCGTGAAGATCACGATCTCGGCAATCAGGCCGATGGCGGCGATTTGGATGCCCAGGACTATCATCAGGACTGCCAGCAGCAGCATGGGCCGATCGCCCATCGCCACGTTCGCAAAAAAGCGTTCGGCAGTGATATAGAGGCCGATCAGGGTGCCGATGAAGATGGAGCCTGCACCGACCGAGCCGAAAAATCGGAAAGGCTTCTGCAGGAACCGCAGCAGGAAGCTGATCGAAATCAGGTCCAGCATGCGGCCCAGATAGATATGAAGAGAATGCTGACGATGGCGTTTGTCCGATTCCGCCTGCGGCAGCAGTACTTCCTGGACGGTGAAACCCAGGCGCTCGGCAAACAGCGGCAGGAAGCGATGCTGTTCATCCTGCAATACCATTTCATCAAAGACATGACGTCTCAAGGCGCGGACGCTGCAGCCCGGGTCCGCAAAATGCGAGCCCGCAAAGTGGGCCAGTCTTTCGAACACCCAGCCACGGAAACGATTGATGAACTGGTCATCCTTGCGGTCACGCACCGCAGTCACCACATCCGCGGTTTCCAGCCGTCCCAGCAGGGTAATGATCGAGTCCGGCATGACCTGCAAATAAGGCGGCAGCAACAGGATGACATCGCCGCTCGCGCGCTTGACGCCTTCGCGGATGCAGGCTGCCTCGCCGTAATACTGGTTCAGCATCATCACCTTGATGGCCGGGTTGGTGGCCGCGATCTGCTGCAATGTCGAAACGACGGCAGGATGCATTCCATCCACCACGTAAATCATTTCGAAAGTACGGCCGCTGCGGACCAGCATACTGAAATACTCGCGCGTCACCATCTCGATTTCGTCATGCCTGTCCGCGACAGGGATGATCGCGGAAATTTGCACGTTAGGTTGATATTCCACGACCGACAGTAAGGCTTTCATGTTTTAACTCTCCTTTATTTTTTCGACGCGAGCAGACAGCGTGGCGCAGAGGGAAGCGAAATTGACGTTATCGGGTTCAATCGCCGGGAAGAGCCTGCCAAGCAAGCCCCAGGCCGTCAGGAATACGCTGAGCGAGATCAGCAGGACCCCGATGCTGGCATCGACGAAGGTGGATGCCCGCCAGGTGAAGATGGACGATAAGACGAACAGCATCCCGATGCAGAACGAACTCAGGGCAATAGGCCCCAGCCACAGAAAAGGCTGGCGGGCGAAGCTCAGCAGGGCGCGGATGGAAATGATGTCCAGCATGACTTTGTAGATGCGCGAGAATCCGTATTTGGAAACGCCGTAACGCCGCGGATGATGTTTGACCTCGACCTGTGCCAGCCGTGCGCCCGCGAGTTGCGAGAGCGCAGGAATAAAGCGATGCATTTCCCCATAGAGCGGGATGTCCTGGATCAGCTCGGCACGGTAGGCCTTGAGCGAGCATCCGCTGTCGCGCACGGAAACGCCCATCACCTTGGCCATGATGCGGTTGGCCACTTTGGAGACGAAGACGCGCGCCTTGCCGTCCTGGCGTTTGCGTCGCCAGCCGACTGCGATATCGTGGCCGTCTTCGATCAGCGACAGCAGCATGGGGATGTCGGTGGGATCATTCTGCAGATCGCCATCCATGGTGACGATCACTTCGCCTCTCGCCGCCTTGATGCCAGCGGCCATGGCGGCCGTCTGGCCATAGTTGCGCCTGAAACGGACGACGCGGATCCGCGGGTCTTGTTCGACGAGCATCTCGGCCAGAAAGCCGGTGTCGTCCTTGCTCCCGTCATCCACCAGCACGACTTCATAGCTGCTGATCTTGCCTTCCAGCGCCGAAGTGATGGCCCGGTAGAGAGGCTGGATATTTTCTTCTTCGTTATAGAGCGGAACCACGATCGATAAAGTGACCATGACATACCTTTCTTTCTTTATATTCAGCACGATCATCCGGTTCTTGAATCATGCCGCCCACACCCTGCTTGTGCATGCAAGATTCGGTAATTTCAGGGTGGGTGTCTATAGTCCAAATGAGCTAATTTTTTCTTGCGGAACAGTGGTATATGATTCAGTACGCACACTTGGGCTCGCCTTTCGGCGAGTCTTGAAATAAGGGGCTCGGCAAGATCGGCGGCCGGGTAAAAACAAGATACTGGCTCAGGCAAAATCCAATGAAACCAACAAGCCACATGAGTTCTGGCGTCGACCGGTCGTTGCTATGGCAGACTGCTTTCATTTTCCTGCTGGCCTTGGCTGTCCGGCTGCTCGGCGTCAGCAGCAACCCGGTTCACGTCGATGAGATATACCACCTGCTCGCCGGAAGGTCCTGGGCAGAGGACGGCAGCTTCCGCATGCTAGACGGCGAATATCTCCGCGGCCGTGGTTTCACGGCACTCGTCGGAGCCACCTTCCAGTTGTTCGGGCGCAGTGACCTTTATATCGCCCGCTTGCCCTCGGTATTCGCAGGAGCCTTGCTGACAGGTGCGCTCTTCTACTGGCTCAGCCGACAGGCAAGCCTACGCGCAGGATGGCTAGGCGCTTTGCTGTTCTGTTTTGCCAGCTATGCCATCGTCAACACGCAATTCACCCGTTTCTATGCCTTGCAGGCTTTGGCAGTTTGGCTGGGGTCGGTGCTGATATATAAAGCGTTGGCTATCCCGAAACCAAAACATGCGGGGTGGCTGGTGGGCGGCGCAGCCATTCTCTTCCTGATGGCCATCCATCTGCAGATCACTACCGTCATCGCCATGATGGCATTGACGGTATGGGCGGTGATCGATTTGTCCTCGCAAAAGCGTGTACGTGACATCGCGCGCGAGGCATGGGCAGACAAGCGCATGCGCTTGGTAATACTGTTGGCGGCAGCCCTGTTTGTGGGGCTGGTATTCGCATTCTCCGGCAGCTTGCTGCATCAGTTCCGCTTCACGCCGAGATGGGCAGCGCCTGACCAGAACAACTACCTTTATTATTTCCTCGAGTTCTTTTTCACGATGCCCATCCTGTGGCTGTTCCTGCCGCTGGCGGGAGCGCTTGCCCTGGCGCGCTGGCCGCGCCCTGCGCTGTTCTGCATCGTCATGACGGCGGTACCGCTCATTCTGCAATCCTTGGGCGGCATGAAATCTTCACGCTATGTGTTTTATGCCTTCCCATTCATGTTCGCCCTGTGGGGAATGGCGGCGGCGGTGCTTTTGCCGGCACTCTGGAAAGCCATGGAGCAAGGTGTTGCGGCTTTGCAGAAAGCCACGGCACGGCGTTTTCCGGCGCGCGTCGTTTCTGCTTTAACAGGTTTTCTGGTACTGGTGACGCTTGCATGCGCGATCATTGCGAATCCGATCTACCGTACGACAGCCAAGTCCCTCATTCGGGATGCAGTTGCCGGAATACGGGATCCTTCGCGCTTGGTCGCGGCGCCGCCGGATCAGCCATGGACCGACCATGCATCAGCAGTACGCGAGGCGATAGGCCAGCCCTCCGTGCTGCTGGTGGGGGACGATTTCAATACGATGGTCTATTTGCATGCTTACGACCTTTTAATCAACACCCATCGCGTCGAGGATATTCCCCCCAAGGGGGAGTTCGTGCTCGACCCCCGCACAGGCAGGCGGGCAATTTCGAAACCGGAAAACATCGCCAAGGTGATTTCCTGCTATGGCGATGGCGCGATTGTGGTTTCCAATGAGCGCTGGCGTACCTATATAGGTGTCTCCAACGAAGCGGCCGATACCATCGAGCAGCTTGCCCAACCGGTAACGCCCTCGATACCAGGATTTCATGTCTTTAAATGGCAGGGGCAGGAGGTGAATGGCTCCTGCGGCGAGATACACAAACTGGTGACGGGGCACAGAAAGTAATGGATATGGCAACGGCAGTACCTTCCGAACGAGAAACGCCCGATATTGAAACTTCATCCGACCGTTATGCCTCCCGTTTTTCGGGTGAGGTCGGGCGCTACTTGCTGTCGATCCAGGAGCGCGGCGTATTGCAATTGCTCCAGGATGGCCGCCCCTTGGCTGGCCGGGGCATACTTGATGTGGGAGGGGGGCATGCGCAACTGGTAGGGCCTTTGCTGGCGCAAGGATGCACGGTGTCGGTGGCGGGGAGCGATGAACGCTGTGCGGAGCGGATCCGCAAGCTGCATGGCGACAGCGTGCATTTTTATGAAGGTGATTTGGTCGATTTGCCCATCGTGGACCGCGCCTTCGATACCGTCATCAGCGTACGCCTGATCTCGCATATGGAAAATTGGCCCGCGCTGGTGGCCGAGCTCTGCCGTTTGGCAGACCGCACCATCCTCATCGACTATCCGACATATGCCAGCATCAATCTCTTGTCGCTGGCGACCTTCCCATTGAAAAAAATGATAGAAAAAAATACCCGTACCTATCGCAGCTTCTGGGATGGGGAAATCCGCGCGAGCTTTGCGCACCATGGATTTAAAGCCACGGGAGAATATCGGCAGTTCACCTTGCCTATGGCGCTGCATCGCCTTTTTGCGAAATCCAAAGGCGTGCAGCATACGGAAGAGGCCTTGCGCAAAACCGGCGTCACATCGTTGATCGGCAACCCCGTGTTGCTGCGTCTGGATAGGGTCGCGTCATGAATACGGGAATGACGGTTGCCGTCACCGGCGGTACGGGTTTTACCGGAGCCGCCTTGATCAAGCGCTTGCTGGGCGATGGCTATCGCGTTCGAGCGCTGGCGCGCTCACCCTTGAATATCGTCTCGGACAATCTTGAAGTCATTGCTGGCGATCTCGGTAATGAAGATGCCCTGTTCAAGCTGGTGCAGGGCGTGGACACGGTGTTTCATATCGCCGCCATGTATCGCAGCGAAGGAACTTACGGGGAATTTCTTGCCGTAAATTACGACGGGACGCGGGCTCTTTTGGATGCCAGCCGCAGGGCGGGAGTCCGCCGCTTCATCTATTGTTCGACCATAGGTGTGCACGGAACCGTTGCTGAAACGCCGGCTGACGAGAACGCGCCCTATAGCCCGCGCGACTACTACCAGGAAACCAAGCTGATGGCGGAAAAGTACTGCCTGGGCATGCATGGTCAAGGTATCGAGGTCGTGGTCATCCGCCCTTGCGGCATCTATGGACCAGGCGATACGCGCATGCTCAAGATGTTCCGCATGATAGACAAAGGCATGTTCTTCTTCGTCGGCAGCGCGCAGCCGAACTTCCATCCGGTATACATCGATGACCTGGTACAGGGCTTTGTGCTGGCGATGACCGCGGGGCAGGCCGCAGGAGAGGTGTTCATCATTGGCGGCCCGCGCTACCTGCCGTTACGGGAATATGTCGCCACTGCTGCGAACGCCATGGGGGCCCGGGTTCCGTCCTTGACCATTCCTTACGGATTGATGAGCTTCGCTGCCGCCAGCTGCGAGTGGCTATGCAAACCCTTAGGCATTCAGCCCCCACTGCATCGCCGCCGACTGACATTCTTCAAGCATAACAGGGCGTTTTCTATCGAAAAGGCAAGAAGGCTATTGGGATATGAGCCGAAAACTGAACTGGACGAAGGTTTCCGGAGAACCGTGAGCTGGTATCGCGAGCATGGCATGCTGGATTCGCATTCCTCAACGTAATCAATGGCCGCTCAATTTTTAAGCTTCGGAAGTTTCTTCCATAACTTGCATTTTCCTTGCTGGACCTAGTTGGTAAAGCAGATTGTTGCTTGACACTGCCTCCCCCATTTTGCTATAGTCTCACCTCTCGACGCAGCGTAATAACGAAGCGTCGAATCGGACGCGGGGTGGAGCAGTCTGGCAGCTCGTCGGGCTCATAACCCGAAGGTCACAGGTTCAAATCCTGTCCCCGCAACCAAACGAATTTTGGTAGTTGACGATTGGTTTTAGCGCTGTATAATGCGCGGCTCTCGTTGCTACGGCGACACTGCTCTTTAAAAATCAGGACAACCGATAGGTGTGGGTACTTGTTGGTGAGGAAGTTGGTTGAAGGCCTTCGGGTCATTGGCTAACGCTCAA
>Ga0196981_1000072_pt1 | contig 119475 bp, 78 predicted proteins | sample S3_2013CmetaG_FD_155462 | JGI IMG/M metagenome (GOLD analysis project Ga0196981, IMG submission 155462) | Soil microbial communities from Anza Borrego desert, Southern California, United States - S3_20-13C | ecosystem: Environmental > Terrestrial > Soil > Desert | place: USA: California...
CATCATGAAGTACAACATGAACGCAAAAAAAATCAAATGGAAATATAATAATCCGAAACATCGAATTATTACACCTGTTTCAAATGTTACAGTCCACTAGTTTATGCTAAGGGCAACTGCGAAGTTGCCCTTATGCTTTACATTCCTCAGCCGGCAAAATATCTACGCAGATGGGTTACAATAAATCCCAACCTTCAGTAGCTTAAACTTTATTTTCATGGTCGATAATCGTATGAGGAAAATTTCTTTCGCAATCGGCTTTGCCCTGATGTTGTGCGTTTCTTTTGCTCAACAAATAACACTTACTAAGGAACAGATCATTGCTAACACACCTGAATGGAAAGGAGAGCGCCTGCCGGATGGAAGGCCCAACGTACCTGATAAAATTCTTCAGCGCTTAAAAAATGTTTCACTGGAGGAACGCTGCGGGATTTTACGCAACAACGGATACAACAACCAGTTCGAAGGTGATTGGACCGTGCTCAAATCTGAGGTCGTAGTAGTGGGCCGCGCACTTACTGTCCAATATTTGCCTAAACGTCCCGACTTCGATAAGCTTATCCGGGAGAAGGGAAAGGCTGAAGGTCGCATAGGCAATTTCAACTCGTGGCCGAAAGACATGCTTAAGCCTGGTGACATTTACGTCGCCGACGGCTATGGCAAGATTGCAGATGGCACATTGATAGGAGATAATCTTGGTAATTCAATTTATGCTAAATCAAAAAATGGAGTCGTTTTTTACGGCTCCTTGCGCGATGCGGAAGGGCTGAAAAAAATAGAGGGATTTAATGCGTGGGTAAAAGGAATTGATCCTTCGTATATTCAGGAAATGATGCTGGGCGGCATCAATGTTCCTATTCGCAGGGCCACCGTATTGCCGGGTGATGTTGTGCTGGCGAAAAAGAACGGCGTTGTTTTTATTCCCGCGCATCTTGTCGAAGACCTTTTGCTGAATGCGGAATTCATCGCTCTTCGAGACCAGTTCGGCCACCAGCGCCTGCGCGAAGGAAACACTCCTGGCCAAATTGATCAGCAATGGAACGATGAAATAAAAAGGGATTTTTTAAGCTGGCTGGATCAGAATCCTGGAAAACTTCCCATGGGCCGGCAGGAACTAGACGACTACATGAAAAAAAGGACCTGGTAGCGAGAAACTATTGAATTTAATTGGAACCACAACGTTATTTTTTATGAAAAATCCATCCCACAAACTTCTGGAGAAATTTGGGCTAAAGGAACCGGAAGAAACCGAAGTTTTAGTATCCGCTGAAAAAGAAAATGGACGCAGGAGCTTTTTCAAAAAATCGGCTTTGGGCGGCATGATGCTCGGAGGTTTCATGTTTAGCTCTGTTGAAGACACGCTGGCGCAATCTACTTCAAAAGTCAACCGCAATTCATCGCCTTCCGATCTGAAGATCACCGATATGCGCTATGCGGTTGTTATGAATGGCCACGCGCGTTGCCCGGTGATTCGTATTGATACCAATCAGGGTATTTATGGCCTTGGTGAAGTGCGCGATGGTGCTTCCTGGCGTTATGCATTGTTTTTGAAAAGCCGCATTTTGGGGATGAACCCCTGCAGTGTTGAGCAGATATTCAAACGTATCAAACAATTTGGTTTCCATGGTCGCCAGGGCGGGGGAGTTTGCGCTGTAGAAATGGCGCTTTGGGATCTTGCCGGAAAAGCATACAACGTCCCGGCCTACCAATTGCTCGGAGGAAAGTATCGTGATAAGGTAAGATTATATGCCGATACCCCGCAAGGAAACAATGAAGCCGAGTTCGTGGCAAGAATTCAGAAACGCCTGAATGAAGAGGGATTTACTTTCATGAAAATGGATTTTGGAATCGAATTACTGAAAGGGGTTCCAGGCACCGCCTCAAACAGTAATTTCTGGGACATCGGCAGGCAATGGACAAATGAGCCTATGACCTATGGGGCGACGGAACACCATATGACCCAGATCCAGCTGACGGATAAAGGCCTTGAGATTCTGGCAAATCGCGTTGCACTGGTGCGTGAAAAAATGGGTTATGAAATTCCCCTTGCTTCCGATCACTACGGGCACTTTGATCATAATAATGCGATCCGCCTGGGCAAAGCGGTCGAAAAATATCGCCTCGCATGGCTCGAGGATATGATCCCCTGGAAGTTCACCGAACAATGGAGGATGATATCCGATGCCATTGAAACACCAACAACAACCGGTGAAGACATCTACCTGAAAGAAGAATTTATAAAACTGATCGATGCCCACGCAGTTGATATTGTCCATCCTGATCTGGCCACGTCTGGCGGTCTGTTGGAAACCAAAAAGATTGGTGATTATGCTGAAGAACATGGTGTCGCTATGGCCATGCACTTTGCCGGAACGCCAGTATCATTTATGGCAAACGTTCATTGTGCTGCAGCAACTCAAAACTTTATGGCGCTTGAGCATCACTCAGTTGATGTGGATTACTGGACGGACCTGGTGAAAATGAAGGGACCAATGGTCGAAAAAGGCTTCGCTATCGTTTCGGAGGCACCTGGGCTTGGCATCGAGCTAAACGATGAAGTTGTGAAAAAACATCTCGATCCGGAGAACAACCAATACTTCACACCAACATCCGAGTGGGACAAGGACCGTTCGTGGGACAGGCTATGGAGTTGAACCCGTTTCAGCACCAGGAAATTTTTGTACAATTAACGGGCGCCCCACAGACGCATGGCAAAATCTTATCAAGCCGGGGGATTGGGTGAAGGGGAACGCATTTCTTGCAAACCTCTATGATGTTCCATTTACGCTTCACACGATTACATCCCATTTAGGAGCGATGGCTGCGTGTCACGTGTGAAACGACAGAATCTGAATCTGGGTACTTAATGTAAGTCTGGAATTTTTTTCAAAACAAAAATATATATACACACATGAAGAAACTTGTTTTTTTTATTTCCATCGTCCTGTTGGTTGAGTCTCTTGCTACTGCCCAGACCAGCATCAACCAGGCCCCTCAAGGTTTTGACGTTGTCAATGCGAATATTCCGCATGGAAAACTTGATACCATTTCCTATCCTTCGAAGACGGTCGGCGTCAGCCGCAGAGCGTTGATCTACACAACACCGGGGTACACCAGAGAGAAGAAATATCCGGTGTTGTATCTGTTGCACGGAATTGGAGGCGATGAAAAGGAGTGGCTGAGAGGTGCCAATCCGCAGCATATTCTTGACAACCTCTACCATGAAGGAAAAATACAGCCGATGATCGTGGTTATGCCCAATGGAAGGGCGATGAAAGATGATCGTGCGATCGGAAATATGTTTGATAGCGCAAAAGTAAGGGCCTTCGGAACATTTGAGAGAGATTTGTTGAATGATTTGATTCCGTACATCGAAAAAAATTACTCCGTAATATCGGACCGCGAACACCGCGCAATAGCAGGTCTATCAATGGGGGGAGGGCAATCTCTAAACTTTGGATTGGGCAATCTCGACAAGTTTGCCTGGGTAGGTGGATTCTCTTCCGCACCCAATACAAAGGTGCCGGAGCAGTTGCTGCCAGACCCCGGGGAAGCTAAAAGGAAACTAAAACTACTTTGGATTTCCTGTGGTGATAAGGATAGACTGATCACCTTCAGTAAGCGTACGCATGAATACTTACTTACAAATAATGTTCCCCATATCTACTACATTGAACCTGGGATCCACGATTTCAAAGTGTGGAAGAACGGACTATACATGTTCGCTCAACTGTTGTTCAAGCCCGTGGATACATCGACCTTTAGCGCTTACCATACAGGCATTGGTGACCCGGCGTCGACCAATGTTCCAAATGCGCAGTATCCGCAGATCCTGCCTGACAATCGCGTGGTGTTTCGCGTTAAGGCACCCGCAGCGCAAAAAGTGCAAATTGATCTCGGTAAGAAGTATGACATGGCAAAAGACACCAGCGGATTCTGGAACGTCACCACCGAACCTGTCGTTGCTGGTTTCCACTACTATTCTTTGCTGATTGATGGTGTCGCGGTTGTTGACCCCTCAAGCCAGGCATTTTATGGAATGGGTCGGATGGCAAGTGGTATCGATATTCCCGAAGCTGGTGCCGACTTTTACCATCCCAAAAATGTTCCTCACGGTCAGATCCGCAATGTGAACTACTATTCCGAAACAACGAAAAGTTGGCGGCGCGCCTTCGTATACACACCTCCCGGGTACGATGTCGATGGAAATAAGAAGTATCCTGTATTGTACCTGCAACACGGCGGTGGTGAAGATGAAACAGGCTGGCCCGTCCAGGGGAAAGTCGACTTTATTATGGACAACCTTATCGCAGAAGGAAAAGCGAAACCGATGTTGATTGTGATGGATCGTGGGTACGCGACTGATCCGACGCGGCGCAGAGTCGAAGTTGAACCTGGCAACCTGAGGGCGGCAATGGCCAATAATGCGTTTCCGGATGTTTTGGTCAAAGATGTAATCCCCATGATTGACAAAACATTTCGAACAATGGCTGATCGTAATCACCGGGCTATGGCCGGGTTATCAATGGGTGGATTTCAGACGTTCCAAATCACGATGACCAACCTGGACAAATTCGCATATGTAGGTGGATTCAGCGGTGCCGCATTCCTTGAACCCGGCACCGAGATTACTGAAGCGTTCGATGGAGTGTGGGCGAATGCCGAATCATTCAATAGCAAAGTTGAGGTACTGTATTTGAGCATCGGGACGAGTGAACCGGAAAGGATGTACACCGGTGTAAAGAATTTCCACGATGCACTCGAGAAAGCCGGGATCAAGCACATTTACTACGAATCGCCAGGAACAGCGCATGAATGGCAAACATGGAGAAGGTCCCTTTATCAGTTTGCTGGTCTTATTTTCAACGAACAGCCGTGATCAAACAGCGTTAAGAAACGAAGATTGGCTGCATGAGGGCCAGCCAATCTTCTAATGTTTCTGCTGTAGAGACGAAATATCTTCGAATTCCTCCGAAAGTTTGGTAGTTAGTCTTTCAAAAATTTCGAAGTACTTCAGGTAGGTTTTATGATTGATTAATTCGGGGCTGTAGGTATCGGTTGGTTCAATGGATCTGGACGCTTCTTCGAGGCTTGTGAATTTCCCCATATCGGTAGCACTCATCAGAAATGAGCCCAATGAGGCGCTGTCCAAATTTTTGCTCGTCACCGGTTTATTAAAAATATCGGCGATCATTTGCGTGCAGAATGGAATGGACGCAAAACTTCCATTGACGGAAAGGAACTTGATGGAGCGGTGTTCTTCCAGTGTCTTCCCGATACTGTAGATCTCATAGAGAATACCTTCAATGGTCGCCCGGATGAAATGCTGTCGTTCGTGCTTGATGTTTAATCCAAAATAAGAACCACGGGCATTTGCATTCCATATCGGCGCGCGCTCGCCGAGCAGGTAGGGAAGAAATAGCAGGCCATCTGAACCTGCAACGACTTTCGTGGCTTCACGAATGAGATTGTCCATCGTATATTCTATCTCGTATGGAATTCTAAAATCGCCAAACTGTTTGGCAAACCATTCAAACACAACACCGCCATTGTTGGTTGGCCCACCGGAGACGTAGCAGTTCTCCGTAAGCAGATAGTTAAAGAACCGTTGCTTTTCGTCACGTATCACCTCTTTTCCTACTACGCGAACGGCTCCGCTGTCTTCAATTGTTATCGTTGCTTTTCCTTCACTCCAAACGCCGGCTCCCAGGGTGGCCATACACCCATCGCTCGAACCGAGAATTAATTTTGTGGAAGACGAAAGACCCAGTGACTTCTGAAATTCTTTTCGAAGTTTTCCCGGAGAATGAAAAACAGGTGCGAGTTGGGGAAGCTTGTCTGGGGAAATCCCCGCATAACCTAACGCTTCAGGTTCCCATTGTATACTCCGGATATTTAACAAGCCCGTCGCAGAGGCAAGACTATAATCGATATAATATTCCCCGGTAAGTTGTTGTATGATGTAACTTTTGATCGAAAGAAATTTGTAGGTGTTATTGAACCGTTCTCGATCATGGTTTTTCATCCAGGTGATTTTGACCAAAGGAGACATTGGATGGATCGGTGTGCCGGTGATATCGTATAACTTTTTTCCAAGCGCTGATTTTTTTAATTCCTGCGCCTCGATCTTTCCCCTGTTGTCGGACCAGGTGATGGCATTCCCGAGGGGAACGCCATGATTATCGATGGCAAGAACGCTGTGCATGGACGCGCTGAAGCAAATGCTTATCACATGATACTTCTGTGGATGGATCTTTTCGGTTAGCAGGTTCTTCAGTACGTATAGCATGGTAATAAACACCTGCTCCGGGTCCTGTTCGCTGTAGTCGGGTTCCGTATGAAAGGTGGGATATGATCCCTTCATGGAACCGATGATGTGTCCGTTTAGGTCAAACGCAAAAATCCGTACTGCATTTGTTCCAAGCTCGATCGTGATTATGCATTCCATTATTCGTGGGTGTTATTCTTCTGTGGTAAATTTCTTTTTCTGAAATCGCTCGGCGTGTATCCGGTAAGTTTTTTAAACGTAGTCGAAAAATGTTGGGAGGAGTAAAACCCTGTCTGAAGGGCAATATCTGTCACATTCTCCTCCTGACGGTTTAATAACTTGATAGCTTCCGAAATCCGGATGTTGATCAGGTAGTTCAACGGTGAGAAGCCCGTGTATTTTTTTACTTTTTCAGTGAACGTAGTCGTTCCAAGCCCGGTGAGGGCAGCCATCTCTTCTACTGTCCACTGGTTCGCCAGGTTTTGACGCAGTGTTTGCTCTAGTTTCATAAACGTCTGGGGAAAATCGCGCTGTGAATTATTCTGTCGTGTTGACTGTCGTGCAATACCAATAAATAGCTCATCGATCAGCTGGTTGATACGGGTCATGAATCCGATCTCCTGATTCATTAATTCTTCCCGAATGGTCAGTAATAAAGTCTGGCATTCTGTCAATTTGAGAACGGTTGCATTGTTGACGAGTAGAATTTTTCCGATCGTAAGGCGTTCATTTTTCGACAAATGACTCCAGCTTCCAAGGGACATACCATGCGGGTCGAGCTTCTCTATTTGAAGGTGTATCCAGGAGAGGGTTCCGATATTTAGAATGTCTTTCTCGCCACGAAATGTTTGCCCGGGCAGAATGAGGGCCAGGTCTCCAGGATAGAGAATATGATTTTGTTCATTGATGATCCAATCAAATTTTCCATCCACAATGAAATAGATCCGGACGCTCGTGGTCGAGGTCGCATGTAATGAGTTTAACTGGATGCTGGTATTTTTCTTTAACGCGATTTCTAGAATGTGCGGAAAGGCCTGCAGTTCGCGACTATGTCCCTGTTGAAGTATGAACTGGTTCATCCACCCATATTATAAGCCGCAAGTACGATCTTGATACCACCTCGTGAATTTTATTTCAGAAGCACATTACGCATCGGTGACAAATCTCATTAAATTTTATTTCCCGGCAAAGAACTTTCAATACACAAATGTGCCCTACACCGTAACCGCAAGCCTTTGTTCAATATCCATCGCTGGCTTTTTTTGGAAGTTTGGGAATCTGAAATTGAAAAAGTTTGTGTTCAGGAGACGTTCGATTTTAATCCAATGACCGAAGGTTTTGTTCAAAGAATATTTAAGCCATTTGTCCTGTTTGCGTCATTGCTTCTATTGTCAGGTGCGTGTTCAATAAAGGAAGAAAACGAAGATTTCCCTTTCTTAAACACAGACCTGCCCATTGATGAGCGCGTGAGCGACCTTGTGGGCAAAATGACGCTCGATGAAAAAATCAGTCAAATGATGAATGATGCCCCCGCCATTGAACGTTTGGGCGTTCCGAGTTACAATTGGTGGTCAGAGGGATTGCACGGAGTTGCCCGGGCAGGGTTGGCAACAGTATTTCCTCAGGCAATAGGATTGGGCGCAACATGGGATGAAGAGTTGCTTCACAACGTATCGACCGCAATTGCTGATGAAGCACGCGCAAAGCATTCGAACTTTACAAAAAAAAACAAACGTTTCATTTACCAGGGGTTGACATTGTGGTCGCCTAACATCAATATTTTCCGCGATCCGCGATGGGGTCGTGGACAGGAAACGTACGGCGAGGATCCCTATTTAACTGGCAAGTTGGCCGTGCAGTTTATAAAAGGACTACAGGGTGAAGATACCACCTATTATAAAACGATTGCGACAGCGAAACACTTTGCCGTGCACAGCGGCCCGGAAAAAGGAAGGCATTCCTTTAATTCTGTGGCAGCGGAAGACGATTTGCGGGAGACTTACCTTCCTCAATTCGAAATGGCCGTCAAGCAAGGCAAGCCGTATTCCGTAATGTGTGCTTATAACCGATACAACGGTGAGGCATGTTGTGGAAGCAAGAGGCTCTTGCAGGACGTGCTTCGAAACGAGTGGGGATTTACTGGTTATATCGTGTCTGACTGTGACGCGATTGTGGATATTTATAAATTTCATCAGGTGGTGCCAACGCCGGAGGAAGCAGCGGCCCTTGCAGTAAAGTCGGGAACTGATTTGGAGTGTGGAAATGTTTACCGCCACTTGAAAAAGGCAGTAGCGCAGAAACTGATTACTGAAAATGAAATCGATGTTGCTGTAAAAAGGCTTTTTAAAGCCCGGTTTAAATTGGGTATGTTTGACCCGCCTGAAAAAGTCAGGTATTCGAAAATCCCTTACGCCGTTGTCGATAGTAAGGAGCACAAATCACTTGCCCTTGAAGCAGCCCGCAAATCGATTGTCCTGCTAAAAAATGAGAACAATATTCTGCCTCTGAAGAAAGACATCGGCACGCTGGCCGTGATTGGTCCGAACGCCGATCAGTGGCTGATGTTGCTTGGGAATTATAATGGTGTACCTTCTGATCCGGTAACGCCGCTGCGGGGCATTCGGGAAAAGCTCGGCGCAAAATCAAAGGTTTTATTTGCCCAGGGCTGTGAGTTGGCAGAAGGTATGCCCATGTTCTATACAATTCCGCCCGAGAATCTGTACAGTGAAGGCAATCAGCCCGGGCTAAAAGTCTCCTATTTCAATAATCGGCAACTTAGTGGAGATCCCTTGTTCTCTGCAGTTGACAAAAAACTGGATGCTAATTGGTTTGATAAAGCGCCCCGTGATGATATGGACGATGATAACTTTGCCGTTCGATGGAGTGGAGAGATAAAACCCGATCGCTCAGGGTTTTATCAGATCGGTATCATCAGCACCTGTAACACAAAACTTTTCCTCAACGACAGCCTCGTTGCGAAAACGACCTATCATTTCCGGGATGAGTACGGAGATCCGCGATTAAGGAAATCGGATGTTCTGAAGCTTGAGGGCGGTCGGCGATACAAAATCGTTGTCGAGGCTATTGAGTCATTTGCCGACGCGCAGGTACAATTGGTTTGGGCAACACCAAAACCTGAATTAAAAAAGCAGGCGCTTGACGTTGCCCGACAGGCGGATGTAATCGTGATGTGTATGGGCATTACACCTCGTATGGAAGGAGAGGAGCTTGATGTTAAGATCGATGGATTCATAGGCGGTGACCGAACGCGGTTGGATTTACCGGCACCGCAACAGCAGTTGATTAAAGAGATTCAGGCATTGGGAAAGCCCGTTATACTTGTGTTGTTAAATGGAAGTGCGTTGGCCATCAATTGGGAAAATAGAAACGTAAATGGCATCATTGAGGCATGGTATCCCGGTCAGGCTGCAGGTCAGGCGATTGCTGATGTTCTTTTTGGCGATTATAACCCGGGCGGAAGATTACCGGTTACATTCTATAAATCGATTAACGACCTCGCTGCCTTTGACGATTACAAAGTGAGCCCGCGTACCTACCGTTATTTCAGGGGGGACCCACTTTACCCTTTCGGGTTCGGATTGAGTTACACGACCTTTGCCTATGGAAACCTGAAAGTCAACGGTGAATTTAAAACCGGTGATTCCATTCAAGTCTCAGTAACCGTGAAAAATACGGGTAGGGTAGCGGGAGAAGAAGTTGCCCAGCTGTACATATCAAATCTGGATCGGTCTCCCGTTCAGGCCATTCATTCATTGAAGGGATTTAGAAGGATTCATTTAGATCCCGGGGAGTCTAAAACCATTGATTTTATACTCGGCCCGGGTGACTTCTCCGTGTCTGCCAATAACAAAAACGGCAAGCAACAGCAAGCCCGAAAATTTGAAATTTTTGTTGGCGGCGGGCAGCCTCAACACAAAAAGAACAAATCACTGAAATCAATTATTGAAATTCATTAATTAGCGCTAGTGAGCTATTAATAACCATGATCAATGAAAATTTTTAACACGAAGCGCGGAATAGTCATTCACTACCAGGATCAATATTTCCTTGCGGAGCAACAAAACTGGGATCAGTTTGTAAATCGATCCGGGCTTCATAAGAAAGTGCGTGAAGAGCTGGCGAGGTTGAAGCCGGACGCTGCGCTGCTCAACCTGGTCAAAGAGAGTTTAACAGCGCCAATCGGACACCAGGAAGTGTGGGCATCGGGTGTTACTTACATGCGGAGTCGTGAAGCGCGGATGGAAGAATCAAAGAATGCCGGCGGAGGTGATTTCTACGCGCGGGTTTATGAGGCCGAACGACCCGAGCTTTTCTTCAAATCTCCGGCTTATCGTACGGTAGGTTCGGGTGAACCCGTTCGGATTCGCAGGGATTCAAAGTGGAATGTTCCGGAGCCGGAGTTGACATTGTTCATTTGTTCTTCCGGAACGATTGAGGGATATACGATTGGAAATGATATGTCCTCCCGTGATATTGAGGGCGAGAATCCCCTTTATCTCCCGCAGGCAAAATCCTACAACGGCTCTGCTGCGCTGGGCCCTTGCCTGTATGTCCCTGGTGAGAACATTCATCCCGACACAATGATCAACATTGAGATCCTTAGAAACGATCAGCGTATTTTTTCCGGCGAGATATCAATCAATAGAATGAAACGGAAGCATACCGAATTGGTGGAGTATTTATTCCGGGAAATGACATTTCCGAATGGCACCTATTTAATGACGGGAACGGGTATTGTTCCGGCAGACAGTTTTACCTTACATGTCAATGATGAAGTGCGAATCTCTATTGAACAGATTGGTACGCTGATCAATCGCGTTACGCAGTAACATCAAACTTGTACATTGAATTTCAACAAAATAGAGAGCGCAATGATAGAAGGAAAACAGATTATTGGTTTTGAAATGATCGCAGGAGGCGCCGAGAGTTTTCATTCTTCTAATCCAGCCACGGGTGAGAATTTAAGCCACCGATTTAAAAAAGCGACTTCAAAGGAAGTGAATCTGGCCGCCGAAAAAGCGGCAACTGCTTTTCAGATTTATAGAAAAAAATCAGGTCTTGAAAAGGCGAATTTTCTCGAGACTATTGCCAACGAGATTACTGCACTTGGCGATGAGCTTATTGACCTATGCTGCAAAGAAACAGCATTGCCAAAAGCAAGAATAGAAGGTGAGCGTATGCGCACGGTAAATCAGCTCAAACTATTTTCTTCATTGTTACGCGAAGGCTCATGGGTAAATGCGCGCATTGAAACAGCAGACGCGGCACGCGCACCGGTTGCAAAACCAGACATCCGGTATATGGAAATCGGCCTGGGTCCTGTTGTTGTGTTTGGCGCCAGCAATTTTCCCCTGGCATTTTCAGTAGCCGGAGGCGATACCGCATCCGCGTTGGCCGCAGGGTGTCCCGTAATTGTAAAAGCACATTCGGCTCATCCGGCCACAGGCGAGTTGGTGGGCAGAGCCATACAAAGGGCGGCTAAGACATGCAATATGCCAGACGGTGTGTTTTCCCTGGTCCACGGTGACGGGACAACTGTCGGTATTGAGCTGGTAAAACATCCGAAAGTTAAGGCGGTGGGTTTAACAGGATCTTACACTGCTGGAAAAGCTTTATTCGATACTGCGGCTAAACGCCCCGTTCCGATACCGGTATACGCGGAAATGGGAAGCACAAATCCGGTGTTTATTTTACCTCAGGCAATGCAGCAACGCAAAGAACAAATTGCACAGGGTTTTGCGACATCGGTCACTCTTGGGGTTGGACAGTTCTGTACGAATCCCGGTTTATTGATTCACACAGGTGGCCCCGGATCGGGTGAATTCGCAAGGCAACTTGAGGAAGCGTTCAGCAGATCCTCCGGAGGTGTCATGCTGACAAAAAGTATTCATCAGGCTTACTATAAGGGGATATCCCATCATGAAGGCTTGCAGGGCCTTCAATTACTTGTTACCGGAACCGTAGGCGCTGAGCCAAATGCCGCAAGACCTGTTCTGTTCAAGACAGATTCACAGACTTTCCTGAACACTCCCGAGCTCGCAGAAGAAATTTTCGGCCCGACAAGCGTAGTGGTTGTGGCCAATTCAACGCAGGAGTTGTTATCGATTGCAGGAAATCTGTCAGGTCATTTAACTGCAACCGTACACGGTACGGAGGAGGATCTGGCCGAATCCAGGGAGCTTATCGATATTTTAGAGCAAAAGGCCGGAAGGGTTGTAATTAACGGTTTCCCTACGGGTGTAGAGGTGTGTCACTCCATGGTACATGGCGGACCGTTCCCTGCAACAACCGATGGCAGAAGTACTTCCGTTGGTACCGCAGCCATCCACCGGTTTACCCGTCCTGTATGTTACCAGAACATGCCCGATGCGCTTCTTCCTGATGAGTTGAAAAACAACAACCCCTTAAAGGTGTGGCGGATGGTCAATGGTGAGCAGACTAAAAACACAATTGCATAAACTAAAGTAAAATTCTAACAAGTTCAAAAATGTCAACGTATCGCAGTTCTGAATGGTTTGGTAAAAAAGACAAGATGGGTTTCATTTACAGAAGCTGGATGAAAAATCAGGGATTCCCTGAAGATCTATTTGATGGACGTCCGGTCATCGGTATTTGCAATACATGGTCGGAGCTGACTCCCTGTAATGCTCACCTGAGAGATATTGCCGAGTCGGTTAAACGAGGAGTCTTTGAAGCAGGTGGATTTCCGCTTGAGTTCCCAATAATGTCACTAGGGGAAACGTTACTGAAACCCACGGCGATGCTGTTCCGAAACCTTGCGAGCATGGATGCGGAAGAATCAATGCGGGGAAATCCCATTGATGGAGTTGTCTTGCTTACAGGCTGTGATAAGACCACGCCTTCAACATTAATGGGCGCGGCCAGTGTTGACCTTCCTACGATTGTTGTCCAGGGCGGGCCGATGCTCAACGGGAAGTATCGGGGATCCGATATTGGTTCAGGAACCGATGTATGGAAACTCACCGACGATTTGCTGACAGAAAAAATTTCATATAAAGATTATACTTTCGCAGAGAGCTGCATGTCAAGAAGCCCTGGCCACTGCATGACAATGGGAACCGCCTCCACGATGGCCTGCATGGTTGAATCGCTGGGCATGAGTTTATCAGGTGGAGCTGCCATTCCTGCAGTGGATTCGAGAAGGAAAGTTCTTGCTCAATTATCGGGACGCAGGATTGTGGAAATGGTGAAAGAGGACCTCCGGATCTCCAAGATACTTACCCGCAAAGCATTTGAGAATGCCATCAAAGTGAACGCTGCCATTGGCGGTTCTTCCAATTTCCTTATTCACCTCACGGCAATCGCAGGGCGCATTGGAGTAGACCTTAGCCTAGAGGAATTTGACTCGCTTGGGAGCAGGATACCCTTGCTGCTAAACCTGATGCCGTCCGGAAAATTTCTAATGGAGGATTTTTACTATGCTGGTGGACTTCCGGTGATCATCAATGAATTGAGAGATCATTTACACATGGATGCCATTACCGTAACAGGCAAGACTCACAAGGAAAATGTCGACGGTGCATGTTCATGCTATAACCGGAATGTGATCACGGAGATCGAGAAACCACTCATTGCTGAAGCCGGCATCGTCGTGATAAAAGGAAATCTTGCCGTGAACGGAGCTGTGATGAAGCCTTCTGCTGCTACACCATCTTTAATGCAACACCGTGGTCGCGCTGTTGTATTCGAAAATATTGAAGACTACCATACACGTGTTGACGATCCCGACCTCGATATAGATGAAACCTGTGTCATGGTTCTCAAGATGGTGGGACCTGTTGGTTATCCCGGGATGCCGGAAGTGGGGAACATGGTGTTGCCAAAAAAACTTTTATCCAAAGGAGTTACAGATATGGTTCGAATATCCGATGGGCGGATGAGCGGCACTGCCTATGGAACTGTGGTGCTTCATGTTTCGCCTGAATCCGGGATAGGAGGGAACCTCGCCCTTGTCCAGAATGGTGATATGATCGAGCTTGATGTAAAGAACAGGCGCCTTCACCTCGATGTGTCTGATGATGAATTGGAGCGAAGGAGAAAATTGTGGAAGAAGCCTGACCTTGCAGCGTCTCGTGGCTATGTTAATCTCTACGTGCAACATGTTCAGCAAGCTGATAAGGGAGCGGATCTTGATTTTCTGGTGGGTAGGTCCGGATCCAGGGTTAGCCGCGATTCACATTGATGTGAAAACGAAAGCATGACCTTTCTCATTATTTTATGCTGTATCATCGGGTTGGTTATATTGATTACCTGGGCGAAGGTTAATCCATTCCTTGCCTTCCTGTTGGTTTCCACTACCGCGGGGCTGCTGCTGGGAATTTCATATAACAGTATCATGCAATCCGTGACAAAAGGCATTGGTGACACGCTCGGGTCATTGGTGATCGTTATTGTACTGGGCGCCATGCTGGGTAAACTGGTTGCTGAAAGTGGAGCAGCAAAACGGATTGCTACCGTATTTCAAAATCTTTTTGGGTCCCGTTATATTGTCTGGGCCATGACGTTCACTGGCTTGATTGTCGGCATTCCACTCTATTACAATGTAGGGTTTGTATTGTTAATACCAATCATTTTTTCAGTAGCCTACCACAACAAGCTTCCCCTGGTATATGTCGGGTTGCCTATGCTGGCTTCGCTTTCAGTGATGCATGGATTTTTGCCACCGCATCCTTCACCCATGGCGTTAGTCCTGTTGTTCCGCGCAAACATGGCGACAACATTCTTTTATGGATTGGGCATCGCCCTGCCAGCCATTGTAATAGCGGGTCCGCTTTTTGCGAGGACCTTGAAAAAAATCAAATCTACAGAAGGTGAATTCGATCTTGTCTCCACAGTGCGTGACCATAAACTTCCCGGTACCGGGAACAGTCTGGTGTCTTCCTTATTGCCCGTTCTGATTATTGCGGTGACTGCCCTGGCGGCGAAAATATTTTCTGCCAACAATTCAGTAAAGGGTATTTTAAGTTTTTTGAGCGAGCCCAATGTAGTGATGGGTCTCACCATTATCATCGCTACCTATTCATTGGGTATCCACAGGGGAAAACGGCTTGGTGAAGTGATGATGGTGTATACGGAGGCCGTCAAAGACATTGCCATGATCTTACTCATCATTGGAAGCGCGGGGATCCTCAAACAAATTTTTATCGACAGTGGGGCGAGCGAAGAGATCGCAGGTGCACTGACGGGTTGGCAACTTCCGCCTTTGATCCTCGCGTGGGTGGTTACAGCTATTTTGCGATTGTGTCTTGGTTCTGCGACCATAGCGGGACTTACTGCGGCCGGGATCATTTACCCGTTAACCGTTCAGGCGAAGGTCGATCCTAACCTTATGGTACTTTCGATCGGTGCCGGCAGTCTTTTTTTCTCGCACGTGAATGACACTGCATTCTGGATGTTCAAAGAGTATTTTGGATTGTCCCTGACAGATACTTTTCGAACGTGGACAATTATGGAAACTCTCGTTTCCGTGATGGGGCTTGTTGGTGTTCTGGTTCTGGATCAATTTCTAAAATGATTTCAGGGGAAGTCATGTTCTCATAGCATTTATAAATCAACCCGACTATCAACACTACCTTATAGGGAACAAAACATTAAAACAATACGAAGGTCCCTGTTACTTTTTTTGATGGTATTTGCTGTCATTCCCGCATGTAAAACCGCGCAAAAGGCTCCTGATTCAACATCCGAATGGAAGCCTTTGATGAATGGAAAGGACCTCACAGGTTGGGATACATATCTGGGAGCCGTGTTTGATACGCTTACAGACAAGCAAGTGGGCGCTCCTTTGGGAATGAATACAGACCCCCGAAAAACTTTTTCTGTAGTTGAGGAGGATAAAAGACCTGCTTTGAGAATTTCCGGAGAGCATTTTGGCGGGATATCAACACAAGATGAGTTTGCCGACTATCATCTTCGGCTCGCGTTCAAATGGGGAAAACTAAAATGGGCTCCACGAAAAAATGCCAGGCGCGACAGCGGACTTTTGTATCATGCAGTAGGTCCGCACGGCGCCGGCTATGGTTTTTGGATGAGATCACAGGAATTTCAGGTTCAGGAAGGAGACTGTGGTGACTACTGGAGTATTGCCGAGAGTATTGTTGATATTCCGGCTACGGAGGTCAAAGCTGGAGAATTCAGGTATGATCCTGCCGGACGGCTTCAAACTTTTGGCGAGGGAAAAGCCAGTGGCAAGCGGTGCTTCAAATTTCCGGATGCTGAAAAGCCATCCGGGGAGTGGAACGTTCTCGAAGTGTATTGTTTTGGTGACACCAGTGTGCATGTTGTCAACGGAAAAACGGTTATGACGTTATTTCACTCTCGTCAGCCAGGGGCCGATGGCAAAGATCTGCCGTTGACAAAAGGAAAGATCCAGTTGCAAAGCGAAGGTGCTGAAATATATTACCGCGATATTGAGATCAGGACCATTAAACGTTTGCCTGAAACGTTACTGGTAAAAAATTGAAAATGATGCCTGACGATGCTGCCTGAAAAATAGTTTCAAGCGGAACGAAAAAGCTGAGTCTGTCATTTAAGTTCAGGTGCCCAGTTGCATCATATTATCGTCAAGTCTCAGGTCAATCATCAGGTTGTTAGGATCGATACCGCCGCGTTCAGGCTTTCGCGGCACGGTCACTTTTATTGTCTGTTTACCAGACCGGACGCGGTGCATCTCGAGGTAGAGTGGCTCGTCTCGCCCTTCTTCAAAAATTCCGACTTCCAGCCAATCATTCATCGGTACTTCTTTTTCATAACCCGTGCTATCAACCACCACCTTCTGAGCCTGCACCTGCAGCGTTACCTGCCAGTTGCCTGCTTTCGTTGGCTCTGCTGCAAATTGCATTGTCTTGAGACGCCAATAACTGTTCGTCATAAACAGGTCGTGTAACAGGTAATTTAATGAGTCGGGGGTGATCTTTTGTATTTCCTGATAGAGATCAAGGGTAGTCGGCAGGGCTAGCTCTCCTGAGCTGTGTTTCTGTAGCAGACCCCGAAGCGCGGCATTGACCTTTTCTTTACCTATGTACTTACTCAGAGCATACATGGCAAGTCCACCCTTTCGATAGTATAAAAAGGGTTCATTTGCCCGAAGTAAGGAAGCTGTTGCGAGTGAGCGTGGCATTGCATAGAAGGAATGGAGAAAGTTCACGTATTGCCGCAAATGACCATCCCCGTAATTCTTCTCCAGAACCTGCATGCCGGAATACACTGCAAGACCCTCAATCAGAACACCGGCTCCTTCTACGTGTGCTGTTTTTAATTGGGCACTTCCGAACCATTGGTGCGCCACTTCATGAGCCAAAATATAATAGGGCAGGTCAAAGCCATTCGGACTGTCATCGGGATTCATCAGGGAAAACTGTTCTCCATAATCTACCATGCTGGCTTCCGCACTCAAGCCACCCTCGGTACCCGCGCGCTCTGCCACCGTTATATGCCCATACGGGTAAGGACCAAACTGCTCTGTATAATACTCCAGCGAGGCTTTTACGCTCCGGAGTATTCGGTCGATATTTTTGGCATGATCCGGATGATGGTAAATCCTGATCGCGACATCATACCACTTGCTTTTTTGTAAGGCGTAATTTCCTGACAAGAAGGAGTACTCGCCCCGGATGGGAGCATCAGTTTTGAAATGAAAGTAGCGCCGGTCGCCATCTGTCCAGGTTTGGTGCAAAGCTCCAGGCGCAACGGCTATTTCATCCTTTGCCGTACCTACAACGGCTTCAAAAGTATTATGATCCGTGCTGACTGGCTTTCCACGCGCATCACGATCATCAAGGGAAGGTATCGCAGGGCGCGCAGCAAGCTTATACTTTTTTCTAATGACCGGATCATCAAGTTCCCCGTAACGTTGGTAACCAATGGACGGGAGCAGGTCGTAATTCGTGAAGAAGGTGCCGTTCTCCACCACCAATGCGTTCTTGGCGTTATGGCGGAAACCGCGCTGTTTATAGTGCACTGCAAAGTTTAATCGTAGAGAATCTCCTGGCGCCAGGGGTTGCTCCAATGCATAAATGTGATGGGATACTTCTTTGTCGATCACCACCCCAACAACTGGCCGGTTAAAGTTTACGTCACCGGGCTCTATGCCCGAAATACTTCCAACATGTATGGAGTCTATGGGTACTGTATCCTTATTCACAAGTGTATAAGCCGCGCGGATATCCACTTGCTGCCGGTCGGGGTAGATCTCGACGTGCAGCTTTGTAGCCGTCAGCTGGGGTTGCGGGGTGTTTCTGTACTGGCCGTAGCGCCGTTCGTATTCAGCCTTCCGTTCATTTATGTCAGCGTCGGTTAAATATTCGTTAAGCACATTCGTATTATAGAAAATGAAACTGCCCACGGTAATTATAACCCCTGACGCAATCATTGTTATCCAGATTACTGCCCCTGTGAAACGACGCTGTGCTAACTGAAGACGGTATTTCAAACGTTGTTCCCTTCCTCGTGCCCAAAGCAATCTCGCTGCCACTGCAAGCAACAACGCCCAGGCTATCCAATATACTTTAAACCACAGCCACGGCCAGATTGTCTGTCCGAAGCCGCGCATATCGGTGTACGACCATCCCGGGTCTGCTCCAAAAATGAGCATATTGTGATGGACCTTGAACGTGGAAGGAAAGGCGATAAAGATGAAAACCAGGACCATCACAAGGTAACCTGTGTATTTTTGATTCACCACTACGTGTACTACAAGGGCAAGCAGGCCAAAGAGCAAGTAGTCTGCGAGTTGAAGTCCAAAGATAACCTTCAGATATAGTCCTATCTCGAAGTTGTCGTACCCCAGGCCTGACTGCATCAGTATACCTGCGGCCATGAGTAATACCATCCATACAATGATGATGAAACCTAACCCCAGAAACTTGCCTGTTAAGAGTACCCATTCCGGTACCGGCGCGGCATCTGCAATATCACTCAGGCCGGCATCTCGTTCTCTCCAGACAAGCTCGCCGGCGAAGTACATGATGAGTAACGGAATAACGACCCACGGGCTACTGACGTTACCTATAGGGGCGGCCAGGTAAACTAGCACCTGCTGTGTAGTTGGGAGCAGCGGAATCTCAAACTGCGTCATGATCCGGTTGCCGAACACAGCTGAGACCAGGGCAATAGCACCGACCAGCGTGAGTCCCGCTGGGTTCCTGGCTATCTTTCCAAACGATACCCAGGCAATCGTCAGCGCCTGACGGAAACAGGATGCAAAGCCGAAGGACCGATCAACATGAGGAACAGAGATTGTTGTTGATCCAGCTTTTGCAGTTTCACCAGATATGTTAGCTTGTACTTTTGGCCGGCGTCTAAAGCGACTGGACCAGCTGTTCGTTAGAGGATGAGCAAAACTGAAGCGGAGGTATGTAAGCAACAACGAACCTACAGCAACACCAAGCCACACGACGCGATTCCAAAGAAGCGTTCCTTCCGGCGTGATCAATCTCGTGTTTTTTTCTGTTGTCGTCCAGGTTCCCATTTCGCTGCCTAATATTCCTGCAACACCTGTCGGATCCAGTAATTTTACCAGGTCCCAGTTCCCGAAAAGCTTCGCCGCCGCCATCGCGACAACCTGGGCAAAAATCGCTAATAGCAGACTGGCAATATAACTTGTCACCACCTGGCGGCTAAGCGCTGCAAATGTGAATTGTAGCGATGTGGCTATAAATGCGTTCGGTAACGAAATCAGGAAGTAGACACTCAAATAAGCCGATGGCCTGAACGGTGCCAATCCACCCTGATCCATACCTGGCAGGTAGAAGGAAAGCAGCACACCTAACGGCAAAGAAAGTATCAGCAGTGCATTGACTGCGAAGGCTGCAAGAAATCGTCCCCCCAGGTAATCAAGCTTCGTAACTGAAGTGGTGTATGTAAGTGGATGCATACCCGTCCGCACGTCCCGTGCTGCTGCTTCGCCGGCTACCGCCGCGCCGATGACAAGCCAGATAAGGCCGCCAATTAGAATAACGCCAGCGATGTAGAACGTTGCGTTAGCATATACTCCGTCGCCAGGGGTGGTGGCCAGGTTCATTAAAATTGTAAACACCAGAAGGACTCCTAAATAGAGCCAGGTCGAGATGCGCTGCAACTGACAGGAGAACTCAAAGCGAAAGATCTTCCAGAGCTTCATTGTGCGACCTCCGGCATATAGGTTCCAGAATGTCCTGCCATCGCCGCAAAGTAGACGTCTTCCAGATCAGGGACCGCCGGTTCAAAACCGTCGCCGGGATCTTCTTCGCTGTAGACATGGACCACTGTTCGTCCGCTCAGCAGTTTGGTCGAGATGATTCTATGCTCCCGCTCCAATGCAGGCAACGCACTTTTTTCTACGATGCGGCGCCAGATCATTCCCTGCAGTCCCTCCACCGCTTTTAGAGGCTCAGCTTCCTGCAATATTTGCCCTTTGTTGATAATCGCCATTCGGGTGCAAAGCTCACTCACATCCTCTACAATATGTGTCGATAGAATCACGACACTGTTTTCGCCCAACTCGCTCAACAGGTTGAGAAAGCGCACACGTTCTGCCGGGTCCAGCCCGGCCGTTGGCTCGTCCACGATCATTAGCTTCGGGTTTCCCAACAGTGCCACGGCCACGCCAAAACGCTGCTTCATACCACCGGAGAAGCCGCCAAGTTTCTGCCGGTGCATGTCCCAAAGATTGGTTTGTTTCAATAAGGCTACTACTACTTCTCTTCTGGAAGCCCGGTTGGTGATGCCTTTTAACACGGCGAAATAGTCGAGCAGATCTTCTGCTTTAGCTTTTGGGTAGACCCCGAACTCCTGCGGCAGGTAGCCCAGCGTTTGGCGCACCTCCTCTTTCTGGTTCAATACGTCAATTCCACCCAGGTGAATACTTCCTTCATCCGGTTCCTGCAAGGTCGCCAGGATACGCATCAGCGTAGACTTGCCTGCGCCATTGGGACCGAGAAGACCATACATTCCATTGGGAATGGTTAGGCTTACGTTGTTTAGGGCCTGCACACCATTAAGATAGGTCTGGGAAACATTCCTAATAGTTAGTTCCATAGGAGAAAGGGATAAAGTTGGGATTTGTGAAGGTTTACGTTTAAACGCGCCAATAACGAGACGGTTGGGAATGCCGGATGTTACAAATAATTTTAAAAAGTCCTGTTAATCCTCCAAAGCGGGTGCAAACCGCTGCAACACGCGGTGGCCTTGCTCAATTTCTTTGACAGGACCTGCAAAAAAACTTTCGTTTATTCGGAAGCTCTTGCCTGTACCCAATGACATACTTAAGACGGTGCAGGGATGACTGGTTCATTTTCGATCAAAAGTATCCGGAATAGATCAGTAAGCTCCTGAAAACGGCAGGAAATGTTACTTTTTCAAGGATATCAGCCTGGCATATTTTTGGCGAAGAAGGTTTCAAACAACCCGGCATGATCAAGAATTACCTTGTCCTCTTCGTGCGAAACATGGTTCGGTATAAGACATTTTCGCTCATCAATGTGTTCGGCCTGACGCTGGGCATCGCCTGTTTTTCTGTTATCATTGTTTTTGCTGAGTTCGAGTTCAGTTTTGATAAGTTTCATCGTCAGTCCGGCAATGTTTATCGTATTGTAAAGGACTTTGCTAATAATGAAGGATTAAGGATCCCTGACGCGACCACTCCGCCCGCCCTCAGCGCTAAGCTGCGAGCTGATGTTCCGGAAGTTGAGTCGATCACACGGTTCCTTCCAAATGGTGGAAGGCGCAATCTCTTTCACTATGATGACAAACAGTTTTATGAACCTGAACTGCTGCGAATCGATAGCACATTCTTTTCGGTATTTGATTTTGAGTTCGTCAAAGGGAGCAAGGAAAAACCTTTCAACGGTGTTCATTCAATGTTACTTACGGAGTCGACAGCCCGGAAGTATTTTGGCGAAGAGAATCCGGTCGGAAAGATCATTCGGACCAACATCAACAATCAAACTGACTTTGAGGTAACAGGAGTTTTGAAAGACGTGCCATTGAATTCGCATTTCAACTTTCAGGTATTGATCCCATTTGAAAGTCGTCGTAATCCGGACACGGATTGGACCAGGCACATCTTCTACACCTATGCCAGACTGAAACCCGGTAGCGACCCGGCGGTTTTTGAAACCAAGGTGAAAGAAATTGTCAGGCGCCAGAATCCGGACAACCTCGATAGGTACTACATTCAACCCATCAAAGATATTCATCTTACTTCGCGATTGAAGGGCGAGCTTGGACAGAACGGTGACCTGCAGTACGTCCAGATCCTCCTGCTCATCGGAATATTCGTCATCGTCATCGCCGGCATCAACTACGTGAATCTGATTACGGCCCAGTCGTTGAAGCGCGCAAAAGAAATCGGCGTTAGAAAAGTGAACGGAGCTTTTAGGAAATCGCTCATCTTTCAATTTCTATTTGAATCGGTGGCCATGGCAATCGTATCGTCGCTGTTGGCTATTGCCGCCGTTTCGTCCATATCGCCTTACCTGGCACCCATCTTTGGGGTTGATCTTTCCGGCATGCTATTCGACAGTATTTCGGTTCGATTCATTTTGCCAGCAAGTGTATTATGCATCGGGATTCTGGCAGGCACATATCCTGCGTTCTATTTGTCATCATTTCGCCCGTTGAATGTATTCAGAGGAAAATTGACTTCATCCGGACCGGGGATTCGTTTACGTCAGGGTCTTGTGATCTTTCAGTTTGCTGTATCGAGTGGCTTAATCATAAGTCTTCTGGTCATTCGCCAGCAGGTTGAATTCATCCACAACAAAGACATTGGGTTTGAGCAGGAGGGAATCGTAACGATCCCCAATGGGATTGGTACTTCCAATCCCGAAGTAATCGCGGAAGACTTCAGGAAGATCGCCAACGTTAAAAGTGTGGCGCGCGCGAGCGGCGGAATATTGGGACTTCGCAATTCAATCAATGGGGTCGCCGATAAAAATGGTGACAATCATATAACCCTGAATTTCCTGAGGGCGGATTATAATTTTATTCCTACCCTTGGCATGAAGATGATTCAGGGAAGAAATTTCGATTCGGCGTTTCCTTCCGACTCGTCTGGGATGATTATCAATGAAACGGCTGTGCGCCAGCTTGGTCTCAAAGAACCGGTGATCGGACAGGTGCTGCAATGGGATGATGAATTGGGCGCGACAAGCGAAGTTCATATTGTCGGTGTTGCCAGGGACTTTCATTTCACATCGTTTCACGACCAGATCAAACCGTTTGGATTTATTCTGGAAAAAGGCAATGGGGGTACCTTTTTCGCCAGGATAACCGGCGACGTAGCCCATACCCTCGCGGAGGTTGAGAAGGTATGGAAGAAACACAATTCAGACATACCCTTTGACTATGTGTTTTTAGACGAATACACAGCAAAACTCCATAAGTCCGAAGAGCGGTTTCAAAAGCTGTTCACTTCCTTTACTTTCCTTGCCATCGTTGTTGCCTGTCTTGGCCTGTTTGGTTTGGTTACCGCTTTGTCTGATGCGAAAACAAAGGAGATAGGGATACGCAAAGTACTTGGATCCAGTGTCGCGGGGATCATAGGACTCCTTAGCAGGCAGTTCATTGGTCTGGTGCTCATAGCTTTTATCATTGCAGCGCCCCTGTCGGTTTTGATGATGCGGGCCTGGCTTGATGGGTTTGCCTATCATGTGGAACTTCAATGGAAAGTGCTTCTTACTGCAGGAGCAATCACATTTATTATAGCAATGACAACAGTTTGTTTTCAATCCTTAAAAGCAGCAATTGCCAATCCTGTCAACTCGTTACGCAGCGAATAAATCTTCTCTCAGTCGGACCGTCGAAAAATCAGTATCAACTCAATCGATGCTTTCTGATTGAGGTTATTCATGCTACAGTCAACTTTGTTGCTGATGATGAAAGCACCCGTTCCTTCCGGCCTTTTCTGATCTCAGGCAATCAAAATTACATGTTTGATAATAATGAACCGTGAATGATATCGCCACCTTTACCATTTGATGGTTCACCTTTCAAATCAGGCCTATCTATCCTGTAGTTACATCGTATCTCATATCTCGTCTTTCTAATACGCTGAGGATGAGCGATCGGAGGTGATTCAAAACGTGATTTTTTTTCGGGTTCTGATCTTATGATACATAAATAATTATTACGGCCGTTGCCGATTTCTCAAAACTTTTGATGAAAATAATTGCGTAACTTAAAAGTTACGTGTTTATTTACGTAACTTTTAAGTTACATATTATGAGCAAGATTATTAGGCACAAGTTTTACTTCAATCACCCAAAGGAGACAGTTTGGGAATATCTCACAAAACCTGAATTGCTGGCGCAGTGGCTCATGAAGAATAATTTCGAGCCAGTCGTGGGACACGAGTTTCAATTCCGAACGAACCCGATACCGAGTCTTGATTTTGACGGAATCTGTCATTGCAAGGTGTTAGAGATAATTCCCTTTGAAAAGCTTTCGTATTCCTGGAAGGGTGGCTCCGGCAGGGGAGACATTACACTTGATACACTGGTTGTATGGAATCTCACGTCTGACGACAACGGCACCCAGCTATTGCTGGAACATAGCGGCTTTGGCAAAGGAGAACATTTAAATTTCTTCCCGGGTATGACCGATGGCTGGATAAAAAATGTACAAAAGATGACGGATCGCTTAAACGCCTCACGACATGACGCAACCCGGGCTTGACGCATTTCAAGCTATTGGGGATCCCAATAGAAGAAAGATGTTGAAGCTGCTCTCCAGGAATACGCTGACGATCAACAGCCTGGCGGACAATTTTAAAATGAGCCGTCCTGCCGTTTCAAAACATGTTAAAATTCTCTGCGGAGCGGGTTTTATTGCTATTCATGACATCGGCCGCGAGCGGTATTGCACTTTGAAAAAGGAAGGGTTCGAAGAATTGCAAGCCTGGATCTCTCACTTCGACACCTTCTGGACATCAAAGCTGACGAAGTTGGAAATGTTACTAAGCAACAAGTTGCCGAATAAAAAACACTGAAATCTTATGATACCGAACACAACAACAATGACAACAGAGGAAGTCGCTGATCGATTCAACCAACTTGCGCAACAGGAAAAATGGTTTGATATTCAGGACGAATTTTTTGCAGATAATGTCAAGAGCGTTGAACCGCCAAACTCTGCTTATTTCAGCTATGCCGAGGGCAAGTCTGAGGTCCGGAAAAAAGGTGAAAACTTCGTAAACCGAATAGAAACATTTCACCGTGGCCATACCACTAAACCACTCGTGGCTGGCAATCATTTTGTTGTTGGCAGATTTAAAGACATGACCGTGCAGGGTCTCGGTCGAATTCAAATCAATGAGCTGATGCTCTACGAAGTAAAGGATGGCCAGATCGTATTGGAACAATTCTTTTATTAGGGGGGAAAGCCCTTACTCACTCATCTACACCTTCTAAAGCTTTGTCTCGCATGTTCGCAATGTTCCGTCTTGAAGGAATATCGTGGGTAACTGTTTTGATTGAAACAAAAGCGCATCCGACGGACCACATCGTATAGAGAAAGTAACCTAATTAATATTAACAGATCCGATAATGAAAATAGGAATCATTGGCGCCGGGGAAATCGGAGGAACACTGGTAAGGCAATACACAAAAGCTGGCCATCATGTGAAAGTAACTAACGCTGGCGGGATTGAAAAATTAGCAACCCTTGCCAAAGAAACAGGTGCATTGCCCGTAAAAATTAGAGATTTGGTTACTGATGTTGAAGTTATCGTGATCAGTATACCCTTCTTTGCCGTACGAAACTTGCCCAGGGAATTATTTGGCGATTTCGGGGAAAAAATCACCATCGTCGATACTTGTAATTACTATCCCATCGTGAGTGGCGCAATACCCGAGGTAGTTGAGGGGACGCACGAAAGTGTTTGGGTCTCACGCCAAATAGGGAGGCCAGTTGTCAAGGCCTACAACAATATTTTTTACCGTTCACTGGTTCACTCAGGTTTACCGGAAGGGCATCCATCGCGGGTGGCACTGCCAATGGCCGGCGATGACGGGAAGTCCAAGCAAATCGTCGCGACGTTGATCAACGATAGCGGTTTTGATTCCTGGGATTATGGCACATTGCAGGATTCGTGGCGACAAGAGCCAGGGAGTCCGGTGTACTGTACTGACCTTACGCTCGAATCGCTGAAAAAATCAATTCCTAAGGCAAGAAAAGAGCTCCTTCCCGAAAGACGCGAGGTTGGATTAAAACATATTATCGAATTTGGACCCGAGCGGTGGAGGGATCTGGTTCAGCTGAACAGAAAAACTTACGAAGTGCCCTAGACAAAGAAGACCTAAACAAGGGAAAACTTGGACCTGTATTCTATCGGTGTCAGCCCTGTCTCAGATTTAAAAACTTTATGAAAGGAGCTGATGTCATTGTATCCCACTCTCCAGGTAATCTCATTGAATGCTACTTTTTTTGATTCGAGCATGCGTTTTGCGTTCTCAACTCTCAGCTTTTGGAGATAAGACATCGGGGAATCGCCCGTTGCCTTTTTGAACCGTCTCGTCAAAGTTTTCTTGGTCAGGTGGCATACCTGAGTCATTTCTTCGAGTGTAATGGTCTTGCCGTAGTTTTTCTCCAGCCATTCCTGCACCTGAACGACTTCGTCATCGCCGTGATTTTTTGTTAGATGAAACATTTGGTAAGGCGTTTGAATTTTTCGCCCGGAGTCTACGAGAAAGACTTTTGCACTTGCAAGGGCCAGGTCTTTAGATCCGTATCGTTCTACCAGAAAAATAGCCAGATTAAAATAGGCCGTGACGCCGGCAGCCGAGAGCACCGGACCATTGTCGATCACGATCTTTTCAGGTTCAACAGTGATCTTTTTGTAACGTTGCTTGAATGTATTGATCAAACTCCAATGTGTGGTGGCTTTCTTCCTGTCGAGCGCTCCCGTTTCAGCCAGCAAGAAGTTGCCGTTGCAGGCAGCAGCCAGCGTTACACCTTTCCGATATTGATTTCTTACCCAGTCAATCAAATTTTTTTGCTGAAACAGCACGCTGTCCAGTTCACCGACGAATCCCGGAATATATATGAGATCAAATTCAGATTTCGTTTTAATACTGCGCTGAGCCTGGATGGGGAACTTGCTGAACCCATTTGCCGGTTGCCCGGTTTCAGTGATAATGGAGACATCAAACAAATCGTCCTTTTTGTTAGCTTGATGGTGACCGTTAGCAAAGGTTAGTATATCAAGTACACCCGCGATCATTGAGGCTGTACATCCATCATAGGCCAAAATACCAAATTTCATTGCTGCTGTGTTTGATAAACAAGATAACCTCGCTATGGTATAGACGCAAGGTTATCGTGTTTGCAGGGTAGAATTATTACTTGCTCATTTCTGCTTCAACGGTTACGCTTCGAAACACATTTTCAAATGTTTCCACAAAGTCCAGCCTGACATCACCTGCAATTCCTCTTTCATCCATCGCTTGCCTCAGAATCTGCATAAAGACGTCCCATTCCGCGGCGGTGATATTTAGTCCTTTGTGTACGACGTCAAGAGGCCTGCCAAGGTATATCGTAGGCCCCTGAAGCGTACTTGCTAATTTGTCAATGATCAGTTGTCTTTGACGGTATTTGCTATTGTCGGCGTGGCCAATAAAATATTTCTGAAGTTGCGGATGCACGGCGACTCGTGGAAAAGCCAGGTCTACAAATCCCGCAATGGCATCATAGCCACCAATTCTCCGGTATAGCGAGGCCGTGAAGAATCCATTTTCGTGGGCCATCTTTTCAGGTATTTCCTGTAACACATCCCAGTGTTCAACGATGATGCCCTTGTCTATGCGGAACAGATCAAAGAATGCGGTGTGCTTTTCCGCGAATTTTCCTTCAGCGCAAACCAACGCAAAATTGCCTTCACCGAAAACTTTAAAGATCTTCATTATTTCGATGGAGATACCTTTCTTTTGTAGCTCTTCGACTCCCTTTAATAACCCGGGCACAGAGTTGTCGATGAATGGATTGTGCTGGATAATCTCCGGATGGTAGAATTCCGGCAGTTTATCAAATCGGCCATTGATCAGAACGGTTTGCAGGAAGGATGCTGCTAATTCCTTATTCTTTTGAGTGAGACTCTTATCGGTAACTTCGGTTGAGCCATCGACCATTGAATGTCCATTCACCGTCGTTTCTGGGTGGTCAGCGATGCCACTCCAGTGCTCTGCGGCCAGTCCATTTTCAAATCTGTAGATTTCAAACATTGCTTTCCTGTTTGGCCAATGAACGTCGTGGTGGAGTATTACGAATTCACCATCCTCTAAGACTCTGATATTGATGATCGTCGGTGCAGGAATTTCTTTGTTCCTGATCTTTGTTACCAGCATTCGTAATCCAACTTTTCCATCAGGTACATTTGGCGTGTGTTGGATATAATTGTCTGTTACCAAAGCCGCTGCGCTTTCCGCATCGCCGCTTTGAACTGCTTTGTTGATGGCAAGTGCCTTTTCTTTGTTCGTTTTCATTTTACGTGGTTTTAAAAGTAGCGCGTTGTAATTGATTTATATAAGATTGTTGACAGGGCAAATGTATCCGGCTGCGTGTTGTTCATCACTTGGCTAAATGGACAATAGATTGGGCGGGAGGGACATTGGCTTTTTTTTCGGCGGGCAGGAGCGGACCTGGAAAATAGCAGCAACTGATACCTAAGGCGCTAAGCATTTTTTGGCATCTGTAAAATGAAGTTTCGAGCATTATTCCACGATTTGTGGCATCGTGATGTATTGAAAGGGGTATACATTTTGAGATGGAAAAGTGAATCCTCCGAATAACTTTCTGATCATTAATATGTTAAAAAGGCAACTGTTTACGGCTGGAAAAGGGGCCTGAAACCGGTACTCAGTACGTTAGGCGGGCGCGTAATAAACCAGAACCTGAATCATTGCTAAGAAACGTGGTTAGCTGGATTTAAAGCTGCTTCATATTTCCGGTCCTTGCATTTTTGAAGTGTTTTATGTTCTTTTGTATGAACATACTCATGAATTAGAAGTGAGCGCAATTAAAGTCAATCATACCAGTCCGATTCCTTTGCACGTTCAGGTCGAAGAGCTGTTGAGAAACTTACTCGACCAGCCTCAGTTCAAAAACGGGGCATTCTTGCCAAAGGAAGTCGAACTCGCCAAGAAGCTCGGTGTTTCCCGAAATACAATAAGGCAAGCGACTAACAAGCTGGAGTATGAGGGTCTAATCACTAGAAAAAAAGGAGTTGGTACCAAAGTTTCAGGGAAGGCGATCACGACAAGTTTAACCGAGTGGCATAGCTTCACGCAAGAGATGAGTTCCAAAGGAATACCATTTACAAACCTGGATATCAAAGTTGCGTGGGTTATACCTGAAGAACACATTGCCAATTTTTTGAATGTAAAAGGTAAAGTCAAAGTATTGAAATTATCCAGGCTCAAAGGCGCGAAGGAGCCCTTTGTTTTTTTCGAAAGTTATTTTCAGCCCCGTATTGGTTTAACTGGCAAGGAAGACTTTAACCGGCATTTATACGATATTTTAGAACAAGACTATCATTCAACGCCAGCACTTTCAAAGGAGCATATTCGTGCTGAGTTGGCGGGTGATCTTGCCAAAATACTAAACGTCAAAAAATCGGATCCAATTTTGGTAAGAGAACGATTTGTCTCGGACCCTGGAAACAGGCCACTTGAATACAATATGGGCTATTATCGCTCGGACAAATTCGCATATTCTATTGACATAAAAATATAATCGAATGTTAAGTATCGGCGCTGACATAGGAGGAAGTCATATTTCCAGTTGTTTGTTCAAACATTCGGACAAAGTATTAATGACCGAGAGCATGGTCATCCGGGAAGTAAACCGGTTAGGCTCAAAAGAAGAGATTTTATCCGATTGGGTCAATGCCCTGTCGCTTACGTCTAAAGCAAGCAAAAGTTCAGTGAGGGGCGTTGGATTGGCCATGCCCGGGCCATTCGATTACCACAGGGGTATAAGCCTGATAAAAGGGGTTGATAAATTTGAATCACTTTACCTGGCAAATGTCCGGGAAGAGCTTGCGCAAAGACTGAATCTTGAAGGCAACAAAGTAAGGTTCATCAACGATGCAACTGCATTTACGATAGCTGAATGTTTAATCGGGGAAGCAAAATATTTCAATCGTTGCGTTGGAATTACACTGGGAACTGGATTTGGCTCAGCTTTCACTGATAAAAGCCGGCCACTTATTGGCGGCAAGGGAGTACCAGCTGGCGGGGTCTTGTACGATAAGAAATATAATGGCCTTTTAGCAGATGATATTTTTTCCACACGAGGACTAATCAAAAGATACTTCGATAAGGCCGGCATCATGTGTGATAGTGTGTTACAGCTCGCGTCAAATGTTGACAAAGATCCGTGGGCTGAGCAAACCTTCCTGCAATTCGGTGCAGAACTCGGGCTTTTTTTGCGTCCCTACCTGGAATCGTTTGAGGCGGAAGGTATTGTTCTTGGTGGAAACATCTGCCAGGCTTTTCATTTGTTTAAGCATACCCTCCAAAGCCAGCTAAAAGAGTTTAAAATCTATGTATCAACATATGGCCAAAAGGCTGCCATGATCGGGGCCGCGCGGCTGTTAGATGACGATTACTATAGTCAAATTGAAGAGGCGCTTAAAGAAATGTAAAATGCAAAACCGGTCACTTAAACTTTTGCCCGTTCTCACCACCTATTTTGTAATGGGATTTGTAGATATCGTTGGCGTGTCTACCGGATATGCAAAGAGGGACTTCAATCTTTCGCCCATGCTCGCCCAGTTAATTCCATCAATGGTTTTTATTTGGTTTTTTGTCCTTTCTATTCCATTGAGCCTGCTTCAGTCTACCTATGGCAAGAAGCGGCTACTCATTGCAGGAACTGTTCTGACAGCAATAGGAATGTTCTTGCCTTTCATAGATTATTCGTACCCGGCTTTATTGGGATCTTTCCTGCTTCTCGGTTTCGGTAATACGATCATTCAAGTGTCTTCAAATCCGTTACTGCGGGATGTTACAAGTCCTGAAGAGTTTTCAAGTTTTTTGAGCCTCTCCCAATTTGTCAAGGCGACAAGCTCGTTGCTAGGGCCCCTTTTAGTAGCATTGGCAGTTACGATCTGGAATGAGTGGAAAGGGGTTTTTCTGGTTTATGGTTGTGTCTCATTACTTACGTCGGTCTGGCTGATTGCCACAAAGATCCGGGAAGAACCGGTCAAAAAAGGAGCTTCGTTGGTCAACCCAATTGGATTATTGAAGAACCGTTACGTACTTATGATGGTCCTTGCCATATTTTTCCTTGTCGGACTTGACGTTGGACTGAATACAAACATCCAATCCATACTGCAATCCAGGTTTCACCTTAGCCTTGAAAATGCCTCTCTGGGGATTAGCGTCTACTTTTTTTCGTTAATGGCGAGCCGGTTATTAGGCGCATTTGTATTATCAAGAATAGATAATTTGAGATTCTTCATGATTTCGTCTTTCATGACAATAATCTTCCTGCTTATAGTTATTTATTCTCCGTCCGCAACAATTGCTTTTTTCGCTATTGGGCTAACCGGTTTGGCGTCAGGTAATTTATTTCCTCTGATTTTTGCAATGACTCTCAATCGAATGCCAGACAGGGCCAACGAAGTTTCTGGCCTGATGATAATGGCTGTCGTAGGAGGGGCGCTTATTCCACCGCTGGTCGGGTATACACAAAACTTTGTCAGCGTCACTTCAAGCTTTCTCCTCCTGCTGGGATGTGCGGTCTATATCCATTTAGCAAGTTTATTTTCCAAAAGTAAATCAGTGAAGATCTATGCGTAACCTTATCCAATTTCTTTTGATCCTTTGTACACTCAGTACGCCTGCCTTTTCGCAAGAAGAATCAGTTTTGCGGTATGTAGATCCAAATATCGGAACGGCACACTGTAGGTGGTTTTTCTATACTCCAGCTGCAGTTCCCTTTGGAATGGCAAAGCTAGGTCCCTCCACCAATGGCAGCTATGGAAACAAACAAGGTTGGGAAGCTGTTGGATACGACTCTCGTCATTCGAGTATGGAAGGCTTTGCATGCTTACATGAATTTCAGATTGGTGGTTTTTTGATTGCTGCGACCACGGGTAAACTTCAGACAATTCCAGGCAATCTTGAAAATCCCGATGAAGGATATAGATCCAGGTTTGATAAAAGAGATGAAATCGCTTCTCCAGGATATTATAAAGTGAAACTGAAAGATTATGACATCATTGCTGAATTGACAGCAACCGCAAGGGTAGGTTATCAGAAATATACCTTTCCAAAATCTGATAGTGCCTATATTATTTTTGATATAGGAAACAAGCTTGGCGAAAGTGGCGAAGTTAAAGATGCAAGCGTTTCATATTTAGGAAATGGCAAGGTAGAAGGTTGGGTTATCACTTATCCTGAGTATGTCAAAAAATATCAACCGGAAGGTGAGATCCGGATGTATTTTTCCGGTAGTGTCAGCAAACAGCCGAAAGCGGTTGGCACATTTAGGGGAACGATCCAAAATCATGGGAAGGCGACGATTTCCGGAAAAGGCAGCGGCTTGTTTTTGATGTACAGTTCAAAGGAAAATGAAAGTATAGAATTCAAGGCTGGATTTTCCTACACTTCCATCGAGAACGCCAGAGAAAACCTCTCTAAGGAATCGGAACAAATTGCGTTCGATAAAGCAAAAGTTTTGGCTCAGAAGGCTTGGGAAAACGAATTGTCCAAAATCAAGGTAACGGGCTCGTCAGATAGAAATAAGACGAAATTCTATACTGGACTTTTCCATGCTCTTCTGGGCAGAGGTTTGGCAAGTGATATAAGTGGGGACTTTCCGCAGAATGATGGAACGATTGGAAAAATTCCTTTGGATAAAAAAGGTAAGCCAAAATTTCAGTTTTATAACTCAGATGCAGTTTGGGGAGCTAACTGGAATTTGGTTCAGTTGTGGGCATTGGTGTGGCCGGACTATTATAATGACCTGGTGCAATCCAATCTTTTGGTCTTTGAAAATTCCGGCTGGTTGGGAGATGGTCTGGCGAATTCCAAGTTCGTTTCCGGAGTAGGCACAAATTTCACGGGACAAATTATTGCTTCAGCTTATCAATGTGGAATACGTGATTACAATCTTGACCTGGCTTTCAAGGCGGCATACAAGAATGAAACGGAACATCGCGGGAGACCCGAAGGCGCTGGGAAAATCGATCTTGGGAATTTTATCAATGATGGCTTTATCACCTATATACCCGGTTGGACGACAACGCCTGATGGTTCTGGCTTCTCCGTTTCCCACCAACTCGAATACGCTTACAACAGCTACGCAGTAGCACAATTTGCAAAAGCGCTGGGAAAAGATATCGAGTATGAGCGATTGATGAAACTCAGCAACCAATGGAAAATCTGCTACGACGATTCAATTGATTTTGTCCGACCAAAGATCGCAACGGGAAAATTTCTTGAACCCTTTGATCCGTTGGCTCCCTGGATTGGCTTTCAGGAAGGTAACGCATACCAATACACATTTTACGTGCCCCATGATCCCGAAGGCTTGATTACGAAAATGGGCGAGGAGAAATTCATAAACAGATTGGATTCAATTTTTCAGGTCTCTGAAAAAACAAAGTTTGGTGGGGCAGATATAGACGCATTTGCGGGATTGACTTATGTATATAACCATGGAAACCAACCCAACCTGCATATTCCGTGGCTTTTCAATTTTACCAGCCGTCCTTCGTTGACGCAAAAATGGGTTCGAAAGATCTGCGACCAATTTTATGGTATTGAACCAATCCATGGGTACGGGTACGGACAAGATGAAGATCAAGGACAATTGGGGGCATGGTATGTAATGGCTTCTATTGGCCTCTTTGATGTAAAGGGTTTAATAGATGTTGACCCATCCTTTCAATTCGGTAGTCCGGTATTTGATAAGGTTGTAATTGAAACAAGAGGGAAGCAAATCACGATCCTTACAGAAAATAATAGTGATGACAATCTTTACGTTGATTCGATTTACTGCAATGGAAGTGTTTACAGAGGTGATCAGATCAAGTTGAGTACACTGCTAAAAGGAGTGACGTTAAAGTTCAAAATGCATAGTTCACCGAATGATTCACGCTACGAAACAAACGTACGAAAATAGTTGTGCAATGGCTGGAATGACTCAAAACGGACTTTTTTCGTGCACTGGGCATGCTTCAGAAATAATTTCTCAAGCGTTTGAAATCAGAAATATTTTTTTGTATACATTTATATGTCTGAACATACGGACAAATATGATGGAACATAGGTACAAGCGTTTTTCAACCCAAACATTTAAATATTAATTTATGCATCAAATTTTATCAAAAGCTCTGCTGATACTCATGGTTGCAATATCTGCGAGCGTATCTGCTCAGGATAAGACAATCTCCGGTGTCATTCGCGCCGAGGGAGGTCCGTTACCTGGCGCTTCTGTTACGCAAAAAGGTACTACCGTTGGAACCATCTCCGATGGAAATGGTCAGTTTACGATACAACTGTCGCAAACTGCTGATCCGGTTATTGTCGTGTCATTTATTGGATTCAAACAGGAGGAGATTCGTGTTTCGGCTGATCAAACTTCCATAGAGGTCATGATGACGCCTGACGTAAGCACTTTGGACGAGGTTGTCGTTGTGGGTTACGGAACGAAGAAAAAAATTAACCTGACAGGAGCAGTCACCGAGGTTTCTGATGCAGCAATTGAGGGGAAACCGCTGGTAAATGCATATCAGGCATTGCAGGGAGAAGCCGCGGGCGTTATCATTCAGCAAGGATCATCCGAACCAGGGACCAACCCCTCCATTAATATTAGAGGGCTTAATACCATTAATGGAAATAATCCGCTGGTCGTTATTGATGGAGTAATTGGCTCTTTGAATAATGTCAATCCGAGTGACATTAAAAGCGTAAGTATTCTAAAGGATGCTGCCTCAGCCGCAATTTACGGATCAAGGGCCGCAAGTGGGGTAATTTTGGTCACAACAAGATTTGGAGAAGAAGGCAAACCAAAATTTCAGTATTCAACAAATTTTGGCTTTCAGCAGCCTACTAATTTTCCTAACCCGGCAGATTCCTGGGAGTATGCAGCGCTGCGCAATGAAGCCCTGGTTAATTCTGGAATGGCCCCGCAATTCACGCCTGAGCAAATTTTAGAATTCAAGGAAAACGGGCCAAATGTTTTTCACTACCGGGAAATCTTTCGAAAATCCGCACCCCAGAGCAATCATAATTTCTCATTGAGTGGCAAGAACAATGGCACGGACTATTATGTGTCTCTTGGATATCAAAACCAGAACAGTCTTTTCAAAGGCCCTGATTACGGATATAAAAGATATAATTTGAGAATGAACCTTTCTCAAAAGGTGAATGACAAAGTAAGCCTGACTGGTAGAATGGCTTTTGCGCGAAATGATATTAAGGACCACGCCTGGTGGACAGAATGGTTGATTGAACCTACCGTGAGAATTCCAACCATTTACAATGCCGTTGACGAAGGAGGAAACTATACTTTGGTGAGCGGAAGTAACGGAAGTAGTCTGGCCCGCCTTGAAGAAGGAGGAACGAGAACAAGTCAGAACGATGAAGCACTTGCAAATTTAGGTATTGACTATAAGCCTATCAAGGATCTCGCAATTCGCGGGGTGCTAAGTGGTAATCTTACCAGTAACCGAACCCATGAATTTAGACAGGCCATAACCTATGCCTATCCAGGTGGAGGCGATACACAAAATTCTGTTTCCGATCAAAGTAATAGCACTTTGTATCTCAATCCTTATGTCACGGCAACATACAACAAGGAGATCATCACTGATGGTTTATTGGATGTGCTGGTAGGAGCCTCCTCTGAAAAGAATACAAACCGGTACTTTGGTGTCCAGGGCATAAACGTTCCTGGCAATGACTTCGGAGTGATCAACAACACATCAGAACTCCTTAGGAGTGGAACCAATGGGTCAGGTAACGATTGGTCACTCCAATCTTACTTTGGAAGGCTAGGCTTCACATACAATGATAAGTATTTGTTCGAGTCAAATATCAGATATGATGGTTCTTCGCGATTCAAGAAAGAAATAAGATGGGGGCTATTTCCATCTGTCTCGCTTGGTTGGGTTATGAGTAGAGAGAATTTTTTCACCTCTTTTGGAGAGACAGTTTCTTTTGTAAAACTAAGGGGTTCGTGGGGACAAGTGGGTAATCAGGACATTAATGATTTGTATGGTTATCAAAGTTTAGTCTCTGTTTCAAGCAACGTTTACTCTTTTGGAAATACCGCAGTTCCCGGATCATATTACTCAGTTACAAATCCAGGCAGATCATGGGAAACAACTACCATGGCAAATTTAGGTATTGATTTAGGGTTCTTTTCCAACAGCCTTAATCTTGCATTCGAAGTTTTTAACAATGTTACGGATGATATACTTCTCCAATTACCGGTGCCAGAAACGTATGGATTAGGCCAGCCATTCCAAAATGCAGGAAGTGTTAGAAATAGCGGATGGGAAGTAACTTTAGACTATGCATTGGAAAGAGGAGGGATCCGACATTCCTTTGGCTTTAACTTGTCTGATAACCTAAATGAGGTAGTCGACCTAAAAGGAAAGGAATTCATAAATGGATTTGATATACAAACAATTCTTAGAGAGGGCTACCCAATGTTTTCCTACTATGGGCTAAGGTCCGATGGTTTCTTCAATACGTCCGAACAAGTTTCTGCAAGTCCCACGCCGATTTTTGCAACCAGTGTAAAACCAGGCGATATCAGATATGTTGACCGGAATCAGGACGGAGATATTGACTATGAAAACGACCGCTTCGTTCTGGGCAACCCATTTCCCAGGTATACATTTGGTTTCAATTATCGCGTAACCTGGAAAGGATTCGATGTTTCCTTCCTGTTGCAAGGTGTTGGAAAAAGATCTCAGTGGGTCAGGGGAGAAATTGTTGAAGCGTTCCATAACAGCAATGAAGGACCGGTTTTCAATCAACACCTGGATAGATGGACTCCTTCGAATACGGATGCCACATATCCACGGTTAACAATCGGCTCTGAATCTGTTAACAATGCCGCCAGATCAGATTTTTGGATTTTAGATGCCAGATATTTACGAATTAAGAATGTCCAAATCGGCTACAGCCTTCCCACATCATTGGTTGGAAAGGCGGGAATCTCAAATGTCAGAGTTTTCCTGACCGGATTTAATCTTTTCACTTTTTCAAAAATGGATGTTGGTCTTGACCCTGAAGTAAACGGTGGCATAGGTGCGTATGGCGCTGCATACAGTGGAAGAGTTTATCCTGTGTCAAGATTATTCAGTGCTGGTGTAGATGTTAAATTTTAAAAACTGTATTCAATGAAAAACACATATATATTTATCATACTCATGCTACTCGGTACCCATTGTGCCGATCTTGACATCGCTCCAATCGATTCAGAGAGTGAATTGACCTATTGGCAAACTAAAGAGGACGCCAGAACTTTTCTGAATTCGATGTATGCTGATTTGATGAGCGCAGATACCTACCTCTTTCTTAACGCGCTTACCGATGATGCTTATGCTAAAGCGAATGAAGATGTAAGGAACATCGCGAATGGTAATTACGATCCGTCAAATGGCATGATCAGGGGCCAATGGGCAGCACGCTACCAGGGAATCAGAAGAGCCAATATTTTCTTCAGCAACATCAACCGGGTAACGGATCTAACACCGGCAGTGAAGGCGGAGTTAGTGGCTCAGGCAAAATTTATTCGTGCCTGGCATTATTTCTATTTGACCCAATTGTTTGGAGATGTTCCCTTGATAACTAACGAGATTTCTATCGAAGAATCTCAAACATTAACGCGTACTGAAAAGGATGCAGTTGATGAATTTATCGCTGGTGAATTGCAATCCGCCATTGAGTCGTTGCCTGAGGAATATGCAGCTGCTGATCTGGGTAGAATAACCAAAGGAGCCGCAATCGCCTTCAAATCGAGATTTCATTTGTATAATGGAGAAGACGCGACTGCTGCAGAATTGGCTGCGCAATTGTTTGGCCGGTATTCATTGCATTCCAACTACGCTGGCCTGTTCAAAATTGATAACGAAAATAATGGTGAAGTAATTTTAGATCTTCAGTATGTCCCGATAAATAGGGAGCATAATATTCAGTATTTCCTAATTCCTCCCAGTGAGGGCGGATACGCAAATTTTTCTCCTACTCAGGAACTGGTTGATACCTACACCATGACTAACGGCTTGGCAATCACCGACCCTGCGTCAGGATATGATCCGGGGAACCCCTATGCGGATCGCGATCCACGCCTTGCAGCCAATGTGATTTTCGATCAATACAACTTTACACGGTTTGATGGCAGCCAGATAACAATTGATACCTCTCCAGGGGCCTCTCCCAATGGGATTAATTTCTCATCAAATACTACTCCAACGGGTTATTACGTATCAAAGTATTATGACAGAACAGCGCGTAGTATTGTTAACTCTGGTCTGAATCTAATTTTAATGCGATATGCTGAAGTACTGTTGAATTATGCGGAAGCAAAAATCAACCTGGGCACTTTCACTTCGGAAGACTGGGATAATACCATAAGACTTATCAGGCAACGAGCTGGTCTGACCGGGACCGCATTGGACTATCCAGGTACTGAGGAGACACTTCTCACTCAGATCGTACGGGACGAAAGAAGAAAAGAATTTGCCTTTGAAGCAGGCCATCGGTTCTTTGATATAAGGAGATGGAAAATCGCTGAGGAGTTCCTCAACGGATGGGCGCATGGCATTCAAACAAACCAGTCGCCCGATGACAATGCTTTTGTCAGGGTGGACTTTAGAACGTTTGATCCGGCAAAACATTACTTGTGGCCTATCCCACAAAGCGAACGCGACCTAAATAAATCTTTATCACAAAACGCGAATTGGTAATGCAAAACTTCAAACTAATACCGGTAATTCTGGTAATATTCTCAACAATAATTTCCTGTAAGGAAGACGAATTTCTACTTGATACTCAAATCAAAGAGTTGGGTTCATTATCAGGACCAGCGAGTGACACAGCAATAAACATAGATGTGGAATCGGGTGCTAACGTGACTTTACGATGGGCGCCTGCACAATCAGCGGATGGCGGACTGGTGTTGTATAAGGTTCTTTTTGATAAGGAAGGCGGGGACTTTAGCGAACCAATCTACACGCTGCCATCCGATAACAAGGGAGGGAGGCCGAGCCTTTCAATTGGCCAGGTGTTTTTAAACATCATCGCCGCTACGGCTGGTATTGAGCAATTGGAAAGCGGGAAAATTATTTGGACAGTTGAGGCATCCAGCGGGTTTCAATCACAAAAATTTGCTGATCAACGAAGCCTTCTCCTCACGCGCCCTGAAGGGTTGGCGATCTTTCCAAAATATATGTATATCTACGGATCGGCTACCGAAGGGTCCGCCCTTTCCAATGGAGTAGCGTTTAAAGAGATAGCTAACGAATTGCCTAATGATAACTACACTCCGGGAATATTCGAGTCAATCACGGGGCTCGCGCCAGGCGAATACTACATCGCTGATTCAAATAATCCGGATTCGGTTGTAAACTATTACTACATCAACGATCTGGGTAAAATCCGATCAGGCAATAATCCGACAAGTTTTTCACTGCCAGAGGGTGCTTACCGCGTCAGGATGAATTTAGCAGCGGCCACAATATCATTTGAATCAATGTCCGATGTACAGCTATACATTTTCGCCAATGGGCTTACGAAGGCAAATCTCACTTATGTTGGCAATCACACTTTCGAGGGCGATGGCAGGTTCAAGTTTCTTACCCCCGGTGATCCCGAAGCTCCATCCTGGTTAGGATGGGAGGAGGAACGTTACAGGTTCAAATTTACACTGGATGGGGTAGAACAATACATCGGCAGTTATCATAATGAAGGTATGAATGCCTCTCTGGTGGCAGGAAGAACATCATTTAGCGCTCGTCCCAATGGGTCTGAACCGGAAGGATTTTATAACATCTATTTTCATGGCGCGGTCCCTCCTTACTGGCAAGGAGCCTGGAAATTCGCTGACAAGTATAATGACAAAGACTTTGTGGTCAGACTGGTTTTCGATCCCAAGGCCCCCCATTACTATCATGAGTTTGAATTGAAGTAACATAAGCGCATAATGAAACTATCAACGTATTTGTTGGCCTGCCTATTCGTGTTTGTTTCCTGTAAGGCTCAAGAAGATGATCAACTTACCAATCCTGTTCCCACTGATACCAGTGGGAACAGTTTGACCTATAAAGAAAAAGCAAAAGCTGTATACGACCTTATCCAAAGCAAGTATAAGTCTGGGACATTGTACAAGGAGAATTACCCTGCGCAGGGGGAGGATAGAACCTGCTACCTGTGGCCGCTTGTTGGAATGTTGAGGGCCGGGAACCTATTGTATGAACTAGGCTTTGATATAGCTATTCATACGAAAGAATTTGAAGGCCTGGAACAATACTATGTTAACCGGGCTGCGCTACCTGGCTACCAGGCTGAGCCAGTCACGCATGGCCTACGCGACATATTTTATGATGACAATTGTATTGTTGTTATGGAATTGGCGAATGCATATAGAATAACCCACGAAGAGAAATATTTAACCCGTGCTAAAGAAATTACTGAATTCATTATGTCAGGGGAAGATAGCCGAATGGGTGGTGGTATGTATTGGCTCGAGTCAGTGTCCAAAGATTGTAACTCAGGACCAAATTGTATAAAAGCAGCAAATACTACTGCCTATGGTGCATTCATTGGAACAGAATTGTACAAGCTTACCAATGATTCAAAATATCTTGAATATGCCAGGAGATTATATCATTGGAATTATAATACGCTTCGTGACACGGATAATCTTTACTGGAATGATATCAGTATTGTAACTGGTCAAATTAATCCTACAAAATGGACCTATAATGCTGCGATGATGATATTTTCCGGGGTTGCGCTATACGAGATAACAAATGAAAGTAAATATCTGGATCAAGCTATTGCTACGGCAAGAAGCAGCTACTCAAGATTTACGAGAGTGATTGACGATCTTTTGTTTTTTCCGACTCATGATCCATGGTTTAATGTGGAGCTAATGCATTCGTACATCGCGCTATCTAAGTATGACCCAACATCAAAAGGCTATGTAGAAACATTTATTAAGAATGCTGATTATGCGTGGGTGAATGCCAGAAATAGTGAAGGTCAGTTTTTTGAAGATTGGTCTGGATCACAAGAGGGCAGACACTATTGGCTGCTTCATCAAGCTTGTTTAGTTGAGGCATACGCGCTTGCAGAGCTTTATAAAAATTAATTGGGATAAAAAATTATTCAAACGCAATGTATTTATTAGAGAAAGAGATTAGAAAGACAGATCAGTTTGAACTGCCAATGGAAAAGGAATTCAGACCCGCGGGAAAATACGATGTCTATCCGGTACACAACATTGGTGACGGAAGAATATTTAGAGGCTATGATAGTCTGGCCAAGGCTTTAGCCAGTGAGTCTTGCGTGAAGTTGGATGGATATATAGGGATCATATTCGAAGATGTTAAGGAAAAACTTAATGCAGCTTTTGAGCGGACAGGAGTTAAAGTGCATTGGATCAATGTCAAAGATGCAATGAAGGGGGCAAAGGAAATAGATTTTTTGGTGGAACCATATTTGGGAGGAGATGATCCGGTTTTTGGCAGGATTTGCCCATTTCAATTGACCGACTTTCTTGTAGATGTTAAGCTTCAACAACTATCACGAATAGAGTCAAAAGATCTTAAGATCTATTATGGTATTGGTGCGTCACTTGTTCCCGTACGGGGGAAAGTTGTTTTCTTTGATATCAGTAAAAATGAAATTCAATTTCGTTCTCGCGCCGGTGCCATTGCAAATCTCGGTGCCGAAGAATCCGCTGATGCTAAAGATATGTATAAGAGATTTTACTTTATAGATTGGATGATCTTGAATCGACATGTCAATGCCATTAAAAGTGACATAGATTATTTTGTGGACGGCCAACGGTCGATTGATATAACGTGGATGCACGGTGATGGTTGGAGAAATAGCATGAATCAAATATCTGAACGTCCGATCAGGGTACGTCCATGGTTTGAGCCAGGCCCTTGGGGCGGAACCTGGATTCAAGACAAAATAGATGGCATCGAGAAAGACGTTGTCAATTATGCATGGTCATTTGAGCTAATCGTTCCTGAGAATGGTGTATTACTGGAGAGTTCTGGCATTTTACTGGAATCTACATTTGATTCTCTGATGTTTCTGGGTGGTCAAAATATTCTTGGTAGAGATTACGAAACCTATGGCAACTATTTCCCGATAAGGTTTGATTTTCTCGACACATTTAACGGGAGTAATCTTTCGGTTCAGTGTCACCCAGGTGCAGAATACATGAAAGAACAGTTTGGTGAATTCATTACACAAGAGGAAACTTACTACATCCTGGATCGGCAGGAAAATGCGATAGTGTATTTAGGGTTTCAGGACGGCGTGACTTCGGATGAGTTTAGGCAGGCGTTGGAGACGAGTCAACAGCAAAACCAACCCATCGACATTCCCAAATATGTACAGACGTTTCAAGCAGATAAGCATGACCTCTTTTTAATACCTCCGGGTACAATCCATGCATCAGGAAAAGGCAATCTTGTTCTTGAGATAAGTTCTACACCTTACATATATACATTCAAGATGTACGATTGGTTGAGGGTTGATCTGGACGGAAAGCCGCGTCCTTTGAATATCGATCGCGGCATGGAAAACCTGGTCTTCGAGAGATCTGGAAATAAGGTTAAAGAGGAGCTTATATCAAAGCCAATCCTGGTTGAAAAAGATTCCCTCCATGAACTTTACCAGCTACCGACACACAAAGAGCATCTATATGACGTACACCGCTATGAGGTATTCAACTCCGTGTCAGTTAAAAACGACAATAAAGCACATGTATTAAGTCTGGTGGAAGGGGAAAAGGTGGAAATATTGATCGGGGATAAATCCTTCCATTATAGTTACGCTGAAACGTTTATTGTTCCTGCGTCGGTAGAAAACTATACGATTCGGAATAGTTCATCTTCATCACCTATCAAGGTGATTAAAGCCTTTATAAAATGAACCTTGGTTTTGGATCAAATCCGCGCCTTCCTTAAAAGGAGGCGCGGTTTGTTGAATCAAACTTCTTTTAACAACCAAACTCAAAATCTATGAAAAGAAAGAAAATTGACTTAGTCGTTCTCTTTATTTTGTTTGGAATTCCGTTCTCATGTCAACATGAGATTGAAAAAATTGAGCCTGAAAGTGTTGAAGCCAAACCGACGGAAGGATCTATTCGACACCCAGGCAATGCCCGGCCAATGCCGAATTCAATTTATTGGACGCGTGCCCATGAGACACACAATTTTGTGGTGGGCAATTTTTTGACACAGTATAACAGCTATCGGGCAGATCTTGGCCCCAACTCAAACACGGTTTGGGAATGGTACATTGCAAGCCAGATCCTGGCGGATGCTGAGATGGTCCGTCAGGGAGATACAAGATATGCTCCTTATATGAATAATGCATATGCATGGATGCATAACATGTGGGAGAACACTCCGTTAGGTGGTTACTTTGCGCGCGCTAATTTGAACGGATCAGGCGCATCGGGTGACAAGTATATGGATGATAACGCGTTAAGCGGCGTTACATATTTGGAATGTTATAATGTAACAACAGGCACGCAGCGCACGGCCTATCTCAATTCGGCCAGGGCTGTAGCAAATTATTTAATGAATAACGGAATTTGGGATAATACGTTTGGCGGAGGTTTTTGGTGGAACAACAATCCAACGCGCACCGTGAAGCCTACTCAAACTAACGGCTTGGCTATGCAACTATTTATCAGGTTGTATGGGCTAACCGGCCAGACTTATTATTTGAATTGGGCCAATTCAATCAGGACCTGGCTTGAGAATAATATGTTTGATGCTTCTGATGGACTATTCATTTGGCAGATCGAAGCGAACGGGACAAGACGTTATGAGAAATTTACGTACGACAACGCGATCATGATCGAGGCTTATCTGGAATTTTACAGGGTTACCGGTAATAACGCCTATAGAACCAGAGCGATTAATCTCGCCGTTAGTCTTAATAACAGACTTTGGGACACCACCAGGCAGGTGTATAGGTTTAATACCTCTGATCCCAGAGTAAATCCAGCCTGGTGTGGATGGGCTTCGCAAGCGATGATTAGATTATATAGAACGGATCCAAATCCTGCGTGGCTCGATTACGCTCAAAGAAATATCAATTTCCTTAACACCTATAATAGAAATCCACAAAATGGAGGATATTACACGTTTACGAACCTGAACGGGACAATCAGCGATAATCGTATTGAAGGAGTTGACCAGGCTTGGATGCAGCGTATTCAAGCGAGTATGTCAGAGTACAAATAGCTGGGTTAGTGCGGATAGTGCCGGGACTAAATGTCCTGGCATTATTTGCTGTATCAAATTTGTTGATCGATTCTTAAAAATATTGCCAATGACTGGAAGGCTTAGAAGAACCCTGTCTCAAACAGGTTTTGCACTACCAATACCTCGGTTTATTTCTGTAATTTTGGATAACTACGAAGATACTTCCCACCACCGGTACATTCTTGCGGCAATAAATTCACCGTAGAAGTAAAATTCGGATGGATACGGGTTGCTCCGTGAATAAGTACCATGAAAACGCCCTTGATTACCAGAGAAGGTTTAGAAAAGTTAAAAGCTGAGTTGGATCATTTATGGCGCGTTGAACGGCCAGACACCACGCAAAAGGTATCGTGGGCAGCAAGCCTTGGTGATCGTTCCGAAAATGCGGATTACCATTACAATAAAAAGCGGCTGCGTGAAATTGACCGGCGCATTCTCTATTTACGCAAGTGTATTGATGATTTGAAAGTTGTGAATTATTCACCCTTCCAGGAAGGTAAAGTAATGTTTGGCGCGTGGGTAGAAATTGAAAATGATAAAGGGGAACAAAAACGTTTCCGTATAGTCGGATATGATGAGATTTTTGATACCAAAGATTACATCTCTATAGACTCGCCGATGGCACGCGCGCTGATGAAAAAAGAAGTAGGTGATGAAGCTGTTGTGAAAACAGGTGCCGGTGAGTTTGTCTGGCGTGTTACCAAAATTGAATACCAGAAATAATACTGGTAACAAAGCCAAGAACGTGTTTGAATGTACTGTGGCTACCTAAGTTATATCACTCTTGTCCCGGCCTCAAAATGGATCAATGCTTGCTTGACACGTTTTCCATTTTTATGATCGATTTCAAAGCCGGGAAAAAGTTTTAAAAGGGACACTATCTCAGACGCTAACTGCTTACTGTTGCACTGGCTGCCATTGTTGATTGGCTCCGCCGCCCCAGTGCCACTGTATGACAGAAGCACCATTTGACGAAGAGGCACCGTTCACGTCCATCACCTGTATGCTGTTGCGATTTACCAGGCGATAGTAACCACTTCCCGTAGGTACGATCTCCCATTGCTGATTTTTGCCTGCGTTCGCGGGCCACTGTATTATATTTGCACCTGCGGTTGTACTTGCGCCGTTAACATCAAGGTTTTTCCCGCTGTTTCTGTTAACTACCCGGTAGAATCCTTCACCAATGTGCACGAGTTGCCACTGTTGATTTGTGCCTCCGTTGTATTGCCATTGAATTACCTGGGCGCCATCAGCAGTCGATCCACCATTTACGTCGGCCACCTTCCCGCTATTTCTGTTGACCAGTCTGTAATACGCCGAAGCGCTGAATCCACCAGCGCCACCGCCACTGACATTTTCTCCCCAACCGTAACGGATCCTTTGCGCACCTGATGTGTTTGTGAGTGAAAGTGTGATGTTTGTTCCGGACCCCGACCTGGTGGTGATGCTGTAACTGTCTCCATCCCGTAACCCTGGCCAGTACATGCTGCTTAAGCCGTCGGCTCTAAAAACGTTTGTGGACCCCTGGATATACGCAACCTCATGGTCACCATTCGCATGACCCAAATAATTCTTTCCGGTGGTCATGGCGGCACCAAATTCTGTCACTACGGTACGGCTGGCATATGATCCGTACTGCGACCGCCATGACTGTTCCCACTCCGCAACAGAAACTCTCGATGTATTCCAGAATGCGTAATTATGCAAGGAGAGAAGGCATCCGTTGAAGCGGCTATCAGCTCCAATACCTTTGACATCATCGCAATAACCCGTGCCGCCCAATAAAATTCTTCCTTTTGGTATCGAAGGGAATGTTGAGAGCCATTGCGCATAGATACCTGTTAGCTCAGATAAGCTATAACCGTGAGGCTCATTAAACACTTCGAAATAGATATTGGAGTTCGAGCCGTATTGGTCGATGACAGTCTGCCACATACTCCAAAATTGTGTTGTATTGTCGATCTTTCCATCGCGTGAAGATGCACCCTCCCAATAAGCAAGGACCACCTTCATATTTTTCGATGAAGCCCGGTCTATTGCACCACGGTACGAGCTCCACCAACTCTCAAGCACGCTTGACGGATTGATGGGAAGTCGTACTGCATTTACTCCAGGCAATCGGTTTTGGAATCCAGTAAGTATTGCATTGGCTTTCGATGAGATGGTCGTGTAATTATCGGAGGCGACTAATCCGGAAGGAATTACCCAACCGTCAACGAAATTATCCCGCCCATCTGCCCAGTTCACTCCGGCGATTCCGGCAGAACCAACAGCGGCCATCGTTATTTGTGTATCAGGTTCAGATTTCCCTGCCGGCAATTTTTCCTGTGGTTCCAGCGGATTGTCGCTGCAGCTGATAAATAGTGCGGTAAATGTTGCGATCAAAGTGATCACGCGACTGAATTTGGAGCATTTCTCGGTCATATTGTTTTGTGTTTAATAAGTCCAAGGTATTTGCGCTTCACCTGGAACCGGGGGGCTTAAATGATAAATAGCAAGGGGTTGATGACGCTGACACAATCGATTGAACGGTCAGGTCAATCGATTGCTGTAAAATCACGATTCTGAGCCGGATTGCTTCAGTCTTTTCAGCTGCCGCCAATTATCCCCCCTGGATTATCACTTTGACCCCCTTTATTGAGGCATTTTGATGGATTGGAGTAGGGGGGTATTTGGTATTTTTGGCTATATCATTTTGATCAAGATGGGAAGAGGTAATTATAGCTGCCTGGTTCTGATGCTCGTGCTTTTGTGTAGCTCAAAGGGATGGGCCCAGTTTGAAGCAAGCAATGTGGTGAAGCATTACAATATACAAGAGGGACTGTCACAAGGAGTTGTCAATAGTATTGTTGAGGACAGTGAGTCTTTACTATGGTTTGCAACAGAAGATGGATTGAATCGCTTTGACGGCTATAACTTCAAGGTTTTCAAATATAACAAGAGCAGCGGCAATGGTTTTACAGATAACTTCGTGCAATCCTTGTTCAGAGACTCTGACGGAATTTTATGGATATCCTCCAGAAGCGGTTTGATGAGGTTCAATCCAGACATTGAAACTTTCGACCTTTACAAGCATGATTTCAAAAGTAAAACGGTCGCCACACCGAATGATGTCAGTTTCATAACAGAAGGGTCCGCGAATAATCTTTGGGTGGCATGGTATGGTAACGGGTTTGGCTCTTTCAATAAGACCAATAATCAGTTTACGCGCTACAACAAGTCAACGATTCCGGACCTGACCAGCGATCACACAGTAACAATGATCGAAGATGACTACGGAATTCTCTGGGTAGGTACACAAAATGGCGGTTTAAATGTATTTAATGTCGGCAATGGCCAGATCGTCGATAAAATTGAAGCACTATCAAATCCTGCTGAGCTGCCATCCCTTAACATCAGGTGTATCGTTCAGGATAGCCGAAAGAACATCTGGATAGGGACTTCAAACGGTTTGGTAGTGTATCTGCGCGAGAAAAATCAATTTTTGAATTTTGACACGGCTCATGAATCGATCGGCAGGAAAAGTATTTTCTCTCTCCTGTCCGACTCAAATGAAAATTTATGGATCGGCACTCAGGGTAATGGATTATTCCGTCTTGACCTAAGGCAGTTCAACACGCAGGCGGTACACAGGTTTGTTTTCAATAAAATTCAAAACCTCGATGACTTTGATGTTTCCCGTCGCACGATTCAATCCTTTTACGAGGATAGCAACGGGAATATCTGGATCGGAACGTTCGGTGATGGAGTTTACATGTTAAGTAAGCAAAAAGAAAAATTCATCAAGATTCAAAAGGTGTTACATCAAGGTTCGACGTTTACATCGGTGCCGTTTTATGGAATGTGCTATGACCAAAAAGGAAATCTTTGGTTTGGTACTGACGGTAACGGGCTCTACAAGCGTGACCCAAATGGTGGAGAAAGTCATTATGTTGCAAACGAAGGTCCGGGGAGTTTAAAAGACAATGCAATCCTATCAGCGTGTTCCGATTCCAAAGGACGACTGTGGTTTGGGACATATGCTCAGGGTGTATTTCAGTATGATGAACGTGCTGATGCCTTTATTCACTACGTCTATAAAGGAGAACAGGCTAACGCCGGAGCAAGTGATGTCCGGGTGATTTTCGAAGACAGCCGGGGCAACATCTGGGTTGGTACCAACAGGGGAGGTCTTTGTTTGCTGGATATTTCTACAAGGTCGTACCGGCACCCTGAAAGTTTTACGGGATTGTTAAAGGAAGGAGATGTGCGTGCTATCAGGGAAGACCGGTTTGGTAACCTGTGGCTTGGGTTTTATGGCGATGGATTGTATAGATTCAACTACAGCAACAATTCGTTAGATGGGTTTTTTCAGGATGCCAGTTCTTCCAAATCGATTCAAAGCCGGGTCATTTTTGCCCTCAATTTTGATGGGTCCGGAAAATTATGGATTGGGACGGCAGGCTCCGGGTTATTTTGTTATAATCCGGGCAGTAATATTCTGACCGGCTATAGCGAAGCGCAGGGCTTAGGCAACAATACGGTTTATTCAATCCTGATCGATAAGAACAACAATTGCTGGGTTAGCACAAATGCAGGGGTTTCAAAAGTGGAAGCATCATCCGGTAAGGTAGTCAACTATCTGTCACTCGATGGTCTGCAGGAAGGCCAGTTCAATCCAAGCTCCGGACTTCACAACTATATCGCCGGATATATGTGTTTTGGCGGAACACATGGCTTGAATGTTTTTTATCCCGAACAAATTCAGGAGACGCGCCTCGATTCAAAAGTTATCATCTCCGGCTTACAGATATTCAACCGACCGGTTTCGGTTCGCGATACGATTGAAGGCCGGACGATTCTTGAGCGGGTGATCAATAAGACCGAGACTTTGGTCCTGGAGCATGATGAATCGGTAATCACGTTCGAGTTTGTCGGGCTGAACTTTAGTTATCCTGAAAAGAATCAGTATGCCTATATGATGGAGGAGCTCGATAACCAATGGAACTTTGTCGGGAGTCAGCGCTCGGCAACATATCGATATCTTAAACCTGGCAGCTACGTTTTTAAGGTCAAAGCTTCAAACCAGCAAAACGAGTGGGGAGAAGAGTTTACAAGTCTAAATATTCGTATCAAACCACCGGTATGGCGAACGCCGTGGGCATATGGCCTTTATGTGCTGGCTGGAATTGTATTTGGGTTTCTGTTCCTGCGATTCGGTCGAAAGCAATTGTCATTGAGGAAAAGACTGAAGATCGAAAAGGCTCAGAGAAAATACGAGCAGCGAATGGCGAAAGAAAAGCTCACCTTTTTCACTGAGATTTCCCACGAGTTTAGAACGCCGCTCACCCTGATCATGGGTCCCCTGGAAGAGATGCTTACAAAGGAAGGCGAACAGTCACCGAACTGGAGAAAACTGAACATGGTTTACAGAAATGCTTCGAAGCTGTTGAATCTTATAAACAAATTGCTCGACTACCGCAAGATCGAAAGTGGGAACGTGATATTGAAAATTGCTGAAAGTGATATGATTTCATTTGTTGAGGAAATATTTGAAACATTCCGCGATCTCGCCAAGAAGAAAAACATCAAATTTACATTCAGCTCCGACCGTCCATCAATCAATGTGTGGTACGACAAAGAGAAGCTTGAAATGGTTATCAGCAATATTCTGTCGAACTCTTTTAAATATATCGGCACAGGAGATGAGATAGCCATCAGTGTAAACCAACAGACAGCTGACCGGTATCCGCACGGAAGGGTCGTCATAAAGGTCAGAGACAATGGGATCGGAATTCCGAAAAAACATCTTGGCAGTATTTTCGATTGGTTTTATAAGGGAGAGAATTCCGGCACAATGAATTCCGGGATTGGCCTGTCACTGGCCAAAAAACTCGTACACCTTCACAAAGGAGAAATATTTGTCGAAAGTGCTGAAGGGAAGGGCAGTGTCTTCAGCATTAAAATGCCGCTGGGAAAAGATCACTTCAAACCCGAAGAGGTGACGATCGTGAAATCGGATCTTCCAACCACAGCAGCGGTCACCCTGAATGATCCTCCTGAGGAATTGCCGGGTCATAAGGGTGTGTCAACACTGCTTATTGTCGAAGACGATGATGAGATCAGAACCTTTCTTCGGGAGTATTTTGAGAGTGAATTCAAAATACAGGAGGCGACCGATGGTGACACGGCATTTGAGATGGCAAATTCAGTACATCCGGATCTTATCATCAGTGATATAATGATGCCTGGTAAGGATGGTATTGAGCTTTGCAAAATTTTGAAGGAGAATGTGCGCACAAGCCACATTCCGCTGATACTTCTGACGGCCCGCACATCGCTGACGCATCACAAAGAAGGAATAGAGATTGGGGCCGATGCATACATTACCAAGCCTTTCAGTCCCGAAATGCTTGCTTTGACTGTGAATAATCTTTTACAATCGCGCAAGCATTTGATGCGATTCTATCGTACGCTCTTTATTAATAACGATACTTCCGGGGAAACCAATAATACAGGCAACACACCTGATGAAAGGTTCCTTCATTCAGTTTACGACCATTTGAAATTGAATTTGGATAAAGCAGATTTCAATATCAGTGAACTTGCAGATGCATTAAATATGAGTCGATCGTTAGTCTATAAAAAGATCAAGATGCTGACCGGCCTTGCTCCGGTTGAGTATATCAGGTCGCTCCGGATGCAGGAGGCTGCCAAACTTTTGCGCTCTCACCAGTATAAGGTTTTTGAGGTTGTTTACATGGTGGGATTTTCCGACTTGAAATATTTTCGGCAGTGCTTCGCAAAGGAGTTCGGCGCCTCACCTTCGGAATATATGAAGCAACAGTCCGAGCCGATCAAATAATAACGTCTCTTCAGGCCAACTCTTCCCTTTCAGTATCTCCGCGCTGATCCCTTTTTTTGATTGATTCCCAATCGTGGAAAACATCATCTGTTCAAGGGGTTAGGCTGTTTTTGTTGCGGGCCGAATCAGTGATTCCCCATATACCCCTGCTTTTTTTGGAAAACGCCACCCTTAAGGGCAATCGATTTCGGCAACCTTCACACGAAATCTTTTCAAAAAACTAACTGCTCTACTTAAACTAAAAAACTATGATTAAAGGTTTACGTAAATCGACCAAACTGGTGATCATGTTATTACTGATCATCGTTTGTCAATTGAAAGTGGCGCCTGCCTTTGCACAAAGTTCGAACCTGACGGGCGTGGTCACGATGCTGGAGGACGGCTCACCGTTACCTGGCGTGAGTGTATTCATTAAAGGAACAGCTGTCGGCACGACAACCGATCAGGATGGCAACTTTGTACTGGCATTGCCGTCCACAGGTTCAACAGTGCTGGTGTTTTCTTTTATTGGTTACAAAACGCAGGAAATTGCACTCGCCGGGCAAACATCATTGAAAGTCGCGCTCGAAAGCGACATCTCGACGCTAAACGAGGTGGTAGTAGTGGGTTATGGTGAGACAAAAAAGCAGTCCTTGACAAGTGCGATCACTTCTGTTAAAGGGCAGGAATTTGTCAAAAGTCCACAGCCTAATCTTTCGAACGCTTTTGCCGGTCGCGTTTCCGGAGTGGTTGCAAACTCCGCAGGGGGCGAGCCTGGCTTTGATAATGCCCGGCTTTTGATTCGCGGGCAGAGTTCAACCGGGGATAATTCCCCATTGATTGTCATTGACGGAGTTGCAAACAGACTGGGCGGATTGGAGCGTCTTGATCCTAATGATATAGAAAGCATTTCCGTGCTGAAAGACGCCTCCGCGGCAATCTATGGAGCCCAGGCTGCAAACGGAGTAATACTGGTCACTACCAGGCGAGGATCCTCTTCAAGCGCCCCTGTCATTAACTTTTCGTACAATCAGGGTATTGCAAAGCCGACAAGATTGCCGGAGATGGCCGATGCAGCAACCTATGCATCTATATTGAATGAAATTCAATACTATCGCAGCAGCGCAGGAGGGTTAAATCAAATCTATTCCGAAGAGGAGATTGAAAAATTCCGCAACGGTTCTGACCCGATCAATTATCCGAATAGCGATTGGATCGGCGCGGTGATGAAATCATATTCTCTGCAGGATCAACAAAACCTTTCGATAGGCGGAGGCGGAAATGATGCCCAGTATTTTATCTCTCTGGGGAGACGCCAGCAAGATGGTATTTATGAGAATACAAACCTCAGGTTTGAGCAGTGGAATATTCGATCAAACGTCGATCTCAATATCAGAAAGAACTTAAGAATTGGTATTGATATAGCCGGAAGAAACGAAGATCGTGTATACCCGACGGAATCAGCGGGAAGTATCTTCAGATCAGCTTTCAGGACTTACCCTACTTTGCCAGTATACTATCCTGGAAACTTACCATCACCTGGAATTGAAGCTGGACTAAACCCGGTAGTGATTGCGACTGATGCAGCCGGAACCGATAAACAGCCGCGAACCGTAGTGAACACCCTTTTGAGCTTTGACTACAAATTGCCTTTTGTCGAAGGATTGTCCATCAAAGGCTTCTATGCTTATGACAGGATGTTTGAGTCCCGCAAGCTTTTCAGAACACCGTGGACAGTATATACTTTGAACAACAGTACTTCCCCGGCAACATTCGTCCCGACAGTGCGCGGTCCGCTGACTGCTGAATTAACACAACGACAGCGAAACGACATCCTGACCACAGCTAACCTGAGTCTGAATTATGAGAAGACATTCGGTGTAACACTCCTTCGGGCTTTTGTAGCTTATGAGCAAAACGCCCAGCAAGCCAGTTGGTTTGAGACATTTCGAAGAGGATTTCTGTCCCCATCGATTCCAGAAATCGATCTGGGTGGATCTGCGCCGGAAGAGCGCGCCAATAGTGGTAACAGCGAACGTTTCACACGACGCAATTACTTTGGCAGAGTTTCATTGGACTACAATGCGAAATACCTGGCAGAAGTACAATTCCGTTACGACGGCTCATCAAAGTTCATGAAGGGAAGTCAGTACGGATTCTTCCCAAGTGCGTCTGTAGGATGGAGAATCTCGGAGGAATCCTGGTTTGCAGTGCCTGCAATGGACAATCTGAAGTTGAGAGCCAGTTATGGACTACTTGGAAATGATCGCATTCGTCCGTTCCAGTATTTGAACACATTCAATCTCAGGACCGCAAACTATGTTTGGAATGGAACACCGATTCCAACGTTCGGAATATCTCAGTTGGCAAATCCCGACATTACATGGGAAACTGCTGCGAAGCTCGACATTGGTATAGAAGCTACTATCCTGAAGAATTTTAACATCGAGGTTGACTATTTCTCCGAACGTCGCACTGACCTGCTTATACCACGCACCGGATCAATTCCAATGGTGTCTGGAATTGTGAACGAGTACAGGGTGTCCGCAATTATTCCCGATGAAAATATTGGTGAGGTAATCAATAAGGGATTTGAAGTTCAGGCAGGATACAACCTCACAATCGGGCAAATGAACCTGAACCTGGGAGGCAACCTCACATACAATAAGAGTGAAGTCGTTTTTATGGATGATGCAGAGGGAATTCCGTCTTACCAAAAAAGAGAAGGGCAGCCTTTGGGCTCACAACTGCTTTACAGGGCGACCGGCATTTTCAGGAATGCTGAGGATCTCGCAAACTACCCAAGTCTGACAGGTAATCAACCCGGAGACCTGATGTTTGATGATGTAAATGACGATGGTGAGATCACTGCTGATGATATGGTCAGGGAAAGTCTGAGCAACGTTCCGCAGATTGTTTATGGATTTACGGTGGCCGGAACATTTAGGAATTTTGATCTTACAATCCTGCTGCAGGGTCAGGCACGCTCTGTACAGTATGTGTTAACCGAGGCTGGTCAGGTAGGTAATTACTTTGACTCGTGGGCGGAGAACAGATGGAGCCCGTCAAATCCTGATGGGACGTATCCAAGGGTTGACGTTAGAACTTCTTCAAGCATCAATGGCGCATTGTACCGTAACGACTTTTGGTTGAACAACACTTCCTTCATGCGGATCAAGAACGTCGAGTTGGGATACAACCTGCCAGGTCTCGCACGCGTCCGTCTGACCGGGGCCCGCATTTACGCGAGCGCATTCAACCTCGCAACGTTCAGTAAGGTTAAGGACTTTGATCCGGAAGGTCAGAGCGAGAGCGCACAATTCTATCCGCAACAGCAAATATTCAATATTGGTGTAAACCTGAAATTCTAGAAAACATGAAGAGGCTAATAATATATTCACTTATAGTATTGTCACTGCTCTCATACGCTTGTGACGACAACTATCTCGATGTTCAACCGACATCCCTGACAGACGAAGCGATCTGGAAGGACGCGTCATTGACCGAAGCGGCGATTGCAAACCTCTATACGGGTGTGCGTCTCACCGAGAAAGAAGCAAGCCAGGGTGAGCGTTATATCGGATTTGGACGAGGCTTTCACTGGGCGATGTTTGCGTCGATAACGGATGAGGCTGTTTACAGCAATGATGATCAAACCTATTTGGTTCAGCGCGGACAGTTGAGCCCGAGCAACTATGGCTGGACAAGCACAGTGTGGGGAAGAAGTTATCGCGTCATCCGCGAAGCAAACCTCGCGCTCTCAAAGATTGTCGAAACGCCAGTTACCGAAGAGCGGCGGGCCATGCTCAACGCCGAGATCAGGTTTGTACGGGCGTATCGATATTTTGATCTGTTGAAAGGATTTGGCGGCGTTCCGATCCTTGGCGATGAAGTAACACAATTGGATGATGACTTTAGTCAATTCTATGAGCGAAAAAGCATCGGGGAAACAGTTGACTACATCGTTTCCGAGCTGGACGCTGTAATTGATGTCCTCCCTGATGATCCTTCTTCAACATGGCAAAGGGGTAGAGCGACTTCAGCGGCAGCGATGGCCTTGAAGTCCAGGGTGCTTCTGTATGCAGCCAGTCCTCTTTACACCAATGAGGTGGACGACCAGTCAAAATGGCAAAGGGCCGCCGATGCAGCTAAGGATATCATTGACCTGAACAAGTTTAGTCTGGTTGACAATCTGTCGGGCGACCCCGCTGAAAACTACCGACTGTTATTCGTTTCGACGCCTACGCAGGAAGATATTTTCTTCCGGGAGTACACAAACGCAAGCCCCAGCATGGCGATGGAACGAATGAACGCGCCCAACGGCTATGGCGGGTGGGGTGGTAATACGCCAATGCAAAATCTTGTAGATGATTATGAAATGGAAAACGGCTTGCCAATAAATGATCCCGCATCTGGATATGATCCGCAGAATCCTTACGTCGATCGCGATCCGAGGTTCTACGCAACCATCTTATATAACGGGGCAGGTTATCGCGGCCGGGAAGTAGAAACTTTCCTTCCGTCAGGGAAAGATAGTCCCGATGGAAATGAGCCATGGAACACATCTCCGACGGGCTATTACCTTCGAAAGTTCCTGAAGGAATCTATCAGCCTTGACGATTGGAACAACATGGGAACCGCCACATGGAGATACTTCAGGTATGCGGAAATATTGCTGAATTATGCTGAAGCGCAGAATGAAGCCAATGGCCCGGATCAATCCGTGCATGACGCCGTGAATGCTGTTCGCGCGAGAGCGGACATGCCCGCACTGCCTGGCGGCCTATCAAAAGAGCAAATGCGTCAGCGTATACAGAATGAGCGGAGGATCGAGTTGGCCTACGAAGAGCATCGGTATTTTGATGTCAGACGTTGGTTGATTGCAGAGATCGAGGAAAATCAACCTGCGCAAGGTATCTTAATTACCAGAGCTGGAAACGGAGCACTCACTTATCAGCTTAAAGAAGCTTTAAGTGGGAAAACGTTTCTGCCTCAGCATTATTGGTTCCCTATACCGCAAGAGGAGACCAACGCGTCTAATGGTGCTATTGCGCAAAATCCATTTTATTAAAATTTCTTGGTTGGGTTAAATACTGTATGGGGGTTCTTCGGAACCCCCTATGGTTACTCACGTTGTGAATATGAAAGTGCAACAATTATCGATCGCGCTGATCTGGCTGGCTTATTTGATTCTTATCGGATGTAGTGACCGGGCGGAAAAACGCTTTTCAGTCCTTTCTTCCCGCGAGACGAATATTACTTTTATCAATCAGGTGAACGAGACCCGCTCGTTCAATATACTTTCGTACGAGTACATGTATAACGGCGGGGGAGTAGCTGCTGGCGACTTCAACAATGACGGGTTGACGGATTTGATCTTTACGGGTAATCAGGTACCCATTGCGTTGTACATCAATAACGGCGATCTGAAGTTCACAGACATCGCTCGGCAAGCAGGAGTGACCGGCAAAAACGGATGGAAGACCGGCGTGACAACCACGGATATCAACGCAGATGGCTTTCTGGATATTTATGTTTGTTATTCGGGCCCCGGCGTCGATTCTCTGCGGTCGAATCAACTCTTTATCAACAACGGCACAGATCCGGCAACGTTTACTGAGCGGTCCCGAGAATATGGACTTGATGCAATGGGGACCTATTCTACGCAAGCTGCTTTCTTTGACTACGACAACGACGGCGACCTCGACATGTTCCTCCTGAACCACGCGAAGATCAATTACAATCCATTTTACAACTCAAAAAAATTGAGGGCAGGTCGCCATAGCAAGTATGGCAATCGTTTATACCGTAACGACAATGGCGCGTTTATAGATGTAAGCACTGATGCCGGCATTCATGGGAGCGGAATTAATTTCGGACTGGGGGTGTCCATCAGCGACCTGAACAATGATGGATGGTCTGATATATACGTCACCAATGATTATGAGGAGCAGGACTACTGCTATCTGAATAACAGAGACGGGACCTTTCGCGACGTGTTGAAGCAAAGTTTCAGGCATATTTCACGATTTGCGATGGGCGTGGATGTTTCGGATTTTAATAATGATGGCATGGCGGATGTTTTTGTCGCCGATATGCTGCCTGAAGATGGTTACCGGCAGAAGGTACTGAAAGGTCCGGATGAATTCGATAAATACTATTTGTTGCGCGACAGTGGATATCATCACCAGAACATGCGCAACATGTTGCAGGTCAACCTTGGTTTGTCGAAGGATAGTATTCCATTATTTGCAGAGATCGGTCAGTTGGCGGGTGTTTCCAATACGGATTGGAGTTGGTCGCCATTGTTTGTTGACCTGGACAATGATGGGTGGAAAGACCTTTTCGTGACGAACGGATACCTGAGGGATTATACCAACATGGATTTTTTGAAATATGCATTTCAGGATCATCGCATGAAACTTACGTCGGCTGGAAAGCCGCCAGACACCGTCGACATTATTACTTCGATGCCCACCACCATGCTAAGGAATTATTCATTCAGGAATCTTGGCAATCTTCAATTTGAGAACGCCTCAGAGGCGTGGGGCTTTGCCGAGCGTGACATCAGTAATGGGTCGACATACGTTGACCTCGATAACGACGGTGATCAGGACCTTGTTGTAAATAGGATCAATAGCCCCGCAATCATTTACCGAAATAATACTGATAAGTTGTCAGATAACCATTGGCTAAGGATTCACCTGAAAGGTTCGGGTCAAAATCCTCTGGCCATTGGTGCAAAAATCATTATAAGATGTGACGGTCAGGTTCAACAGCAGGAGCTATATCTCACCCGTGGATTTCAATCCGCTGTTTCAAATCAGTTAATCTTCGGAACCGGAGATAAGACACAAGTGAATGAAGTGAAGATCCAATGGCCGGATGGAACCATCACAGGTTATGAAAATATCCCCGTCGATACCGTTCTTGTTGCGTCTCAGACGGATGATGTTTTCCTGAAACCAGACGACCACAGCATCAGGTCCTTGAATGATGAAATTTTTGAAGAGGTTCCGGACAGTGAGTTGAATTATTCACATCACGATAACGATTACATTGATTTCAAAACGGAATTTTTGCTTCCGTATCAGCTTTCGAGCAATGGGCCATGCCTTGCCAGGGGAGACATAAACAATGATGGCGCAGATGACTTATTCATTGGTGCTTCCATGAACCAGAAAGCAACGCTCTTCATTTCCACGCCATCAGGGTACAGGTCAGGCACACAAAATATCTGGAATAGAAAATTGAACCGCGAGGATGTTGATGCGCAGTTCTTCGACGCTGACGGTGACACAGACCTTGACCTGTACATCGTTAGAGGCGGAACAGAAGTATTGCAGGCAGATCCGCTGGACCTGACAGATCAATTGTTTTTGAACAATGGCGAGGGCGTATTTTCAGTGTCGCCTTCTGGCTTGCCTGAAGACAATGCAAACGGAAGCTTTGTCGCTGTCTGTGACTATGATAAAGACCAGGACCTCGATCTTTTCGTAGGTGGGCACTCGTTGCCCGGATATTATCCGCTGCCCTCAAATAGCAGATTACTGAGAAATGATTCAGAGGCGGGAAATGTCCGATTTACTGACGTTACCCCGGATGCGCTGAAGCGGATTGGTTTGTTAACAGGGGGAGTCTGGACAGATGTCAATAACGATCAATCTAAAGACCTTGTTGTCACCGGGGAATTTTGTCCTGTTTACATTTTCCTCAACAGGGGTGGCGAGTTAAATGTCGATACCGCTAGCTACATACCAGACAGTCATGGATTGTGGAAAGAATTAATAGCTTTTGATATTGATCAGGATGGAGACGAGGATATTATCGGCGGAAATGAGGGCCTGAACAATCAGTTCAACGCCTCAGCGAAGAGTCCGATCAGCATGTACTACCACGATTTTAATGATGACGGTAAAATTGATCCGATATTGACCTATTATATAAACGACTCTCCTTACATATATGCTTCACGGGATGAGTTGCTGGAACAAATGCCACATCTGAAGCCAAAGTTTGTAAGATATTCCGACTATGCAGTAGCGCGGGTCACTGATATACTCACTGAGAAACAACGTGCAAAAGCCCGGATACTCAAAGCCTGCACCACCCGTTCAACCATTTTTTTATCGTCAGGGAACGGTTTATTCAAAAAAATTGAGATGCCAACCGAAGCACAGTTCTCTCCCATAAACGCGATGCTTGCAGATGACTTCGACGGTGATGGAAAAAATGAAATCTTGATCGCCGGGAATTTCTTTCCCAAGCGTGTGCAGTTTGGACGCAACGACGCGGGCTCGGGAGCAGTTCTGACGTGGAACCACTCGAAATTGGAGGTCATTCCCAGGAAACAAACCGGATTTTATGTTGACGGAGACGTTCGTTCAATGGCCTGCCTGAAAAGCAAAAATGGTTGCCTCATTGTTTGTGGGGTAAATAATGATCGTTTAAGGATTTTTAAATCAACAACACCAAATGCTGAAAAATAAAATAAAAAGAGGTCTGCTGTTTTTTTGCGCGGCTTTGATACTGCTGGGATGCAATGGAGCGGGAAGTAACGATATTTTGGACAATGATAATGATACGCTTCCGGCAATCACGATAGATATAGGCGATCGGAAACAAATGATCAGAAATTTCGGAGCCTCAGATGCATGGGTATGTCAGTATGTCGGTAGATGGCCTGACGAGACGAGAAAGAAGGTCGCAACATGGCTGTTCAGCAAAGATGTGAACCAGAACGACAAGCCTCTGGGTATTGGCCTTTCGCTATGGAGGTTTAATGTCGGCGCGGGTAGTGCTTCCCAGACCAATATTCAGGATCCATGGCGACGGACTGAAGGATTTTTGCAAGCGGACGGGAGCTACGACTGGACCCGGCAGGAGGGGCAACAGTGGTTTCTGCGAGCTGCAAAAGAACATGGTGTTGAAAAGCTGTTGGCGTTTACAAATAGTCCACCGGTGTCACTTACAAAAAACGGAAAAGCTTTTTCTTCGTCAGGTACTGAAGCCAATATCTCACCGGAGAATTATAAAAAGTTCGGGACGTTTCTCGTCGACATGCTTGAGCACTTTCAGGCAAATGGATTACCAATAGACTATCTCAGTCCCTTCAATGAGCCACAATGGGATTGGACCGGCGACGGCCAGGAAGGATCGCCATATACGAATCAGGAAATCTTCAGCGTGACAAAAATCCTTGACTCCTTACTAAACAAAAGTTCTGTGACCACAAAGCTCCAGATAGCAGAAGCCGGAAAGCTAAACTATCTGTATGAAAAGGCCGACAAGAATACAAGGGGAGATCAGATTTTTGAATTTTTTAGTCCTGCATCACCTGTTTATCTCGGAAATCTTTCGAGGCTCGACAAAATCATTTCAGGTCACAGTTATTTCACCTCTAATCCGATAGAAACACTTCAGGATGTTCGCAGCAAGGTCGCTGACAAAGTCCATGAATCGGAAAGCGGGATCGAATTTTGGCAAAGTGAATACTGCCTCCTTGGTGACCACGAGGAAATTGCGCCCAACGGCAAGGATCTGGGCATCAATCCTGCACTTTACATCGCGAGAATAATCCACCACGATCTTACCTATGCGAATGCTTCCGCATGGCATTGGTGGCTTGCCGTATCAGTATATGATTATAAAGACGGTTTGATCTATGCCGATAAAAATACAACAAACGGAAATGTGGAGGATTCCAAAATGCTTTGGGCACTTGGAAACTTCAGCAGGTTTATCAGGCCTGATGCGCAACGTGTTGGTGTCACAGCTGATGAAATAAATATTGGTAATGCGAGGCAGTTGATGTTTTCTTCTTATGTCAACACCAACGGTGAAGTTGTCGCCGTCGCGATAAACTATTCAAACGCTGACACTGAAATCATGTTAGGTGTTAAGGATCGGGAAGTTGCAAACGTTAAAAGTTACCGGACGTCCGCCGCGGTGGATGAAAATCTCAAGCCGGTCCCGGTGGACGATCTCAGCAAAGTCGCTCTTCCGAAACGTTCCGTCACAACCTTTGTCATGTCCCTGAAATGATGCTTCCGGCGCGCTGGGGCAACAGGAGGACCGACGTTATCTAAGATTGCATGCTTCATTTGTCAAAGCTGCTCGAAACCCGGACGACCCCATGCAATACCTCACTCGTTATCGTCCGTGCCTGACAAGCCGGTTTCTAATGAGTTGGTCAAGTAAGAAGAGGCTACTGGCCATTACAATTGTTAACAGGTACAGCGGAGGGACCGATTTAAGGGTACTGTAAATACTTCCAAATACGCGGGTTACGACTGAATTGGTTTCAATGTGGCCTGATCGCAGAAGCGTTAACGACACAAATATGGCTATGCCCGTTATGAATTGTAACCAACCCTTTTTACTGACTAGAGGTTCAAGCCGACTCTGTTGGGCAGCCAATCTCACGCGCTGCATGACTGATGTATCAAAAGATGTATCGGGGGTATTGAGCTGGGACCGTTGAAGGAGCTTTTTCAACGATCCATTCATTTCGACTTCATTTTTAATGTCGGCATAAACATCCTTCATCACCAGGTCTGTAAAGTTAACACCCGGGCGGTCTGGCGGAGAAAGGCGAAGTATCTTTTTCAATGTTGTTTCTTTCCTGGTGTTCATATTAATGGGCGAGTTTTGGTTCAGCCTCTACCAGGAATTTCAGCTGACGCTCAAGTTTTTTTCTTGCCCGAAAGAGCCTGATCTTAATGTTTGTGATCGCCATCCCCGTGATTTCGTGGATTTCCCTGACGGTGTTTTCGTCAATATAGTACAATGTTATCAGCAGGGCTTCCGTTGGAGGAAGATTGTCGATGGCACGTTTCACATACATCTCTTGTTGTGCGACCATAAGCTGTTCATGCTGTGGTGTTGCTGATGTTGTGTAATTCTCAGAAATATGTTTATTCATCGGAAATATCTGAATCTTATTCTCCTTGAACTTTGAAATAGCCGTTCGATATGTGATTGTATATAACCACGTAGAAAATTTGGACTTGCCTTGAAATTGGTGTATTTGCTGATACGCTTTTAGAAATGCCTCCTGAGCTGCATCCTGAGCATCGTCGGAATCACGAAGAATTTTCAGGCAAATAGTGTATACCATCGATTTGTATTTATCAACCAAAATGGCATAAGAGGCAGGATTGCCGTTCTTGATCTTCTCTAAATACTCATGGTCTTGCTGACTCATTTTGGAGAATGAGAGTGTAAAATGAAGGAGTTGGTTACAAATCTATCGAAAGATTACTTAAATTTTTTTTTAACAGGGTGTATCCGTTTGTTAGGTTTTTGTGTCCTATGTTAAAGCCGATTTTCCATTAACTAATTAAAATTATGGATGCAGCAACAAGTGATTTATTGATATCCGGGCTCGTATTTGCCGGCATATTCGGAATTGCATATGTTTTTCTAACCGCGCGCCACCGGGAGCGGATGTCAATGCTGGAAAAGGGGCACAATGCTTCAATATTTGAAACGCCCTCGGCATCGTCAACATTAAAATTCGCTATGTTGTTTATCGGCATCGCTATCGGAATCTTAACTGGGTATGCCTTGCATAAACTCAGCGGATTGGAAGAAACAGTAGCATTTGTTTCTATGGTGTTTTTGTTCGGGGGTTTAAGCCTATTAATAAATTATTTTATTGATAGAAAAGTGAAGCCATAAAGTCTTTAAACCTCTCCCCATGTTTTCCAATTATCTCAAAATTGCGCTAAGAAATATTTTAAAGCACAAGGCCTTCTCCCTTATAAACGTATTTGGCCTGTCCGTATCCATGTCAGTGGCCATGCTCATCATCGTCATGGTGGTAGATCAAAAAAGATACGATCAGTTTCACGAGAATAAGGAAAGGGTATACCGACTTCTGTCGCGTGCAGCTGACTCGCCAATACCCTATGCCAGCACACCGGTACCGCTGGCAAATACGTTACGAACCGATTATCCGGTAGTCGAAGCGGCCACGCACCTGGTCATGGGAGTAGGCGGGGAGGCAATATATGAAGGGAAAGCAATCGAAATGCGCGGCTTCTTTGCCGATCTGTCATTCTTCGACGTCTTCACCTATCAGCTGGAAAAAGGCAACAAGCGAAACGCACTTTCATCTCCCAATTCAATGGTCCTAACAGACCAAATGGCAAAGTTGATGTTCTATAACGAAGACCCTATCGGTAAATCAGTTGAGTTTTTAGATCGTGGATTTCACTACCTGAAGAGAGGCAAGGAATCTCCGCCTGTAAAATGGGGTAGCTATACAATAACCGGAATTATTGATACCGATGACTGCAAATCGCATTTGAAATTTGACGTTCTCGTTTCAGCTTCATCGCTTCCGGTTTTATATAACGAAATGAAGATGCTAGATCTCACAAATGACTGGGAGAACTATTCAAAGTCTTTTACTTATGCTGTTTTACGGCCAGGAAAAACAAAAGACGATCTTGATGCAGCGTTGCTGGACTTAACGGCCCGGAAATATTCAAACATGCCGAACCTTAAGGGATTCGTATTGGCGTCACAACCTCTTGATGAGATCACGCCAGGCATGCTCGTAAATCAACCGCCGAGTATCCAGCTTCCCATTGAAGCTTATTTCTTTCTAGGGCTACTTGCGTTGGTTATCATGCTTTCCGCGTGCCTCAATTATGCGAATCTAAGCACTGCCCGTGCACTTGCGCGCGCTAAGGAAATAGGCATTCGAAAAGTTACGGGAGCAGGGAAAGCCGACTTGATGTTGCAGTTCTTAAGTGAATCAATCCTGATAGCTTTATTCGCATTGGGATTTGCGGTCGTGTTATTGTTTTTCATAAAGTCTGCCTTTAGAGGTTTATGGGTTAACCAATACCTTAACTTTGATCTTCGCGACAATATTTTTGTCTATTTTGTCTTTGTAGCCCTTGCAATCCTTATGGGTGTTATCGCCGGAATTTACCCGGCATTTTACCTGTCGAAATATCAACCGGTAAAAGCGCTGAAAAATGTTGATGGGAGCAGGACTTCGAAACTGGGGATGCGCAAATTGCTAAATGTTTTTCAGTTTGTGATTTCGTTGTTTTTCCTTACAACTTCAATTTTGATTTTTCGGCAATTGAATCACTTTTTGGAGTTTAAATACGGTTTCAATCCCAACAACATTGTAAATATCGAATTGCAGGGAAATGACTTCGAAAAAGTTATGACTCATTTTGCATCAGTGCCGGGTGTACTTTCCATCTCAGCGAGTGACTACATACCCGCTGCAGGAACTTCCCGTGCAAGAGGGTTGAGAAAAATGGGAAGTGAAGCAGATTATAAAAACGTTCGAATACTACAAGTGGACGAAAACTTCCTGCCGAACCTGGGTATATCACTTTTGGCAGGGATGAACCTTCGAACGCCGCGTGACTCGTCAAACCAATTCATGCTTGTGAATAAAGCAGCGGTAACAGCGCTCGGCTATAACGACGTGAATGAAATTCTTGGCCAGACCTTCGAAATTGATGCCACAAAGGAGCTGCTCCAGGTGGTAGGGGTCGTTGACGACTTTAGGGTAAGGATGCCGATGGAGGAGGACGCAATTGCGCCGTTGATACTCCGAAGCGAGCCATTCACCTTTAGTTATTTGAATGTAAAGATAGTGTCTGAGGACTTGATGAAAACTGTGTCCGGCCTGGAAGAAAAATGGAAATATTTTGACCACGCCCACCCGTTCAAATATCAATTCTATGACGAGCAACTCGCTGCTACAAACAAAGTGTTGGTTGATGCTGTGTCGATCCTTGGTTTCCTGGCTTTTCTTTCAGTTTCAATAGCCTGCCTCGGTCTGCTGGGAATGACCACTTATTCTGTGGAGAGAAGAGTAAAAGAAGTTGGAATTAGGAAGGTATTCGGTGCGGAAGATTTGAACATCGCGCTGCTGCTTACTAAACAATTTCTCAACCTGTTGTTAGCCTCGATCGTCATTGGCGCGCCCTTGTGCTACATGGTCAATGACTCATGGCTGCAAAATTTTCCAAATCGTGTAGACTTTGGCTTCGGTACGTTGCTCCTGGGATCACTTATCCTGTTATTGCTCGGCTTATTCACCGTTGGTTCCCAAACGCTTAAGGTTTTGAAAAGCAATACACTTGATTCGTTAAAGGCCACCTAATAGCATTTGCTGAAGCTACAGCGGTGTCAACAAACCTACCCCTGCAACAATTTTTCCGTCTACACATGCCGGTTTCGTGGCATACTCAACATGCGGATAGGGAAAGCGTTCTACCGCATCGATGCACGTACCGACTACAAATTGATAGCAATGGATTTTGTAAGTGTTTCGGTTGCTTTTCACATCCTTCGTCGATGGCGATGGAATTTGAATGCAGATGGAAACGAGGTGGTAACTGTTCACAACCGGCCACCAGTCATCGTTTTTTCGTACACAAAACCTGCCGATTTGCTTTAAAATCCCCTGATTTTGTATCGGCCTGGTATTTGTTCTACAGATGTTGAACTAATAACGCATGTCGGAACGGATCAACCTTGGCGAACTGGAAGAGCTCATTTTATTAATGGTTGCACTCATCGGCGGGGACGCTTATGGAGTTTCGATCACCGGAGAGCTTGAAGAGCAGGCGGGCCGCGTGATTACCATCAGCGCCGCGCACGCTGCGCTGCACAGACTGGAAGAAAAAGGATTTGTCACTTCGAAAATGGGAGGGGCTTCTCCGGATAGGGGCGGGCGACGAAAGAGATTGTTTCAAATCACTGCGTACGGTCGCCAGACATTGGACGAGCTTCGCCAGGCGCGTAACACGATCTGGGTTCAAATTTCAAATATCTGATGGCCACTTATCCGCAACCTCCCAAATGGGCCGAGACGCTCATCGACCGTTTCGCTCCGGAACATCTCGCAGAAGAGATCAAAGGTGACCTGTATGAGATGTTTCTATCCGATGTGAAATGTTTCAATGACAGCAGCGCGCGGCGCAGACATTCATGGCGCGTGATTGGATTTCTTGCCAAATCCTTTTTTTGGAAACGACCAACTTATCAAAATCACAATATGACCGGAAGTTATTTTAGAATGGCGAAGCGAAGCCTGCTCGCCAACAAAGGTACTACAACTATTAATGTTCTGGGATTGGTGATCGGCATCGCGTCGGCACTGGCGATCATTTCAATCATCCGGTTCGAACTCAGTTTCGACACATTTCACACAAATCATAAGAACATTTACAGAATGGTGAGAGTAAGTGGTGCCGACCTTTCGGAATTCCGCACTGGCATACCTTACGCCGTCCCGCCTGCGTTGAAGGGCATTTCTTCCATAGGGAAAATGACGAAGCTGGAATACCTCCGTGGAGCCAACGTCGACGTTCTCAGCACCGATGGCAGGTTCGAAAGACAGTTCGTTGAAGAAGACGGTGTGGTAACTGTCGAGCCGGAATTCTTTGATGTCATCGATTTTGCGGACAGGCCAATAAAATGGATTTCGGGTGATCCAGAGACTTCGCTGCGTGAACCCGGTAGCCTTGTTGTTACCCGTACCGTTGCGAAGAAGTATTTCGGCGACGAAAGTCCCTTGGGGCGAACACTTCGTTTTCAGAAAGCCTTCGATTTCAAAATTACGGGAGTCGTGGAGGATTTTCCTCCGAATACGGATTTTCCATTCAGGTTGCTGATGTCATATTCTTCGATGCCGCTGCTGTTCAAAGATCGTATGTCGGATTGGGTGAGTGCGAACGATGGACATTCGGTGTACGTTGTTCTTCATGATGGAGTGGATGCGAAAGATGTCGAAGCTCAGATTGCTAAAATACACGCGGCGAATGTTGGAAAAGATCTGTCGGAGTATCGCCATTATTTCCTTCAGCCACTCCGTGAAGTGCACTTCGATCCGAATTTTGGCACATTCAGCCGGCGAACCATCACACACGAAACTATTTTTGCACTGCAGTTGATCGTACTTTGTCTGTTGGCGGTGGGCTGCATTAATTACGTGAATCTCTCAACCGCACATTCGACGCTGCGTTCGAAGGAGATTGGCATGCGCAAGATCATGGGAAGCAGTCAGAAAAATGTGATGGCGCAGTTTCTTGCAGAAACACTGATCATTGTTCTAATCGCCGCATTCGCCGCGCTCGGACTTGTCGCCGTGTTCATGCCATCGCTTGTTTCGATGCTTGGTCTCCAGGTAAGGGTCAATTTCTTCGATCCGTTCCTTTGGATTACGTTGGTATCGATCATCACGATTGTCACCCTTTGCGCGGGACTGTATCCCGCATTGTTGATCTCAAGGTTCAATCCGCTTTCTGCGATCAAAAATCAGTTTTCCACAGGACGGATCGCGGGTGTCAGTCTTAGAAAAACCCTGGTTGTGATTCAATTCACGGCGACGCAGGTGCTGGCTGTCGCGACTTTTATCGTTGTCGCTCAAATGGAATTTTTTAGAAACGTCGATATGGGCTTCGATCGAAACGCCCGAGTAGTCACTATCCGGCTGCTGAACAACGAGCAATCCTCATTGAGCGCATTCGAATCTGAATTAAGAAGACTACCTTTTGTGGAGAATGTTGCTAAAAGCTTCACGTTGCCGTCCGGTGTCGAACGCAACAGGAATTCGCGCAACATTGGTAAACCGGATGCGAATGATGTGCAGGATTATCAGAACTACGAGTACTCCGCGGTTGACGAAAATTTTCTTGACCTGTACGGGATCCGATTGATCGCTGGACGAAATCTCACGTCGGCGGATTCCAGTAAGAATATTCTTGTGAATGAAACCCTGATGAAAAATTTAGGGTACAAGAATGCGCAGGAGATTGTCGGTGCGGAACTGAAGATGGGGGGCGGGGACGGTGTGGTTCATGTGGTTGGTGTGATCAACGATTACTATGGCAATTCATTAAAGGAACGCGTCGACAACATCGCGTTGGACGCCAATGCAGGTCGCTATCGCCAGGTGAGCGTCAGGCTCGGTCTCGCAGCCGATCAGAACATGACCGATGTGCTGACGAAGCTGGAACAGACCTGGAAATCCATCTACCCGGAACATGCGTTTCAGTTTCGTTTTTTGGATGATAATATTGCGATGTTCTATGAACAGGAATTGAAATATTCCCGACTGTTTCAGGTCTTTTCGACGATCTTCGTCCTTATCGGCTGTTTGGGTTTGTATGGCCTTATCACATTCATAGCCAACAGGAAAGGAAAGGAGGTCGCAGTACGAAAAACACTCGGCGCAAGCGCGCGCAATATTATTATTATGTTTTCGCGTGAATATATCGCGCTCATTGCCGTGTCATTCGCGTTGGCGGTTCCGATTGCCTGGTACGGTGTCAACGAATGGCTTATGAATTTTGAGAACCACATAGATGTTCAATGGTGGCTGTTTGCTGCGCCGGGTGTGATCGTATTGGTGATCGCACTTGCTGTGGTGTGTATGAAATCATTCAGCGCGGCGTTAGCCAACCCGGTGGATAAGCTGAGGAATGAGTAAATGGTGTTCGGATGTGATACTCAACCTTTGCGGAGCATGTGAATGTATTTCTCGACATAGGGATCATTGTAGGATCTGAAGTCACGGTCCATCTGAGCGATCATTTGCTGTAGAATGGAAAGGCGTATTTTTTAGGTAGAAATATTTGGCCCGTTGCCGTTGCGTTGATATCATCCTTGTAGCCATTGTCAATGTTAGGATTCACGCATTAAAACAAGTTTAATTAAATTGGCGGTTCTATTCAAATGCTTCGATCAATCATAACCGCCATTCTTGCGTTTGCCTCGACCAACGTAGATGATATTTTCTTGCTCATGCTATTTTTTGGCCTTAAGAAATACAAACCCTCAACAATAATCCTTGGTCAGTACCTGGGAATAGCGGCGCTGGTTGTGATTTCTCTTGCCCTCGCGTTTGTTGGAAGTTTCATAAGCCCCCGCTATGTCGGATTTTTGGGTTTGTTTCCAATTTACCTTGCAATTAAGCAGGTGATCGATTTCATCCGGGACAAAAGCGGACCTGGAGCGGAGGGAGTACAGATTTCGGGTGCAAGGTTTGGTGCAATTGCCGTTGCCGGAGTCACGATAGCGAATGGCGGAGACAATATTGGTATCTACATTCCGCTGTTCACTACGATGGAGGTTTTAGAAAAGGCAATTTTATGTATCGTGTTCACAATCATGGTCTATTTCTGGTGTATCATCGCCAGGTACCTGGCAGCGCACAGACTTCTCGCAAATTCCCTGAGTAAATATGCTCATGTGATCATGCCGATCGTGCTTTTTGGGCTTGGGATTTTTATCCTCTACGAGAGTAAGAGCTTAACGTTAATATTCTGAAATTTTGGAACAATGGCTCCACAGCCGAATTTAAGCATTTGTTACAGTGCTGGGAGCTGGTTGAAAAAGATCCTTAGTTCAAAAACATTGGGTTTACTCAGGTTTGGTTGTCGTGGTGTTAGCTGATGATGAATGGAGGTCCTATCAGCCGAAAGATATCAAATGGGTCTCACGTTCGAGACCCTTTTATTAATTTGATAATAATCACAAAAGAAAACACTCAATAAGAAGGCTTTTGCATCCTGAAGTGTGATATGCAGCCGACGTAATCGGTGACGTACAAATTGTACCACCCCCTGGGGAGATTCCATGTGTCGATGCGGTAAAGGTTGCCCTCCATCCAGTAGTTGATGGAATGGTGGGCCCCGTAGTCGTCGATCAGTTGCAATTCCGCGATCATTGTTGATCCGGGGTCGACCATGATGTAGTCTTCAAACTGCGTCGGGTAGGCTTGCATGTCAAGATTACAGCCCGAGGCTGTATAGCTGTACGATTGTTGCGCAAATGTGCCGCACGGTGTGTTGAGATAAGCGATAACGTTGCCTGCAATGCCATTCGGATACACGTCGATAGTATTGCCGTAGTCGTAGATCAGCGTCCATCCTTCAGGGTAATGCCAGTAGTACCAGTCCGAGCTGATGTTTACTGAAAACCTCACGGCACCATTGCCGATATCTTGTGCATCGAGGGAAAACGGATAATCGACAATTACAGTCTTCCAGTACGTGCTGCCTGTGCCGCAGTTGGACTCAGCTGACACGCCGATGCTGTAGGAAAGGAACGAAGTCCCGTTGTTTATGATCTCGACTGTGCTGCTCTGGGCCGTCACATCACGATAGTAAATTTGTGACAAATGTCACGATGAGTCCGTCGACGCTACGACGATAGCCGGCTTAGTGTTTCGCGGGAAACGCCTAAATAGGAGGCAAGCAATGTTTTGGGTACGCGCTGGAACAAGGCAGGATATTGTTTAAGTAGTTTTTCGTAGCGCGCGGTTGCATTTGAGGTGATAAAAGACAGTATTCGCTGCTGGGAAGCTATATGTCCGCGGTTTGCCTTCTCAAGAAACAAATGCTCCATCTTATGCAAATTGGAACGCAGCGCCTGATACCCGTCGATTGAAAGGCACAATACTTCAGTATCTTCAAGACAATACAATGACATGGTCGCCTGAGTTCCGGTATGAAAGGCATGAAAGTCGGTTTCCCACCAATCTTCCATGGCAAAGGAGACAACATGCTGTTTCCCTGAATCATCGTCATATGTTAACATCAGAAGGCCGGACACTACAAAATATACATCCGTAACATTGTCGCCGTGACGAAAAATGTATTCTCTTCTTTTATATTTATTGCCGCTGAAATGAGAAAATATAAAAGAAAATTCCTGGTCGGTAACCGGGATGATCTTTTCAATGTGTTTTCTCAATATATCGCGCAAGTATTTAATATAGTTAACATGATTAAATTTAGCAACAACGGATACGGTTGGGATTCGGGACCCAGGATCCCGCTTCGTAGACGTGTCCGGGTCCCGAGGCGGAGACCCGGACACTACTCTCCGTCCCGGACCGCGCACCCCGCGAGTTGACCGATATTCCTCCCGGCCCGGAATGCGAGATCCTAGTGCAAAAGTCTTTTGTAAAAAATTAATTGGTAATCAATAGTTTGAGGAGACTTTTCTCCATACAAAAGCGCTCAAAGCAGGTAATCGGTACGTTAGGTGGGCCCGCGCTGCAAACTAACGGAACAAACCAAGCAACAAGAATTACCAAATCATCGCACGAAAAGTCAAAACATCCCGAAAGAGATTTTTAGGTTTTGTTGCTCAACTGGAATTCTATCGATTTAACCAAAGAGAGTTACCTCACCACTTCACTCACCAAAATTATCGGAGTGACATCCGTGTAATTCACGAAGTCGGCCCTGATAGCATCTCTGTTCGGACCAATGGCTGCCTGATACTCAGGAAGGCTTTTGATATAAAATGTTCCGACTGCCATGTAGGGTAGCGGTTGGTTTGGAATGCCGCTCGCAACACCTTTTTCAATAGTGTATTTTACCAAATTTGAGCCTAAAAATCCTGCCACCATAGGCATATGCTTAGCTTCATAATACTCCATATTGAATGTTTTGCCTTCAGCGAAAGGGTACATGACCGATATTTTGATGAGTCCTTTTTCAGCAACAGCCGAATTGGATCTTTTAGATTTACGAGATTGCTTTTCCTGACTAAATGCTGCTATACTTGCGGCAAGGAGAAGAAGCGATAATACAAGTCTAACTTTCATTTGTGTTTTTTGTTTTTGGAATTTAAGGCTTTCAAATATACAGGTATTCGCGTTTTCTTTAATCCCTTACATAAATTAAACTATATCAGGAAATTAATTTAACATGTTTGCAGACGCAAGATCACCCGGCGTCCGATATTCCCGCGTTTAGCTGCGTGGGGGGCGACGGGAACTTAATTTGATTGCCGTCAATGTCGAAGGAACATCACCTAAATCAATGATTGGATGGGTAACGGCCGGTCGAATTGCTTGATATATAGTGTAATGGTAACACTTATATTGCGCGCCTATTTTCCATTTCGTCTTTTTTTATAATTTTATCTAACAACGGTTTTTTAATGAGAACAAGGTGGTTTGCAGGTATTGCCTGTCTTTTTCTGTTACACGTCGCTCAGGGCCTGGTGGCCCAGGACTATCGATTTGCACATATTGACGTTTTCGATGGGCTTTCTCACAATCAGGTGAAGACCTTGCTTAAGGATAGAATGGGTTTTTTATGGATAGGGACATCGTCGGGATTGAATCGCTTCGATGGTTATTCTATCAAGGTATATAGAAAAGATCCGTCAGACCCTTCTTCACTGATCAATAATACCGTTCATCGTATTTTTGAATTCCCAGACGGTAAATTGGGAATAATGACCTCGGCCGGTCTATGTTTTTACGATCCCGCCCGAGAACAGTTTTCTACGGACGCATCTTTCATATCTGATATCTTCAATGGTGATCCCAATACATTTACCGAAGTACAAAACGACAAACGGGGTCGCTATTGGTTTATCGCCCGCGATTTCGGGCTGATCTGCCATGATACTTTGCAAAATAGATCGATCCACATCAAGCACGATCCGGACGATACTACTTCGATCGCCACGAACAATGTGACATCTTTCCTTGCTCATGCTGACGGGAGTTATTGGATCGTTCATTCGAACGGTATCCTTGAAAATTTGCAGCAGGCAGGTCCTGCTTTCAAGGTGACCAAAAGATATACTTTCATCCAGGATGCAGTCAATGGAAAAAATCAGTCTTTTATCTGCTACCTGATGAATGATAGTGACGGGCACTTGTGGATAAATTCAACCACCGATCTGGGAGCATTTTATTTTAACCCGGCTAAACAGTCGATACAACATCTTCATACAAAGTCGAAGACGGGTCGACTCAGTTCGAATCTTGTCACGCAAATCGTGCAGGACAATAAGGGTTACATATGGATTGCCACCGACCATGGGGGAATCAACGTGATAGATAAAACAGATTTTTCGGTGCGATATCTCTTGAATAATCCTGAAAACCCGTATAGCCTTAGTCAAAACAGCATCTTATCACTCTACAAGGACGATGAAGGAATAATCTGGATCGGGACTTACAAGCGAGGGCTGAATTACTACCATGAGAATATCATGCGTTTCCCGTTGTACAACAGGCATTCGGAGCCCCATGGTCTTCCGTATGAAGATGTGAATATTTTTTTGGAAGATGACAGCGGCAACCTGTGGATCGGGACCAACGGTGGGGGGCTTCTCTATTTCAACAGGCAAAGTGGCCGCTTTACGTCTTACAGGCACAAACCGAATGACCGGAATAGTTTGAGCAGTAATGTAATCGTGAGCATGTGCCTTGATCATGAGAACAAACTATGGATTGGTACATACTTCGGAGGATTGAACTGTTTTGACGGAAAGCGTTTCGAGCGTTTTCAGCATGACCCCCGTGACACACTTAGCCTGTCGGGAAAAAGTGTATGGGAGATCTATGAGGATTCGCAAAGCCGGCTTTGGATTGGCACACTGGAAGGCGGCTTAAACCAGTTCGATAGAACATCCAAAAAATTTATCCGGTATCCCGTCGGCGGCACTGATGAGGTCCAATCCACATACATATCAGCCATAACCGCAGATCGTGACGGCAACCTTTGGATTGGCACTTCTCACGGAATTGATATCATGATGAAGGGTAGCGATAAATTCGTCCACTATGGGTCGGTAAAAAATGACGCGTCAACACTACTGGGCAGAAATATCTATGATATCCAGCAGGACTCAAAGGGCCGAATTTGGATCGGCACGGACGGAGGGCTCAGTATCTTTAATGCCGCTGAAAAGACGTTTACGACTTTTACTGAAAAGGACGGTCTTCCGGATAATTCTATCCTCACCGTCGTCGAGGACGAAGAGGGCGATTTATGGCTAAGTACACCGAATGGCTTGTCAAGAGTCCGGCTCCAGTCAGGTTCACCTCAGATCGCTGAGGTGCGGAACTATACGCAGTCGGATGGTTTGCAGGGTCTGCACTTCAACGAGGATGCAGCATTTCGCACAAAAAAAGGTGAATTGATTTTTGGCGGAGCAAACGGCTTCAATATTTTCAAACCAAGCCAGCTGGGCCGAAATCTCAATAAACCGAAGGTAATACTGTCGGACTTCCAATTGTTTAACAGGAGTCTGGTGCCAAATCACGAAAACGATGGCGATGGTCTTTTAAAGGAGTCGATCCTGCAAACGAATTTCATTGAGCTCCCGGCGAGTGAAAATGTTTTTTCCATAGAATTTGCGGCACTCAATTTTTTTCAAGCCGAAAAGAATGTTTACAAATACAAGCTTGAAGGTTTTAACAATGCGTGGCTTCAGGCAGACCCCAAGTCACGCAAAGTCACCTATACCAATCTGGACGGTGGTGATTATGTATTTCGGGTAATCGCAGGTAATAACGATGGTGTATGGAATGAGGAGGGTGTTTCGCTTCAAATAAGAGTGCTCCCGCCCTTCTGGAAGAGCAATACTGCGTTTGTACTATACGCCATTTTTATTATTCTCGTGCTCCTCGGCACGAGGAGACTCATTCAACAGCGGGAAAGGATGAGCTTTGCGATAAAGCAGGAACGACAGGAAGCGCTACGCATGCACGAGCTGGATATGATGAAGATTAAATTTTTCACAAATGTCAGCCACGAATTCAGAACTCCGCTTTCACTTATTCTTTCGCCGGTTGACGACCTGATCAAAGAGTCTACTAACCCTGACCACAAAAAACGTTTGAGTTTAATTCAGCGGAACGCCAAGCGCGTGCTGAATCTGGTTAACCAACTGCTGGATTTCAGAAAGCTGGAAGTTCACGAAATTAAATTCCAGCCTTCGCACGGTGACATTGTTCATTTCATTAAGGAAACAGTCCATTCTTTCTCTGACCTGTCGGAAAAGAAAGATATCAAAATCAACTTTGTCACAAACGTTCCTTCACTGGAAACCATATTTGACCAGGACAAGCTTGAAAAGATACTATTCAACCTGCTTTCAAATGCCTTCAAATTCACGCCCAGCAAAGGCGCAGTCTCAATAGTGGTTGAAGCGAATACAAACACGGAACCAAAGTTCATTGAAATTAAGGTGGCAGATACGGGTATTGGGATAGCACCCGACAAACTCGACAGAATTTTCGACCGCTTCTTTCAGAATGAGCTTCCAAAAAGCATGGTTAACCAGGGGAGTGGCATCGGGTTATCAATCACGAAGGAGTTCGTCAGGATACATGGCGGTACGATCACCGTTCACAGTGCTGTGGGGGAAGGGACAAGTTTTACCGTTCGGTTACCGCTGAATGAAATTGTACAGGTCGCATCAGAGGTATTACCCGATGCTGACGAGTCACAAAACAAGCCCGTTAATACTGCGTCGTTAACGAACGAAAGGCCAGTTATCTTATTGGTGGAAGATAATGAGGATTTCCGTTTTTATTTGAAGGATAATCTTCAGGTGCATTATACCATTGTGGAAGCCTCTAGCGGTGACGAAGGATGGAAAATGTCGCTGTCACATTTTCCCGATTTAATTGTTTCTGATGTCATGATGCCTGGAATGAATGGTTTTGAGTTATGTCAAAAAATAAAATCTGATCGGAGGGTTTCTCATATCCCTATTGTTTTGTTGACAGCTAAAACCGGTGATTCTGAACGCCTCGAAGGTATCGAAAGTGGCGCCGATGATTACATCCATAAACCATTTAACTACGAAATACTTGAATCGCGAATACGGAACATGATCGGCCAGCGGGAGAAACTGCGGAATGCCCTGTCAATGCAGGCTGGTATAAAAGCAAGCGAGCTTCAGATCACCTCTTTGGATGAGCAATTTATTAAAAATGCTATTGGAATAATCGAAAAAAATGTATCGAACCCTGACTTTACCGTAGTGGATCTTAGCCGGGAGTTAGCGATCAGCCGGGCACATTTTTTCAAAAAGGTACATTCTCTTACGGGAAAATCGCCACTGGAATTTATCAGGTCGATTCGCATGCAGCATGCAGCCCAATTGTTGGAGAAAAGTCAACTTTCCGTTGCCGAAGTGGCCTATAAAGTTGGCTTCAATAGTCCAAAAAGTTTCGCAAAATATTTTCGGGAAATATACCACGTACTTCCCTCTGCGTATGCTGCGGGAAAACGCCGAAATTAAAACCGCCGGCTGAATTTGTCCCTACATTCAGATTTTTTATATACACGACGGGTTTTATTGCAAAGTATTTTTGCAGTGCAATGGACAAGAAAACCCGAAGAAAAATTCAACTGTTTTTTTTGATTGAAATAATCATCTATACCTCAATCGCTTTCTCAATAGCATGGATGCTGACCAACTAGCTCGTCATTTCATACAATTTTGAATACATCCGGCTTTTCATCCCGAAGGTTATCAGGTATGAATTGCATAAAAATTAGCTGCCCGGTGGCTGCCATTTTCGATATTTTGAGGGTTAAGCAGCAAAATCATACCCCTGTAAAAGACTTTTTGCTTCCATCTTAAGATTTATCCGCCCGAGCAATCAGACTATTTCATACCCGGCCAATGTGACGCCCGCGATATTTTTGTCGAAACCGATTTCGATCAATGCATTTCCGGAATCGATAGCTGATAGATTGATTCTATGGACAACGCAAGAGCAAAGAAATTGTGGAGCTTTAAACAAGTCTCGCCGCTGCGCGAAAGTCGCTCTTTCATCAACGTTTCATGTCAGTTTTTGAGTCAGGAAAGTTTGCCAGGTGTAAACGAGGTCAAGATCAAAAGATTGTTGACTGGGAAACTCCCATGCTGCAATTACAATCTCGGTATGGTTTGGGTTAGTAAGGGCGTCGATGGATTGGCATTTGTCAGCCATTGCGCCCTCTTTGATGCCCCGGATATCGTAGCCAATGCAAGTCTGCAACTGAAAATGAATGTGCCAAACCGCCTATTATGAACAGACAGAAGTAGTCGAACCCTAAATCCAAGTTAAGTATGAAAAAAATCTACACAAGTAAAATTTTAACCGCTATGGTTTTCCTTTTTCTTGCTACCATTTCGGCCCTTGCGCAGAAACAGGTAGTGAGCGGAAAAGTTGTGGATCCAACAGGCGCGCCCCTGCCTGGCGTGAACATTCTGGTGAAAGGCACCACCGTTGGAGCCACCACAGATGCGGAAGGACGGTTTTCGCTTGAAGCCGCCCCGCAGGATGTACTTGTTGCTTCGTTTATCGGTTTTAAGAGGATCGAAATTGCTGTGGGCAATCAGACGCAACTCAACTTAGAAATGGCTGAAGATGTGTCTACACTTGAGGAAGTGGTTGTTGTGGGATATGGTGAAATGAAAAGAAGTTCACTTTCCAGCGCGCAGGTTTCCATCAGCTCCGATCAAATAAGCCAAACCGTAAACACAACAATTGAGCAAGCGATTCAGGGACGCGCGGCAAACGTCTATGTTACGCAAAATACGGGACAGCCAGGGGGTGGGATCTCGGTAAACATCCGGGGAATTAACTCGATCTCCAATTCGAATGAACCTTTGTACGTCATAGACGGCGTTCAAATTCTCGGGGGTGCTGGTGGTTCTTATGGGATGGCAAGCACAACCAACCCGCTCGCGAGCCTCAACGCTACCGATATTGAATCGCTGGAGATACTACAAGGACCTGCTGCTACGGCCATTTATGGTTCGAGGGCTGCGAACGGAGTAATCGTGATCACCACCAGGCGAGGTAAGGCTGGTCAAATGAAGGTGGGATACAGTTTCAACTACACATTACAAGATGAGCCGGAGTTTCTGGAAACCATGAACCTTAGAGAATATGCGGAGTTCGTCAATGAAAGCCGCGCGTTGAGGAATTGGACTCCGGTTCCCGAATTCCAGGAACTCGACATTCTGGGCGAGGGTACTAACTGGCAAGCGGCCCTTTTCAGACCTGCCCCGCTGGTAAAACATCAATTGAATGTTAGCGGTGGCAATGAAAAAACATCTTACTATCTGTCGGGCGAATATTTCGATCAGGACGGAGTGGCAGTGGGCTCTAACTTCAACCGGTATGGCATGCGGATGAATATCGATAACCAGACTCGCGAATGGTTGAAGATCGGGACAAGCTTATTGGTAAATCAGACGCAGGAAAGATTGACGAGTTCTAATGACGACCTGATCGGAAAAGCAATTGGTCAACCGGCAAACATCGCTGTTTCGAATCCCGATGGCAGCTGGGGCGGACCGACCAATTCGGATCTTCAGTTTGCCCTGGATAACCCATTGGCGTTGGCTAACATCAACGATCATACTTTCAAAAGAACAAACGTCATCGGAAACCTTTCGGTCGATCTTACTCCGATCAAGGGACTGTTATTTCGGAATTCGTTAAGCACAAATCTGCAGTTTGCCCGTGAGTATCAATTCAATCCCTCTTACGCATTCGGAGCAGTGTTAAATCCCCGGATATACGCGATGAAGGGCACGTCAAACTCGATCTATTGGAATTTGAACACCCTCATTCAGTATACCCGGTCTTTCGGGAACCACAATGTTACACTGATGGCAAGCCATGAGTCGCAGGAAAGTACCTGGGAAAGGCATTGGGGATCAGCCGAAGGATTTATCACCAACACAATTCCTGAACTGAGCTTGGGCGATCCTGATTTAGCCAAGAACGGAAGTAACAAAAATGCATGGGCCATGGAATCATACTTCGGACGTCTGAGCTATGATTTTAAAGACAGGTACATCCTGCAGGCCACGATGCGCACTGACGGGTCTTCAAATTTCGGTGCAAACAATCGATGGGGTTTATTCCCGTCTGTGTCGGCGGCATGGAGAATTTCAAATGAAGCTTTTTTGGAAGGCGTATCTCAGATATCCAATCTAAAATTGAGACTTGAAAGAGGTACTTCCGGAAATCAGAATAGTGGAGGCATCACCTATTTTGGCGCGCTGCGATCAAATCCAACCTGGGAAGGCCCTGGATTCCTAACGGGAAACTATGCAAATCCCGACTTCCAGTGGGAGCAAACTGTATCCTCTAATATTGGTCTTGACTTTGGTTTGTTCAACAACCGTATTGAATTCGTCGGAGACGTCTACGTAAAAGAAACCGATAATTTAATGATGCAAATACCGTTGCCGGGATACATGGGCACAGAAGGGGAGGGAAATATCTCAGCTCCCTGGGTAAATATCGGGGCGCTCGAAAACAAGGGTTTCGGTATCACATTAAACACGGTAAACATTGAAAGGCCGTTTACCTGGAAAACAAGTTTGAATTTTTCAAGCTTCAAAAACGAGCTCACTGCTCTTTACAGCAACAGTGCCCTTCTTGACCGCACGCTTTGGTTCATGCCGAACTTCATCTCCCGGTCAGTGGTTGGCCAGTCTGTATGGCAATTTTACGGATATGAAAAAGAAGGGATGTTCTTGCATGAAGACGAACTGGTCGGTGCCGCGCTTCCTGAAGGAAACACCGCAGCCCCTAACAGTACATGGGTTGGCGATTTTCGTTACAAAGACCAGCTCACGGTTGACACAGACGGTGACGGGATAAAGGATGCAGCAGATGGCGTAATCAATGAAGAGGACAGAACCTTCATAGGAAATCCGTATCCTAAATTTACATTCGGTCTTACGAACTCATTTTCTTACAAAAATTTCGATCTGTCGGTTCTCGTTACGGGTACATATGGAAACGACATCTTCAACCATTTGAGGTTTACGTATTCGAATCCATTCGGCACAGGTAATGAACGGGGTTTCCTGGCCGAGGCGGCAACCTACGCCCGTCTTGGTGTGGATGATGACGGAAAGGCTATCGTAACAAATCCGACCACCAGGATCCCGAGGCTTTCCAATAGCGATACGAATGGCAACGGCGGAAGGGCGACCCAGGATTATATAGAAGATGGTTCTCATATCAGGATCAAGAGTGTCCAGCTTTCCTATAATTTTCCTGACAATATCCTCGGTAAACAAACGATCATCAATCGGGCGCGACTCTCTGTTGGCGTTCAAAACCTCTTTACGTTTACAAAATATAAGGGCTACGATCCTGAAGTAGGTGCCTATATCGGAAATTATGCCGATACCAGCAGGCCCGCCATAGGTGTTGATAATGGCCGATATCCTTTAACCCGGATGTACTCGTTTAGTATCGATGTTGAATTCTAATCCTACTACCATTATGAAATTAACTAAGTATTTAAAATTCACGCTCGTAGGCTTGGGGATCATCGCAGGTCTGCTTAGCTGCAGCGAAGATTTTCTGGATAGACCTCCGCTTGATGGAGTCGTGGATGCCAACTACTTCACAACAAGTGACGAAGTGTTGAGCGCAACTGCTCCGTTGTATTCTCGAACCTGGTTTGGCTATATGGATAAAGCGTCTTTCGCAATTGGCGATGGCAGAGCAGGTATTTATCGCGGCGCATGGTTTCCGTATGTTTCACATGACATTTCAAGCACGGATGAACAAGTACGCTATTCATGGTATGCATTTTATTCGACAATAGGACAATGCAATGCTGTCATTCGAAATATCCAAACATACGCGACCTCAGATGTTCCTGAATCGATCAAAAGCCACGGTATAGCTGAAGCGAGATTTATGCGCGGCGTTGCTTACCTTCACCTTGTGCGGCTTTGGGGAAGCGTTCCGCTTATCGAAAACAACCTTGAAATTCTTACGGACACGACGATCACCAGGAATACTGTTGAGAGTGTCTATGAATTTATCATTCGTGATTTCAGGTATGCGGCCAAAAATCTGCCTGAAACATCGATTCGTCCTGGACGACTCACCCGATGGGCCGGAGAAGGCATGCTTGCGAAGACTTTCCTTGCGCTGGCTTCAAATCGCGGTGGTGGCGGATCGCGCGATCAGGTGTCTCTTGACAGCGCGAAATTCTATGCCGGGAGCGTTTGTAAGAATAGCGGGTTAGACTTGCTGGCGGATTACAAGGATCTTTTCCTTACCAAAAACGACAATAATGGAGAAAGCCTGGCTGCCCTTCAATGGATTCACAATGGCAGCTACGGAAATGGCAATCCAATCGCTTCTCAATTAGCGTTTAGCTCCAATATAACCGGCACCGGTGATGGCTGGGGAGGTGGCCATGGCGCTACTGCAGAAATCGTCAAGTATTATCTCAGCAATCAGCAGGACTCCCTGAGACGCAAGGCTTCCTTCATGTTTACAGGAGATTACTACGACTACATTCATCAATTGCAGTCCGACGGTAAAACGGAGGTGCCTCTTGTGGTGACCAATACCAATGCAAATATCAAAAAGTATATTCCTGGCCTTGCATCCGATAATGACGGTCAGGTTGCAAGACAGAGCAACGGTAATAACACGTATATCCTCCGGCTTGCCGAGGTGTACCTGATGTATGCCGAAGCCATCCTGGGCAACAACGGATCGACTGCTGACGAGGATGCCCTTGAATATTTTAATCGGGTCCGCACAAGGGCAGGGATGCCGGAGTTGACATCGATAACCTGGCTTGACATTGTAAATGAAAAGCGGATTGAATTTGCTATGGAGCATATGTTCTGGTATGAGCTCGTTAATTGGTTTCATTTCGACCAGACTGCAATGATGAATTATGTGAATGCTCAGGATCGCGGCACCCCGACCGTTGCACTCGTCCCAGACTCCAACCCTAAACAGTGGACCGCCACATACAATTCAGAGAATTACATACTGACGGAGAGCGATGTCCTGCTGCCATACCCTGAAGTTGAGTTGGCAAGAGCTCCTAACCTGAAGAAAGAGCCCGTCCCTTATGAATTTGAGTAATCAAAAACCAATCACATGAACATTATGAAGAACACAAACAGGCTGATATTACTGCTTGTATATATAGGAAGCAGCGCGCTCCTCTTTTCCTGTAACGAAAACGAAGTTGATCCGCCCGTCATTACCGACGTCCGCGTTGTCAGCAAGCCCGATACGTCAATAACGGCCATCGGTGCCGGTAGTTTGATTGTTATAGAAGGGAGTAACTTCACGGGAGTAAAGCTGGTGCTGTTCAACGATTTTGCGGCAGCGTTTAATCCTAACTATGTGACCGATAAGACTATTATTGTTACCATCCCTGAAGATGCGCCAACTGAAGTTACGGATCCGAATGCCCCTAACCAAATCAAAGTGGTCGCAGAAGGCGGCACGGCAACATTTGATTTTGCATTGCTGCCTCCGCCTCCGCAGATTCTGGTGCTAAATGAATTCACCAAACCTGGTGAGGAAATGGTGCTCTATGGCACAAATATCTTTCTGGTGGAGAAGGTGATCTTGCCGGGCAACATCGAAGTGACCGATTTTACGGTGAATGAAGAGGGTACGATCCTGACATTTACTTTGCCCGCCAATGCAACAGAACCTGGGCCGATACAATTGAAAACGAAGTACACAACCGTTGAGTCGCCTGCTATCAATGATGTTACAGGCATGCTGGTGAACTTCGATGATATCGGATCTCTTGAATGGGGCACGGGTGAGTCGGCTGATGAGAGCGCATTTCCGGGGGCGCGGGGCGATTTCGCCTTGATGGCTTTCGGAACCATACCTGCAGACAATTGGTCGTGGTGGGAATGGGGACGGTCAATCAACCTTCCCGGATCCACTGTTTGGATGCCGCAGGAACGGCTCAGCGAGCCATTGGACGATTACGCAGTGAAGTTCGAGATGTTCGTGAAAACGCCATGGCGACATGGTACGCTTCTGGTCTTAAAGAATTACAATTGGGCGTACGTGGCCCGACTTGCGCCCTGGCGGAATACTCCTCAGAAGGTCTTCGAAACGGACAGATGGGTCACGGTTACCATTCCATTGAGCATGTTTAAAACAAAAGCGAACAACATCGATGGTTCGGGAGAACCTGCACCGTCTATGGAGGCGTTGCTAGGCGACGGAAAAGGTAACTTTAACCTGTTCTACGTAAACGACAGGGCATACAGTGACGGTCCCCAGGAGGGATTCTCAACGGGAATTGATAACATCCGCGTAGTGAAGATTCAATAAAAATTTTTTAGACTTAGTGAAACGGAGGGAGTTCTGCTGAGCTCCCTCCGTTTTAAATTCAGAAGCGCTTACTTCTTTGATTCCCACAATTTGCTTTATTAGGCCAGGAAGCATTCTGGCTCTTTCATTCATGATGATGCAGCGACTACTTTTTGATCCATCCATTCGGTCGGCAGGTCTATTTGTTACCACGATGGCACTTTTATCGTGTACCGACCAATCACGACGTCCATTGTTCGAGAAAATTTCGGCTGAAAAAACGGGCATTGTTTTTAAAAATGAAAATCATGAAAGTGCCACGTCTAACATCTTCATGTATGAATATTTTTACAATGGCGGGGGAGTCGCTGTCGGCGACCTCAACAATGACCGTCTTCCCGATATCTATTTTACTTCGAACCAGGGAAGTAATAGGCTATATCTTAATAAAGGAAATTTTGAATTTGAAGACATTACAGCTTCCGCGAAAGTGACCTGCTCAGATGGATGGAAGACGGGGGTGACGATGGTGGATATAAATCATGACGGATGGCTCGATATTTACGTTTGCAAGTCGGCCGCCGATCATCCAATGCTTCGGGAAAATGTCTTGTATATCAATAACAGAGATCTTACGTTTTCGGAGAAGGGCCGTGAATATGGATTAAACGATGGATCATATTCTACCCAGGCGTCATTTTTCGATTTTGACAAGGATGGCGACCTGGACGTGTTCATGCTTAACCACTCGTTGCTGGGGATCTCCAATTCCTACGATATACGGGCAAAGGATGACAGGAGCCGTGTTCCTTATGTTGGAAATCGTTTTCTTAAAAATGAAAATAACAAATTCATCGACCGGAGTGATTCGGTTGGAGTATTCGGCCCTCCCGGAAATTACGGACTTGGTATAGGGATTTCAGACCTTAACCAGGATGGCTGGCTTGACGTCTACGCTTCAAATGATTATACCGGTAAGGACAAGCTTCTTCTCAATAAACAAGGTGAGTATTTTGAGGATGCCACGGACAGTCTGCTTTCTCATATATCTCAATTTTCGATGGGAGTGGATATTGCCGACATCAACAACGATGGCTTTAACGATATCATCACACTGGATATGCTCCCTGAATCAAACAAGAGACAGAAGGAACTTTTTTGGCCGGACCGCTATGACGTACATGAGGCGATGGTCGCGAATGGACTTCACCATCAATACATGCGCAATATGCTGCACGTCAATACCGGATGCGGGCTATTCAGCGAAATTGGACAAATAGCCGGAGTATCAAACACTGACTGGAGCTGGTCGGCCTTGTTTGCTGACTATGACAATGACGGGCTGCAAGATCTGTTCATAACGACCGGATATAAGAGGGATTTTACGAACAACGATTTTTTAAAGTATAAGGCTGACCAGGCCGCGAAAATTGGCGCAGGCAATCCGATCGAGGATATACTCGCATTTTTGAATAAGATGCCATCTACAAAAACACACAACTATATTTTCAAGAACGAGAGCGGCTTGTCATTTTCTAATCAATCATCCGCATGGGGGTTTTCTGAACAAGTATTATCAAATGGCGCGGCTTACGGTGATTTCGATAACGATGGCGACCTGGACCTGGTCACTAACAACCTGGATGAAGATGCGGGGATCTACAGGAACAATGCCGATGTGAATGCTAATGACTTTTTGAAAGTCAGATTGGTTGGCAATAATAAAAATACGTTCGGGATTGGTTCCGAAGTCACCCTATATTCTGGTGGTGATCGGATGACCAGAACGCTCATGCCATGTCGGGGCTTTCAATCTTCTGTTGAGCCGCTGCTCTTCTTTGGTATCGGTAAACGACAAAACATAGATTCCTTGTTAGTGGAATGGCCGAATGGGGTTTTTCAAAAGATATTTAATGTCGAACGAAATCAAACCCTGTTTGTAGATCAGCGCCAGGCACAACCTTACGCTGAGATACGACCCGGAAAGAAACGCGAAATCGTTGAGGCCATTCGCGAACTTCCCTATAAACACACGGAGAATAGATTTGTTGATTTCAAAGTTCAACCTCTGCTGATCAGGAAGTTTTCAACACTCGGCCCTGCGCTTGCAATTGGCGATGTTGATCAGGATGGATTGGAAGATATTTTTGTCGGGGGCACCAAAGATAAGCGCGGTGCGCTGCTGGTCGGGCTTAAAAATGGAACTTACCTTGACAAATCTCCCGGGCAACTTTTAAAGGGTTTTGAAGATGTCGATGCATTGTTTTTTGATATGGATAACGATCGCGACCAGGATTTATATATTGTTAGTGGCGGATACGAGTATGATCCCGATGATAATTTTTTAAAGGACAGACTTTTCAAAAATGACGGGAAAGGAAATTTCACACTCGTCACCGGGTCAGAGATACCGTCAAGCGGCTCATGTGTGCGGGCTGCAGATATTGACAGAGATGGCGACCAGGATTTGTTCATTGGAGGAAGAATTGTTCCGGGGCGATACCCTGAAAGCCCCCGAAGTTATATTCTCCTCAATGATGGACGAGGCAACTTCTCGGCTGAACACAATTCTACTTTCGACTCACTGGGCATGATCACGGATGCAGTTTGGGTCGATTTGAACCGGGACGGTCAAAGCGATCTGATCGTCGTTGGAGAATGGATGCCGATAACAGTTCTGATCAATGACAATGGGAAATTCACGAATAGTTCATCGCGTTACGTCAAACAAAAAACGGAAGGCTGGTGGAATGTCGTGATTGCCGCGGACTTCGATAATGATGGCGATCAGGATCTTGTTGCCGGGAACTTCGGGATGAACAACCAATACCGACCCTCGCCCGACAAGCCGGTCTCCATGTATTATTCCGATTTTGATCAGAATGGCTCGGTTGACCCGATACTGAATTATTACATTCAGGAAAAAAACTGGCCTGCGCCGACACGGGATGAGTTGGTGGATCAGGTTCCAATATTTAAAAAACGATTTCCGGACTATAAGTCTTACGGCGGGGCTGCCATCGGTGACGTTCTGACGGAGCAGGAGAGAAAAAACTCAAAGGTTTTGACCGGATATGTATTTGAGACTTCCTTTTTCAGGAACGATGGCGATTCTCTGAGCATGTCACCGCTTCCCATTCAAGCCCAATTCTCACCGGTATTCGGATTGTGCGCCATGGATGTGAACAACGATGGCGCATTGGATATTGTCACGGGCGGAAACCTCTCGTCAATGAATACCCGCTTTGGGCGAGCCACCGGAAATTACGGTTCGATATTTCTGAATGATGGCAGGGGCAACTTCAAGTACACTCCGCCAGCAGCAAGTGGCCTATGCGTGACGGGAGATGTCCGTTCCATAAAGAAGTCAGGAAAAAAACTATTTATAGCGCGAAACAACGACTCGCTGCTTGTGATACACATTAATTGAAAAATTTTCGCTCCGGTCGGTTTGTATTTAAATCGTTCGACTATCGCGTGCCTGACGGCACTTCATGAAAATTTATTGCCATTTCTACCAGGATTGACGTCCCTAACGGGACTTGGCAGGACGAGTCATAAAAGTCGATAACGAGAAAGAGTCTAACGTCCCGTTAGGGACTACATACTGGTAGAACCCGTAGGGACGAAATAACCGTGGCGAACACGTACACACAGATTCACATTCAGGCAGTTTTTGCCGTTCAAAACCGGGAATGGCCAACATCTTCTTAAGCCGGCAACAAAAACGAAGGACCTTATCAGTCCTCCGTTTGATTTTTTAAGAACAGCTCTTTGTTTGGGTCGCGTTTACTTTTTAAAGACTTTTAATGTCGACCAGGTCTTCACGTCGGATACCCGAATGAAGTAAAGGCCAGCAGGCATTGAACTCATATCAATTATGTGATCCAGGCTTACCGGACGCTCCTCCTTCAATGTCATGCCCGAACTTTGTATTAATGAAACCCTGGTCTCAGGTGATAGATCACTCAGGTGAATCGTTATCTTGTCCTCCACGGGATTTGGAAAAGCGGTGATGGAAGACGTCTCAGGATCGCCGTCAATTGATATGGACGCAGCCGATCTGCCGGAAGAAGAGGTGGTGAAGGCAATGTGCCCATTGCAATTTAGCCATTCGCTGAAGGCTTTACCACCGCATTTTCCTTTTGCCCAAAAACCGGTATTGACCGATTGGTGCTCTGCTTGATAAAATACGCCATTAACGGTGACGTAATCAATTTGCACATCTGTGTTTCTGGCGTCATTGACGAAATGAACAGATATCGCTCCAGTAGCATTAGCGGTATAGTCCGCATAGGCGCTCGTGACCGTCCAGCTTGCGACCATTACATTGTCCGATCTGAGTTCGATAGCTTCTGTACCTTGTGATCCACGTGCCCGCACAACGATCGTATTTCCTGTTCCGTTTTGTGAGACGCTTATCGTTCTGGTGATTCCTGCACCGGAAACAGTAACAACACCATTTCTCAGGTTTCCACTGTTAGCCTGACAAATTACCTGGAAGGTGCCGTTGTTAACACCCGATGCTGGCGAGACAGTCAACCAGGCCACGTTGCTGGAAGCAGTCCAGCTGACATTGGATGTGACGTTGATTGTCTGACTGCCTCCGGATTGTGAAAATGATAAAGAGCTTGGAGTTACAGACAATGAACCCGCGGATGCATCAGCTTCTCCGAAAGCGATACCTCTTCCAGCGGTGCTCATGTATATACGGCCAAAAACGTTCATGTCTCCCTGCACGAACTGCCCATTGGCCGGTCCCCCGTATTCATGGGCGTCGTCGTTCACCCGCGTCCATGTCAACCCCTGATCGACCGACCGGTAAACACCTTTTATATTGTTCACCGTTCCCCAGATGTATACCGTGGGAAAAGTGCTTCCGGTTGGCGCCTTTCCAAAACCTACGGCACCGCAATAAGTAACACCTGATATAGTGCTGAATGTTTGTCCTGAATTGGTTGATCGTTTAAGCCCGCCCCAGTATAACGGTATCCATATGTCTCCTTCTTTGCCGGGCACCGTTCTGATAATTTTTGATCCCGAACCACCAGCTGTTCCGCCAGAACTAAATGTCACGCCGCCATCAACGCTGGTCATTACACTACCATTGGTTGGATTATAAACGTAAAACTTCAGGGCGTTAACCGGGTCTGCAACCGGATTGGCATCGGCAATGTTAAGGCTGTTAATCGCGCTCCAAGAGCTTCCATTATTCGTTGAACGATAGGTCGTAGAGGATCCTTCAGCGCAATGCAGAAATATATTACCATTTGCGGAGACTGCGACCTTTCCTTTCTGACCGTTTATCGAACACTGGGACCATGATACCCCCATATCCGTGGAGTAATACATCGAGGTTCCGACCCTTACCATTTTTGCAGGATTAAGCGCGGCACAAGCCAGGCCAGTCGTTGTCCCGATATTGGGCGTGTGGATAGGTGCATATTGCAGCGGATCAGTATGGCGGAAACCGTCATAGTCGCCGATGACACTCACCAGCGGGCCGCCAGGTATGCTTTCCAGACCGAGGGGAACGGTTTCTTCAAGTCCTTTGACATTGAATTTCCAAACACCCAATGTCGCATCAATATTTTCGTTGACGAAGATGCCATTGCCAGACGTGACCAACACTTTTTTATTGTTGAACGGATCGAACTCGAGACACCCAGTCCAGTGAATAGCCTTACCGTTGATCCACGTAACCCCATTTGGATCGAGACTAAAACCCCGCGCGATGATGTCAGTCCAGCTTGCTCCTCCATTGGAAGATAAGAGAATCCGGTCACCCCAGGCGTTATCATATTGATGCATCCATGTATTTATCGTAGAAAGTATCAAACGCTGTGGATTGGCCGGGTCCACTGAAATCCCGCTAAATGGCCGGGTGAATCCCGTGGGTGTAATGTTGGTCCAGGTACCGGTTGCTATTTCATATTTCCAGACCTGACCGAGCTCGTATGGTTCCGGTGCGGCCCAATGCCCATGCGGCCCTGCGCCGTCACCGTAGGTGATGTAAACAAAGCCGCCTGAGATCACCATTCGCTGAGGCATCAATGTCGTTGGCCCTCCCGAAACGGCGGTGAAAGTCGATCCTGCGTTATCGCTGCGGTAAAAGTTAGAACCCGTTCTTGATACGCCAACAAATAGACGTTGCGTTGTTCCGTTCACGGCAGTTGATGGATCCAGGGAAACAATACATACACCATTTTCATTGGGCGTTGTCGTGACATTCAGTGATGTGAGCCGTGTCCAGGTGGCTCCGGCATTCGTGCTTTTGAAGAGGCCATTCCAGCGGGTCCCGCAATACAGGACATTACCATTGTTAGGATCTACCTGTAAACGCTCGCCATTCTGCCGGCCCATGCCGTTGCCATGAGCTTTGAATTGATTGGTTACATCTGTTACGGTGAATGTGCGCCCATAATCCTCAGAACGGAGTATTGCTGTCTTACCGTTGTTGAAGTATGATATTCCGGCTAGCATATACAAGCGGTTAGACGCATTCGGGTCGAGTGCAATTGACTCAACACCCAGATAGCCTACTTCTTCCTCAGAAACCCAATCCAATAATGGAACCCATTTATTTTCCACGGCATCCCATCTGTAAGCACCGCCTACATCGGTACGTGCATAGAATAAGTTTGCTTGCGTTTTACTTGGTATGATGGCAGAAACAAAGCCACCGCCACCGATGGCAACATTATCCCACTTGTAGGTTTCCGGAGACTGTCCGTATAACATTTCCAGAACAAGTGTGAACAGTACAGTTAAAACTGAAGTCCTTGAAATCTTTCCGGCCAGTAAATGGCTGATCGATCTTCCTGTTTTTTTCATTTGTGTTTGGTTTAAGTAATAGTTTACGGTGATTGAAAGCAGGGTAGCACAACCTGTGACGAGGCGTTGTCATGCGGAGATGTGGCCCAAATGCACAATCGCGATGAGAAGAAGTTTAAGTCCGGGTCTCCCCGGTCGACGATCATAAAAGTTGTTCATAATAAACCTGGTTTGGTTTAAGTAGTATAAAATTCATACTGGCTCAACAGTTTGAAACCCTGATCGAAAAGTATATGAAATCGTTTGCTCCGGGGGTATCGAAAAATCTCAATCTTCGGGTTAAAATGTCTTGTCGTCAGCAGAAGGCCCGCATTGATCATTCTTTGACTATATAAATCGGAGATTTGAATCTGTGTATCATCTCGCATACACAATTCACGCGAAACTTCGCTAAATTTCGCCCGCGCATTTTAGGCGGTCCGTTGTCTTTACACTTCGGGAAGGCGGATGAGATAAATGCGCGCGATTCTCAGGATAAAGAGCTATTAACCTGCAACTCCATGCAAAAAATATCATCAATCATCATCATCATACTCTCTTTTTCATCAAGCTCATTTTCCCGGGAGATCCCATTACCTTTGATGACGCCCCCGTAGGCGATGGAGCTATGTTCACTGGCATGCAACGGACGTCCCGGATCATTGAAACGCTTAAGAAACATGAGGTAGCGCAAACCGCATTCTTTGTCATCACCTCGCGGATCGACAGCATTGGCCTCCGGCGTTTGAAAATGTACAGCGACGCCGGGCACCTGCTTGCCAATCACTCTCACTCCCACAATTGGATCGGAAGGATGGGTACCGCCAATTACATTCGCGATATCCGGAAAGCCGATTCAATATTAAAGGCCACTACACTGCCATATCAGCCATGGTACCGATATCCTTTCCTGGACGAAGGCCAAACGAAAATTTCCCGCGACTCCATCCGCGTAGCGCTCGCTGCGCTTTCGCTTATGAACGCGTACATCACTCCCTCCCTCAACCCTCTAACTCCCTAAAGGGAGAACCGCCATCGCGCAGACGGCACAGTCTTAGCGGGTTCTCAGTCTCCTGTCTAAGCGGGGTTTCCGTCCTCCGTTTAAGCGGGGTCTCCGTCTCGGGACCCCGCATCGCGTGACGTGTCCGGGTCCCGAAGCGGAGACCCGGACTGAACAAAGTGTCCCGGGACCCCGCATCGTGTGACGCGATGTTTTGATAGGTGCGGAAGAAGCTGATCATTAACAGGTGGTTTAATTCCCCGCGTTGTACTGCTCATCCGTAACCGGTTCCAGCCAGGTTACAATTCCATTTTCTGTCTTTGGCAAAATATACATTTGGGTAAGACTACTTTTTTCTGTTGCCCCATGCCAATGTTTTACTTTTGGAGGACACTTGATCACATCACCTTTTCTCATCGTTTGCTTTGGCCGTCCCTCCAGCTGATAATATCCCTCCCCATCGAGTACAATAAGAATTTGCCCACTTGGATGTACGTGCCAGTTTGATCGCGCGTTTTTTTCAAAATACACGTTGCCAATTAGGGTATTATAGATGGAGTCGTTCGACACAAGGCCAAAGTTGTAAGCCTTACCCGTAAAGTTTGTTGCAGGACCCAATTCTCCCTTTGGAAAAATAAGGTGCTCATCATTTGCATCTCCTTTCGTGTTTTTATCAGCACAATTAATCAAAGTAGTTATTACAATGATTGAACTTATTATTTCAAAAATGATTTTCATGACATGAATTTACTGTAATTCTATCGTGACCACGACATTGCCGGAGCCGACGGCTTCTGCCAAACCAATGGGGTTGTCAATCTTACCCAGCTTTGTGTAGCTGTAAGAAGTGGGGAATGTCTTGTAAAAAAGCACCAGTGTTTTTGATCCATAAAGAAGAAGATCTCCTGTGTTGATTTTTCCCGGGTTTGACCCATTCGTGGGCAAGCTCTTAGATAAATCAAAATATTTTTCATTGCCATTAAGCTCCGTCATATTCATCGTTAATGGTAATATCGCCATGAATGCAGTTGCAGTTGGATTATCAAGAAGAGTTGCTGTGAACTCCCTGGAACCAATTTTTATTACGAGGGTATCGCTCATAGATTCTGTATTTCCTGTAACCGGGTTCTGATTGCCATCCAAAGGAGACGGACTATTCTGATCGCAGGCGGCTCCCATCAATATCGGGAGTAGAAGTAGCAAGGTGGCAAGCGTGTATTTCATAAGTGTGACTTTGTTTGGAAAGCTAAAACACGTTTAAGCGGGGTCTCCGTCTCGGGACCCCGCATCGCGTGACGTGTCCGGGTAGACCCGGACTGAACAAAGTGTCCCGGGACCCTGCATCGTGTGACGTGTTCGCATCCTGAGGCGGAGAAATTTCTTTATTTCTTTAATGACACCATATCGATCACGAACCGATATTTCACATCGCCTTTTAGCAGCCGGTCATAAGCCTGGTTGATTTCCTGAATATTGATCATATCGATGTCTGCAACGATGTTGTTGCCAGAGAAGTCAAGCATCTCCTGCGTTTCCGGAATTCCACCAATCGTTGAACCTGCGAAGTTTCTTCGGAATGGAATCCCAGTTTAAGCGGGGTCTCCGCTTCGGGACCCCGCTTCGTGTGACGTATTCGCGTGACGTGTCCGGGTCCCGAAGCGGAGACCCGGACTGAACAAAGTGTCCCGGGACCTCGCATCGTGTGACATGTTCGCATCCTGAGGTGGAGAAATTTCTTTATTTCTTTAATGACACCATATCGATCACGAACCGATATTTCACATCGCCTTTTAGCAGCCGGTCATAAGCCTGGTTGATTTCCTGAATGTTGATCATCTCGATGTCTGCAACGATGTTGTGTTTGCCACAGAAGTCAAGCATCTCCTGCGTTTCCGGAATTCCACCAATCGTTGAACCTGCGAAGTTTCTTCGGAATGGAATCAGGCTGAATGCCGCAACAGGGAGCGGATGTTCCGGAGCTCCGACTAAAACCAAAGAGCCGTCAACCCGCAGCAAGCTCAGGTAAAGATCCATATCGTGTTGTGCCGATACACAGTCAATCACCAAATGAAGTTTTTCCGTGTAATGTGCCATTTGATCCGTCTCTTTTGAGAGCACAACATCATCGGCGCCTAATCGCTTTGCATCGTCAAACTTTGACGCGGACGTCGTGAAAACAATCACCTCGGCACCCATTGCTTTGGCAAGCTTAACTGCCATGTGACCCAGTCCGCCAATACCTACAACACCTACTTTTTTCCCTGGACCGGCCTTCCAATGCTTCAGTGGGGAGTAGGTTGTTATTCCAGCACACAGGAGAGGAGCGGTCGCAGCTAAATCGAGATTTTTCGGAACACGCAATGCAAAACTTTCATCGACAGTGATACTTTCCGAATAACCACCGAATGTATGACCTCCTAAGAATTTGTCTGGCGAATTATACGTGAGCACATTTCCAACTTCACAATACTGTTCCAGGCCATCTTTACAATATTGACACTCGCGGCAACTATCAACCATACAACCTACCGCAGCATGATCGCCTGTTTTAAATTTCGTCACTGCGTTTCCAACGCTCACAACCTTTCCGACAATTTCATGACCCGGCACACATGGGTAAACGGTCCCATGCCACTCGTTTCTTGCTGTGTGAAGATCTGAGTGGCAAACACCACAGTATATAATTTCAATCTCAATATCGTGGGGCGTAGCTTTTCTTCTTTGAATGTTTATCGGTCCCAGGTCAGCGTTGGCTGCAGCCGTGCCGAAGGCTCTTATATTTTTGGCGGATACCTTAAGGCCACCCTCTGCTGTTGTTTTTACTGCTTCCATGTTAAAGTGTTTTATTAATCTTTGACTAAAACCAAGCCGATATAAAAGTCGGCATTTTAATTTACTTTCCTTTTGTCGGTTCTGCGTTTGTCTTTGCTGCTGACTCAACTTTCAGATTTTCCTTAAAAAACGTTTCCAACTTGTCGAATGGGATGATATCAATTTTGTCATACAAGTCCACGTGCACCGCACCGGGAATGATCACCAGTTCTTTCGGCTCGGCTGCAGCTTTATAAGCGTCTTCGCTGAAGTAGCGTGAATGGGCCTTTTCGCCAGCGATGATCAGGACCGGGCGGGGAGAAATTTCTTTGATATACGTGAGCAGAGGCATATTCATAAACGACCATGGATTCGTTGCAGTCCACGAACCATTTGAATTGATAGAACGGGGATGAAAGCCACGCTTTGTCTTATAATAGTTAAAATAGTCGACTACGAATTGAGGCTCATTCCCGGTAAGCTTATCGGGCAGGTTGTTGGAACTGGCGGCATACGTTCCTTTGCCGGCATCGTTCCACCGTTGTTGTCCAAGCTGTTCCAGGGTTTGGCTCCGTTGTTTGGTTGTGAGCGCATCATAATATCCATTCGCCATGACACGGCTCATATTGTACATGCTGGTAACGGCCACTGCTTTTATTCGTTTGTCTACTGCGGCAGCGTTCAATCCCATACCACCAAATCCACAAACGCCGATGATTCCGATTTGATTTCTATCGATATTCTGTTGCAGTCCAAGAAAATCTACTGCTGCGCTGAAGTCTTCGGTGTTGATATCAGGAGACGCGACGTTACGAGGCTCGCCGCTACTTTCTCCCGTGTAAGAGGGGTCGAATGCAAGCGCTGCAAAACCACGCTCAGCCATTGTTTGTGCATAGAGGCCAGACGATTGTTCTTTCACCGCGCCAAAAGGTCCGCTGATTGCGAGTGCTGGCAGGACTTTGCCCTCGGAATTCTTTGGCAAATATAAATCCGCTGCCAGTGTTATCCCATATCGATTCCTGAACGTGACTTCTTTGCGTATGACCTTGTCGCTGAGGGTAAATGTATAAGAGTCCATTGGTGTCGAAGTATTCATCTGTGAACAGGCTTGTCCAATAATTAAGAAGGCCAGAGCCGTTAATATTGTTGTTATCGCTTTCATAAATTTTAATTTGAATTACTTATACAAAGGAACGGGGCAGTGAATACGAAAGGCTAAAGAAAATCAAACCGATGATTATGAATTTCAAACTGTCCATGGTAAGGTAAGCAGCTATTCAAACATGAAAATGCCATTTTGCGCCTGAAATTGGTGTTATGAGACGGCGGCAAGCATTGTGACGAAGAATAGCCGCTATCAGGTTGTGGCAGAACCGACATTCAGCAGCCCGTTTGATAATCTTAAGAAGATGTTTGAATTTCTTAATCTCTGAAGTTGTTAAGATGGTACCTTTGTTTTGTGATCAGCGCGATGAGAAAAGTAGTGACGGTTATCAAACGTGTCGGGGCATGGATGGGAGAACAAACCTCATTTCCTTCCTTCGATGTTCGTGACAATCATTTAAACGATCAACATTAACGGTATGGCGAAGAACGTAAGCGAGCGAGCAGTTTCTGCTTTTAATAATGAGTTAAAACTAAAGGGGTTCAATGTATTTCAGATTGAAGAAGACTCGAATGTCGTTCGTAACTATAGTCGTAAAGATTTTTATAAGATCTGTCTAACGACCGGTGAAAGTCTCATCAACTACGCTGACCGGAGTTTTTTGATGAAAGGCACGATCCTGTTTTTTGCCAATCCGAACGTGCCGTACTCATGGGAAACCATTTCCAGAAGTTATGTTGGTTATACCTGTTTGTTTTCTGAAGACTTTTATAAACCTTCCGACCGCACGGAGAGTCTGCAACAATCACCAATTTTTAAGATTGGTGGCACGCCGATCTTTGAAATCACAGAAGAGAAGCGCGAATTCCTGAACGGGATTTTTCGAACCATGATCGCAGAACAAAATACGGATTATGCTTTCAAGGACGACCTCATTCGTAATTATATCAACCTGATCATCCATGAAGCATTAAAGCTTCAACCAGCTGAGAATTTTGACCAGGTGAAAAATGCCGCCCACCGGATTACCAATGTATTTCTTGAATTGTTGGAAAGACAATTTCCAATCGAGAGCATAAGCCGTCCGCTTAAATTAAGAACTGCCCAGGATTATGCCACGACATTAAACCTGCATGTCAATTACCTGAATCGCGCGGTTAAAGAAATTACAGGTAAATCAACAACAACCCATATCAGCGAACGCATTGCAAGCGAAGCCAAGGCATTACTCCTTCACACTGATTGGAACGTTGCTGACATCGCATACGCTTTAGGATTTGAGTATCCGACATACTTCAACAACTTCTTCAAGCGTATCACGGGCGCTAATCCAACGTCACTAAGACCGGCGGCGGTCTAATAAAATCATTTTAAGATGTCGATACAATATTTGACCGGATGCTTGCCGGATGCATCATTCGAGCCGATGAAATGGCCGAAGTATGGGAAGTGGTTTTCCATGCACAACGACTATCACCCGCGCTCAACGCATCAACAACCATTGACGAGATGCGCGAACGACTGAGCGAACTTATCGGTAGCACGATCGACAAGAGTTCAACGGTATTTGTGCCCTTCCATACCAACTTTGGCAGACATATCAAGATTGGCAAAAATATCTTCATCAACCATGCCTGCAGTTTCCTGGACCTTGGCGGAATCACAATTGAAGATGATGTACAGATAGGTCCGAGAGTAAACCTTGTAACAGAAAACCATCCGGTAGATCCGGCAATGAGAAAGTATCTTGATCTGAAGCCAATTGTGATCAAACGAAATGCCTGGATCGGAGCAGGAGCTACAATTCTCCCGGGCGTTACAGTAGGAGAGAATTCGATTGTTGCAGCGGGGGCGGTGGTGAGTAAGGATGTTCCTGATAATACGATTGTGGGAGGAGTGCCGGCAAAAATAATCAGGTCAATTCAGTAACTTAAGGATGATAATTCCGGGCATAGCCAGTTGTTTTCTAAAAGTCTGCCGAAAATTCAACCATTTGCGGGTTAGTGCGCTTAATTAACTCCAGTTTCCATATTCTTGTTTGATTTTTGATGTTGCTTTCGCGCGCTATTGCATCGGTAATCAGTTCGAAGCCCCCGAAATACACGAGTTTATAGATGTTGTATTTGCTAGTGAAAGAGCTTTTATTCCGTTTCGTCTTATGTTCCCAAACTCTGGTTCGCAGATTGGTTGTGACGCCTACATATAGGACTTTGTTGTGAGCGTTAGTGAGAATATAAACCCAGGCTGCATGCATGGTTCAAGTTACAATCAGTTGGAATAAACGTCAAGCACTCCAATCGAGCCGTCATTCCGCGCTTGCACGATGGCTACGAAAAGCAAAGCTGACTTGAGCGGAATCCCCTTGATAGCGAGTTTGCTATGAAACGCACTTCATAACAACTGTGCAAGGAGAATCCTTTCGATGGCGAGCTGTCTATGAAACGCGCTTCGTGGGAAGTGTGCAAGGCCAGGGGATTCCGCTCAGAGACATTTGGATTTTTATAGATAGTTGTGAATGCGCGGAATGACGGATTTAAATTTGTTTGTGCGTCTCGCTAAGCAGTGTTGTGAAGGTCAGAACCCTGTGATTGGGTATTAACCTCCATCTGGCAGCCACTTGCCTGCCGGGACAATAAATGGGATCAATCGTTCGGAAGCATTGAAGGCTTCGAAGTTATGATGCGCTGGTAAGTTGCGTGCGTAGCTTGCAATAAGGGCTCAGCAATGGCCGTTATTGACAACAAGGAACAAAGGGTAGAACTTCATAGGCTATCATTAGGTGTTATTTTGTTTGTGATTTATGGAAACTGATTACGAATCGCATCACTAGGAAAACCGGACAATTTATGAAGCGGATCACCGTTACACTCCTTGTTGTCGCAACACTCGCGCAAACTGTCGAGGCGCAAAAACCGGACGGGCATAACGATCGTTTTGTTATTTCAGAAAATGGACAACACGGGTTCATTGATAGTTCAGGAAAGATCGTGATCTCGCCGCGTTTTGAACAAGCAGTTGAATTTTCAGAGGGCTTGTGTGCCGTACGGACCAACGGGCGTTATGGATTTATAGATATGAACGGAGTCATGCGTGTTTCTCCGAGCTACGATTACGCCACCGTTTTTAACGAAGGCCTCGCGCTCGTTTTTCTGGACGGTAAACCACTCTTTATCAATACTGACGGCAAACCTGCGTTTCAGTCCAACTTCAAGCATATGTCGCACTTTGAAGGCGGGCTTTCATACGTGCGCACGCATTCGGATAAACGTGGCATCATCAACAGGCAAGGCGTACTTGTTATCGATACCGTATACAAATACATAGAGCCGTTTAAAGATGGACTAGCCATTGTTCTGGGTGCAGATCACCAGGAATATGATACAGACGAGAAAAAGGAAAACCTGCAAGTGAGTGTCATCGATCTGGCGGGCAATAAGTTGTTTCCTTTTGGGAAATATCATTCGATCAGCAACTACAATGAGGGATATTTTGAGGTGCAATTTCCTGAAAAGAAAGGAGGGAACGTGCAAAAGGATGCGATCATCAACACAAAAGGCGACATCGTATTTCAATCACCAGAGAAACCCGTGAACTGGATCGAGGGCGGCGTTCATAGCGGGATCGTGCGCGTGTCACTGCCTTCCGACAAAAAGGGAAACGAATACTACGACGCATATTTTACGGTTTCCGGAAAGAAAATCTTTGATAAGAAATCAATGAGATATGGTGAAGACTTTGACGAGGGTTTTGCATTTGTTGGGAACGAGGAATTCGATTATATGGTGATCAACCGGAAAGGTGAGGTCATCTCTAAGGAGTTATACAATCGTATTGCTGAGGAGGGGTTTCAGAATGGTCGCGCCCTGGTGGAACTTGACGGTGGTTGGGGTGTGATCGATACCACTGGGAGCGTTGTGCTAGAAACTCCTTACAAGGAAGTTTACTCAAATGGGCTCGTGAATGATAACTACATCGTCTTTCACCAGGGCGACCGTTGGGGTGTCCTGGACCTGGCCGGCAAGGAAATTATTCCAGCTATGCTCGAACACTTTGACACGCGTGGTTTCGTCAACGGACTCCTGGACGCGGTTGTCGACGGCCGGGCTGCATATTATGATACCAGTGGTACGTTGGTGTGGCAGCAGGGTTTGTCCAAACGAGACTTTCTTGTGCCGGTCAATATCGATTACATGAATCGCGGCTACTTTTATGCGAATTACAATTACATGGGGCATTCGGGTGATAGCGATCGCCACGCAGAGCCTGAACCGGTGACCGGGAAGAAACAATTTGCAAAAAATACGTTGAGTGTCATCGTGCATGAAGACAACGTACTTCCATTTTTCGCGTACACGAAAGGTTTGCGTGTCGAAGTAGCGAACACAACCCCTGACACGATCCGTTTCAATGCGCAGGATAACAGGTTGTCCATGAAGGTCCAGGCGAAAGACCCTCAGGGCCACTGGCGCGACATAGAATATCTTCCCAACAGTTGGTGCGGCAACAGTTATCACACCGTGACTTTGCCAGAGAGTCGTTATTGGACGTTTGTAACCCCGGTGTACGAAGGTACGATTCAAACAAAGCTTCGGATCAGTCTTACGTATATTGATCCATTGGAGAAGGTGGCGCCAGACGCAATAAGTCGGAGGAGCTACCGCGGTAAAAAGGAATTGGTGGTGTACAGCAATGAGTTCAACGGGAGCGTGAACCCTGCGCAGTTCTGGCGCCGACCGGAGTACCACGCGACGAATATTATGGATCCGTATAATGAGTAGGTTCGATTCAATGATACACAACGACTTACTGTCACACTTGTCCGCATTCAGTATTTTATTATTTTGGTCATCGATTCCTTGACGCACTTGACCTGCCTGTGAAAAAGGAACGAAGGCAGGTCCAAGCTGGTCGACAGCCCGCTGGAATCTGAATTTGACATAGACGTGCGCATGGTGCATATATATACGCTAGTTAGCGGTCATGCATTTTCCGGACAGATGTCTCTTTGTTAATTGACTCGGATTAATATTTTCGTCAACAAGAAAAATTCATGAGACTAAAAATTTGCATTGCATTATTTTTTTTTGGTTGCTCAGCCAAGGACAAAGTTGACAACGATCTGACCTCTGACAGTGGGGACACAACTCGTTACGAGCAGCTACTCGAACCACCACCGTTGCGTGTTGAAAGGGTGCGGACGGACTCTTCCGAGATAACGACACGTTATGACGAACAACTCAATTTCATCAGGGAATTTAATAGGTTGGATTCCTTCGAGGTAACATATTATAAGGACTTCTCTTTCAAGACAAAAGAGATTAGAGAAACAGGGGTGTTTGTTAATGGCGACCCAAAAGGAGTTTGGTCCTACTACGATTCGACTGGCAAGTTAACAAGTACAAAAGACTTCGGACATTGGGACAAGAAAATGGCACGTCCGCTAACACAAAGCTAAAAGTCATTGCCGGGTTTCATGTAGAGAAAAGTATTATCTTTCAAGATACGTTTGGTCACGTTGGACAGAGTCGGCAGGTCGGTATAAGCATTTTGCTTCGCTGCATTTTTGGTTAGCGCTAGTTCCATTTCAGTTGTTTACTATTTTGGTTATCGATTATCGATTCCTTGACCAGCCTCACGTACCGGCCGAAGAGGGAACGAAGGCAGGTCCAATCAAACACTGAAAGAGTTTTTTAGAGGCACAGGTTTTATGTATGGTACAAATGATGCTAGGGACAAGTAAACGCCTTCATCAATGTTTATATGTTACAGTGGGGCGGTGGTGGACAAGGACCTGCCTGATAACCGATTGTGGGCAGGTTCCGGTAAAGTTTCGAGTTATACCCCAGCTTACAACGAAAGCTATAATGCATTTGCCTTTATTTTTACCCTTGCAACCAATCAGGCGAAATCTCAAGGATACTACTTAACGTACGTCCTTTTGACTCGGTAATTTTTCCCTTGCATACAAATTGACAATTCAGATCCATGCCTTCAAAGGAGACTGGATATGTTGCGAATGGATTTTGGTAAAAGCAGTAGTCGGCTACTGCAATGCTGTGAGGCGAAACCTTTGTAAGCAAGACGGCGCTCACTTGGTGCAATTTTGGGCCCTTCGTATCTCGGAAGGCTCCGTTATTCTTCAGAATCAATCTTTCATTTCTATTATTTGGATCCTCAGACCAGGAGATTGCGAGCGAACCCCAAATAGTGTTTTGCCAGACAAGGCCTCCAGAAGATTTTATGTCAAGGCAATTCAAGCATAGAATGAATGGCTTATCCAATTTGCCATATCTCCGGCCTTTGTAATCTATTGCTTTTTTTAGAGCCTCTTCACCACCTCCAACAAAAGCCTGCGGATAAATACCTATTGGTCTCATATCGTCACTTGACTCAACTGGAATAGCACGAACCTGCAGCTTTAAATCATCATTTTCAAAATCAATTACCGGCAAAATGCTGCGGCCGTAAATTTGTAGCTGAGAAGTTAAAGCTACCGAGTCATGGTTCGCAAGGAATTTTTCTATGTATGCCACCACAGGTTTTGCGCTTGGTTGAGCTTTAGTCTTAATTAGGAGTTCGTCAAATGCTAGCAAAAAACCATTTAGCTGCATCTCGCTAAGCTGATCGTAAAATTGATTCAACTTCCTCTCCATAGCGAGTTCATTGTGAGTCTTATCTTTTGTAACAGTAGCTTCAAGATATGATTTAAACTTATCTCTCGTCACAATGAAGTCTGGACGCTTGGATGAATGAACTAAAGTAGGATGAATTTCGATGTTAAATCCAAGCTTTTTGAACAGCTTATAAACGAAGAGTTCAAAAAAGGATTCATCGAATTGCTTTTTGAACGCGTTCTTGAATGCAGCCTTTTCATTATCAGGATAGTCTGAAAACCATTTGTTAAGAAGATCACGAATTATGCTAATATCGCTCCTAGCGCTGCGGATATAATAATCATATGGCTCTTCGTTGTGATTTGATGGGACCGGTATAAGTGCGCTTGACTTCGTCAAAATGGGAGCATAAGAGAATTATGCTTTTATCGGCCCAAAGTTCGGGTTTTTTCCGGACTTGATGCCAAAAGCTTTCAGCATAACAGCACCGGCCGACGGCCTTCTACGCATCTATTCCGTTTCCTTTTGCCGCGAGCTTGTGACAGCTGAGTTTTCTGTGCAGGATTATTGAACTATGAAAACAGATTGAAATCTGACTTGATGTCAATTAAATTGTTTTGAGCATGTGCGTGGGCTTCAGCCAGGAACTTTTGCCTTTTGGTTTCGGGAATAGATTCATACAACTGCGGAGCGATTCCCCAAAATTCCAGTCGATATGTTAGAATATCACTAATGATTTTGTCTGGGTTCGTTCCCTCGCGGAGTTCTGCCACGACCGATTTTGTCCAGTTACAGAAATATTTTTTGTGGTGGGCGGCAATTAAATAAGACTTTCCTCTGTATGGAAAATAGTTCAGTACAGATACTGCTAATGGATCTTCCTTTAGAAATCCGTATTGGTCTACGTCAGATGTGAATTCGTTTGAGGGATCTTCTATCGAAATTGCAGCGGAAAAGCAGATTTGTCTCTCCTGTAGTTCAACAACATCAATCTCGAAATTGCTTCGGTTCCCTTGAATAATCTGCGCTTCAAGTTCTGACTTGTAAAACTTCATGTCCTCAATTGCCGGCTGTGCAGGCTGTAGAAAGACGATGTGTGTTTTTTCAGGCTCAATTTCCAGATGAGCTTTGAGAAGGTCTTTGCTCAGATCGAGGTATATTTCCTGCTTGCGAAATTCGAGGCAGGCAGTCCGATAAGTAAATAAAGCTTGGTTACGCTTATTTGTAAGATCGATGGGGTGTGTTTCGATTTCTTTAAAAATTTCGCTGTCATGGTCATTGCAAAATCCCGGGAAAGTATATCCCTTGTTAATTCCTACTCTGCTCACTTTGAAAAGATTATCAGCGGTCATCTCAAAGATTGGTACGTGACCTATTGAATAAAAATGATTGGTGTCGTCAACAATGCCTTTCAAGATTTCTCTTTCCTGTAGGACATGACTTTTTATCGCATTTTTCGTGCAGCCTGGGAAGAGACAAATGCGCGGTTGTTTTTTTACTTTTAGTCTTCCGTCTTCGAGTCTCTTTCTCAAAAGCATGCTTTTATCCATTGGTATTTGCTTTTATCCGCCAAAGTTTGGTGCTTTTTCCGGATTTGATGCGAAAAGGCCGGCATATAAACGGCAACTTACCATAAGCTTTACTGTCATTCAATGGCTCGATGCTTTCCGCAACTTACTCCGCGTGAGTGATTGAGCGGCATGTTTGAGCCCGAAGCGGCCCGTGCGTTGGACGGCGAGTAGCGAAAGCACGACCCGTGTGTTTGGCCTGGCGCGCAGGAAAGGGGCACGCCCAAGTGAATCCGTTCCCAAGTCTCAATCCCGATATAATGGGGGCCAAAGCCAATAGCCAACACCCAACAGCTAACAGCCAAAAGCCAACAGCCAATCGCCAAAAGCCAACACCCAAAAGCCAACACCCAAAAGCCAACACCCAAAACCCAACAGCCAAAACCCAATTGAATCTTTATCTTTACCCCGCTGTTATCCACCATAACATTCACCATGAAAAAAATCGGATTTCTGTCCTTCGGCCATTGGGCTAATCGCCAGGGTTATCAAACACGTACGGCAAGTGATACATTACTTCAATCGATTGATCTGGCTGTAGCAGCGGAAGAAATCGGGTTGGATGGCGCGTATTTCCGGGTGCATCATTTTGCTGCGCAGCTGGCGTCGCCATTTCCTTTGTTGTCGGCCATCGGTGCGAGGACGAAGAAGATCGAGATTGGAACTGCGGTCATCGATATGCGTTATGAAAATCCGCTCTACATGGTCGAAGATGCCGGAGCTGCTGATCTCATATCCGGACGCAGGCTGCAGCTGGGTATTAGCAGAGGTTCGCCAGAGCAGGTGATTGATGGATGGCGCTATTTTGGTTATGAACCCGCTAAGGGAGAAACTGATGCGGACATGGGACGCAGGAAAGCATTACAATTCCTGGATCAGTTAAAAGGTGTTGGGTTCGCTCAGCCGAATCCATTTCCGATGTTTCCGAATCCACCGGGGTTATTGAGATTGGAACCACATTCTGAAGGATTGCGCGAGCGGATCTGGTGGGGCGCTGCGTCCAACGCTACGGCTGTGTGGGCAGCGGAGAACGGAATGCACCTGCAAAGTTCTACGTTGAAGTTTGATGAAAGCGGCAAACCTTTTCATGTGCAGCAGGCAGAACAGATCAGGTTGTACAAAGAAGCGTGGAAGAAGGCAGGGCACAAGCGTGAGCCAAGGGTTTCAGTAAGCCGGTCCATTTTTGCACTGGTGAACGACCAGGACCATTATCTCTTTGGACAGGAGAGAAGACAGACCGATCAAATCGGAGACATCGAGCCTGGCAGACGTGCAATCTTCGGAAGAAGTTATGCTGCCGAACCGGATCAACTCATTAAGGAACTCGCTGCGGACGAAGCTATCCAGGAAGCAGACACGCTTCTACTGACAATACCGAATACCCTGGGCGTTGATTACAATGTGCACGTATTGTCTTCAATTTTAAAGTATGTCGCGCCAGGATTGGGTTGGCGGTAATTTGGAGTCATAGCCGAGACATCGATGTACTTCAAGAGAAGAGCTTTAATTTGGGGGAATGAAGTTACAAAAATCGTTCCGATTGTAGTGGTGAAATGGGGATCTTGCACGAACAAGACCCTTGACTATAACTTTTATTGAGATCAGCAAAACAAACGGTACGGCTATTCAGTCCTCAGGGCTTTTGTTGGATTGGCCGCAGCTGCACGAAATGACAGCAAGCTGATGGTAAGCCACGCAAACATGAAAACTGACAATCCGGCCATCAGGAATCTGAGCGGATTGATCACGGCCTGTAGCGTAAAGTTTTGTTCCCATTCCTGAATCAAATACCATGTAAGAGGTGTCGCCACCACGAGCGCGATCACGATCAGCCAAATAAACTCGCGGGCGATCAACATTACCACGCTGGTTACCGATGCGCCCAGCACTTTGCGTATGCCGATCTCTTTTGTTCTGCGCTCGACAACAAATGAGGTGAGGCCGAGCAGGCCGAGGCACCCGATAAAAATGGCAAGCCCGGTGAATATACTTGCCACTTTGCCGAGTTGCTGATCCGCCTTGTACTGGTGGTCGAAATCAACATCGAGAAACGAGTAGTCAAATGGAAGATAAGGAATGAGTTCATTCCATTTCTTTTGTACCAGGCTTACCGTGGCGGGCAGATCATTGTCAGCAATACGAATTGAAATGCGACCTATGCCTTTTGTCAATACCATCATCAAAGGTTCTACTTTTGTATGAAACGAGCGATAGTTGAAATCCTTCACCACTCCTATGATTCTTCCCTCATGTCCATCCAGGCGAACCTTTTTGCCTATGGCTTGTTCGGGTGCCCAGCCAAAGTCTTTCATCCCGGTTTCGTTGATAATGAAAGCGGTGGTGTCATCCGCCTTATTCTCGTGGAGGAAATTCCGACCTGCGAGAAGCTTAATATCATAAGTGGTGACAAAATCGTGATCCAAAAAAATGTAATTGATGTTGGTAGGCGACATCTTGCCATCCGTCATCTCAATTTCGGTGTAAAGATTGTTGGTGGATTGACCGGGAACAGTTGACGACCCGGCAACAGCAAGTACGCCATTTACCCGCTTCAATTCATTCTTGAAAGCATCAAAATGTTTTACAATGGTTGTGTCGCGATTGGTGGGCACGACCAGTATAGCATCCTTGTTAAAGCCAAGATCCTGGTTTTGTACCAGTTCCAGTTGATCATAGACTAGCAATGTTCCGGCCACGAGCGTGATGGAGATGACAAATTGAATGGATACCAAAAATTTTCTGAAATTGTGATGACTGTATATTCCTTTCATTGAAGGGCGAAATATCTGCAGCGGTTGAAAGCCGGAGATGATAAACGCAGGATAAGCTCCGGCAAGCACACCAATCAAAAGGATCAGACCGAACGCGACTCCCGCCATGATCCATGGATTCGGTAATATGGAGAAGCTTAGCGGAGACTCAACCAGCGTGCTAAAAGCAGGAAGCGCTATCCACGTAAGTAATACGGCGAGTAGGGCAGCCAGAAATGCCACGATGATCGATTCTCCCAGAAACTGGACAACGAGCATTCTTCGTAGTGCACCAAGTGATTTGCGAAGTCCGACTTCCTTCAGTCGCCTGGAGGCGCGTGCGGTAGCCAGGTTGATATAGTTGAAGCACGCGATTAAAAGTATAAAGACAGCAATGATCGAAAGGATGTAGATGTTGCTCATGCTGCCTCTTGTTCCGTTTTCCCACGAACGTTGCGTGGCCATGTATATGCTGGTAAGCGGTTGCAGTGGAAGATCCTCATAATACATTCCGCCCTTTTCAATATTTCGCTGAATGAAATCCTTCATCTTGGCACGAACCGGTTCTGCGGATTGCGCATCTTGCAGCAGGAGATAGGTGTGGAAACCGTTCCAAAACCAGCCACTTTCCTCTCCGCCTTTATTATTGCGACTCCAGGTTGAAAATGAGATCAGGTTAGAGAAACCGAAGTGAGAATTTTCAGGAACATCTTCCATAATGCCAGTCACTTTGTAATGATCATAGTCCATCTTGATGGTTTGTCCTACGGGATCTTCATCACCGAAATATTTCTTTGCCATAGACTCGGTGAGTACGATGGAAAAAGGTTCACGCAGGGCCGTTTTCTTGTCACCCTTGATGAGATTAAAACTGAAGATATCGAATACAGTACTGTCTGCGAGGTAACAGTTCGGTTCGTAGAAGGATATGTTATTTCGTTGCGCGAGCAATCGGGACTTATGGAAACGTACGTAATTTTCCACTTCAGGAAAGTCTTTCAGGAGGCGTGGGCCCATGGGAGGGGAGCTTGTTGATTGCAACAGCAATTCATTTTCGGTTCTCAGGTTTTCCACTATGCGAAAGATGCGGTCAGCATTTTTGTGATAACGGTCAAAGCTGAGTTCGTGGTAAACATACATGGAGATAAGACTAAAAGTAGCCAGACCGACGGCGAGGCCGATGATATTGATCATCGAGAAACCTTTGCTTCGCAAGAGCGAACGCGTGGAGGTGATGAAATAGTTTTTAAACATAGGTGAAGAATGGGTGAAAGATGATTGACGACCGAATTTTTTTATAATCCCCGGACGAAAAAGGCGAAGGGTATTGATTGAAAACTGCAGGCGTGCTTGCAGGATTTTTCCTGACGCTGCCTCCCGCTGGAACATTTCCCTGAGATCGCCTTCAATGTCTTCTGCAAGGGCAGGATCACAGAACCATCGAAACAATCGAAGGAAAAATCGCGGGGGTTGTATGTTTGGGAATTGACTCATGATTTTGGAAATGCAACCCGGGGTATGGCCTTAAAAAGTTCCGCGCGCTGTTCCTGTGTTTCACGTAGTATGCGCGATCCGAGCGAGGTGAGACTGAAGTATCGCTTTCGTTTTCCACCGCGTACGTTAGTAGCTTCTCCGAATTCAGAATTCAGGTATCCTTTACTTTCCAGTCGCCTTAAGACAGTCTGCAGCGCACCAATGCTAACCTTACGGTTAAGACGATGTTCGATTTCGTCAATGATGGCCACACCATAGGCTTCTTTATGCAGAATGCCCACGGTAAGCATTACAATTTCTTCAAACTCTCCGAGTTGATATCGGCTCACGTGATGGTTATATATTTTACTTAAATGTAGTTAATATACTTGAGATTTTCCAAATGGTTACAGAAATGTTAGCTCCCGGCAAATTATTGTTAATACCAGTGAATCCTGAAGAGATCCATAATCTAAAGAATCAAATCCACCACCATCCATCCTCAATGTCTTTAATGATACCGCTTACAATAGGGTAGTAGTTACAAGTATCAATAATGGTATCTGCAAGCGAAAATTCCCCGGATCCAATGGTCCCGGGGATATGTTTCAATGTAGCGCTTATCTACTCACGCGTGAATTGAAATGTCTGGCCGCCCTGTCGTAGCGTCATCTTCCTGTCCTGAGGCTTGAACTCGAATACTGCGCCTTCCGCTGCGAATTGGAACGTGTGGTTACCTAGCGCCTGCAATTCCGAAGCAGACTGTGCCGTTGTAGCCTGCACAAGCAACCTGGAAGCTTTCCTGGTAAATGTCAGCTTGACCGGGAGGTCCGGCGACGCATAGGTACCTTCATATATTTCCGGATTGAGGTTCGCGACTTCTTTTGCTGTCTCTATCATATCGTGCACGTTATCGACTTCAACGACCGACTCAGTACTCTCCAGCCGTGCCACAATCCCCCAGCCATAGAAGTCGTTGGCAACAGCGATCATCAGATCATTGTCACCCTCCTTAAGACTCAGGTTGATGCTGGCATTATCGATCGACATGCGGCCATTGGGATACTTCCGCATATTTTGCGCATACAGATTTTTGTCAACGTAAACAGTCTGACTGTTCAGGAACACCCACACTTCGTCGCTGAAGCCGAGCTGCAGTTTGGTCTTCACCGCCTGTTTGGTGGTAATGCGTGTCTTCAGCCAGATCACTTTTCGTGTTTCATTAGCGCCGAACTTTCGCGTCAGGTTTACAAAACCTTCGCGCTCTGATTTGATACTGTCTGTAAATTGGTCAAGAGAAGGCTGAGCAGAGACAGTCGCTTCACTACCATTGGGCAGGTCAGCTGGTTTCGACATAACCCAGACTCGCAGGTAGTTGGCGTCATGATCCGTGAGGTCAGGTGCCTCGGTGCCTGAAAGCCCTTCAGTCTCGTTTGGTCTGATCACGACATTTGCGATATAACTTGTGCCTTCGAAAGCGATACTCCCTTCATTGAAATTCCCTTCAAGTTTGGGGATCCATAATACAGGCTTGGGCTGACGATTCATGTATACTTTCATTTGTTTCCCCGAGATCACCAGCTTAAGGTGATTCCAACCCTCTTTCTGGATTGGCGCAGGCCCCTGGTAATGGGGATACATGTCCCACATATTGACACCTCCAAAGTATGGAGTGTATTGTATCGCCTCATTCGCCAGCTTGTTCCCGATTGTGCCAAGCCGGAGGTATACGATCTCCTGTTCTTTGTCGTCCTTGCGGTGGAAGTATACCGACTGGGCAAATCCGGGCAAGATCGGCTCAACATCAAATTCGATGATGCCGTCGGAGAACGTCAGACCCCGGATGGTTGCTTTTTTGTTGCCTTTGGCGATCTTCATTGCCGGCGTGTTCTTGTAAGTCAGGAATTCGACGCTTCCCTCATCAAACTGCCAGCTTGATGCCGTCATGGGAACCCGGATTTCGGCAGATGTTCCGGACTTTGATTTTTGTGCGATCAGGGGCGCTGCTACCATCATGAGGATGGCTAAGATGGTTGACTTGTACATATTGCCTGGATTTGGTTTAATTTTAGCTTCGATGATGAACGCAACAAACGCTTAAATAAGCCTGAATTGCTTGTTCAACTACGAGCCAAGTTAATTCAAACCCTTAACACGCGCGATGCTCAGCAAATCCGACATAGAAACGAACCTCGGCCGATGCCTGAAGCAAATCGAGGAACAATTAAACTGGGGGCCGTCCGAACAATGGACAACCTACGACTTCGCGAAACTGGGCGATGTTGTCCAAAGCCGGACACAGGTGAGGCTAAGCGTTACTACGCTTAAGCGGGTATGGGGAAGGTTGAAGTACGATAACGCCCCTACCATAACGACCTTGAATGCGTTGGCACAATTGACGGGATCCAGGGATTGGCGGGATTTCTGTAAGTCAGCGCAGCCTGTGCAGGCGGAATCCACGGCCGGTGACATATCCTCGCCAGGCACCCAATCAAAAGCGCGGACAACCAGGCGGGCCGTCTACTATTTGCTTGCCTTGATCGCATTGATTGGCATCACGGGTTTGCTGTTCATACCGGAGAAAGAGCCAGCTGTCGACGGGTCGCAATTCGAGTTTAGGCCGAACAAGATCAAATCAGAAGGAGTACCGAACTCGGTGATCTTTCATTATGACGCGACTGCGGCAAAAACGGACTCTGTCTTTATTGTGCAGACCTGGGATATCCGTAGAAAGAAACTGGTGCCCAAACTCCGGCACGAACACTCAGCCATTTATTATTACCCGGGGTTCTTTAATACCAAATTGATTGTGGGTGGCGAGGTAGTCAAAAGCCATGATCTATGGATCACATCGGACGGCTGGCTTGCGATGGCGGACGGGGAGCCGGTGCCGATCTATTTTAAAAAGGAAGAGTATCAAAAGGATGGTGTGATAGAGGTCAGCGAGGAATTGCTGTCAAAATACAATTTGGCACTGCACCCGTCTCCGCCGGGGATCAGGTTTTTTAACCAGCGTGACCTCGGGAATATTATGAGCGACAATTTTGTTTTCGAGACTACATTAAAATCCGATCACGCTGCCGGCGCAGGTGCGTGCCAGTTCGTGCAGGTGCTGATACAATGCAAGGATGATATCATGATATTTCCGCTGGCGGATAGTGCTTGCGTTGGTGACCTGGATCTGTGGGCGTGTGGAGTTGGGGAGAACAGCGCGGATGCGGATCTTTCCGGTTTCGGTTGCAACCTCAGCCAATGGAATACGCTGCGCGTGGAAGCCGTGGACAGGCACCTGAAAATTTTTCTCAACGGGAAAACGGCTTATGAATTGACATTTCCCAATGAGCCCACGGGCGTGGTGGGCGTACAGTACCGGTTTTCCGGCACGGGTGCGGTAACGAATACTTACTTCGAGTTTGACGGAAAACGCATGGCGTTGTGACCTCATGATTAGCGATTCGAACATACACGCTACTTCGCTCATCCAACCTGGCAGCGGAAATAATATAGAGTAACATTCTGTTTTCAGTCCTGAAGTATGGCTCGCCTGGATTCGGGTGGCGGGTGATTGACTCTCTGATAGGCTCTTCGCCTATTGGTTGCATTCAAGATGGGCTCTGGCCATTCTCTTCCGCAATTGATTGTCATGGAATTTCCGTTCCTGCCTGTATCTTCCGGCCAGTGTGAGCGTTCTACGAAAAAGTCCAATGTCATCCCGATATTCCTGTCTGCGATGGCTGGGCACAAAACCATATTGCCATGAAACGCTTTCACTTTTATCTCGCTGTGACCGTCTCGTCGGTCATTTTCTCGTGCAGCAACGAAGAACCAGGACCAAAACCAACGAAAAAAGTAGTCATTGAAGTGCAAATTCCTCCCCAGGGGTACGGGGAACGCGATGCTTACATAATCGCCACAGATCCCAGGGGCGCGTTCCTCGGATTAAAAAAAATCGAGGACGGGCAGAATCTTGTTATAGACACGGCCATCGAGTTTTTGCCGGACAAAGTCAACATCACGATGCTCAGACATTCACCGCCGAGCGGGGAGTGGCCTACTGATAGTTACAGGCTGTTTACTGAAACGGATGTTCCCGCGGGAAGCAAATGGTACTACCCCGACAGCGAAGGTTTTTCCGGAGCCGGGTCTGCCACCATCAACATAACAAACTTCCCTATAGGGTTTTGTTCGATCTCAAGTTTAAGTGGTTATGCTGAAATCCGAATGGTAGATAGTCACCCGGCGACATTGTCGGCAACCTTTCTTCAGGATTCCGCTGACCTTTTTATTGGTAGAGTGGGAACATCGCAGGATCCGCGTTATTTCAACGCAGCTTCCGTAACTAATGGTGCGACACTAAACCTGGATTACAATGCCGATTTCCTCCCGTTTGACACGGTGATCAACCTTCCCCCTGACGGTCACCATTGGCTCGTCATGTCGCGCGGCTTCAACACACCGATCGGGCAGATCACCTCGAAGGAAATCAATACGCACGAATTCGGGTTCTTTTTCGGCACGAATAACAGCGGTCTTCGGCTCGGCGTTAACGACGGATATGCCAGCTATTGGACCAACTGGCATGATCAGGAGAAAGGAATGGGTTTTGAGAAATGGGGTGAAGCGCCGGATCAATCCGACTTCGGACCTGTGCAGGGAGATTTCACAATTACAAATGAAACACTCAATGGTTTTGATTACACGACCACCGGGACGTTTCATTACCTGATGTCTGATTTCAGCCATGTCAATCAGGCCCGCGCGGTCTGGTGGACAGTCCTTCGCCCGGTTGGATCGCCTCACCCGATCATGGACCAATTGCCAGAGGAATTGCTTGTACGTTTTCCAAAATTGGCTGATGTCGATCTGCAAAACCTTGATTACGATTTCTCGACATTCTACAGAACAACAACTGCAAAAGCCGCGGATCTGTACATCGAGCGAAAACAGAGCACCGGCGAAATGATTCTCGAAGGAAAAACATGGAGCCTTCGTAAATGAAAACAATCGGGAAGTAGTGAGTTCCCCAAGGTGACTGTTGAGCAGGCAAGACAATGCATTAAAGCGTGATCGCATGTCTCGCTGTCCCGAACAACTTTTACAATTCGTTTACATTTTTTTACAAGCATTAGCTAAAACCCGGCACAAAGACTCATATGTTTGTTGAATTCGTGAATAGCGAGAAGAAAAAATGACCAAGAGCGTATGCGTGTATGTTTTATTAATGTCCGTTTTTTGCGGCTCCTGTGATACGAGGTCAAAAACCAAAGACGTAATCGCAGCTGATAGCACGGAGATAAACATTGACGAATGGAATAAACTCTGGAAGGTAAAGGACTATGAGACAACGACTAAATGGTACAGTGAGACCGCGAGCGACAGCGTAATCATACAGAGCGGCTTCCCAAGAGGCGGGGTATATACCGATGCTAATGGAAAAAATTTTGATTGCAGAATATTCCGGCATCGTGTAATCAATGAATCCGTTACTCCGGTAGAATTAACAATTGATTTTTCGGCTGATTCATTTCCAATTCCCTCATCATCCGGGTCCTATTTAAAACTATTTTTTCCTCCGGACACGCTGACAGTTGGAAAGGAAGGGTTGGGGTTGTCCGAGTTTGTTGCAACAGGTTTCGATTCTATTTTAGGCCCAGGAAAACCAACAATTTTACAAAGAACTGTTAGTCCTAAAGAGGAGTTTGTCTTCTATACCGGAGCGGCCCTTTATCAGGTAGGGGGTAGGGTCCGGGCGGGACTTATCTTAAGAGACAAAGACCTTTTTTATAGAATTGGCATAGTCCGCCAATTTGACGCTGCAATCTTTCCCTGCGGGCAGATAGTTCTCAAGAAGTAATCAGATATACTGTTTTGCCCGATCGAGCAATGAATGTACCTTTTGATATAAGAGTTTACCCGAAGTTCACGTGTCGCGATAGGAAATGTGTGGTTTCGCATTGCCACCGCGCACCCTTTATCCCTAAAGGCATCCATCGCGCGGAGTTGATACTGTGGGCTGATTCCCCTTCAGGGGTCAGGGGTGAGCGCTGGCTAGTCTGAGTTTTTTTAGCATGTCAATGTGGTGATGATAAGTGTCTGGGTTCGTGTTGCCGCCGCGCACCCTTTTATCCCTGAAGGGATCCACCGCTCGGAGTTGAGACTGTGGGCTGATTCCCCTTTAGGGGCCAGGGGTGAGCGGGGGCTAGTCTGAGTTTTACTTTTTATCAAAGGCGTGATAGGAAATGTGTGGTTCGCATTGCCACCGCGCACCCTTTTATCCCTAAAGGGATCCGCCGCGGCGGAGTTGATACTGTGGACTGATTCCTCTTTAGGGGCCAGGGGTGAGCGCTGGCTAGTCTGAGTTTTTTTAGCATGTCAATGTGGTGATGATAAGTGTCTGGGTTCGTGTTGCCGCCGCGCACCCTTTTATCCCTGAAGGGATCCACCGCTCGGAGTTGAGACTGTGGGCTGATTCCCCTTTAGGGGCCAGGGGTGAGCGCTGGCTAAGTCTGAGTTTTTTTAGCATGTCAATGTGGTGATGATAAGTGTCTGGTTCGCATTGCCACCGCGCACCCTTTTATCCCTGAAGGGATCCACCGCTCGGAGTTGAGACTGTGGGCTGATTCCCCTTTAGGGGCCAGGGGTGAGCGCTGGCTAAGTCTGAGTTTTTTTAGCATGTCAATGTGGTGATGATAAGTGTCTGGTTCGCATTGCCACCGCGCACCCTTTTATCCCTGAAGGGATCCACCGCTCGGAGTTGAGACTGTGGGCTGATTCCCCTTTAGGGGCCAGGGGTGAGCGGGGGCTAGTCTGAGTTTTACTTTTTATCAAAGGCGTGATAGGAAATGTGTGGTTTCGCATTGCCACCGCGCACCCTTTATCCCTAAAGGCATCCATCGCGCGGAGTTGATACTGTGGGCTGATTCCCCTTCAGGGGTCAGGGGTGAGCGCTGGCTAGTCCGAGTTTTTTAGCATGTCAATGTGGTGATGATAAGTGTCTGGGTTCGTGTTGCCACCGCGCACCCTTTTATAACTAAAGGGATCCGCCGTGCGGAGTTTATACTGTGCGCTGATTCCCCTTTAGGGGCCAGGGGTGAGCGCTGGCTAGTCTGAGTTTTTTTAGCATGTCAATGCGGTGATGATAAGTGTCTGGGTTCGTGTTCCCACCGCGCACCCTTTTACTAAAGGGATCCACCGCGCGGAGTTGATACTGTGGGCTGATTCCCCTTTAGGGGCCAGGGGTGAGCGGGGGCAAGCCGTAATCATTTATTAATAATAAACGCTAAATAATTATTGTTTATCGATAAATATTTATTATATTTGATGTATAAATCGACCAATCATTATGAAAAGAATTCCAGTGGTATTTCTTCAGGTAGTCATTGTGCTTATCGGCATTGTGGCACTAACGATTTTGGCTTGGTTTCCCTTAACGGAGGGAAGAGCCACAAACTTGGACCTGGTTGATATTTACTTTGATCCGTTCATCCTGTATGGATACGCAGCATCAATCGCTTTTTTTATTGGGCTGTACAAGGCATTCAAATTACTTGGCTACATCGGACAAAATAGGGTATTCTCATCAAGCTCTGTTAAAACTCTAAAGAGTATAAAGTATTGTGCAATCGTATTGAGCGTTTTAATTGTGATGGCAGGACTATTCATAAGATTGTCACATAATGAAGAGGACGATCCCGCAGGTTTTCTCGCCATTTGTATCGTGACTACTTTTGTTACCATCATCGTGGCAACTGCTGCGGCAATATTTGAAAAAATACTGCAAAATGCCGTAGACATGAAATCTGAAAACGACTTAACAATTTAGCTATGCCAATTATTGTAAACTTAGACGTGATGATGGCAAAGCGAAAAATCTCTCTGAATGAACTTTCTGAAAGAGTTGATTTGACATTATCCAACCTTTCGATCTTGAAAACAGGGAAGGCGAAAGCAATTCGTTTTAGCACTTTGGAGGCAATTTGTAAAGCATTAGACTGCCAACCAAGTGACATTTTGGAATATGTAAATGACAAAAAAAGAACAACTAACCGCTAACGAGGCTGGCGTAATCTGGCTGGTAACAAGCTCCGATTTGAAATCGTACCAACGTTGCTGAGGTCCGAAAGTGAACGGGATTTTGAAATCAATTAAATGAAGGTGGCCCCTTCCCGATAGACAATGTGTCACTGCTTGATCGTCAGAGTGTTTGCTGATCCGAGTGACAAGAGGAGACCGTCAAGGTCAGGAGAGTAAAAGCGAAGAACACGTGCGGCAATTGTTTTAACAGGTCGTTCTTCGCTTCGTCACTTCTACATCCTTGATGGACTCATCTCAATGTGTTTGGCAAAAGGTTGATCATAAAAACGCCTGCCTGTCGCTTTGTACAACGCATTGGCGACAGCAGCAAAGACAGGAGGGAAGAGTGGTTCACCGAGTCCCGTTGGCTCTTCTTCGTTCTTTACAAAATGCACTTCAACCTTCCTTGGAGATTCCTTCTGACGGATCATTTTGTATTGATGGAAATTATTCTTTTCCGGAACGCCATCCTTGAATGTAAGCTCGCCAAACAACGCATTTCCTATGCCATCGATGATTCCGCCTTCACCCATATTCTTAGCTGCATCTGGATTCACAACAATACCACAATCAACCGCTGCGATTACATTTTCAATTACAGGACTGTTGCCGTTGAGTTTAAGGTCAACAACTTGTGCGACGTAGGTGTTGTGGCAGAAATATGCGGCTACCCCACGACTTACATTCGCCGGTGGTTGTGACCAGTTTGATTTCTCCCTGACAAGTTTCAAAACACCTGCATATCGATCAGGATCATAATCGTTGTCTTTGCCGACAGGATTCGTCCTGGCTCGTTCTAACAGTTCAAGTCTGAAATCAATCGGATCTTTTCCGGCAAGCTCTGCAAGTTCATCCAGGAAAGACTGTTCTGCAGCTGCGTTGAAGTTTGAGCGTGGTGCGCGGAAAGCTCCTATCGTAATGTTTGAAGGGATCGCCCAGCCTTCAGCGAGGTAATTGTCAACTGCCCCGGCCGGAAAACGATTCGCGTGAATTGGATGTTCAGGTATACCACCCCCTTTCACATGAAATGCGATGAGGTTGTTGTCTTTGTCAAGGGCAGCTCTGTACGTTGCCGTATATGCGGGACGATAGATGCCGTATGTCATGTCATCCTCTCTGGTATAAACCAGTTTCACGGGTGCTTTGATTGTTTGTGAAATGACCGCAGCTTCCACGAGATGATGGCCATATGCACGTATACCGAACCCTCCGCCCATGCGGGCCAGCTTGATGTGTATTTTTTCTTTTGGCAATTTGAGTCGTGCAGCAAGCGTATCTGTAATGAAGCCCGGCGCTTGAATTGGTCCATAGATTTCAGCCTTGTCAGCAGTCACATTTGCGAAACAGTTTGCGGGCTCCATGGTATTGTGCGCAAGGTGAGGGGCCGTATAGGTACGCTCAAGCACCTTTGCCGCATTTTTGAAAGCTGTTTCCGGATTTCCGTCTTTACGGAGGATATCGCCTTTAGCTTTGGATGCCTTTTCCATTTCCGCCCTGTGGCCCTCAGTACTTTCCAATCCCTTAGGCATAATGGCGGTGACTTTGCCACGTCCCCATTGCTGCATCGTCATCGTGTATTCCGGCATCAACTCGAATTCTACCTTCAGCGCTTTTTTTGCGTTCATTACTTCCCATGTAGTATTCCCTACGATCACACCTAATTCCAGAAAACTGGTGGTGTCAAAACCATTTCGTTCATAATCTGCTGTAAGCGTCTTGATCGTGAAGGCGTCCTTGATTCCTGGCATCGACTTGACGGAAGAAGCATCAAGCGATTTGATCATCATGCCAAATGGCGGATGAACAATCATTGCGATTAGCATCCCGTCTTCCTTGTAGTCCATTCCAAAGAGCGGTTTACCGGTCACGATGTTTTTCCCCTCTACATTTCTTTTCGATGTGCCAATGATCTTGAAATCGCCAACGTCCTTCGTCGTAACTTCTGCAGGTACAGGCACGGTTGCAGCGAGGGAGGCCATTTCACCATAACCTGCTTTTTTGCCGGAACCCTTATGGTAGAGCATTCCTGCTTCTGTTGTGATTTCTTTTGCTGGAACGTTCCATTGTTTTGCGGATGCGTCGATCAACATCTGACGTGCAGTAGCTCCCGCCGTGCGCAGCGGCTTCCATCCTTGCCTGATACCCTGACTGCCACCTGTGAATTGTCTGTCGTATCGCTCAGGATAAAAGTCGGCCTGTTGAACAATAACATTCTTCCAGTCAATATCAAGTTCGTCCGCGAGGATCATTGGCATAGACGTCTTCACGTTTGATCCGAATTCCGGATTCGGTGACATGAGCGTAACGACGCCATTGTTTCCGATCTTAATATAACTGTTGAACTCAAACCATTTCTCCGGCATGCTTAGCAACTCTTCATCTTTTGGTTTACATCCAGCAAGCCAGCTAAAACTCAACATCAGTCCGCCACCTGCCAGCGCAGACGCTTTGAGGAATGATCGTCTATTTATTGTTGTTTTAACTTGTGACATAGAAGTTTTGGTTTAAGAGTTTGCAGCGGTCTTGATTGCAGCTTTAATGCGGACATAGGTGGCGCAACGGCAAATGTTTCCGTTCATGGCATTCTCGATATCTTCATCACTGGGAGATGGATTACTTTTCAATAGTGCGACAGCACTCATGATTTGTCCTGCCTGGCAATACCCACATTGAGCAACATCATGTTCTAACCATGCCTTCTGGACGGGATGATCGCCGTCTTCCGAAAGCCCTTCTATCGTAACAACCTCTTTATTTTCAATTTGCGACACAGGCAGGATGCAAGAACGAACCGCATTGCCATCAACATGAATTGTACACGCGCCACATTGCGCCATACCACATCCGAACTTCGTTCCCACAAGGTCAAGATGGTCGCGTAACACCCATAGTACTGGTGTTTTTGGATCTACATCCACAGCTAGATTTTTGCCGTTAACTTTTAGGTTAATTGTTGCCATTGATGAGCGTTTTAGCTGCTAAAAGTTAAGAAAATTCTTCGGCATTTCATTTGGTCCAATGCTGTTAGAGGGCCATCAATTGACAGAATGTGTTCATGCTTTTGAAGACTATTTTGTTACCTCAGGCCCTGATGTAACTTCATGGAGCGCCGGATTCCATATTGCAAAGATCCGGCGCGGCATCAAGCTGGGAGTTGCAATGTTTTATAAACGAAATTCAAATTCACCTCACCCCATTCCTCTCCTGAAAGGAGAAAGGAGGATGAAAAAAGTCGTTCACACGGGACTCCTTTTCCTTCAGGAGAACCCGCCGGGCTTCGATAGAAGATTCGGCTGACGATATCCCCGCAAAGGCGCAGGGGCGCAATGGGTTCGCAAAGGCTTAAGCACCTGGAATTCTTCGCGGTCCTTAGCGCCATGGCGCCTTGGCGGTGAGTGCCCGCCGACGTCACAAACCCGCAAGCCCGGTAAAGCCCGGACTTCAATACAACATCGAGGCCGTTGTCAGCAATGCCTGGAATTAGTATTTAAAATAATGACCGAATTAGGGGCTTCGATAGAAGATTCGGTTGACGATATCACCGCAAAGGCGCAGGGGCGCAATGGGTTCGCAAAGGCTTAAGCACCTGGAATTCTTCGCGGTCCTTAGCGCCATGGCGCCTTCGCGGTGAGTGCCCGCCGACGTCACAGACCCGCAAGCCCGGTAAAGCCCGGACTTCAATACAACATCGAGGCCGTTGTCAGCAATGCATGGAATTGGTATTTAAAATAATGACCGAATTAGGGGCTTCGATAGAAGATTCGGCTGACGATATCACCGCAAAGGCGCAGG